>OHAW01000041.1_pt1 | contig 90610 bp, 85 predicted proteins | sample 1577221 | NCBI WGS metagenome assembly OHAW01 (sample SAMEA3879583, study PRJEB24766) | human gut metagenome | biome: human-associated habitat; feature: feces | place: USA | collected 1985/1987 | reverse complement strand
GATCTCTACGATCAAGGCCACCAGCGACCGTGTTCAGATAGAGTGGAAAATCTGACATTTCCGCTCTATCGCCCCTCATTTCTATTTTATCTTGTTTGTACCCCTTGTACACCGATGTTTGATATGGTTTATAATACATTAACTCATGCAACAAATAGTTTTTAAGCATTTCATGGGTTTTAGAACCGGCCTTTTCCTCATTCAGGGCAGCTTTTAATACTTCTGTAATATCCTTTCTTAAATCGGATTCTTCATTTAAATAGTGCACTGGCTGGATATTATGCCGCATTCCCCATTCTTTCTTAAACGCAATTCCATAGTCACCATACCAGTCCATGTGAACTTTTAGCTTTTTTAGACTGATATCACAAAAACATTTCATTGGATAGGCTAAAGATTTTACTCTTCTAAGATTTAAGTATCGTACATCTTCTTCACAATACCGTGGAGAAAGCATTTTATGTTCTAAGCATCCCAAAAGAAATCCGAAATCTGTCATAAAAGTAAACAATGTATCTGGATGAACCTTAGATGGAATATGTTTTGGGACTTTGTTTCTTTGCTCATTCGGGTTAATTTTGCCTAAGTTAAGCGTATCCTTCATTATAGTTGTCCTTTGCTGCCACTTTCCTAGTATCTATCACTTTATATCATCAATTCGATATACTCCCACTATCCATCCAGTGCTCGAAAGCTACGATACTGCTCGTCGATTTCCTTCATGTTGTAGTCCATCAGGCCGGGAATCCCCATTTCGCCGCCGCATTCGTTGCAGAAAGCCGCCGTGATCTCAAAGGTATACTCCTTTTCCCGGATGGTCCGGTTGATTTTGATTTTCTTCAGGGTGTAGTTTGTTTCTCTGCGACATTCTGTGCAGAAATCCCTCTGATTTTCCATGGCGGTGCGCCCCCTTCCGGTTTTACATTCTTTTTTATTATTGTATCCCTACCTTTGTTTTTCGTCAACAATAAAGCCGCTGACAGTCTGCCGCTCGCAGAATCCATCAGTGGGTTTCATGAGTCTTCAAATCCCCTAGACAAAAAATCGGCACCCGCTTTTCAGCGAGTGCCGATTTTGTTACCCTATAGTGCGCTTTGATTTTTGGCGTAAGTGGCGTAAGTTTGGCGTAAATCCGCTTTTGCGCGCTCCAAAAATCAAGGATTCATGCGGTTTTGGGGCTGTTATTAGTACATGCCGCCCATGCCGCCCATATCGCCGCCGGCAGCAGGAGCAGCCGGGGGTTCGGGCAGGTCGGCCACGAGGCTCTCGGTGGTCAGCACCATCTCAGCGACGGAAGCTGCGTTCTCCAGAGCGGAGCGGGTGACCTTGGTGGGGTCAACGATGCCTGCGGCGATCATATCCTCCACGTAGACCTCATTCTGGGCGTCGAAGCCGTAGTTGGGCTTGTTGGCAGAAACGATCTTGTCGATGATGACGCTGCCCTCGAGGCCGGCGTTCTTGGCGATCTGGCGCAGAGGAGCCTCCAGAGCCTTCAGGACGATCTTTGCGCCGGTGCGCTCGTCGCCTTCCAGCGTGTCGCACAGCTCACGGACTGCGGGGATGGCGTTGATGGGGGCAGTGCCGCCGCCAGCGACGACGCCCTCCTGAACAGCCGCCTTGGTGGCGTTCAGAGCGTCCTCGATGCGGAGCTTCTTGTCCTTCATCTCGACCTCAGTGGCAGCGCCGACCTTGATGACGGCCACGCCGCCCGCCAGCTTTGCCAGACGCTCCTGCAGCTTCTCGCGGTCAAAGTCGCTGGTAGCAGCCTCGATCTGGTTGCGGATCTGTGCGATGCGGGATGCAATGGCGTCCTTGTCGCCTGCGCCGCCCACGATGGTGGTGTTCTCCTTGGTGACCTTGACCTGACGGGCGTGGCCCAGCATATCGACGGTAACGTCCTTCAGCTCGTAGCCGAGGTCAGCAGACACGACGGTGCCGCCGGTCAGGATGGCGATGTCCTGCAGCATCTCCTTGCGGCGGTCGCCGAAGCCGGGGGCCTTGACGGCGCAGACGTTCAGGGTGCCGCGCAGGCGGTTGACGATCAGGGTGGACAGAGCCTCGCCCTCGATGTCCTCTGCCACGATCAGCAGCTTCATGCCGTTCTGCATCACCTGCTCCAGCAGGGGGACGAGATCCTGAATGACGCTGATCTTCTTATCGGTGATGAGGATGGCGGCGTTGTCCAGCACAGCCTCCATCTTGTCGGTATCCGTGACCATATAGGGGGTCAGGTAGCCACGGTCGAACTGCATACCTTCGACGATCTCGTTGTAGGTCTCAGCCGTGGTCTTGTTCTCCTCGATGGTGATGACGCCGTCGGAGGTGACCTTCTCCATGGCCTCTGCGATGAGGCGGCCGATCTCGGGATCACCGGCAGAAATGGTGCCGACGCGGGCGATGTCGTTGGAATCCTTGACCTTCTGGCTGTGGGCCTTGATGGTCTCGACAGCCTTGGTGACAGCCTTGCTCATGCCGCGGCGGATGTCCATCGGGTTTGCACCGGCGGTGACATTCTTCATGCCCTCGGTGACCATTGCCTGTGCCAGAACGGTAGCGGTGGTGGTGCCGTCGCCTGCGGCGTCGTTGGTCTTGGTAGCGACCTCACGCACCAGCTGTGCGCCCATGTTCTCGAACTCGTCCTTCAGCTCGATCTCCTTGGCGATGGTGACACCATCGTTGGTGATGACGGGGGCGCCGAACTTCTTGCTCAGCACCACGTTGCGGCCCTTGGGGCCGAGGGTGATCTTAACGGTATCTGCCAGAGTGTCGATGCCGGCACACAGTGCCTTGCGGGCTTCCTCGCCCTGCTTGATCTGCTTAGCCATATTCTTATCGCTCCTTTATAAAAGCTTGATGATCCAGTGATGAGGGAAAGACGCTTACTCCACGATGGCTAGGATGTCGGCCTGACGCACGATGGTGCACTCTTCGCCGTCCACCTTGACCTCGGTGCCGGAGTATTTGCTGGTGAGCACCTTATCGCCCACCTTGACGGTCATCTTGACTTCCTTGCCGTCCACGACACCGCCGGGGCCGACGGCCACGACCTGTGCCACCTGCGGCTTCTCCTTGGCGCTGCCGGTCAGGATGAGGCCGCCCTTGGTGGTCTCCTCGACCTCAACAGTCTTGATAACAACACGGTCTGCAAGAGGAATGATTTTCATCGTTCTTGCCCTCCTATTATAAAAATAAAAGTGAAACTTTTTTATGGCCCGGGGCTTCTCCCTCCGGGCGTTTAGCACTCCATTTCCTTGAGTGCTAAGTGTATTGTACTCATCTCCGGCAGAAAAATCAAGGGTTTTTGCAAATTTCTTTGTTAATATTTTATGACAGCAAAAAAGCGCCCCCGGCAGGGCGCTTCGCAGTCTTTCCGCAGTCTCTCCTTTTATACGCTGGCACGCTGAGCCATGAACCGCTCGTAGGCGGGCTTCGGCAGCAGGACGTGCCCCGCCAGCGGCCTGAGCCGGGCCGTGATAGCCTCGCAGGGGGCGCACTCGCCGTCCGCCGTCGCCACGATGGGGCCTCGCCCATCCGCAGGGCGCAGGGAGACGCACTTGGCCCGGCGGTAGAGGAAGTAGGGCTTCGCCTGCTCGGTCAGCGCACCGTCCCGGAAGTGCTTCCCGCCCTTGTACATCCCCAGCAGCCGGGCGATGGTCAGTCGGCCCACCCTGCGGATGATAAAGACGTCCAGCCAGCCGTCGTCGGGCCGGGCCTCCGGCGCGGCATAGAAGCCGCCGCCGTAAGTGCGGCCATTGCAGACCGCGCACATCAGGCAGTCCACCGTCAGCTCCTCGCCGTCGATGGTGAACGCCACCTTCCGGCCGATGTGGCCGCAGAGCTGCCTGACGATGGAGAGGGCGTAGGCCATCTCGCCGCCGCAGAAGGGGATGCGCCGGAACTGGGGGATGCCGTAGGCCACCTGTGCGTCCAGCCCGGCGGCGCAGATGGTGGCCGAGAGGCCGAGGTCGGTCTCCATCAAATCAATGTCCACCGCCCCGCCCGCGAATTGCGCGTCAAGGTCGCTGAACTCCTCCCTCGTGCCGTAGGTGCGGAGGAAATCGTTGCCGCTGCCGAAGGGCAGACACCCCACGGCGGCAAGGGCGCACCCATTGGCACCCGTCAGCGCCTCATTGAAGGTGCCGTCGCCGCCCGCCGTCCAGATGCGCACCGGCTCGCCCTCGGCCTCGGCGGTGCGCGCCGCCTCCGCAGCCAGTGCACGGGCATGGCCCGCGTACTGGGTCACGACGACCTGCAGCTTCTCCGGCGGGATGCCCGCCCGTCCGGCGGCGGCATGGATGGCCGGGGTCAGCCCGGTGGTGCAGTCCCGCTTGCCTGCGGTGGGGTTGAGCAAAAACAGATAGCGCATTCGGCTTCCTCCTCTGGTGATTCCTGCTCTCTATCATAGCGGAAAACCAGAGCAGATGCAAGAGCTTTTCACCCGACGCCCGCCGTCTGCGTCTCCTCCACCACGATGGTGCCGTCGGCGGTGCAGTCTGCCGTCCAGCGCTGGCCGAGGCTCACGCTGCCGGAGGCGATCTGGTCGGCGAAGGCCTGCTCCACGGCACGGTCCACCTGTCGGCGCAGCTCCCGCGCCCCGTAGGGCGAGCGGGCCTTTGCGGCCAGCGCCGGGCCGACCCGGGCCGTGTGGGTGAGCTGGTAGCCGCTGCGGGCCGCACGCTCTTCCAGCTGGCCCAGCAGCTTTTCGGCGATGGAGCAGAGGCTCTGCTCCTCCAGCGGGCGGAAGACGATCAGCTCATCCAGCCGCCCCACCAGCTCGGGCCGGAACCACTTTTTCGCCTCGGCGACGGCGGCCTCCGACTGCTTTTCAAAGGCGGCCTCGCTGCCCGCCCCAAAGCCCAGCGGTGCGCTCTGCCCCGCGAGGAACCGTGCCCCGAGGTTGGACGTCAGCAGGACGATGGTGTTCCGGAAATCGGCCTTCCGGCCCATGGAGTCGGTGAGCTGGCCGTCCTCCAGCATCTGCAGCAGGATATTCTGGATGTCGGGGTGGGCCTTTTCGATCTCGTCGAAGAGGACGACGCTGTAGGGGCGGCGGCGGACGGCCTCGGTGAGCTGACCGCCCTCGTCGTGGCCCAGATAGCCCGGAGGCGCACCCAGCAGACGGGCCACCGTGTGCTGCTCCTGATACTCTGACATATCGAACTTGAGCAGGGCTTTCCCGCTGCCGAACCAGCTCTCGGCCAGCGCCTTTGCCAGCGCCGTCTTGCCCACGCCGGTCGGCCCGAGGAAGAGCAGCGCCCCGATGGGCCTGCCCGGCTCGCCCAGTCCTGTGCGGCTGCGCCGGATGGCTCCGGCCACCGCAGCCACGGCCCGGCTCTGCCCCACCACCTCGGCGTTCAGCCGCTCCTCGAGGCGGGCCAGACGCTCCCGCTCCTTTTCACCCACCCGCTCGGCGGGCACGCCGCTGGCCTGCGCCACCACCCGGGCGATCTCCTTCCGGCTCAGGACGGGGTCCTTCTCCCCCTCCCGCTCGGCCCGGATGCGCACCGCCGCACAGGCCTCGTCCACAAGGTCGATGGCCTTGTCCGGCAGGCAGCGCCCCGGCAGGTACCGCACCGAAAGCTCCACCGCCTCCCGCAGGGCCTCATTGGGCAGGCGGACGCCGTGGTAGCGCTCGTAGCGGGGGGCCAGCCCTTCCAGAATCTCCACCGCCTGCTTCGGGGTCGGCTCTTCGATCTGCACCCGCCCGAAGCGGCGCTCGAGGGCGGCGTCCTTCTGGATGTGGGTGCGGAACTCCTGATTCGTCGTCGCACCGATGAGCTGCAGCTCGCCCCGGGCCAGCACCGGCTTTAAGATGCTGGCCGCGTCGATGGCCCCCTCTGCCGCGCCTGCGCCCACGATGGTGTGGAACTCATCCACAAAGAGGATGGCGCTGCCGTCCCGGACAAGCTCTTCCAGCAGGTTCTTGAACCGCTCCTCGAAGTCGCCCCGGTACTTGGTGCCCGCCACGAGGCTGGCCATATCCAGCGCCAACAGCCGACGGCCCTGCAGCATCCGGGGCACCTGCTTGTCGGCGATGCGCTGGGCCAGACCCTCGGCCAGCGCGGTCTTGCCCACGCCCGGCTCACCCACGAGGCAGGGGTTATTTTTCTGGCGGCGGCATAGTATCTCTACCATCCGGTCCAGCTCCTTTTCCCGGCAGAACACCGGGTCCAGCTCACCGTCCGCCGCCCGGCGGGTCAGGTCGCGGCAGTATTTGTCGCTGGCCCGGCTCCCCCGCGGCAGAGACGGGGACGTCCGGGGCTGGATGGGCAGGATGAACTGCCCCGAAAGCTGGCGGCACTCCCGCACCGCCTCGGTGAGCTGGACGCCCATCGAAGCCAGCATGACCCCGGCGGCGCAGTCGGCGTCTTCCAGCATGGCGCAGAGCAGGTGTTCCGGCTCGGCTCGGCTCAGGTGGGCGTTCTGCGCCCCGATGACGGCGTAGTCCATCGCCCGGCGCAGGTCTGCCGCCATGTCGCCCCGAGCCAGCCGGAGGGCCGTGCCGCTCCGCCCGGCGGAAAGCTGCCGCCGCACCTCCAGCTCCGAGATGTTCTTCCCGGCCAGAAAACGGGCCGCCGGGCCGCCGTCCGATTGCAGCATCGCCCACAGCAGATGGCCGGTGTCCGCCTTTTTGCAGCCCAGCCCTCCGGCCAGCTCCACCGCCTTGTCCAGCAGCTGCCCCGCCTCCCGGGAAAAGCCCTTGTACCGTCCTTTGCCGAATGCATCCCAAATGCTCATTTGCGTGGCTCCTATCTTCTGCATGGCTCCTGTCTTCCGTATTGCCCTGTTGCATCAAAGAACAGTATAGCCCCGCCCGCCGGAAAAAAATCAGAAGTTTGTGTCACACCGGCCCCAAAGCAAAACAAAAAAGCCATCTGAGCGAATCAGATGGCTTCTTGGTTGGGGATGAGAGAATCGAACTCCCACAAGTAGAGTCAGAGTCTACCGCACTACCACTATGCAAATCCCCATTATTCGGTTTTGTCTCGCGGCGGTGAGCCGGTCAACGTGTGCTATTATACCCGCCTCCGGGCGCTTTGTCAAGCGGAAATCTGAAAAAATTTGCGGATTTTTGGAAACAGACGCACTTCCGAGATAATTTTTCGGCCTTTGCACCCAGAGGCGGCGGTCTCTTTTTGCGTCATCCAGAATCTGGCATTTTCCGCGTCCTCTGCACCATATAATAAAGTAAACTATGTTATTCTGCCTTTATTTTATGGTACACAAACTTCAAAAGGAGGACGCCTTATGCTGCAAGCCCATCCCAAGACCGCCCAGACGCTGCTTTCGCCCCGTATCCCCCGCGACAGCGAGCACGAGCGCTACGACCCCGAGCTGGAGGAAGAGCTGAAGGAGTGCCTGTTCTGCCTGCGACGGAACGCGATGATGTTCGACCTCGAGGTGGACTCCGACCTCATCGAACAGCGCATCTACGAGCGTCAGGCCCTTTTGTGCCGCTACCGCTACCTGCTGGCCCGCGCCCGGGAGCTGGGGCTGCACACCATCCTGAAAAAGTATCAGCCTCTGGGCTAAAAAACGCCGCGCGGAATCTTGACAGAATCCCCACATCGTGTTATCATACATAAAGATAACACTGTATACAGAGCGCTGTATGCAAAACTTTGGAGCTTAGAGAGGTTTTCAATTATGGAACGTATTAAGACTATCGCTACTCGTGACCTGACCAAGAGCGTCGTGACCGGCGGCTGCGGCGAGTGCCAGACTTCCTGCCAGTCTGCCTGCAAGACCTCCTGCGGCGTCGCAAACCAGCAGTGCGAGAACAGCAATAAGTAATCATTGCAGACCCTATGCCGCCTTTGCAGGGCGGCATTTTTTTATGGCAACAATAGATTGGAGAATGAAATGGTACACCAGTATCAACTGAACGGATATAACATCGTGCTGGACACCTGCAGCGGCTCGGTGCACGTCGTGGACGACGTGGCCTACGACGTCATTGCGATGTACAAAGAGCACTCTGCCGACGAGATCGTGGCCGCTCTGCTGGCCAAGTACGGCTCCCGCCCCGACGTCACCGAGGCCGACCTGCGCCAGTGCCTCGAGGATGTGGCCTCTCTGGAGTCCGCAGGCAAGCTGTGGGCACCCGACGTCTACGAGAACATGGCCTTCGACTTCAAGAACCGCCAGACGGTGGTGAAGGCCCTCTGCCTCCACGTCGCCCACACCTGCAACCTCAACTGCTCCTACTGCTTCGCCTCGCAGGGCCGCTATCAGGGCGACCGCGCCCTGATGAGCTTCGAGGTGGGCAAGCGGGCCATGGACTTCCTCATCGAGAACTCCGGCACCCGCCGCAACCTCGAGGTCGATTTCTTCGGCGGCGAGCCGCTGATGAACTTCGACATGGTGAAAAAGCTGGTGGCCTACTGCCGCGAGCAGGAAAAGATCCACAACAAGAACTTCCGCTTCACCATGACCACCAACGGCGTGCTCATCGACGACGACGTCATCGACTTCTGCAACAAGGAGTGCCACAACGTCGTCCTGAGCCTCGACGGCCGCAAGGAGGTCCACGACCGCTTCCGCAAGGACTACGCCGGCCATGGCAGCTATGACGCCATCGTCCCGAAATTTCAGGAGTTCGTGAAGAAGCGCGGCGACAAGAACTACTATATGCGCGGCACCTACACCCACTACAACACCGACTTCACCAACGACATCTTCCACATGGCCGACCTCGGCTTCACCGAGCTGAGCATGGAGCCGGTGGTCTCGAAGCCCACCGACCCCAGCGCCCTCACCGCCGAGGACCTGCCCATCCTGAAGGAGCAGTACGAGATCCTGGCCAAAGAGATGATCAAGCGCGACCGCGAGGGCCGGGGCTTCACCTTCTACCATTACATGATCGACCTCACCGGCGGCCCCTGCATCTACAAGCGCATCTCCGGCTGCGGCTCCGGCACCGAGTACATGGCCGTTACCCCGTGGGGCGACCTCTACCCCTGCCACCAGTTCGTCGGCGACCCCAAGTACCTGATGGGCGACATCTGGAAGGGCGTCACCAACACCGCCGTGCGGGATGAGTTCAAGCACTGCAACGCCTACGCCCGCCCGGAGTGCAAGGACTGCTGGGCCAAGCTCTATTGCTCCGGCGGCTGCGCGGCCAACGCCTACCACGCCACCGGCAGCATCACCGGCGTCTACGAGTACGGCTGCGAGCTGTTCAAAAAGCGCATCGAGTGCGCCATCATGATCAAGGTCGCCGAAAATCAGGAGCTTGCCGCGCAGGGCATCGAGGTGCCCATCGAGCTGGGCGCCACCTGCAACGCCTGCGCAGACGGCGAAGCCTGCGAATAAGCGCCTATGGACACTCCCATCGTTGATTTTGTCCGCCGCTACGCCCAGCAGCGCACCACCCGGATGCATATGCCGGGCCACAAGGGCTGCGGCCCGCTGGGCTGTGAGGCGCTGGACATCACCGAAATTGCGGGCGCGGACGAGCTGTACGAGGCCGAGGGCATCATCGCCCGGAGCGAGGCCAACGCCGCGCAGCTCTTCGGCACCGCCCGCACCTATTACAGCACCGAGGGCAGCAGCCAGTGCATCCGGGCCATGCTCCACCTTGCGCTCCAGATGCAGCCTGCGGGAGCATCCCGCCCCGTCCTGCTGGCGGCACGGAACGCCCACAAGGCCCTGCTCTACGCAGCCGCCCTGCTGGACTTCGACATCCGGTGGCTCTGGCCCGCGCCGGATGCCGCCGGGGCGCTCTGCACCTGCCCTGTGAAGCCGGAGGCCCTCGCCTGCGCATTGGACGGGCTGACCGCCGAGGGCTGTACCCCCTTCGGCGTCTACCTCACCAGCCCGGACTATCTGGGCTTCGTGCAGGACATCGCCGGGCTGGCGGCGGTCTGCCATGCCCACGGCGTCCCCCTTCTGGTGGACAACGCCCACGGGGCCTACCTCCACTTTCTGAAGGAGGGCAGCCGCCACCCCATCCAGCTGGGTGCCGACCTCTGCTGTGACTCGGCCCACAAGACCCTGCCCGTCCTCACCGGCGGGGCCTATCTCCACCTCGGGCCGTCGGTGCAGGCCGACGAAGCTGCTGTGCGCAATGCGCTGGCCCTCTTCGGCTCCACCAGCCCCTCTTACCTCATCTTACAGTCGCTGGACGCCGCCAATGCGCGTCTGGCAGGCGACTTCCGGGAGAAGCTGGCCCTCTGCCGCTGGCGTCTGGGGATGCTCTGCCGGGAGCTGGATGCCTTCCGGCCCGGGCTGGCCCTCCCCCTCACCGGGGCGCACCGTGAGCCGCTCAAGCTGACGCTGGACGCCGCCGTGCTGGGCCTCTCGGGCCAGCAGCTGGCGCAGGCTCTGCGGGAGCAGGGCGTGGAGTGCGAGTATGCCGACCCCCGCTATCTGGTGCTGATGCCCTCCCCTGAGAGTTCTGCCGAGGACTTCGCCCGTCTCCAGAAAGCGCTCCACGCTCTCTGTGCCGAAGCATCTTCCGCTGCGCCCGCCTCGGACAGCGACGCCGCCGCCTTTGCGGCTCTGGCTGAGGCGCTTCAGGCGCAGCCCCGCCCCGCCGCCATCCGGGAAGCCGTCCTCGCCCCACAGGAGATGGTGCCCGCTGCCGAGGCTGTGGGCCGCATCTGCGCCGCACCGGCGGTCTCCTGTCCGCCCGCTGTCCCCATCGTGGTCAGCGGCGAGGTCATCCCGGCGCAGGCTCTCCCCCTCTTTGCCCGCTATGGCATCGGGCGGGTGGCCGTCGTAAAAGATTGACTCCAAAAGGCCGGGCGGCTGTCTGCCCGGCCTTTTGTGTCCCCCAAGTGTTAAAAATCGGCTAAGAACCCCGCATTTTCCTTGACAATCCTCTCCGGTTCTGGTTTAATAGTCTGGATAAAAGGGAGTAAAGGGCATCCCGCCTTATGGGGGTGCTGCATGACAGCGTCAGCACGGCAGAAATGCCCGGTGTCATGCGTTCGCTTGAGACTTTTGTCACAGTATCTGGTGCTGTGGCCGAAGTCTCTTTTTTTCGTCATTGCACCGCAAATTTCAAAGGAGGCAATGACATGGAATTCTGGAATGCATTCGCCAGTCTGTTCTCTAATTTCGGGAACCTGACGTGGCAGATGGTGGTGATGTGGGGCATCGGCGCGCTCCTCATCTACCTTGCCATCGCAAAAAAAATGGAGCCGAGCCTGCTTCTTCCGATGGGCTTCGGCGCCATCCTCGTCAACCTGCCCTTGTCGGGCGCGATCACACAGGGCGACACCGTCGGCCCCATCTCGGCCTTGTTTGAGGCAGGAATGTCCAACGAGCTGTTTCCCCTGCTGCTCTTCATCGGCATCGGCGCGATGATCGACTTCGGCCCGCTGCTGGAAAAGCCGTGGCTGATGCTCTTCGGCGCGGCGGCACAGTTCGGCATCTTCTTCACCCTCTTCCTCGCAGGCTTCTTCTTCGATTTGAAGGACGCAGCCTCCATCGCCGTCATCGGTGCGGCAGACGGCCCCACGGCCATCTTTGTGGCAAATACCCTCAATTCCCAGTACCTCGGCGCCATCATGGTGGCGGCCTACAGCTACATGGCGCTGGTCCCCATCGTCCAGCCGCCGGTCATCAAGCTGCTGACCACCCAGAAGGAGCGCCGCATCCGGATGCCCTACCAGAAGGGCAGCGTCAGCCAGCTGACCAAGATCCTCTTCCCCATCGTCGTGACCATCATCGCAGGGCTCGTGGCCCCGGCCAGCGTGGCGCTGGTGGGCTTTTTGATGTTCGGCAACCTGCTGCGGGAGTGCGGCGTGCTGAACGCCCTGAGCGAGACGGCCCAGAACATCCTCGCCAACCTCATCACCATCGTGCTGGGCCTGACCGTGGCCGGGCAGATGACGGCAGACAAGTTCGTCCGGCCCGACACCCTGCTCATCCTTGCGCTGGGCCTCGTGGCCTTCGTCTTTGACACTGCCGGCGGCGTCCTTTTCGCCAAGCTGATCAACCTCTTCCTCCCGGCAGACAAGAAGCTCAACCCCATGATCGGCGCAGCGGGCATCTCGGCCTTCCCCATGAGCGGCCGCGTCGTCAACCGCATGGGCCTCGAGGAGGACAACCAGAATTTCCTGCTGATGTACTCCATCAGCGTCAACGTCTCGGGCCAGATCGCCTCCGTCATCGCAGGCGGACTGATCCTGACCCTGATGAGCTAAAGGAGGGACTGAAATGCTTCATCTTACTTCTTGGATGACCACCCTGCCCATCATGGTCATCGGAATGCTGGGCATCGTGCTCGTCATCGGCGTCATCGTTCTGGCCGTGATGCTGCTGAACCGGCTGACCGGGCGGAAATGACCCCCCATCCCTGATGCGATAATGCAAAAAGCCTCCGGCTGCACCCAGTGTGCAGAGCCGGAGGCTTTTTTCGTTCTTACTCTTCTTCGTCCTTCGCCCAGTGGTAGGCGCAGCGGACGGCCTTGTTCCAGCCCTTGATCCGCTTCGCCCGCTCTTCCTCGGAGATGGCCGGCTGGAACACGCGGTCCACCGACCAGTTGCGGGTGATGTCCTCGGTGGACTTCCAGTAGCCCACGGCAAGGCCCGCCAGATAAGCCGCGCCCAGCGCCGTCGTCTCCACGCAGCAGGGCCGCTTGACCTCGAGGTCGCTGAGGTCGGCCATCGTCTGCATGAGGTAGTCGTTGGCCGACGCGCCGCCGTCCACCCGGAGGGACTTCATGGCGATGCCGGAGTCCGCCGCCATGGCGTGGAGGACATCGTTGACCTGATAGCAGATACTGTCCAACGTGGCCCGGATGATGTGGTACTTGTTGCAGCCCCGGGTCAGGCCCACGATGGTGCCCCGGGCGTACTGGTCCCAGTGGGGCGCGCCGAGGCCGGTGAAGGCCGGCACGACGTAACAGCCGTTGGTGTCCCGGACCTTCCGGGCCATGTACTCCGAGTCCCGGGACTCTTCCAGCAGGCGCAGCTCATCGCGGAGCCACTGGATGGCCGCACCGGCCACGAAGATCGAACCTTCCAGCGCGTAATCCACCCTGCCGTCGAGGCCCCACGCGATGGTGGTCACGAGGCCGTTCCGGGAGGTGACGGGCGTCTCGCCGGTGTTCATGAGCAGAAATCCGCCGGTGCCGAAGGTGTTCTTGGCTTCGCCGGAGGCAAAGCAGGTCTGGCCGAAGAGGGCCGCCTGCTGGTCGCCCGCCGCACCGGCGATCTTGATCTCGCCGCCGAAGTGCATCGGGTCGGCGTACTCGTAAAAGCCGCTGGACGGCATCGGCTTGGGGAGCATCTGCTTCGGGATGTTCAGCTCCTGCAAAATTTCGTCGTCCCATTCCAGCGTGTGAATGTTGAACATCATGGTGCGGCTGGCGTTGGAATAGTCGGTGATATGCGCCTTTCCGCAGGTCAGCTTCCAGATGAGCCACGTTTCCACGGTGCCGAAGAGCAGCTGGCCCGCCTCGGCCTTTTCCCGTGCACCGGGGACGTTATCGAGGATCCACTTGAGCTTGGTCGCCGAGAAATAGGCGTCGAGGATGAGTCCGGTCTTGGCCCGGAACTTTTCCGTCAGCCCTCTGGCCTTCAGCTCGTCGCAGTATTCGCTGGTGCGGCGGCACTGCCAGACGATGGCGTGGCAGATCGGTTCGCCCGTCTCCTTATCCCAGACGATGGTCGTCTCCCGCTGGTTGGTGATGCCGATGGCGGCGATGTCCTCCGCCCGGGCGCCGATCTTGTTCATGGCCGAGAGGGCCACGCCCAGCTGGGTGGCCCAGATCTCGTTGGCATCGTGCTCCACCCAGCCCGGCTTCGGGTAATACTGGGCAAACTCCTTCTGCGCGACGCTGCAGATCTCGCCTGCCTTATTGAACAGGATGCAGCGGTTGGAGGTGGTTCCGGCGTCCAGCGCCATGATGTACGACATAGGCTCTTTTCTCCTTTTCCTGCTCTTGGTTTCTGGTTCAGAACGCCAGCGCGGGGCTGACCTCGTTCCGCCGCTGGGTCTGGACGATGCACTCCCTGTCCGGCACGACGCCCGCCGCACCGAGGGTGGAAAAAACGGTCTGCAAGGCCAGCGCGGGGGTGTTGTTCTCCTGCGAGAGGTGGCAGAGCGCGAACTTCTTGCAGCCCCCCTGAATGAGTTCCAGCAGCTTGGCTGCGCACTCGTCGTTGGAGAGGTGCCCTCTCACCGACTCGATGCGGGCGCGCAGATAGTAGGGGTACGGCCCGCTGCGGAGCATATGCAGGTCGTAGTTGCTCTCCAGCGCCACGAGGTCGCAATCCGAGAGGGCTTCATGTACAATGGGGGTCAGCACACCGAGGTCGGTGGCGATGGTCATGGTCTTTTCGTCGGGGGTATGGATGCGGTAGCCCACGCAGGGCACATCGTGGCTGGTGGGGAAGGCTTTGACCCCGAATCCCCCGATCTCTGCTTCCCGGCCCGGCGTCAAGGCCGTCATATCGCAGGAGGGGGGGACGACATGGTTCTCCTCCAGAAACCCCAGCGTCTCCTCCGCGCCGTACACCGGCAGCGGATGCTTTTTCAGGAAGGTGGAAAGCCCCTTCACATGGTCGCTGTGCTCGTGGGTGACAAGGATGCCGTCGCAGTCGGCGGGGTCCAGCTCCGCCGCCTTGAGGGCCGCGCCGGTGGTCCGGACGCCCTTGCCCATATCCACGATGAGATACCGCTGCCCGCAGCGCACCACGCTGCTGTTGCCGGACGAACCGGAGTAAAGCGAGATAAATTCAGACATGATAAACCTCAACAAACAAAACCTCTCCGTCTGCTTTACGTCCGTTGATGCAGCGTCTCTCCCTTGTCCGGGGAGGCGGCATCGCGCAAACGATGACGGAGAGGTTTTTCTCAATTACATAGCCTGTTCCAGTGCAGCGGGCACCCGCTCCACCTTCTCGATGTCTGCGCCAAGGCCGCGCAGCTTCTCGACGATGTTCTCATAGCCGCGCTCGATGTGGCCGATCTCCTCGATCTCGCTGGTGCCGTCGGCCATCAGGGCCGCGACCACCATCGCTGCACCGGCACGCAGGTCGGAGGCGCGCAGCGGGGCGGGAGAAAGCTTCTCGACGCCCTCAAACACGGCCACCTGACCGTCCACCTGCACGTTCGCGCCCATCTTGCGCAGCTCGTCCACATAGCGGAAACGGTTGTCCCAGACGCTCTCGGTGACGGTGGAAGTCCCCTTCGCCACGCTGAGCAGGACGCCCATCAGGGGCTGCATATCGGTGGGGAAACCCGGGTGGGGCATGGTGTTGATCTTGAGGGGCAGGATGTCGCCGGTGCGGCGGACCCGCACAGCATCGTCAAATTCCTCCACCTCGACCCCCGCACGCCGGAGCTTTGCGGTGATCGGCTCGAGGTGCTTGGGGGTGACGTTCTTCACCAGCACATCGCCGGCGGTGGCTGCGGCGGCCACCATATAGCTGCCGGCCTCGATCTGGTCGGGGATGATGCTGTAGGTGCAGCCGTGCATCCGCTCGACACCGCGCACCTTGATGACGTCGGTGCCTGCGCCGCGCACGTCTGCGCCGCACATATTCAGGAAGTTGGCCAGATCGACGACATGAGGCTCCTTGGCGCAGTTCTCGAGGATGGTCTGGCCCTTTGCCATCACGGCAGAGAGCATCCCGTTCATGGTCGCGCCGACGCTCACCTTATCGAAGAAGATGTGTGCGCCGTTCAGCTCCTCGGCGTGGACGGTGATCATGCCGTAGTCCACGCTGTCGTCTGCGCCCAGTGCGCTGAACACCTTGAGGTGCTGGTCGATGGGGCGGGGGCCGAGGTTGCAGCCGCCGGGCATGGCCACCTGTGCCTTGCCGAACCGGGACAGCAGCGCACCGAGGAAGTAATAGCTGGCGCGCATCTGGCGGGACAGGTCATCCGGGACGTTGGTGCCGGTCAGGTGGGTGGTGTCGATCTCGTAGGTGTTCTTGTTCAGCATCCGCACCTTCGCGCCCAGCACGCTCAGGATCTTCAGGCTCACCGCCACATCGCTGATGTCCGGCAGATTCTCGATGACGCAGACGTCTGCTGCCAAGATCGTAGCGGGCAGGATGCCCACAGCCGCATTCTTCGCGCCGGAGATGATGACTTCGCCGTGCAGGGGCTTACCGCCCGTAATAACAAACTTTTCCAATTTTATGATCTCCTTGTCACAAGCCCGCTCCCCGCAGGCCCCAAAGGTGAATTACTCAAGGTGCTTATTCCTTCTCGCTGTACAAAGCTCACAACCAATCGGTATACTTACAGCTATCTTATTATACACAACTTCCAGCAAAAAGCAAAGCCCCAATGCACGCTCATCGATTATTTTCTGTTTTGCCCAGTTTCTTTTCGAATATCCTCCGATTTTGTCTCTTTTTAAGGAAAATTTTACAAAAGCGCCGCTCACCACACGCTGTCGTCGCAGCGAGTCTCCTTGATCCAGCCCAGCTGATAGGCCCGGACCAGCTGCTTGAGGTCGTGGACCTTCTCCCGCAGCACCTCGCCCTCGTCCGTCTCCTCCACGAGGATGCGGTGGTTCTCCGTCTCGAGGATGTTCTTCTGGGAAAGGATGTCGAGGTTCTCATTCACGGCCTTTTCGGCGCTCTCGAAGGGCTGGTGGGTACGCAGGGACATGGTGCGGCTGGAATAGACCAGCGTGTAGCCCGCAATGCCGGTCTTCTCGTGGTAGGCGCGGCAGAAGCCGCCGTCGATGACCACGAGGCGTCCGCCGCCCTTGATGGGGCTTTCGCCCTTCTTCTCCTGCACGGGGACATGGCCGTTGACGATGTGGCTGGTGCCGGGCAGTCCGAACTCCGCGAGGATGCGGCGGCAGACGGCCTCTTCGTTGTACCATGTATAATAGGGGTCCTTCACCTCGGTGTGGGTCGAAGGGTCGGAGACGTACAGCCGCTCGAAGGTGGTCATGGCGCTGCGGCCGTACAGGGGCGAGAGCTTGCCGCACCACAGATACCACAGGAAATCCTGTCCGCTCTGGCGGGCGGCGCTGCCCTCGGGGGCGAAATAGCCCCGGCGGGCGCGCTCGTCGCAGTAGTCCATGAGGGCGCGGCCCGAGTAGGCGTGGCCCTCGAACCGCTCCACGGCGAACGTCCCCTTCTTGGTCATGGGCACCGCGCCGTGGTAGAGCAGGTTGCCGTTCTCGATGTGGTAGACGCTGCCCTTGGCATAGAGGAACTCGACGTGCTGCTGCAATTTCTCACTCTGACGGAAGGACTGCACCAGCTTCTGGAGCACCACCTTCTCGTCGCTGTTGAGGGCGGTGGGGTCGGCAGGGTCTACCGTGGGGAAGGAGGTGTCCCGCAGGGGGTACTCCCTGCCTCCCACCACGACGGTGCCCTTCTCCCAGTCGATGCGGCGCAAATAGTCGCGGTCCGCCATCTTGAAGTCGGGGTTGCGGTCGATGACCTGACACTCCAGCTTGAGCATCAGGATGGTGATGGCCTTGTGCATGACGGCGCAGCGGTGGAGCATCCCGGGGGTGTAGGGGCCGCGGGCGGCGTCGGTGTGGGGCATCCAGATGGTCAGGTCATCCTCGCCGTAGAACTGCTCTGCCATCCGCTGCAGATGGCGGAGGTTGATGCCGTAGCAGTCCTCCACCATGCCGTGATTGTGGTAGGCGAGGGTCGTTTTCAGGACGGTGCAGATGCAGATGGGGCTGCCCGCCGCAGCGCCCATCCAGACCACATCGTGGTTGCCCCACTGGATGTCCACATCGTGGTGGCGCATCAGCAGGTCGAGGATGACGTCCGGCCGGGGGCCGCGGTCGAACAGGTCGCCCACGATGTGGAGCTTGTCCACCGCCAGCCGCTTGATCAGCTCGCAGAGGCGGACGATGAACATATCGGCGCGGCCATTTTCGATGATGCTGCCGACGATCTGGCCGTAGTAGAGGTCCTTGTCGTGGTCCTCGAAGTGGGCGTGGAGCAGCTCATCCAGAATGTAGCCGCAGCTGGAGGGCAGGCAGGCCCGGACGTGCTCCCGGGTGTGTTTGGAGGAGACGAGACGGCAGATGTTGATGAGGCGGAGCAGGGTCTCGCTGTACCACTGTTCCAGCGCCTCCTCGTCGGCGCAGCGCTGCTTGAGCTGGGGCAGCTTCTCGTTCGGGTAATAAATGAGGGTCGCCAGCTCAGCGCGGGTATCCTCCGGCACCGCATCCCCCAGCACGATGTCCACCTTCTCCCGGATGACGCCGGAGGCGGAGTTCAGGATATGTACGAACGCCTCGTTCTCGCCGTGCAGGTCACTCATGAAGTGTTCGGTGCCCTTGGGCAGCTTGAGCAACGCCTGCGTGCTGATGATCTCGCTGGCAGCCGCTGCCTGCGAGGGATAGTCCCGGGCCAGAAGGCTCAGATATTTCAGGTTGTCCCGGATCTCTTCGTTTTCTGTGCGCATGGTTTCCTCCAGATCATGTAGTATTCTTGCACGACATGCAATATTCATTCTTAGTATACCACTTTCGGGGGCAAAAATGATATAATAGCCCCGGATAATTTATTATGATTCTTTCTCATAGGAGTTGGACGATATGCCTAAAATTCTTTCCGTGACGCCTCCGGCCTCCTGCACCCTCTGCCCCCGCCGCTGCCGCGCCGACCGCGCAGCCGGGCAGGTGGGCTTCTGCGGGGCGGGCCGCACCCTGAAAGCCGCCCGCGCGGCCCTGCATTTCTGGGAGGAGCCGTGCATCAGCGGCACCCGGGGCAGCGGCACGGTGTTTTTCTCGGGCTGCACCCTCAAATGCTGCTTCTGCCAGAATTACCCCATCAGCGCCGAGGGGCTGGGCAGGGAGATCACGCCCGAGCATCTGGCCGAGATCTTTCTCGATCTGCAGCGGCAGGGCGCACACAACATCAACCTCGTCACCCCCGGCCAGTGGCGGCCATGGATCATCGCCGCGCTGGACCTCGCCCGGGCCGGGGGGCTGCATCTGCCCATCGTCTGCAACACCGGCGGCTACGAGACGGTGGAGAGCGTGGAGGCGTGGCGCGGCTCCATCGACATCTGGCTGGCCGACCTGAAATACGTATCCTCTTCCCTCTCCGCCGAGCTTTCCGCTGCGCCGGACTACTTCGCACAGGCCAAGCCCGCCATCGAGGCCATGATGGCGCAGGCGGGCCGTCCGGTGTTCGACGACGAGGGCATCTTGCAGAAAGGCGTCATCCTCCGCCATCTGGCCCTGCCCGGCCACATCGACGACAGCTTCGCCGTCCTCGACCAGATGGCCGCGTGGAATCAGGCCGACCCCGGCTGCTTCATCCCCAGCGTCATGAGCCAGTACACCCCCTTCTACAAGGCCGCAGACCACGGCATCGGGCGGCGCATCACCACCTACGAGTACCGCCGGGTGGTCAACCGGGCCATGGACTTGGGGCTGACGGACGGCTATATGCAGCAGAAGAGCAGCGCCCGGGAGGAGTATACCCCGAGTTTTGACCTGACGGGCATTTGATTTCGTCATGATACACAAAAATCCCGCCAAATTTTCTCTCGCGGTGTCTTTCTTTTCCTTGCAAAACGCTTCCGAAAGCACTATAATGGATACAACGATGTGCGTCATTCAGGGTCTGGCTGCCCTGCTGAGCGCCAAACGTCCCCCGCCTCGAAATGGTATAGGCGAGGCCGGGGGCCAATGCCCGAGAAGAGCAACAGGAGGATCGTTATGGAACATTTCAACCCCATTCTGGGCCATGAGACCACCGGACAGAAGTTTATCACCTGCGGCGAGATCATGCTGCGTTTGACCCCGCCGAACTACGAAAAGCTCCGCATGGCGTCGAATTTTGAAGCCAGCTACGGCGGCAGTGAGGCCAACATCGCCCTTGCGCTGGCAAACCTCGGCGTGGACAGCACCTTCTTCAGCGTCGTGCCGAACAACAGCCTCGGCAAGAGCGCCGTGCGCTGGCTGCGCTCCAACGACGTCCACTGCACCCCCATGATCCTCACCGAGCCGAATGAGACCCCCTCCAACCGTCTGGGTACTTACTACCTCGAGACCGGCTACGGCATCCGCCCCTCCAAGGTCATCTACGACCGCAAGCACAGCGCCATCACCGAGTACGATTTCTCTCAGGTCGATCTGGACGCCCTGCTGGAGGGCTTCGACTGGCTGCACCTGAGCGGCATCACCCCGGCTCTGGCCCCCAACTGCCGCGGCCTCATCATCGATATGCTCAAGGTCGCCAAGAAGAAGGGCCTGACCGTCAGCTTCGACGGCAACTTCCGCTCCACCCTCTGGACGTGGGACGAGGCCCGCGATTTCTGTACCGAGTGCCTGCCCTATGTGGACGTGCTGCTGGGCATCGAGCCGTACCACCTCTGGAAGGACGAGAACGACCACTCCAAGGGCGACTGGAAGGACGGCGTGCCCCTGCAGCCCAGCTATGAGCAGCAGGACGAGATCTTCCAGCACTTCATCGAGCGCTACCCCAACCTCACCTGCATCGCCCGCCACGTCCGCTACGCCCACAGCGGCAGCGAGAACAGCCTGAAGGCCTTTATGTGGTACGACGGCCACACCTTCGAGAGCAAGCTGTTCACCTTCAACATCCTCGACCGGGTGGGCGGCGGCGACGCCTTTGCCAGCGGCCTCATCTACGCCATGCTCCACGACTATAAGGCCATGGACATGATCAACTTTGCGGTGGCCAGCAGCGCCATCAAGCACACCATCCACGGCGATGCCAACATCACCGACGATGTCAGCACCATCCGCAACCTCATGAACATGAACTACGACATCAAGCGCTGACGCCCCGGCGCAGGATGGCTGCAAAACGGCTCTGGTACGCCCAAAAAGCGTATCAGGGCCGTTTTTTGCTGCATCAGCACTCCCTACCGGGATGTGATAAGTATGACTTATCCGAAATATTTCCCGGCTCTTCCTGCCAGAACATTGACAAATCTTTTTCTCCATGATAAAATACAGACGATTTTGAGAGACGAAGCGTGTCGAAGTCTTTTGAAAGCAATTAACCTTGGACCGCCCATGGGGGCTAGGTGCACCGGAGGAGCCAACTTTTCCGCTGCGCCCTAAGGCCATACGGACAGCCGGGTCCACTGCCGACCGGCGGCGTGAGCCGCCATTATTGATTGAGTTACTGCGCTCCCGCACATCACTGCGTCGGAGCGCCTGCCGCAGAGTCTATCCTGCGGCTAAGCTCTAAATTTTATAAGTTGGTTCCTTTACAACCATGAAATTGCGCAAAAAGCGTGCGCAGACTTGTGAAACGGTCAATAAGAGTAGTAAAAGTGTAATTGCTATATAGACTCTCGTCATCCCGTCCTTTTGAATCCTGATGAATCATGCTGTGATACTGCTCCGGTGTTCTGCCCGGGGAATTTATCCGCGCATTCAAACGGTTTTTCAAAGCGCAAGTCTGCACTCCGCGTGCAGGGCTTGCGCTTTTTTGTTTGTCCGCATGGGGGTAACAGGAATCAGGGACGGAGGAAAAAACATGAGTGAGAACCGTACAAGGTTCCGGCTGGACCAGCGCCGCGCACCCATCTACGAGGCGCTGGAGCAGTTCCGGCAGATGCGGGTGGTGCCCTTCGACGTGCCCGGCCACAAGCGCGGGCGGGGCAACCCCGAGCTGACGGCCTTTCTGGGCCAGCAGTGCGTGGGCGTGGACGTCAACAGCATGAAACCGCTGGACAATCTCTGCCACCCGGTATCGGTCATCCGGGAGGCGGAGGAGCTGGCCGCCGACGCTTTCGGCGCGGCCCACGCCTTCCTGATGGTGGGCGGCACCACCAGCTCGGTGCAGAGCATGGTGCTGACAGTCTGCAAGCGGGGCGATGAGATCATCCTGCCCCGCAACGTCCACCGCAGCGTGCTGAACGCTCTGGTGCTCTGCGGCGCGGTGCCGGTCTACGTCAACCCCGAGGTGGACAAGCGCCTCGGCATCTCGCTGGGCATGAAGCGGGAGCAGGTGGAAAAGGCCATCAAAGAGCATCCGAATGCCGTGGCCGTGCTGGTGAACAACCCCACCTACTACGGCATCTGCTCCGACCTGCGCGCCATCGTCAAGATGGCCCACGACGCCGGGATGCTCTGCCTCGCCGACGAGGCCCACGGCACCCACTTCTACTTCGGCGGCGGCAGCCTGCCCGTCTCTGCCATGGCGGCGGGCGCGGACATGGCCTCCGTCTCGATGCACAAGAGCGGCGGCAGCCTGACCCAGTCGAGCCTGCTGCTCATCGGCCCCAACGTCCACCCCGGCTATGTGCGCCAGATCATCAACCTGACCCAGACCACCTCCGGCAGCTATCTGCTGATGTCCAGCCTTGACATCTCCCGCCGCAACCTCGCGCTGCGGGGCCGTCAGGTGTTCCATCAGGTGGCCGACATGGCCGAGTACGCCCGGGAGGAGATCAACGCCGTGGGCGGCTACTACGCCTTCGGCAAGGAGCTTTGCAACGGCAACTCGGTCTTCGACTTCGACACCACCAAGCTCAGCGTCCACACGCTGGACATCGGCCTCGCCGGCATCGAGGTCTACGACATCCTGCGGGATGAGTACGACATCCAGATCGAGTTCGGCGACATCGGCAACATCCTCGCCTACCTTTCCATCGGCGACCGCCCGCAGGAGATCGAGCGTCTGGTGAGTGCGCTGGCCGAGATCAAGCGACGCTACCACACCGACGGCGCGGGCCTGCTGAGTCAGGAGTACATCGACCCCGTGGTCGCCGCCAGCCCGCAGGAGGCCTTCTACGCCCCCAAAAAGAGCCTGCCCCTCCGGGAGACCGAGGGGATGGTGTGCAGCGAGTTCGTCATGTGCTACCCCCCGGGCATCCCCATCCTTGCCCCCGGCGAGCGCATCACCAAGGAGATACTGAACTATATCGAGTACGCCAAGGCCAAAGGCTGCAGCATGACCGGCCCGGAAGACCCGGACATCCTGCACCTGAATGTTCTGGCATAAGGAGAAGCAGATGGAGTTTTGGTTTTCGGAATTTCACACCCCGGACGTCAAACACAGCATCCGGGTCAACAAGCAGCTCTACTCCAAGCAGAGCGACTACCAGCGCATCGATATTTTTGAGACGCCCGAGTTTGGCCGGGTGCTGACGCTGGACGGCAACGTCATGCTCACCGAGCGGGACGAGTTCATCTACGACGAGATGATCGTCCACGTCCCGATGGCCGTCCACCGGGAGGCCAAGGACATCCTCGTCATCGGCGCAGGCGACGGCGGCGTGGTGCGGGAGCTGACCCGCTACGACCGGGTCGAGCGCATCGACCTCGTGGAGATGGACCCGCAGGTCGTGGAGGCCTGCCGCGCCTATCTGCCCGGCAACGCCTGCCGGATGGATGACCGCCGGGTGCACATCTACTTCGAGAACGCCCTGAAGTACATCCGCCGCTGCGAGGCTGACTACGACCTCATCATCGTGGACTCCTCCGACCCCTTCGGCCCCTCTGAGGGCCTGTTCACCCGGGAGTTCTACGGCAGCTGCTTCAATGCCCTGCGAGAGGACGGCATCATGGTCAACCAGCAGGGCAGCCCCTTCTACACCGAGGACGCCAGCGCCATGCAGCGCAGCCACAAGCGCATCGCGTCCACCTTCCCGGTCAGCCGGGTCTATCAGGCCCATATCCCGACCTTCGCCGCCGGTTACTGGCTCTTCGGCTTTGCCAGCAAGAAGTACCACCCCATCGACGACCTCGACGCCGACGCATGGAAGGCGCTGAACCTGCGCACCCGCTACTACACCACCCGGCTCCACGTCGGAGCCTTCTATCTGCCGGCATTCCTTGAGGAGATGCTGCGCGAAGTGGAGGAACCCAAATGATCTCACCCAATGTTGAAACCTTCATCGGCTGCGACAGCAGCTACCGCGCCGCCGACATCGTGCTCTACGGCGCCCCCTTCGACTCCACCACCAGCTACCGCCCCGGCGCACGGTTCGGCCCGTCGGCCATCCGGCACGAGAGCTTCGGCCTCGAGACCTACAGCCCCTACCAGAACGCCGACCTCACCGACTTCGACGTCTTCGACAGCGGCGACCTCGAGCTTTGCTTCGGCTCCAGCGAGGCAGCCCTCGCCGACATCGAGGCCCGGGCGGCGGAGATCCTGAAGGACGGCAAGCTGCCCCTCCTGCTGGGCGGCGAGCATCTGGTGACGCTGGGCGCTGTGCGGGCCGTGGCGCAGAAATACCCCGGCCTCCACATCATCCACTTCGACGCCCACGCCGACCTGCGGGACGACTACCTCGGCGCGAAGCTGAGCCACGCCTGCGTCCTCCGCCGCTGCCATGAGCTGGTGGGCGACGGACACATCCACCAGTTCTGCATCCGCAGCGGCGAGCGGGCCGAGTTCGAGTTCGCCGCCCAGCACACCGAGATGCACAAGTTCGACTTCACCGGCCTTGCCGAGCTGACCGAGCAGCTCTGCGCCACCAAAGAGCCGGTCTACCTCACCATCGACCTCGACTGTCTCGACCCCTCCTGCTTCCCCGGCACCGGCACCCCCGAGGCCGGCGGCGTGAGCTTCCTGCAGCTGCTGGACGCCATCCGCACCGTGGCCAAGGCCAACATCGTAGGCGCGGACCTCAACGAGCTGGCCCCCATGCTGGACATCTCCGGCGTCTCCACGGCCACGGCCTGCAAGGTGCTGCGGGAGCTGCTCATCGCGCTGGACAAGGGCTGGCCCGGCTTCCAGACCTGACGAAGGAATGAATATTTTGACATAAAGGAGAAACCATCATGAGCAAAGTTCTGATCATCGGCTGCGGCGGCGTGGCCTCCGTCGCCATCCACAAATGCTGCCAGGTGCCCGAGGTGTTCACCGACATCTGCATCGCCAGCCGCACCAAGTCCAAGTGCGACAAGCTGGCCGCCGAGCTTGCCCCCAAGACCACTACCCGCATCACCACCGCGCAGGTGGACGCCGACCATGTGGACGAGGTCATCGCCCTCATCAAGAGCTACCAGCCCGACCTCGTGATGAACATCGCCCTGCCCTATCAGGACCTGACCATCATGGACGCCTGCCTCGCCTGCGGCGTCAACTACATGGACACCGCCAACTACGAGCCGGAGAACACCGACGACCCGGCATGGCGCGCCGTCTACGAGAAGCGCTGTAAGGAGGCAGGCTTCTCCGCCTACTTCGACTACAGCTGGCAGTGGGCCTACGCCAAGAAGTTTGAGGAGGCCGGTCTCACCGCCCTGCTGGGCAGCGGCTTCGACCCGGGCGTGACGCAGGCTTACTGCGCCTACGCCAAGAAGCACGAGTTCGACACCATCGACACCATCGACATCCTCGACTGCAACGGCGGCGACCACGGCTATGCCTTCGCCACCAACTTCAACCCCGAGATCAACCTGCGTGAGGTGTCTGCCCCCGGCAGCTACTGGGAGGACGGCCACTGGGTGGAAATTCCGGCTATGAGCATCAAGCGGGAGTACGACTTCGACAAGGTGGGCCAGAAGGATATGTACCTGCTCCACCACGAGGAGATCGAGTCCCTCGCCAAGAACATCCCGGAGGCAAAGCGCATCCGCTTCTTCATGACCTTCGGCCAGAGCTATCTCGACCATATGCGCTGCCTCGAGGACGTGGGGATGCTCTCCACCACGCCCATCCAGTTCAACGGTCAGGAGATCGTGCCCATCCAGTTCCTCAAGGCCCTCCTGCCCGACCCTGCCAGCCTCGGCCCCCGCACCAAGGGCAAGACCAACATCGGCTGCATCTTCACCGGCAAGAAGGACGGCAAGGAGAAGACCTACTACATCTACAACGTCTGCGACCATCAGGAGTGCTACAAAGAGGTCGGCTCGCAGGCCATCAGCTACACCACCGGCGTGCCCGCCATGTGCGGCGCCCTGATGCTGCTGACCGGCAAGTGGACCACCAAGGGCGTCCACACGGTCGAGGAGTTCGATCCGGACCCCTATCTGGACGCTCTGGACAAGTACGGCCTGCCCCGCTCTGAGAGCCACAGCCCGGCTCTGGTGGACTGATGCGGGTGCTCGATACACGCCCGCCCTTCGCCGGGCTGGCAAACCTCTCCGAAGCGGCCCTCGCTTCTCTGCCCACCCCCTGCTACCTGCTGGACGAGGCCCAGCTGCGCCGCAACGGCGAAATTTTACTGGGCGTCCAGCAGCGGACGGGCTGCAAGATACTGCTGGCCCAGAAGGCCTTCTCCAACTTCGACCTCTACCCCCTCCTCGCGCCCTATCTGGCGGGCACGGAAGCCAGCGGCCTCTACGAGAGCCGTCTGGGCAGGGAGGAGCTGCCCCAGAAGGAGAACCACGTCTTCTGCGCCGCCTACCGGGTGGACGAGTTCGCAGAGCTGCTCCACTACGCCGACCACGTCGTCTTCAACTCCCCCGCCCAGCTGGCAAAGTTCGGCCCGGCGGCAAAGGCTGCGGGCAAGAGCGTGGGCCTGCGCATCAACCCCGAGTGCTCGACGCAGGAGGGCCACGCCATCTATGACCCCTGCGCCCCGGGCAGCCGCCTCGGCACCACCCGTGCCCAGTGGGATGCCGCGCTGGAAAAGCAGCCGGGCCTCTCTTCCCTGCTGGACGGCCTCCACTTCCACACCCTCTGTGAGCAGGACGCCGACGCGCTGGCCCTGACGCTGGACGCGGTCGAGGCGAAGTTCGGCAGCCTGCTGCCGGGCCTGAAGTGGCTCAACTTTGGCGGCGGACACCACATCACCCGCCCGGGCTATGCCCTTCCGACGCTGGAAGCCTGCATCACCCGGATGCAGGAGAAGTACGGTGTACAGGTCTATCTCGAGCCGGGCGAGGCGTGGGCGCTGAACGCGGGCTATCTCGTCACCACGGTGCTGGACACCCTGCACAACGGCAGCACCAGCCTCGCCATCCTCGATATGTCCGCCGCCTGCCACACCCCGGACGTCATCGAGATGCCCTACCGCCCGCCTCTGCTGGGCGCAGGGGAGCCGGGCGAAAAGAGCGTCACCGTCCGCCTCGGCGGGCCGACCTGCCTCGCAGGCGATGTCGTGGGAGACTACAGCTTCGACGCCCCCCTGACCGAGGGCGACAGGCTCCTTTTCGGCGATATGGCCATCTACACCACCTGCAAGAACAATACCTTCAACGGGATGCCTCTGCCACCCATCTGGACGCTGACTGAGGACGGCACCTGCCGGGAGCTGGTGCGGTTCGGCTACAACGACTTCAAGATGCGGCTGGGACACCGCGCATAAAACGAAAGCCATCGGCTGTCTGGGCCGATGGCTTTTTTAGTTACTTGAGCTTCTTTTTTGCTTCGTACTCCCGCAAGGCGGTCAGGGCCTCGCCGGACAGGGGGTAGAGGGCCAGCATATTGAAGATGGTCATGAGGCCGATGCCCACATCGCCGAGGTCCCACACCACGGTGTAGGCCTCCATGCCGCCCACCACCAGCATCACCAGCGCCAGCACCTTGTAGGCCGTCTGCCAGAGCCAGCGGTCGCCGAAGAGGTAGGCCACATTGCAGCGGGCGTAGTAGAGGATGCCGAGGAAGGTGGAGAAGCTGAACAGCGCCAGTGTCACCGCGATGAACACCACGCCGAAGCCGCCCAGATGATACTCCATGGCCGCCTGCAAAAGGTCCATGCCCTGCCGCCCGCCGGTGACGCTCTCGGGGGCCAGCAGCATGACGAAGGCCGTGCAGCTGCAGATGACGATGGTGTCGATGAGGACGCCCAGCGCCTGCACGAGGCCCATCTTCACCGGTTCGTCACACTCTGCGGCTGCGGCGGCACAGGGGGCCGAGCCGGAGCCGGCCTCGTTGGAGAAGAGGCCCCGCTTGATGCCGTTCATCACCACTGCACCGAAGCCGCCGCCCACGGCCTGCCGCAGGCCGAAGGCCTCCGAGAAGATGCGGGCAAAGACGCCGGGCAGCTGGGGCAGGTGGGTGAGGATGATCCAGAGGGTCATGACGAAGTAGCAGCCCGCCATGATGGGGACGATGACGTCAAGGCTCCTGACGGTGGCCTCCTTCCGCAGGACGATGACCGCCGCCAGCGCCGTCAGCACCAGCGTCGTCGTCAGGGGCGGGATGGCGAAGGCGTTCTGAAACGCCTCGCTCACCGAGTTACTGACGACCTGACTGATGCCGCACCAGCAGATGAGTCCCGACACCGCGAACAGGCAGGCCGTCACCGAGCGGCGGAGCTTTTTCCCCCGCCTGCGCTCGGCGAGGGTGTGGATGTAGTAGGCCGGGCCGCCCCGCCAGCCGCCGTAGAGGGGGTCGGGCTGCTTATACTTCTGGGCCAGCGCAGACTCCACGAAGGAGGTGGACGCCCCCAGCAGGGCCGTCACCCACATCCAGAACACCGCGCCTGCGCCGCCCACAGACACCGCCGCCACGACGCCCACCAGATTGCCCATGCCCACCCGGGTGGCTGTGGACACCACCAGCGTCTGGAAGGACGAGAGGCCCTTGCCCTTGTCGTTCTTTTCGCAGACCGCCGCCAGCATATCCCGGAACAAACGCACCGGCAGCAGGCGGGTGCGGAGGGTGAAGAACACCCCCGCCGTCAGCAGCAGGATGACCATAAAGGAGAGCGTGAGGGTCACGCTCCCCAGATGCAGGGTGAGCAGGTCGCCCCACAGCAGGCGGTAGACGCCCTCGATGAGTTGAATCAGCACAGCATTTCCTCCCAGTGCTTCCTATTGTGAAATTGTCGCCTCCCTATTATAGTATATTTTGTTCGATTTGTAAATCACTGTCATGAAGTTCAGGAGAAAAAAGCAAGTCACTCTTCCCCGTCCAGAAGCCTCTCCCTTTGGGAGCAACGACGACGACCGCCGCCAGCGGCGGAAACAGGGAGGAGTTGTTGGGGCCGCGGCCAGCAGGATGCGAGGCCCGCACCAAGGGCCGAAGCAGACGCTGGGAGCCGCAACCCGGGTTCCTTATAAAATCAAAAAGCTCCCCCTTGCGGAGGAGCTTGGTGTGGAGCTTATCAGGACAGGATCATCCGGTCGTTGGCGAACTCACCGCCGCTGGCGATCTGGAACTTTGCCAGCAGGTCGGAGACCTGCAGATTCTTCTTCTCGTCGCCCGAGACGTCGTAGATGATATGGCCCTCGTGCATCATGATAAGGCGGTTGCCGTACTTGATGGCATCCTTCATGTTGTGGGTGATCATCATGGTGGTCAGGTGGTTCTCCTCGACGATCTTGGCCGAGAGAGTCAGCACCTTCAGGGCCGTCTTGGGGTCGAGGGCGGCGGTGTGCTCGTCCAGCAGCAGGAGCTTGGGCTTGTTCATCGTCGCCATCAGGAGGGTCAGCGCCTGACGCTGGCCGCCGGACAGCAGGCCCACGCGGGCGGTCAGCCGGTTCTCAAGGCCCAGATCGAGGCTCTTCAGCAGCTCGCGGTACTGCTCCCGCTCGGCCTTGGTGATGCCGATGCGGAGGGTGCGGGGCTTGCCGCGGCGGGCCGCAAGGGCGAGGTTCTCCTCGATCTGCATGGTGGCGGCAGTGCCGGTCATGGGGTCCTGAAAGACGCGGCCGATGTAGGCGGCGCGCTGATGCTCGCTCAGGCGGGTGACGTCCACGCCGTCGATGACGATCTTGCCGCAGTCCACGGGCCAGACACCGGCCACGGCGTTCAGCATGGTGGACTTGCCCGCGCCGTTGCCGCCGATGACGGTGACGAAGTCGCCCTCGTTCAGCTTCAGGTTCAGGCCGTTCAGGGCCGTCTTTTCATTGACCGTGCCCGCATTGAAGGTCTTGGAAACATTCTGGATCTCAAGCATTTTTTGCGCCCTCCTTGTTTGCCTTCTTGGCCGCAGGCTTCGAGAAATACTTGCCCTTCCAGTACGGCACAGCGAGGAAGATGGCCACGACGGATGCGCTCAGGAGCTTCAGCAGGTTTGCGTCGAAGCCGAGGGTCAGCACCAGCTGGATGACGATGTAGTAGATGATGGCGCCCAGCGAGACGGACATCATCTTGAGGGCAAAGTTGTGGAAGATGCGGCCAAACACCGCCTCGCCGATGATGACGGCGGCCAGACCGATGACGATGGCGCCGCGGCCCATGCCGACATCGGCAAAGCCCTGATACTGGCTCAGGAGAGCGCCGGACAGGGCCACCAGCGCATTGGAGACGGCCAGACCCAGCACGATGTTAAAGTTGGTGTTGATGCCCTGTGCACGGGACATGGCGGGGTTGGAGCCGGTGGCGCGGATGGCGCAGCCCAGCTCGGTGCCGAAGAACCAGTACAGCACGCCGATGACCACAGCTGTCACGAGGATGACCATGATGATGGGGTTGTGGAGGGCAAACTCCTTGACCCAGCGCAGGGAGATGAGCAGGCCGTACTTGTCCACGTTGATGGACTGGTTGGCCTTGCCCATGATCTTCAGGTTGATGGAGTAGAGGGCCAGCTGGGTCAGGATGCCGGAAAGGATGGCCGGGATGCCCATGAAGGTGTGGAGCAGGCCGGTGACGAGGCCGGTGGCAAGGCCCGCCAGCACAGCCACGAGGAGCGACACCCAGACATTCTGCCCCGACAGCAGGCACATGACGCAGACTGCGCCGCCGGTGCCGAAGGAGCCGTCCACGGTCAGGTCGGCCACATCAAGGATGCGGTAGGTGAGGTAAACGCCGATGGCCATGATGCCCCAGATCAGGCCCTGTGCGCACGCACCCGGCAGAGCGCCGGGCAGGTTCGCCAGTCTTGCAAGCAGTTCCAAAATGATTCCTCCTGTAAATTACACTTTTTTTATTTTCCCGCTTGATACGGGAAAGCGGAGAAAGGCGGGAAAATGCCCTTCTCCGCTATATTTATGGTTCAACCTCTCCGGCACGCCGTAGGCGTGACGGAGAGGTTATTCCCCTATCAGCTCTCGATCGCCTCGTATCCCTCGGGGACGGTCAGGCCCAGATCGTCGCAGACGGCCTTGTTGTACTTCTTGGTCACGTCGGTGTACTCGATGGGCATGGTGGAGATGTCGGCCTCGCCCTTCAGGATCTTGACGGCCATCTCGCCGGTGGTGTAGCCCAGATCGTAGTAGCTGATGGACAGGGTCGCCACGCCGCAGCCGGCGCAGATGCCCTCCTCACCGGCGAAGACGGGCTTCTTGGCGGGGCGGCAGATGCCGTCCACGATACCGGTGTTGGCGGCGACGGTGTTGTCGGTGGGGACATACAGGGCGTCGTTCTCGTCAGCGGCCTTCTGGCAGACGGAGGACAGGTCGTTGGAGTCGGAGAAGGCGTACTGGGTCGCGGTGACGCCCTTGGCCTCCAGATACTTCTGGACCTCATCCACCTGATACTGGCTGTTGGCCTCTGCGGAGCAGTACAGCAGGCCCACCTTCTTGGCCTCGGGCATCCACTCCACGATCATATCGGCCTGCTGATCCAGCGGGGCGAGGTCGGAGGTGCCGGAGATGTTGCCGCCCACCGTGCCGGAGAAGTCGCTCAGGCCCAGCGCCACGCCATACTCGGTGACGGAGGTGCCCAGCACGGGGATCTCGTTGGTGGCAGACTGTGCCGCCTGCAGGGCGGGGGTGGCGTTTGCCATGATGAGGTCCACGCCTGCGGAGACGAAACCGTTGGCGATGGTGGCGCAGGTAGCGGAATCACCCTGTGCGTTCTGGAAGTCGAACTTCACATTGTCGCCGAACTCTGCGGTCAGAGCGTCCTCAAAGCCCTGCGTTGCAGCGTCCAGCGCGGCGTGCTGCACCAGCTGGCAGATGCCGACGGTGTAGCTGTCGCCGGAAGCAGAAGCGGCAGCAGAGCCTGCTGCGGCAGAACTTGCCACAGAGGAAGCCGCTGCGGAGGAGGCAGAAGAGCCGCCGCAGGCGGTCAGGGCAGCAGCAGCGCCGCAGACAGCGGCGGCAGCCAGAAACGAACGACGAGTGATTTTACGCATAATGATTACTCCCTCATTTTTCGCTCACGCGGCCACAGGATGCCGCGCAAACACGCATTTCAATGTCCAGCAGAGCGATCTCTGCTTTACACTCGTGAAGTATAGCACGATTTCCCTCCGTTGGCAACGCTCTTTCGGCCCTAATTATCGATTAGAGTGCATCTATCCATCACTTTTTTCGATGAGCATTTCTTCTCTGCTGATACTCCGTCAGTTTTTGCAGTGCTTCGTCCAGCCAGACGAGGTTTGCTTCCAGCTGCGGCAGGTAGGCCCGCCCGTAGTCGAACCGGAAATAGAGGGCCTGCCAGAGCTTCGCCTGCATCCGGCGGCGCAGCGGCGGCTCGAGGGCAGCGTCCAGCGGCTCCACCACGTCCTCCAGCTCCATGCAGGTCTGTGCCCAGCGGACGTCGGTCTTTTCCCGGGCGGGCACATCGTAGCGGGCCAGATAGTCCTCCACCCGCGCCGCAAAGACCGTTCCCCCGCAGCCGGTGGGCTGCAAAAAGTAGCGCACCTCCCCTTCCCGGCTGATCTCCTGCGCCAGCGGGTAGAGGGCGCAGACCAGCGGCTCGGCGTCGTGGATGGCGCAGTGGTCTTTGGTGAGGAAGGGGCAGTTGTTCCGCTCCTCCTTCACGGGGGCCAGCCGCAGCACCGGCAGATGGCTCACCGGCCCGATGGACGCCCGGCAGAAGGCCCGGGCCACGGTCTGGGGCGGCAGGCGGAGGCGGGCCGCGATGCGCCAGAGGTCGAAGCCCGACAGCACAATGTCCTCCCGCCCCCGGCAGCAGTCGCCGCAGCCTGCGCAGGCGAAGGAAAACGCCTCGTCCCGCCCCAGCAGCGGGGCCGTGCGGGCAAAATCGACCCGTCCGCAGAGGTCGAGCTGTGAATCCTTGAGCATATGATCTCTCCTGTATACTGTGGTGAATTATATGGCCAAGTGGCCATTTAATAATATAGATACGTTATATTTCCCCAGTTGGTCAGTTTGGCCAAGTGACATGGATTGGCCAAGTGACCCACTTGGTCAGCTATGCTCAGTTGGCCACCTTGGCCAAGTGGATATTTCGACATAGCAGCGATGGAAAAGTGTCACTTGGTCAGATAACCTGTGTGGCTCGGAGGGGCTTTCGCCCTCACTCAAACCTCTTCGCCGGTATCACGATAGCCCCGAACAGCGAGGCGATATACACCACCAGCACCGCGACCCACACCTGCCAGCCGGTAGCACGCTCGAGCAGGACAGCCCCCGCCGTGCAGGGCGGCACCAGCACCAGCGACGCCATCGACCAGACCCGGAACGCCCGCAGGATATGCTTCCAGTTGCGGTTGTTGTAGTACACCCCCGGGATGTGGATGTGGAACGCACCCTGTGCAAAGTTGCAGATGCGGTTCTCATCGTAGTAGCGGGGCAGGGTCTCGGCCATCCAGAACATGGCATATGCCCCGTAGACGACGCCGAACACCACACCGATGATGAGCAGAGCCAGCGCTCCCTCGATGTCGGCCAGCCCCGCCGCCCAGACGGCCAGCGCTCCGGCGACGCCCAGCACGCAGCAGATGACATACACCGGCAGATACTTCTTCGTCCGCGCCTGACGGCGCTCCGGCGGCTCTGCCGAAAAGGTCAGCGCCTTGCGGATAAGCTCCTCCGTCTCCTCGCGGGTGAAGCGCCGCTCCTCCTCTACTCTGCGGCCCTGCAAAAGCTCGGCCACCGTCGCGTTCAGCTGCTCGGCCAGCGGCACCAGCAGCGAGATGTCGGGTACGCTCTGCCCCCGCTCCCACTTGCTGACGGCCTTGTCGGACACATACAGCGTCGCGGCAAGCTCCTTCTGGGTCATCCCCTTTTCCCTGCGCAGCTGAGCCAGAAAGCGGCCAAATGCGGCTTTGTCCAGTTCGTACATATCTTCTGCCTCCTTGCGGGCGTCTGCCGCCCTTTTCTGGTTCTATTGTACCGGACCGCATCCTCCCGCGCAACCGACGGGCGGTAGAATCATCGCTTCTCCGTCTCTTTTATAAAGAAAAAACGCCGCACGGTCTCCCGCACAGCGCTTCGTATCGTATCGCTTCCCGCCGCAGCCGCCCGAAAGGCCGAGCAACTCGGTAAAATAGCCTTTCAGGCCCGGACAGGCGGCCTGCTCGATCAGGCACGCCCGCCGGGACGGCGCGGGAGCGTCTTATATTCAGGCTTCGAAGACCTTCCTGACCGAAGGGCTGGCCTCGATGATGCGGACCAGCAGGACGCCCAGCACGGTGCAGCTGATCAGCTCGCCGATGCCCACGGAGATGCCGTTGGTGATGCAGGCCAGCCAGAGGGGTGCGCTGGAAGAGGGGTCCGGGAACATCACCGCGATCTCGATGCCGATGATGACGGCATTGAAGACCACCGGGGGCAGCGAGGCTGCGATGGCCAGACCCTTGAAGCGGATGTTCCGCAGCTTGTAGGTCACGAGGCAGGCCAGCAGAGTGGCCAGCGTGCCGAAGATGACGTCCACGATGGTGGAGCCGAGCAGGTTTGCGAGGAAGCAGCCCAGCACCACGCCGAAGATGTACTCTGCGCCGAACACCGGCAGCAGGCAGAGGGCCTCGGCCACACGCACCTGCACCGCACCGTAAGAGAACGGCTGCAGCGCCATGCAGAGCACGACGTAGAGGGCTGCGACCATGCCGCAGCGGGCCAGTTTACGGACAGAAAGATTCTGATTCTTCATACTATAACTCCAGCGGTTTGATTTTGACCGCACAGGGACCGCCAGCCCCTGTGGGTTTGGCCCGGCATGGTTCGAGACACGCCGGGGAGCCTAAAATCCTAAGTTGCTCTTTGAGACACCGTGCCCGCAGGCACAACTCAAGTAATTATATCATAGTTTGGGCCGGGATGCAACGGCTGCACGAAAAAAGACTGCCGCACAGCAGCAGTCTTCCAGCGCGGCTCAGTCCCGGGGCTTGCCCACATAGACCAGCGCAAGGGTGTCGGGGCCGGTGTTGGCCGAGACGACGCCGCCCAGATCAAAGGTGGTGAGGGGGGCTTTGCCGAACGCCCTGCGGCAGGCCTTTTCCAGCTCCACGGCCTGCGGGATGGAGGTGTGGCCGATCATATAGTCGAAGTCCTCCACGCCCTCGGTGCGCTTTTTGCACAGGTCGATCATGGCGGGAACGACCTTGTCGTCGCCGCGCACCTTGCTCTCCACCTTGGTCTTGCCGTCGATGAGGGTGATGATGGGGCGGATGCCCATCAGCTCGCCCATGACTGCGGCAGCGGCGGAGATGCGGCCGCTCTTCTTCATCTGCTTGAGGCTGTAGGGTCCGAGGATGACCTCCATCTTGTTCATCTGTGCCTCAAACTCGCCGATGACGTGGCGAAGCTCTGCGCCGTTCTGCAGCTTGCGGGCCATCTCGCAGACATACCAGCCGAACACCATCGAGTAGGTGTGGGGGTCCAGCAGGTGGATGTTCAGGTGGTGCTCCGGGCGCTCCTCCCGCAGCATCCCCTGCGCCATGACGGCGTTGTTGTAGGTGGAGGAGCCGGAGCGGTTGATGGGCACATGGATGACGTCGGTGTAGCCCTCGTCCACATACTGGCAGTACTTCTCACAGAACTGGATGGGGGTGATGGCAGCCGTGGAGGGGATGCCCTTAGCGGCCCGCATCTTGTCGTAGAACTCCTCGGGGGTGTATTTCTCGCGCTCCACAATATCCTCGTCGTCCAGCAGGATATGGAAGCCCATGATGTCGATGCCGTATTTTTCGGCCAGCTCCTGCGGGATGTCGCAGGAGGAGTCGGTCAGAATCGCAATTTTGCTCATAGTATCCCTCATTTCCATTCATAGTCTCGCAGATGGCCGTGGTCCAGCAGCTCCGGAAAATCCCACTGGCGCAGCACCTCGTACACACCCACAGCGACGCTGTTGGACAGGTTCAGGCTGCGGCAGGTGTCCCGCATGGGCATCCGGATGCAGTGCTCCTGATTGGCTGCCAGCAGCGCTTCCGGCAGCCCGGCGTCCTCCCGGCCAAACACGAGGTAGGCCCCGTCCGGGTAGGCGACGTCAGTGTAGCGCTGGGGCGCTTTGGTCGTAAAGTAGTAGAACGGCCCGGCGTTCCGGGCGAAGAAGTCGTCCAGACCATCATAATAGCTGATGTCCAGATAGTGCCAGTAGTCCAGCCCGGCGTGCTTGAGCTTCCGGTCGTCGATGGCAAAGCCCATCGGCCCCACCAGATGGAGGCGGCAGGCCGTGCAGGCGCAGGTGCGGGCCACGTTGCCGGTGTTCTGCGGGATGCGCGGCTCCACCAGCACGATGTTCAGGGTCGGTTTTTCGCTCATATCCGTCGCCTCACTCTTCCCGCAGCGGGCACAGCCGGGGCAGCAGAGGCTCGAACCAGACGCCGAAGCGGGTGTCCTGATCATAGGGCGTCTTCTGGATGGCCAGCGCCACAAATTCTGCTGCATTGTCTGCCGCCGCGCTCAGGGCGTTGCCCTGAATGAGCGAGCCGATGAGCACCGCGCCGTAGAGGTCGCCCGTGCCGGGGAAATTGCGGGCGATGTGCAGCTTTTTGACCACGAAGCGTTCGCGGCCCGCACCGGCGCAGGCAATGTACTTGTCCAGCTGTAAGCCCGTGACCACCACGTTGGGGGCCAGCGCCGCCGCCAGCTCGTCGGCCAGCGCCTGTGCGCCCGCCTCGTCCAGCGGGTCGGGCAGGGGCTTTTCCAGCAGCAGCCCGGCCTCGGTGGCGTTGGGCAGGATAAGGTCGGCCCGGCGGCAGAGCTGCCGCATCCGGTCGATGAAGGCCGGGGTGACGGTGGTGTAGGCCCTGCCGTTATCCCCCATCACGGGGTCTACCACCTTGTAGGCCGAGGGCCAGAGGTCGAAGGCTTTCTCGGCCAGCGCGGCCTGCGCCTCGCCCCCGAGGTAGCCGGTGTAAATGCAGTCAAAGCTCAGCCCCAGCTCCCGGTAGTGCTCCAGCGCGGCCTCCCCGTAGGCGCAGCCGTCCAGACGAGCCGGAGCGCCAAAGCCGCCGGTGTGGGTGGAGAGCATCACCGTGGGCAGGGCCACCGGCTGGATGCCCATGACGCTGAGCACCGGCAGGATGACCGCCAGACTACAGCGCCCCACGCCGGAAAGGTCGTGGATACAGAGAACTTTTTTCGGTTCTGTTATCTTCAGCAAAAAAGAAACCTCCTTCGCAGGATATGCCTTTTCCCATAAGCCGGGCCAGCCCACAGCCAGCCCAGTTTATCAGAATATGATACAGTATACCACATTTTCCTGCACAAAAAAAGCGTATAGTGAATCCTTTGGTGGAAATACTAGCCTCACCGCCCAAAATTTCCGATTCGAAAGGAGTTTCTCCCATGAAAAACGAACACACAAGCTCCACCGCCCCGCTCCTGCTCGGTATGGCCGCCGGGGCCGCACTGGGTGCTGCCGGCGTCATGGCCACCAACACCAGTGAGCGCCAGATGCGCCGCACCGCCCGCAAGCTGGCGAAGGGTGCCGAACACGCCGTGAGCCAGCTGGACAAGATGGTGGATGATTTCGTCGAGCGCCGGATGGACGGCTGACCGGGCCGATACAACAGCACCCCGGCTTTCCCTTTTTAAGGGAGGCCGGGGTGCTGCTGTCTGTCAGGGTACAAGGCTTTGCGCCGTACCGCCGATTTTATTTCAGGTATGCTTCCGCACTCTTGCAGATTTCTTCCTCAATCTTCTCGGCGGCTTCCTTATTCTCTGCGCTGACCGAGATATAGGTCTTGAGCTTCGGCTCGGTGCCGGAGGGGCGCACCACGATGGAGCAGTTGTCTTCCAGCAGGAACTTGAGCACGTCGGACTTGGGCAGGCCGTCCAGACCCGGTGCGTAGTCCAGCAGCTTCACGACCTTCCTGCCACCGAACTCCTTGATGCCGCCCCGGAATGCCTGCATAATGCTCTGCATCTTGGCAAAACCGGCGCTGCCGTCGAACTCATAGCTGTGCAGGGTGTTCAGACAGTAGCCATAGGTCTTGTACAGCTCCTCCAGCTTGTCCAGCAGGCTGATGCCCTTGGTGGCATAGTAGCTGAACATCTCGCAGATCATATAGGCACCGTCCACACCGTCCTTGTCGCGGACGTAGGAGCCGGTCAGATAGCCATAGCTCTCCTCAAAGCCGAACACATAGCTGTCGGCCCTGCCCTGCTTTTCCAGCTTGCCGATCTGCTCACCAATAAACTTGAAGCCGGTCAGCACGTTGATGGTGCGCAGTCCGTAATGGGTAGCGATCTGCTCGCCCATGTCCATGGTGACGATGGTCTTGACCATGACCGGGTCGGCGGGCATCTTACCGTGCTTGACGCGCTGGCTGCAAACGTAGTCCAGCAGCAGCATACCGGTCTGGTTGCCGGTCAGCAGCTCATACTCTCCTGCCTTGTTCTTGACGGCGATGCCCACACGGTCACAGTCGGGGTCAGTCGCCAGCAGCAGGTCGGCGTTGCACTTCTTGGCGTATTCCATGCCCAGTGCCATGGCTTCCTTGATCTCCGGGTTGGGATACGGGCAGGTCGGGAACTTCCCGTCCGGCTGCTCCTGCTCCTTGACCACCGTGATGTTGGTGTAGCCCATCTCCTTCAGGGTGCGGGTCACAGGCTTCAAGCCGGTGCCGTTCAGCGGGCTATATACGATGGCCACGTTCTTGTTGACCTCTTCGCCAAACAGAACGGACTGATTCTTGACCTGCTCCACGAAAGCGGTGTAGACCTCGTCCGGGATGTACTGGATGCTGCCGTCTGCCACACCTGCCTCAAAATCACCGGTCTTGACGTCTGCGAAAATATCCAGCTTCTCGATCTCTGCCAGAATTTCCGCTGCGGCCTCGGTGGTGATCTGGCAGCCGTCCGCGCCATAGACCTTGTAGCCGTTGTATTTGCTGGGGTTGTGGGACGCCGTCACCATGACACCGGCAGAGGTGTGCAGATAGCGGGTCGCAAAAGACACGGTAGGGACAGGCATCAGGACAGGCCAGATGTTGACCTTGACGCCGTTGGCCGCGAACACACCCGCAGCCACCTTTGCAAACACATCGCTCTTGATGCGGCTGTCGTAACCAATGGCCACAGACGGCTCGGCAAAATTCTTCTTCAAGTAGTCCGCCAGACCCTGCGAGGCCTTTGCCACGGTATAGACGTTCATGCGGTTGGTGCCAGCGCCGATGACGCCGCGCAGACCGCCCGTGCCAAAGGCGAGGTCACGATAGAATGCGTCCTCGATTTTGGCATCGTCCAGCGTTTTCAGCTCTGCCACAACATCGGCATCGGCGGTGGCATTCGCCAGCCAGCGTTCGTATTCCTTTTTAATATCCATATCGTTTACCCTCTCACATCCAGAAATTGTGCCTGACCGTGGATGGTCAGCACCTCAGAATCCGCCGGGACAAAGATGCAGTCTCCCTTATAGAACGGAAGATTGCCGCCCTCATAGGAGATCGTGCCGCAGCCGTTGACGCAGAGCAGCACCCGGAAGGCGATCTCATCCGCCCGGTAGTGCACCTTCTGCCGCCGTTCGGTGTTGACGATCATCCGGTACACCTCAAAATACTTGCAGCGGGTCAGCAGCTCAGAGGCAATGCCCTGCCGGTATTTCAGCACGCGAAGGGGCTGCTTCGGCTCTGCGCTGCTCTTCAGGTTCGCTACATCCAGCGCCTTGTCGATGTGCAGCTCCCGCTTTTTGCCGTCCTTGCCCACACGGTCATAATCGTACAGGCGGTAGGTCAGGTTGGAGTTTTCCTGAATCTCGGCCACCAGCGCACCCGCGCCGATGGCGTGGACCGTCCCGGCCTGAATGAAGAACAGATCATCCTTGTGGATGGGGACTTTTTGCAGATATTTCATCACCGTGCCGTCTGCGATCGCCCTGCGCATCTCGGTCTTTGTGCAGTTCTGCTTGAGTCCGTAGACCAGCTTTGCATTGCGTCCGGCATCCAGCACATACCACATCTCGGTCTTGCCCAGCTGCCCGTTTTCGTGCTCCTGTGCGTAGGCGTCGGTGGGATGCACCTGCACCGACAGGTCTTTCTTGGCATCAATGAATTTGATGAGGATCGGCAGCGTGTTCTCGCCCTTGTGGCGCTCCCCCAAATACTCCGGGTGCGCTCTCAGCACCTCTGCCAGCTCCTGCCCATCAAATGCGCCGCCCACCACATAGCTGGGACCATCGGGGTGGGTGGAGCACTCCCATGTCTCTGCCAGCGGGGTCAGGTCGATATTTTTTTCAAATTCATCGTTCAAACGGCTGCCGCCCCAAAGATAATCCTTGCCGGACGGCCGGAGCAAAAGAGGCTTGTTCTTGTTTTGCATAACTGCCTCCTGCGGTGTCTCAATATTCCAGCTCGAACTTCTGCTTGTCGTGGACGTCGATTGCTTCACCCAGCTGCACTTCGATGAGCTTCAGCTCGGTCTCGGCAATCACAGTATGGCGGCAGCCTGCGGACATGGTGATGACGTCGCCGGCCTTCACGTTCTGCTCCATGCCGTCCACAATGGTCTTGCCCTTGCCTGCAATGACCGTCCAGACCTCGTCCCGGTGCTGATGGCTGTGGTAGTTCATCTGATGGCCTGCATTCAAAGTCACTTTGATGGTCATGGAAGCCTTGTCGATGTCAATGACCTTAAAGCTGCCCCACGATTTTTCAGCAAACATGACCCGGTGGTCGAGCGTGTTGACATAGGGCTTGATGTAGCTGGACTGCTCCTTATCCGAAACCAGAATGCCCTCCGGGCTGGCAGAGACTACCACATCCTTCAGGCCCATGCAGAGGATGGGCACATCCAGCTCGTTGACCACATGGACATTCTCGCACTTCTCGTTAAACAGTGCCTCGCCCACCGCGTGGCTGTCCATCGCCTCGGTCAGGGTGTTCCAAGTGCCAAGGTCTTTCCAAGTGCCTGCAAAGCGCATGACCTCGATCTCCGGCTCGTGCTCCACCACGGCATAGTCGAAGCTGATCTTGTTCAGGGTGTCGTATTTATTGAACAGGTCCTCATAGTCCACGAAATCGATCAGCTCATGGGCACGGTTCAGCACATAGCCCAGTTTGAAGGCGAACACGCCGCCGTTCCAAAGCGCTCCCTTTGCAATGTAGTCCTTTGCCACTTCCTGCGTCGGCTTTTCCTTGAACATGGACACCTTGCTGACCTGCTCTTTGCCGATGGGGATGATGTAGCCGTATTTCTCGCTGGGGTAGGTCGGCTCAATGCCCATCAGGACCAGATTTGCACTGCTGACAGCGGCACGGTCGCCCAGCGCTTTCAGCGCCTCAAAGTAGTCGTTTTCCACATAGGGGTCTACCGGGCAGACCACCACGGATTCTTCCTCGCCGACGCCCTGCACGTCCTTCAGGTAGGCGGCTGCCAGTGCGATGGCCGGGAAGGTATCCCGGCGGCAAGGCTCCACGCTGATGCCCACTTCCTCGCCCAGCTGATTGTGGATGGCCGAGACCTGAGACTTGGAGGTGGCAATGGTGACGGTTGCATCGGTATCGACCGCCTTGATCTGACGGTAGACACGCTGCACCATGGATTCCAGCTCACCGTCTTCCCGATGGAAGATCTTGATGAACTGCTTAGAACGAATATCGTTGGAAAGCGGCCACAGACGCTGGCCGGAACCGCCGGACAATAACACCAGATTCATAATACTTCTCCTATCATTTAACAAAAAAGGCCGTGGCCCTGCACGGACACACGACCTTTTCAAATCGTTTATTTTAGCGCTCTGCACGCATCGGGTTGTTCAGGAAGTCCTCGTAGGACAGGCGCAGGCCGTCTTCCAGCTCAGTCTTGTAGGTCCAGCCCAGATTGGTGGCCTTGGACACATCCAGCAACTTGCGGGGAGTGCCGTTGGGCTTGGTGGTATCCCACTTGATCTCGCCGGTGTAGCCAACGACCTTGGCAACCAGCTCGGTCAACTCCTTGATGGTCAGTTCCTTGCCGGTACCAGCGTTGACCGTCTCGTTGCCGGAGTAGTTGTTCATCAGGAAGACGCACAGGTTTGCCAAATCGTCCACATACAGGAACTCACGCAGCGGAGAGCCATCGCCCCAGCAGGTAACGCTGGGCAGATTCTGCTCCTTGGCCTCATGGAAGCGGCGGATCAGTGCCGGGACCACGTGACTGTGGGTCGGGTGATAGTTGTCGTTGGGGCCATAGAGGTTAGTGGGCATGACGCTGATGTAGTCAGTGCCGTACTGACGGTTCAGGAACTCGCAGTACTTCAGGCCGGAGATCTTCGCCAGTGCATAGGCCTCGTTGGTCTTTTCCAGCTCACTGGTCAGCAGGCAGTTTTCCTTCATGGGCTGCGGTGCCATGCGGGGGTAGATGCAGGAGGAGCCGAGGAACTCCAGCTTCTTGCAGCCGTTCTTCCAAGCCGAGTGGATGGCGTTCATCTCCAGCGTCATGTTGTCATACATGAAGTCGGCCAGTGCTTCCTGATTGGCCACGATGCCGCCGACCTTAGCAGCAGCAAGGAACACATACTCCGGCTTCTCCTGTGCGAAGAACTCTTCCACAGCATCCTGACGGGTCAGGTCCAGTTCCTTGTGGGTGCGGGTGATGATATTGGTGTAACCCTGACGCTGCAACTCACGAACGATTGCAGAGCCCACCATGCCGCGATGACCTGCGACATAAATCTTAGCATTCTTTTCCATCATAATAGAATTGCCTTCTTTCCAAATTACAGAACTGTCTTGAGTGCCTTTTCACGCTTTGCACGCTCACGGTCGTGCTTGGCCATGATCTCTACCAGCTGCTCGTAAGTAGTGGACTGCGGATTCCAGCCCAAAACGGTCTTTGCCTTGGTGGGGTCACCCCACAGGTTGTCCACATCGGTGGGACGGAACCACTGAGGATTCACACAGACCAGCATCTTGCCGGTAGCTGCATCATAGCCCTTCTCATCGATGCCGGTGCCTTCCCAGCGGATGGTGATGCCATTGGCGGCGAAAGCCTTCTCGGTAAAGTCGCGGACAGTGTGCTGCACGCCGGTAGCAATGACGAAGTCTTCCGGCTTATCCTGCTGCATGATCAGCCACATGCACTCAACGTAATCCTTGGCATAGCCCCAGTCGCGCAGGGAGTCCATGTTGCCCAGCTCCAGATGATCCTGCAGACCCTCGGCGATACGACCGGCTGCCAGCGTGATCTTACGGGTGACAAAGTTCTCGCCGCGGCGCTCAGACTCATGGTTGAACAGGATGCCGTTGACAGCGAACATACCGTAAGCATCGCGGTACTCCTTGACCATCCAGAAACCGTACTGCTTTGCGACAGCATACGGAGAGTAGGGGTGGAACGGAGTGGTCTCGCGCTGAGGAACTTCCTCGACCTTGCCGTACAGCTCGGAGGTGGAAGCCTGATACACCTTGCAGGTCTTGGTCAGGCCGCAGACCCGGACGGCCTCCAGCACGCGCAGAACGCCCAGTGCGTCCACATCACCGGAGTACTCAGGAGCATCGAAGGAGACCTGAACGTGGCTCTGTGCAGCCAGATTGTAGATCTCATCGGGCTTGATCTCGCCCACCAGACGGATCAGGCCGGAGGAATCGGACAGGTCACCGTCGTGCAGGGTGATAGCGTTCTTCTCGATCAGGTGGTCGATACGAGCGGTGTTAGAGATGGAAGCGCGGCGGACAATGCCGTGGACCTCGTAACCCTTCTCCAGAAGGAACTCTGCCAGATAGGAACCATCCTGACCAGTGATACCGGTAATCAGTGCTTTTTTCATAATTTAGATCCTCATTTAAAACGTGAAGTTTAAAACTCATTTTGGTTGATTTTGTCGTACAGTCATATTTTAAAAGAGTACTTGTCCTTTCAGAAGTGCATAAGCAGTCCGATATTAGCACTATCTTGGTTTCTTCGGTTCAGATGAAATAAAAGAGCTGTACAAGATCAAAACTTGCGCAGCTCGGAAAGTTTTATTGCATTTTTGTCTTTTTCGGAGAGGATATATTCCCGCATAGGCCAAGGCTCGGTCTGCCAGATAAAATCGGAATCATAGCGCACAGCTTTGGCGGCTTCACCGCAGAAATCATTGTCTACGCACCACTGCATCAAGGTGTCACCTTCCAGTGTTAGGTAGCCATGGGCAAAGCCACGCGGAATCAGCATCTGCTTCTGATTTTCAAAGGAAAGGATCGCGCCATAAGCATATCCAAAAGTGTCTCCCCGTCGAAGATCAACCGCCACATTGAAAATCGAACCATGTAGGCAGGATACCAGCTTGGCCTGTGCGTGTTCACCTTCTTGGTAATGAAGCCCTCGCAGCGTGAACTTCTTCTTGCTGTAGCCTTGGTTGATCTGAACCACATGAAAGGTGATTGATCTATCCACTGGCACAGAAAGCCACCCCCGGAAATCTTCAAAAAGTTGTGTTTCAATTATTTCTGGCTTGTCTACCATTGCTTTCTATACTCCCTTGGGCTGCTGCCTTCCACCTTGCGGAACATTCGACTAAAATAGTTTGCATCTCCCATACCAACGGTAATGCCAATCTCGTCCACAGTCATATCTGTAAATCGGAGTAGCTGCTTTGCTCTGGTGATCCGCTTTGAGATCAGATAGTTGTTGACCGTTGTTCCGTAAGTCTCCTTGAAGATTTTGGATAGATAGAACTTGTTAATACACCTCAAGGACAACGCACTATCAAAGTGTTGTCCTTGAGAGTCATAACTCGATGTCCTCTATCCCCATTTTTCAAAGTGCTGACTCTTATTGTCATAACCCGCAAGGTCACTCACTTTGTTGAACTTGTACATTTTCACCCTTCCTTTTTATTGCAACATGAACAGTCATTTCCCCTTCACAACTCTTAATTCTTCGGAAAAATGGACATATCATGCCCATCTACCCTCTGCAATAAACTTTTCCGGAAAAATATAATTTTGCCTTTTCAGCACTTTTGCTCTCCACCTCTAATTCTCCGGAAAAATGAAGGTATCATCGTCAACTGTCGCTCTGCAATAAAACAGGCTCGTAGTGGGGTAAATTCGATGATATTTACGCTCCACTCTCGCCCATCAAGCCGCAACTGAAAGTTTGATGTAGACATTGGTAGGGGTCGCAATTACAACAAAATCCGCATCACTATATGCAGCCTTTGCACCCATCGTTGTCCCGAATCGGAGATTTCTTGTTGCTAATCATATCGACCTTTGCCTGCACAATATTAACAGCTACTACCTGATGTTTCTGACTTATCAGCACTCCCAGCGAAAGGCCCACATATCCCGTGTCGGCTACGGCGATTTTATAGTTTTTCATGGTTATATCTCCTCACAAATCGTTTATTTTATAAAACAGCAAACAAGCCCACGGCGGATCACTCAATGGCAATCCACCGTAGGCTCGATTCGTTCTCCTTATTTTTTGCTTGCTGCTCATTTTGTGGGTCAAAACAGAGCCGCGCCAAAACCTCCCACATACAACCTCTGGATTTCAGCTTCTCCGCTTACTATCAGCAAACAAACACTTTTGTCGAACGAGTCGAGCCGCCAAACCCTTTAGTTATCGTGGTTTTTCTTGGTTGACCCTATGCGGTTGTCAAGTAAGGAACAAAAATTTTTGCAAAAAAATAAGCCTTTCCGAGTCGAAACCGATATGGTTTCAAACTCAGAAAGGTTTATTTCGTTGTTATGACTAATTTCTCATTCTATTTTTATGCAAAGAGCCATTCTGAAAAATCCACACTGAATAGGCGGTTCTGCATCCAGTGCGAAACCACGTGTTCATTTTTCACATTACTTTTATTGGAAACACAACTGCATTAAGCTCAGATAGATACTTACCCTCTACCCTATGAAATTCTAACGGAGAAAAATTGTTTGCCTCAACCAAGCGATTGATGAACTGCTGGCTGCAAATTCGCATATTGCACCTGTTATCCATCAGAAGATTTTCCGGCACCTTAAACGACATCGGATGAGATGCTTCGCAACACGCCACTGCAACAGATTGTTTATCCTTTCCCTGCAGCACACAAACATAGCTTGGACTCCCCAAAATACGAATCACATCTTTGCTGATTGTCAACTGGCTCTGTTTTGCAGAAATCGTCAATCCAAGGCGCATCACTCTCTCATTGCTCATGTAGTCGCCCCTCTCTTCTCATACAGATATTGATTTTGACCTTCTTCCGTATTTATCGTTTGTGTTGATGATGGGCCTGATGAATTGATTTCGTGGTCTATCCGTTCTGTTTCAGTCGCTGCAGAAGCAGTTGGTTCCACGTCTTCGGCTTCCTTTTTTCCCTCTACTTCTTCATTTTTTGCTGCCATGATCGCCGTTTGTGCTTGCTCATCGCCTTGATAGCTGACGATATTTTCAAACATACTCATCTGGTGTGTTGCCACGTAGTCATTGTAAGACCGTCCAATTCTGCCTTTATAAATATCCGGGAAGAATTTGACCTGTTTCTTCTTCACTTCTCCCGTCATTGGGTCTGTAAACTCCTGCGGCTGCGGAGTAAACATAATAGCTTCTTCCAAATCAAAAAGCATGACCAGTCCCTGATCTGAATTAGCCACCCGTCCAAGCACTTTATAGCGGCACTCCCGATTCCAGTTCATCATGCGGAACATCTTTTCCAGAAACTCCAGTGACGAAATAGACTTGTTTACCCATACGCCATTCTTTTGCCGTGCCCATTCTACAGACGCACTATCTTCTTCGGGGCACATAATCAAGGCCATCCGCTTCTTTGCTGTATTGACAATGGGTAAAATGTACTTTATGCCCTCAAACAGCCGGATGCAGGCCATATTGAATGTCATTTCGCCGTATTTGATACTGACAGCAGGCTTTTTGACCATAGAGAACTGCGTCCGAGGCGGCAGTTCGTACCCATCGAACTTTTCAAATTCCAGTTCTTCGCTCTTTTCCTTACGAATCTGCGCCAGTTCACGAATTAGCTCTACTTCGCGCAGGGATAACTCCTGCCGCTTATCTACTTCAGTCATTTTCTGAGACCTCCATCACATTGATATCAAAAGTTCGTTCAATTCACGCTGAACTTCATTTCTGCTCGGAATTGCGCCAATCATGGGATTTTCTACGACTTGGCCGGATTCCATCACATCACGGGCCGTAATGCTCTGAATCCATTTACTCCGATACAATCGGCATTTCAGATTCATCGAACAATTTTCTTGTTCATACTGATTTTTCCCAGTCAAAATCCGGGACTCATCTAATTCAAAAATCAGAAATTTTGCATTTCCCTGACCTCGGCAGATACCACGGCACTGGTAACGGCAATTCATTTTCCAGTTCAACGTTTGAAGGATCAGGCCAGAAAACGCTCTGGCTGAAAAAGCACTATGGACGTCATTGTTGTCTCGCCAGTGCATCGCCGTTGAAGAGCCATGATCGCTCTTTCGCAAAATCACGACCTGCAGAATCGGATGATAGAGCAGTTCCACATATTCGCAGTTGTCCAGCCGGGTGTGGCAAGCCTTGCTGAAACGGATTCCATTTTTAGAAATCGTCATAACCGGGCTGCTTTGATTGATAAAACATATGCCAGATACCGTCAAATAATCAGATGGCAATGCCATATCCAACTTCTTTCCAAACCGCATTTCTGCCATCTTGTTCAGTTTCGCCACTTCTTCCGGCAGATAGGTGCTCAGGCAAAGGCTGCGGATGCTTTCGGCATTGATACCGTTCCAGTTCGGATGGATACCCACAAAGCCTTTCAATGCTCCCTGCCGGATTACCACAATATCCTGCACACCGCACTTTTTGCTGCTGGATGCCACAAGATGTGCAGCCCGTGCAATCTCCGGCGAAACAATCGCTTCGTGATGCTCCGGGACATAGGCAGAGCAGCGATTCCCATTATTCTTTGTAACCTTGCCCAGCTTGTAGTCCACCACGATGCTCTTCCGGGCTTCCAGATCACCCCAACGGCGTTCATTCTTCATGATGTTTGCCACCATCACACCGTTCCACTCCTGCCTGCCGCGCAGGGTGCTGCGCTTTTTCTGCGTCAGGATCATTGCAATCTGATCGTAGTTATACCCTTGAATAAATGCCAGAAAGATAAACCGCACCGTCTTTGCTTCTTCCGGCTCAATTACCAACTGTCCATCTTTGGTATGCCGATACCCCATCAGGTCAGCCACCGGGTACTGACCTGTCATAATGCGCTGATCATACGAAAGGATCATCCGGCGGCTCTTATTGCCCGATTCCCAGTCTGCCAAAAGAGCCTGAATGTCAAGACTGTATTGACTGCTTGGATTCAGCGTGTAGATGTTTTCCGTTTCAAAGTACACGCCAATGGGATGTGCCGGGTGCATGGTTTTCAGGGCCGCGATCTGCGTCATGCAATCTGAAAAATTCCGAGCAAAACGTGAAATGCTGGCACAGATAATCAAATCCATCTTCTGGTCTTTGGCATCTCGCATCATGCGTTTAAACGCATCACGTTTCCGCAGCGATGTGCCGGATTTTCCTTCATCGCTGTAAATGTCCTGCAAATTCCAGTTTTCCGTTTCTGCAATCTTTTTGGTGTAATATAGAGTCTGGTTTTCAATGGAAGAAATCTGTTCTTCGCTAGAGGTGCTGACACGGGCATAAACCGCTACACGCTTCAGGTCACTGTCGTAAATCGACGGTGTCGGTTTCGCCGGACGAAAGTAGTCTTTTGCCGTTTTCTGGCCCTGTTCTGCCTGCTTATGGATTCTGTCCCGAATTTCAGCTTTTCTCTTTTCGGACTCCAAATGCCTACTCTGCCAGTCTGCTCCACACGGCAGCATGTCCACATCTTCTGCTGGGATATGTTCTACGTTCATTTTTCTTCAGCCTTTGTCATTTCATCTTCCAGTCGAATTCTCCACTCAAGATAATCTTTCCTTCGGATTGATGTGTATTTTTCGGTCAATTCTTTCAAGTTCTGACGCTGATTCTCAACATCAAGAATCGTGTCAATTCTCTGGTCGTCATCATCTGTAACAATGTCCACCCGCATCGGCAAATCAAACAGATATTTCAGCAGAAAACAGAAATCACAGGTATTCGCTGCAAGGTAGGCCCTTGTCTGTGAAAAAATCAGATTGACGGCACCCTTTTTGCAATCTTTGAGCAGATGCACCATTTCCGGGCGTTTATAAATTTCCTTATTCCCTGTGATGTCAATATAGACACCAACCAGTCTTTTATCCGCATCATCCCTAAACTTTTCAGCATAGTAGGAACTGTGATAGGCTACTGCTGAATCCTTAGAGCGTTCCCACAGTTTTGCAAGTTTCACATAGCCACCAACCTTATACTTGCGGTCCATTTATAGCACCTTCTTCCAGCTGAACACTCCAATACCATCTCCGCTTCTTCTGGTAGCAGTGGATTCCCATTTCCGTTTTTACCATCCGCGCCACTCGTTTGCTGACACCCTCATTGTCCAGACGGCAATAAATTTCATTTGCGCTCATATCGCCTTTTTCAAGGAAATGCTTGATCCAGTAGGCAGCTTTCTGTTGCTCTGTATCAAATTTAGGTTCGGCGTCCGGCTGTTGTTTTTCAAAAAGCTGTGGCCTGCATTCCAGCCATCGAAAGCCCTTGTCGGCAGAAATGGAAAAGCGGATGTCTTCTGCCGTAGGCGCAAGACTGTTTTTGATTTGATGTACGATTCTTATATCAGGATTCTCGGTATCTCGCTCCACCTGCAGGACGCTTCGTGCTGCTGCCACAACATCAATACTGCCAAGGCTGCGGTACAGCCCTTTGGAGCCTTCTTTTTTGTTGAGGTGTCCAATCAGAACGATAGCGCAGTCGTAACCAGCAGCCCACATTCCAAGGCGGCGCATGAGTTTCCGCGCTCTGCCTGCAATTTGCAAATCCGAATCGCTGCCAAGATAAGCCTGAATCGGATCGATCACGACCAATCGAGGCCGAAATTCAATGATTGCCTGACGGATGCGCTCATCGTCCAATGTAAGGCCGTTATAAACTTCTTCGTTGATGAAAGCAATCTTCCTGCAGTCTGCTCCGCAGCGTTCCAAGCGGGGCTTAATCGTGTCTGAAACACCATCCTCTGAGCACTGATAAATCACTTTTTGCGGCGTACCAATTTTGCATCCGTCCGGGGTCTTACCTCCTGTTGAAAGTTCCGCAATCAGATTCATCATCATGGTAGATTTTCCATCGCCGGGATCACCCTGCAGAAGTGTGATTTTCCCGATTGCAATAAAGGGATACCACAGCCACCGTACATCCGTTGACTGAACTTCGCTATACAGTGTCAGCAGCCGTTCCATTTCGTTTTCCCCACTTTATTTTCGCAGCTTGATTTCATGCTTTTATTATACTCTTATCAGATGATTTTTTCTGTGAAGTGGCACTTCACATGTGCAGCAAATTGTGATGTAACACTTCACAAAATTGCCTCAGAACACACGACCGCTAGGGGTGGCCCCGCCAAATTCTGAGCCACATTTTCATCATTTTCTCTATACAAATGAAAGTACATCCGTTAACTGAACCCCGCTGTACAGCGTCAGTAACTTTTTCACTTCGTTCTCGCTCACATTATCGTGCCGTTCAATTTTATGGTTTTATTATACACCTGTCAGATAATTTTTCTGTGACCCAGCAGGTCACTTGTTCCTTAAAATGTGACCTACTGGGTCACATTTTGGCCTCAGAAGCCATCTCCGCTAGAGGTGAAAAACGAAAATTCTGACTTCTATGTTGGCTGCTCTTTTCGTTCTTCTTGATTCGTTTTTCCATAGGCCAGATAATAAAAGTACTCTTATGCGGGCATTCGAAAGGAAGATTTACTTATGTCCGTCAATTATGTTGCTTTGGGAAAACGTATTGGTTATTTCAGAATGCAGTGTGGTAATATCACCCAGGAAGCCTTAGCCTCTAAAATCAATCGCAGTCGTGAATTTCTGGCCAAAATTGAAAAAGGCACAGAACACCCCAGCGTTGCCACTCTGGTCGATATTGCCGACGCCCTCTGCATTTCCATTGATGATTTGTTGATAGACAGTCTTCACTATTCCGTTTTAACTTCCAACACCGAATTGCATCGTCTGTTATTGGACTGCAACAAAACTGAGCAGGAAATCATTATCCGCACGGCGAAGGAGTTAAAGGCCACTCTCGTCAGCCTTGGAATTTAACATCCATCCGTATTAAAATCACAAAATAAAAAGGCCCGCATAAGCCGCAGACGCACCCTCGAATCATCTTGGGTGCTGTCTGTGGTTTATGCGAGCTTCTCTTATAATTCTTTTTCTGTATTTTAACTCATTTTAAGTTATAACACAGAATTCAAGTTATGATTTGCTGTGAATCACTTTTTCTTTACCATGCAACGTTTCTTAAAGAACGAAATACCGTAGCAAAGAATCTGATCGTAGTCATCCTCATATTCCTTCGCGTACATCCGATCATCAATTTGCTGCAAGGCTATATCGCATTCACTTTCCAGATTTTCCAAAACCTTCGTGTACTTTGCTTCAAAGATTGCAACGCGGGCATTGATGGAATCGTAAACGACCACATCACTTCGGCCTTCTCCATGCTCCTTATTGGAATCCACCATATATCCGGCACCCGTGAAGATGCCCGCAAGAAAAGCATGATAGAAGTCTTCCCGGTAGTCATGGTAGCTTATGGTGCGCCGGAGCAGAGCATTCATTTCCTTGGTAATGCCTTCGCTGTCACCGTTCCAGACTGCATCGAACAAAGCATTTCGATTCCACTTCTTCGTACTGTCATCGAACCATTTGATGACTGTTGTTTCAAAAATCTCTTTGATTTCCGCATTCGGAATCATAAGGGCAACCATGCCATCCGGCAACTCACCCTTATAATCTTCTTCACGCGCCTTGGTTAAGTACCCTGTCAGGTACAGCGTACTCCAAAGATTGTCTTCTGAGGAATGTAGATAATCATAGGTCAGGTTTTCATCCACACGCTGAACGATGCAGCCACCAGCCATCAGGGTTTCAAGTTTATTTGTGATGGTACTCCCCGCATAGTCAATAAAGGAACGGATGATTGCATTGTCGCTGGTGTTTTTCCAGTAGCTGATAGGCTTGGCATTCGGATTGCGCTGTAGTTCCAGCAAATAATTCATCACATCCCACGGGCAGTAAACATCAAAGTCGCCAAAGTGGTATCCATCATACCATTTCTTGATATTTTCAGCCTGCTTTGTCAGGTCAGCATCCTTTAGCAGCTGGTCAACCTCGCTCTGTACAAATCCGAAATACTCGTTCAGCCGAGAATTTGTGATAGTATCCGATACAAAATTGTTGGTTCCTGTAAAGATACTCTCTTTCGCAATCTTCAAGCAACCTGTAACAACTGCAAAACGAAGGGCTTGATTGTCTTTCAGTGCTTGCATCAGGCCTTTCATGACATCGAGCATTTCATCATAATAACCGTTGTTGTTTGCTTTTGCTACGGGTACATCATACTCGTCTATAAGAAGAATTACAGGCTTTTCATAATAACTTTGCATCATCGTTGTCAAAAGCATAAGGCTGCTCTTAACTTCTTTTATAGAGCCACTGCCATGTGCAAGATGCTCAAACGCTGTTTTTTGGAACTCTGTAGCATTTTCACTATCAAGCAAATAAAGATGTTTGTTGTACAAATCTGCTATCACCATTGTAAGCATATCGTATGCCCCGGTGAAATTCAGTCCATCTACTTGTCGAAATGAAACAAAAATTGTCGGATACTGGTTCATCCACTCAACGCACAATGCTTGGTTTTCTGTAATTTCCAGTTCCTCAAACAGTTTTCTGCTGTCTTTGCGGATGTCAAAGAAGTTTTCCAGCATACTCATGCCCAATGTCTTACCGAAGCGTCGGGGACGAGTGATAAGCGTTACTTTCGTTCCTGTTCTACTGAGCAGTTCTCCAATCAGTCCCGATTTATCAATATAGTAATACCCATTTTTTCGAATTTCTTCAAAGTCCGAAACTCCAACGGGAATATTCATTTCTTTCATCTCTGCTGCTCCTTTCGCGTAGCCATGCACAGACTTTTCCTTACTCTTATGATACCATGAATCTCGTGTTCTTACAAGAAAAACTCTGCTTACAGCAGTGATTTCGACTACAACTCATTCTGCATAGCCTGCCAGCACATCTTCAAATGTAAAATGAATTTTCACGCGCTTATCGTTGAAAACCTCAATGCGGTCAATAAAGGTTTCTACCACATTCTGTGATAAGTGCATCACATCGCCTGCTTCTCCTACAGTATTCATCACGGCTTGCAAATTATCCGTATCCTTCTTCACAGGCTGGAATGTTTGATTTTTCTCAGCACGCAGCCTTTGAATCTGCTCCATCTTTTCATCTTCCTGCACTCTGTAGGCATCTCTCTGCCGGATGAACTCTTCCTTACTCATATTCCCGTCGGCGTATTGCTCATACAGTGCAACGCGCTGTTTTACAATCTCTGCCTTTTCTGCACTCAGCTTTTCTTCCTGCCGTTCCAGTGCGGAAAAGCAAATCAACGCTTTGCGTTCCCGTTCGTGCAGGATTTCCAGTACATACTCTGCCTGCTTTATCTGCGCTGCCAGCGCATTTCGGACGATATGTTCCAGCAGTTCCTCGGAGATCGGGATTCGCTTGCAAGGGCTGTCCACCGCTGTGGCCGAAAATCTGCAGTTAAACGAGGGGCCAAGCTTCTTGAGTACACGATATTTCATCAGCTTCTGGCAGTAGCCGCAATAGACCTTGCCTTTCAAGGGATACTGGTGCTTTGTGTAGTTCCCGGCCTGGTGCTTCCCATGCTGCAGCATAATGACCATTTGTGCCTGTTCAAATTCCTCCGGGGTCACAATGGCGACATGGCTGTCCTCAATACGTACCTGCTGTTCCAAAGGGGCGCGCAGAACCCGATGCTTACAGGGAACCGGCATAATGAATTTCGCGCCCACATAGGTTCCCTTATACTTCTCATTTTTCAGAACATGGTAAACCGTTCCACTTGTCCAATGGCTGCGCTGCAGATCCCATGCTTTCTGCTCGCTGTACACATGGCTTTCCGCCACATGATACGCTGCCGGAGTTGGAATCTGCTTTTCATTCAGGATTTTTGCGATGGTGCCTGTTCTGTTGCCCTGCAATGCCAGTTCAAAGATCAACCGCACATATCGACTGGCTACCGGGTCGAGGATCAGCTTATGGCAATCGCTCGGGTCCGGCAGGAATCCAAACGGGCGGTATCCTCCGAGATACATTCCTTTTTTCTGCATCACATGGTCTGCTGCTGCGATTTTAGCGGAGAGGTCCCGGCTGTAGGATGCGTTGATGATGTTCTTAATGGCTACTTCCAATCCACATACATCGTTTCTGATCTGCGAAGAAAGTTCGTGGAGGCTATGCCGCCGGAAAGTAATGCGTCTATACCTGCACAGATCGGGCGGAACCTTTGTGACCAGCTCTTTGCAGCTGAAAAAGAAATACAGAGGCTTCCGCCTGAACAGCGGCAGGAAAAGCGCCTTGCGGTCGAACAACCGATGCTTAGGGCTTTTTGGTGTTGGCTGGATGAGCTCAGCACACAGCCACTGGCCGGTAGCCTGAAAAAGGCAGTGGAGTACGCTCAGGGACAGCGCTCTTATATGGAAAACTATCTGAAGGATCCTCGCTACGAAATCTCCAACAATCGTGCAGAGAACAAGATCCACCCCTTTACAGTCGGCAGAAAGAACTGGCTGTTCAGCGACACGCCTGCCGGCGCAAAAGCCAGCGCAGTGATCTACAGCATTGTGGAAACAGCAAAGGCAAACAACCTTGCGCCCAGAGATTATATCCAGTTCCTTTTCGAGAATCTGCCTGACATGGAGATCCAGACCCACCCAGAGCGTCTCGACCAGATGCTGCCTTGGGGAAAGCTCATTCAGGAAAACTTTGCATGACAAAATGAGGCACCCGATTCTGAGTCGGGTGCCTCTTGTCTTTCTGGGGACCTGCTTTCGCTGGGCGGTTACCAAAAAGAAAAACGGCAAAGTTCAAAATCGAACCTTACCGTCATTCCATAAAGACACTATATAAAACGAAATGCCCACGATAAGCAGGTGGTGTGCCTGTTTATCGTGGGCTTTGTGGTTATTTCAGTTTTGCGAGGATTTCATCGGCACTCATACCGCTGGCCAGCAGCTTCTTCAGCACTTCTTCGGCCTCTGCCTTCTTTGCTTCTTCGGCAGCCTTGGCGTCTGCGATAGACTTTTTCCGTTCCAAAGAAGACAACTCTTTCTGGGCGGTCTTGAGAGCAGCCGTTTTCTCTTTCAGGTCAGCTTTCAGAGTGTCGATGTTTGCAGTGATAGAAGTGATTTCCGATGTGAGGCAAACGATAGATTCCTGCTTCTCTGTGATTCGAGATGCAAAGTCGGTGGTGAGCTTCGATTTATTCTTGCTGCCTTTCGTTCTGGGCACTATTGCGTACCTCCATATCACAATGTTTTCGTTTTTTCGTTCAAATCAGAAGGTTTCATATCAAAGAAGTCAAACCTCAAGTTGTCAATAAGACTTGCCGGAATGCTAAATCTTTTTAAATACTCTGTATCAACATCAACCTTATTTCTTTCTATTTTTGTAGTTTCAATTCCCAGCAAATCAATAAAGCTTTCTACATCTGCTTGTTCTGCATTAGTTCCTGGCTCTATTGTTAAAAAAAGTGTATCTTCCAACCCCGGCCATACATCGAAACAAATTACATATTTTATATCTTCATAAAAGCATACATACTTTGTTCGCCTCGTTTCTTGTGTCGATGTTTTCTGAAAGCCCAGAAGTTCAAACATATGATTGGCCTCATAAAAATCATCAACCTCCAATTTAGCCTCCTCTGGATTATTTTTTCCGGTCTTTTTTTTATATGTTATAGTACACTTTGAATTATTTTCACAATCTATGTCTCCTACTCTTATCCTGAGCCATTGATGTTGATTTTTGTTGCTCGAATCAGACAAATTGGGAAGTTGATAAATAGTCCTTGTCATTATTACATTGTCCATAATAACATGTGCCTGATCGGTGCGAGTACTTATAACATTCACAATTTCACTTTGTGATGCTACCGGAAGAATATATTTACAGCGAAAATCAGTAATCATGTATTGCATTCCTTTCATAGTGCGGCATAATCGCTGGAACTGTTTCCCCTTCAATAAACTTGCTTCGTATTGTCGGATCTATTTTAGGATTATAATGTTCCATTTTATACTCAGCAACAATTCTATCATATGTATCCAGCATCTTTTTTCGTGTAATACGATTCATACCATCCGGGATTGCAACAGGCACCTTATGGGTAAAATACTTTAAATCCGTAGTAATCAGTTTATAATCTCCAGCGGGAAATTCATTCTTATATGGATGCGGCGTCAGGAAATTAATATATATTTTTAGATATTTTCTATCCACATTTAGTTTTCTGAAAAATTCCATCAAACTTTCATAGTAGTCCTTTGTTTCTCCAGCTATTCCTAAAATAAATGAACAATTTGCCACAATTCCACATTCTGTTGTTTTTCTTATCAATTCGCTTAAATCTTTAGCTCCATACCTATAGCCTTTTTTTACTTTTCTAAGCAGTGCTTCATCTGGAGTTTCCAGACCATACTGGATTTCTCTTACTCCGTAGGTATAAAGCATTTTTAAATCAATATTTAAGCTTCTCATTTCGTCTACACGAGCTCGAATTTTAAACGTGATTTCATCGCACTCTTTATGACATTCTTCAATTACGCTAAGCAGTCTATGTTCACCGTATAAAAAGAAATCTTCATCTTTAATTGAAAAACGTCGAAATCCTGCATTATATAGGAATTTAATTTCCGCTATAACACTTTTTTCATTTCTCTGATAAGTACGCTGCTGGCATTCTTTCTGTACAGAGCAAAAAGCACAGCGTTGGCTACACCCCCGGGTTGTGAATACATCAATTTTCTGATCAAGAAATCTCCCATATACATTAACAATTTCTTTCCACGTTCGAAGTTCAATATCTGGAAGTTGTGCAGTTTTCCATACGGTCAAATTATCCAAATTGTTCTTAGATATTGCTCCAGTAACATAATCAACTGTGGAACTTCCACCTGTATACCTTTCTTTTGATAGTTCCTGAACAAGTTTATACAATGGAACTGTACTAACTCCAGGAATCACATAATCTATCCATGGGTACTCCAATAAATACTTTTCGTTACTGGAACAAAAAATACCTCCAACAAATGTAATTTTCCCTTTTTCCTTGGCAATTTTAAGTTTTCTTATTGCAGGCGGAACTTCACAGGAGCAAATACTAACTCCTACCATATCGTAGTCTTTAATAACATCTTCAAAATTGCTAATTTTTCCTGTTCTTAACTCTAGCCGTTCATCATACACTTGAACGTTCGTTTTTGTTCCCTGCAAATTAAAATAGCTCTTTAATAGCCACAGTCCAAGCGGAACTCCAAAATCATAGTCTTTAATTGGAAAATCTATCGCAGATTTAACCAACAGAACACTAAACACTTTTTTCGTGATTTTTCTCTTTTCCAAAAGAGTTTTATATCTAAACAGAGGAATTTCTTGTACTTCACTATTGCATTTCATTTGTGGCTTCGGGATATTTTCGGAATACTTTGATTTTTTTATAGTCGCCAACAAATCATCGTATATATCCTTCAATGTCACACTCTTTTGATTTTTCTCGCTTTTATCAATCTGATGCTTAAGTGCCTCTGTGAAAAAGAAAGTAAATGCAGCATGCGGCTTTCCTTCAATCTCTAGTTCTTTGGCAGAATTGAATGGATTGTCAGTGGCCGTCAAAATTGCTCCACCTTTTATACTTTCTATTTTTAATCCTTCTCCCTCCGTTTCTCTGTCATTTCCCATAGAACTCATTATTGCACTACTGCAGCAATCCAATACTACAATATACCGCCGAATTTTGCACTTGTTCAATTTGGATAATAGCCATTTACATCGAATCCCGATTTCCGCTTCATCAACATTTTTCATTGTATCTGTAGTAGATAATAATAAATCACTGTTATCAGCAGTCAGATAACCATGCCCACAAAAATACAAAACAAGGGTATCATCACCATTTTGTTTATACTCGTTCAAAAAGCGACTAATATTTTTACTCGCATCCTCATTAGTCTCGTCTACATGCCAAAAAATTCTGTCACAATATTTTATTAATATTGATCTCAACCTATCCATAGAGTTTTTCACTCCTGGTAAGTTGATACTCTCATCTTTATATGTACTTGTTGAAAGCGCATATAAGGTAAAATTACCTGATATTGCCATTTCTCTCACTCGCCTTTGTTTTCTGCAGCATCATTACAATAATCAAGCAAATATCTCATATCTTCTTCTGTCGGAAATCTTCCACTTTCTGATGTATATGTAACTGATTTTCCAGCCTTATCATTTTTCAAAGTAAATTCTACTTTTCTGTTCTTTACCCAAACTTTATAGGCCGCCAGAAGAACCGGCATCGTAGCCACGACAGACGAGATTATTACAGTAAGACTCGACGAGTCTACCCCCATATCTCCTGCATGATCTACCTTTTCCATTTCAAAGGCAATATCTCCTTTTGAAAGTAAATCACACAACTCAGACACATCCGTGACGGACATTTCATTTATATCAAACTCCATAACCAACTTTTCCATATCACACAGCCTCCTATAAAGTCGCAATTCAACCACATAAATTTTGGCATACCCAGTTTTATCCCTGCACACCTATTATTTGTAGTATATCATAGACATTCAAACAAGTCATTATATGTACGACATTTTTTTAGTTCAAGAATGAGTATCTTTCATCTCATCATATGCAAACTGCTTCCGCGTTGCCCAGACACTTTATAATCTTTTGGGCTAGTTTGATTTTCTACTGGCTGTATCGCACACTACCACCCTCTCCCCGCACAGTCTTTATCACATATATTTTGTTAGATTAAAATCGCTATTAATCATTAATCCGTACTTTGCAGTTGATTACGCAAATACCTCAACAGTCTCGTTTGATAATTTGAAAAGACCCCGGAGCTAAAACTGTTCCTTATAAATACATCTATATCCCTCCAGTTTTCTGATGGATTATTCTCTGAAACTTCTTTCACTATTGTTGCAAATAGCTTATCCAGCTTTCCCGAATTTGTTACATTTTTCATTGCAATATATAGTGAATTGTAATAGTGTGGCATCCATCCAGATTTCTTAGCTGCTTGGATAAACTCTTTAAAAACACCCTCAGTTTCCAATAAATAATCAATAGAAAGATACCGAAGTATATAGTATTTTCCATTATCTACCGTTTCTTCTACAATATCGCGATTTAATCCAGCATTTATGATGTCCTGATGCACTTCATCGCTTAGTCTTATACCTGTAGATTTGAAGCTATCCTCCATGCCATATGCCTCAACATATGCGTCCCCAACAATCAACTGTTTTTTCAAATTATGGAGTTCTTCGGCTGGAATTCTGGCAAAGTTTCCTTTAGCAATCGCGCCTCTTATGAGAATGCTGTTTTGATTAAATTCTTCTCTGCACAGTTCAATAATAAGGTCCATCAATTCTGACAGGGTTTTACAATCAGAATTGTCCGAATAGAGAACAACTGAATCACTCACAACAAACCCTTTGATTTTGTTTTGGTTCTGATTCTGACCTTTTCTCTCTTTAACACTCCTATTGTAGCGAGAGAAAACATGATACACAACACTTGAATAGCGTTCTATGTACTCTATTCCTTTCTCTTGCCCAAGTTCTTTCAACTTATTCTTAAATCCGAGAATATCCAAGAAAGCCACATATTTCATAGTACATATTCCTATATTCACAGCATTACCTTTACATCTTAGCCGATTACAGATCGTTGCCTGCTGCTCACCACGGAGAGGTGTGCAAAGTTTCGAGCAGCAATGGGAGCTCACACTCCCACAATTTATGTGTTACATCCTACAATACTCTTGGAGGTGTAAATCACATGAAGAATAAATTAGATTGGTTCGATGATAACTGGAATTGGAACGTACGGCCCATACAGGTACTGTATGAACTTCTACTTTCCCCTACTTACCGGTGGCCGAGGAAGGTAAAAGAAGTGTGCTCGTATAAGTGGTGTGTTGAGTTTCCAAGGTGTCCACGATGCGGGATCTCTATGGAACGTGAGTATCAACGCTTCTGCGACCGCTGCAGCCAAAGGCTGAACTGGAGTGGGTTTGATGATGTAGAAGTACGGTACATAGGGTGGGACGGAGTTGAGGATGAAGATTGATTTTATGACTTAATTAAACCACACTGCGCCAGTTCTTGCAAGGACTTGGCACTTTTATCTTTCTCGGAAAGGATGTACTCCATTACTGGCCACGGATTCGTTTGCCAGTTGAATTCCGAATCGTACCTCACGACTTTAGCCGCAGTTCCATAAAAGTCGTTGTCTACACACCACTGCATCAAGGTGTCCTCTTCCAGTGTCAGGTAGCCATGGGAAAAGCCGCGTGGAATCAACATCTGCTTCTGATTTTCAAAGGAGAGAAACTCACCGTAAGCATAGCCAAAAGTATCTCCCAGTCGAAGATCAACTGCCACGTTGAAGATCGAGCCATGCAGACAGGATACCAGCTTTGCCTGCGCGTGATCTCCTTCCTGAAAATGCAATCCACGCAGCGTTCCGGCTCTCTTGCTGAATCCTTGGTTTGTTTGAGCCACATGGAATCCCTCTGCTGACACAGACAGCCACCCACGAAAATCTTCAAAACGCTGTGTTTCAATTATTATTGGCTTTACCATTGCTTTCTGTACTCCCTTGGACTGATTCCTTCTACTTTTCGGAACATTCGGCTAAAATAATTCGCATCACCCATGCCGACCGCAGCTCCTACTTCGTCTACAGTCATGTCCGTAAATCGAAGCAACTGCTTAGCTCTGGTAATCCGCTTTGCAATCAGATAGTTGTTGACCGTAGTTCCGTATGTTTCTCTGAAAATTTTGGACAGGTAAAACTTGTTAATAAAGAACTTTTCTGCCAACTCTTCCAGCATGATTTTCTCTGTAAAGCGCTCGTCTAAATACTCCTTCACGGCTGCTAATTCCAGCCGCTTTCGAGATATTGTAACGCTCTCTGGATGCCATGACTGCTCCATCAGGAGAGTCAATAGACTTCCCAGCTTCTCATTGATCCGCATATCTCGTATGTAATCGGATGAGGAAGCTAAGTTATAGAGGTCTGTTAGAAGAGAGGTGAAAGGAGTTAGATCATCTGGATGAAACACCGGCCGGCCACCTCGTTCTTTATACTTTTCATACACAGCCGGAAGGGATGGGGCGTAGAAGTGGCACCATTGAAGAGACCAGAGATTATCGGAAGTAGAATGACTGTACGCTTTCCGACAGTTGATGAATACGCAGTCTCCCTCGCTCAGCTGATAGGTCTGTCCCTCGTAGGAAAGTTCACCCTCACCAGACAAGACAACGAAACACAGGAAAGACACCAGATCCGATCTCTGGGATACGTGTGGGTGAACAGCGTGCAAAGAGCCGACCTCCTGTAGATGGAGCAATGATGTTCTGGCAAAGGTTGATGGGGTGTAAATGATTCGGGAGGAGCTTACAGAAGAGGACTGTGGGTTAAATAATTCTTGGTCCATAAGCTGCTCCTTTCCTCTTACTCCTTTTTCCTTCGCTTATATCCAACTGGTGGAACAGCATCCTTGGGAATATGCCACGGCGATCCTTTTCCATCTTGATTGCAGTTTGGAATTTTACCTTCCCTGCACCACTTGGAAACTGTAGCCTGTGTCACGCCGTATTTTTCAGCAAATTCTCGTGTTCCTATAGCTTCACTCATTTATGTAGTCCTCAAATTGATGCATTCAAATATTACGCTATTAATCTTTCAAGCAAAACTCTTCTATTACAGATCTGCAAATAAATCGGCTTTGTACACGCCGTCCTCCAGCATCTTCTTGAAGCTATCCTTTACAGCTGCAACATCCTCATGGTAGGTCATGCCGTACCATGTATCATTAGTCTTCAGAACCTTCACGGACATTTTTCCCTGCTCCAGCAGATCACCGATGAAAATAGGAATTAAATACTCTGCTTTCAGCGGATTTCCTGGTACTTCCTTCTCGAAAAACTCTTTGAAGCCTTGCTCCAGGACATCCAAGAACTCTGGAGTTAATCCCCACATATTCATAGAAACCAAAGAATTCACATCAACGACTACGCTGTCTGCCTCCACTCCAGTTACAGCCTTTACGATATTCTTGGTCTCCACAACCTCAGTCAGATTGTTTTCCTTATCCATCTTGCAGATACCACGGGTCACGCCACCATTGTCGGAAAGTGTATTCTTCAGCACAAAACCTGCCATGCAGGATTTCCCGCCATTCACCAGATACTCATGAACCGCCTTGAAACCTTCCTTGCCATAATAATCGTCTGCATTGATCACAATAAACGGGGTCTTGATGACCTTCTTTGCGGCAAGCACTGCCTGACCGGTTCCCCACGGCTTTGTACGGCCTTCCGGCAGAGTGCCCGGAATATCGTTAATATCCTGAAAAGCGTAGTCTACAGTTACATCATGAGCGGAGCAAATAGCTGCGATACGATCACCGATTACCTCTTTGAACTCCTTCTCGATATCCTTACGGATAATAAATACCACATGGTTAAAGCCTGCCTCAATTGCATCATGAATTGAATAATCCATGATGATATGATTTGAAGCATCCACCGGCTCCAACTGTTTGATTCCTGTTTCAAAACGACTGCCGATCCCGGCTGCCATGATAAGTAATGTTGTGTTCATAGTTTTTCATATCTTTTTCTGATAATATTCTTTTACCATAGGTTTCGTTCTTCACATCTCAGCCGCCCAAAATCGACCGTTGCCTGCTGCTCACCACGAAGAGGTGTGTGAAGGTTTGAGCAGCTACCGTGTAGGATTAGTACACGGCTTTATTTTGCCTAACGCAGACGCAAATTCGAGAGCATTCGACTTTTTAGTTGCATTTTACGTTTATATTTTAATACTAGGGTCTGACGCCAGATATCGGTAAACGTCAAATCCTGCGCCTACCCTTAAATATAACGCCGCTTTTATGAGCGGCGTGGTTTCCGGCATTCCTCGGGAAGCTCCTCTGCCCAGGGCATCAGATGGTCCAGTTTTGCCGGATCTATATTTCCTTTTTTATCACAATACTTAGGCAGCTCCGTGAGGATATACCTGAAGTAGTAGTATGGGCGCAGATTGTTCAGCTTTGCTGTTTCTGAAATACTGTAAACAAGAGCGCTGGCTCCGGCACCTTTTGCTGTGTTATGGAACATCCAGTTCTTTTTGCCGATACAGAAAGTCCGGATAGCCCGCTCGGAAGCGGAGTTATCGATGCAATCGTCCATCATCCGCCACGTGGAGGCCATTAGACACAGATGACTACCACCCTAATAGGTGGCATTTCGATTAGATTATTTCCTTTTGAGAAGCATAATCAAGTTCATAATTTTACCTTTATTAGCCATCAAAAAAACTCCATACATTCCCAAAAATATAATCGTACCTAATCCATTACCGAAGACATTAATTGAAATGATAAACCCAAGTACTAGGCTTGATTCCAAAATAATACTTGAACCAACTTTTTTGTTGAGCATCCTTGCCAAGTACAATTCTGAAATAATGCTTCTGAGCGCAACCGACAAAACCATCGAGTAAACAACTGCCGTTATGCTTCCCAAAACATGTGCCGAAAAAGAGCAAATGATAAAAGAGATTAGTGCGGCTCCCGCGTTAATAAAAAGCAAAAAATTTTCTTTTCTTAGTACTTTGAAATATGTATTACACAGCATCTGCATTTTTCCGTCGTAAGTGCACAATGGCAGCAAAACTGCAATATAGGACAGAGACTCTTTATAGTCCGGTAACCAAATTCCAAAGATCAACTGCATTGGATAGTATGCAACAAATACAATCGGTAGTAGTATTCCCAGCGCATCTCTTAGGGAAGAATATATTTCATTTCGTTTGCTTTTATCAGTTTGCCTTAGAGCTGGGAAAAGAACCATACTTACCTGACCAATAAACTGAAGAAAAAAATTTGTCAAAGATAGCGAAAAAGAAAATCTACCGAATGCAGTGATTCCCCATACCGAATCTATTATTTGTCTTCCAATACCCAAAATAAGTGAACCAGCAATGTTAGCAAACAACAGTTTGGCGCCTATCGATATACTTAAAGCCATATCCTTAATCACATCAAAAGTGATTCTAAATTTGGCAAATACAAGCTCCTTTGCTTTTATAATGCAATATATTAATGCAACACTTTTACTGAATGTGTAGCCAATAATATAGTACCGGAAAGAACAGCCCCTTATCACAATGGCAATAAGTACAAATCCGATAAATATTATTCTATCGATCATAATCGATATTGAATAGACTCTCGTCTGATTAACTGCTTGAAATATATATCCTAAGTATCCCGCCGCATTAAATATGAGCATGTATATAAACGTCCAACTCAGAACGGTCATACGCATGGATTCTATTTGTACTAAAGAAAATACAAACAAGGCTACAACTGCAATCGAAAACTGAATCAGCAATGACAGCACTAACTGCGTCTTGTATTTGACATAGTCTAATTCCTCGTATACACTGCCACCCAACCTAAGATATATACCGTCTGTTAGGCCAAAGTGTGAGAAGCCAACATATCCTATATAGAAAATAAATAACTGCCAATACGAATAGTCCTCAACTCCTAATAGCTTTGGAACAATCATGGACATTAGCACACTGAGGATTAATGATATTCCTTGTGCGCTAAATGCGTATATCAGATTTCTTATTAATGATTTCTTATTCATAATTATCGGCTACTCTCTTTTTTTTTAATTTTATTACTGCCGTAACTCCCCACGCGATTATAAATCCGACAAGTTTAAATAGTACGCTATATATTTGAGATGAAACATCATAACCTAACGCGGTTAGAAATCTATCTATAGTAGTCGGTATATACCCGGTTAGGGGGTAATAGATTATTGTGTTTCTTCCAATTGAATTTAGTGCTTTAGCCATTTTCCATGTACTAACACATTTTGCTAAACAGAACATAAAGTATATTCCAAAGCATGCTCCTAAGATTGCAAGACCTGGCATACATAAGTACCCATCAGATAGATCCAAGTATCTTCCTGTTTGCTTGAATTCAAAAGTTGCTATGATTATGCATATAACACAGGAAACAGCTCCACCTAACTTAGATAAATGTTTTTCTATCTTTATAGGATCATTAAATAGAGTACCCAGCGAAAAGAACAGCATCGCTTCAATCGTGGAACTCCAGAAAAAGTAATTCGGAACTCCTTCAGTTCTAGAATAGTGGGCAATCAGGGCAAGTATAAACGCAATAATACAAATGCTCCTTTTATTCTTTATCAATCTATAAATTACGTAATATATAATCTCCACAAAAAACAAAGAAAATAAAAACCAGAGTAGAGAAAACGAACCCTCTCCACGTAATACATCTATTATAGAAGCCACAAAAAAGTCTTTGTCTCGAAATAGAATAAAATCAATAGTTAGTATCAACAATGAGTATCCATAGAATGGAATCAGATAACTTTTTGCTTTTCTTATAACGTACTCTCTAGGTTTTCGATCCCTAAACCACATACCCGATATGAAAAAAAACATCGGCATGTGAAATACATATATCCAACATCTAAGGAGTATTGGTAAACCCGTATGTCCTGCAACGACACAGAATACTCCTATTGCTTTTGCAACGTCTATCCATTCAACTCGTTTTGAGCATAATGATTTCTCTTTACTCATTGTATCTATCCTCTAACAACTTTTCTCTTTCTGGGGATCGTTTTAATCAACACAACCTGAATAAGCGCCACAAATAAGAAAACATATATTGGTTGCCACACGATCTCATTAAAATAACCTCTTGTGTACCGCATTAAATAATACAAGAACGAAACCCATGTGCCAAACCAGACTGGTTTGTATGCTGAGCAATATATCTTTTGCTCAATTTTGCAAATAAATAATGCGAAAACAAGTGTTAGCGGGATTCCATACCATCCGAAATTCCAATACCACTCTGCTATGGCTGAACCACCCATTGCAAAAACAGTAGAGTTAATAAATGTTCCTCGTTCCGGCTGTGATAAATATATATTAAACAACGCATATTTCTCTAATCCGGAGCACGGAATTTTGAGTCCACTAAAAATTGAGTAAAAGAAGGAAGCAATATAAGTAAGACCCCACTGATAATTACCTGTTGCAGGTATTGACATAAGTGCCTGAATAGGAGCTTTTACCGTACCTCCCATTTCAAGACACAAATCTTTGATGGGCTCTGACTCTCTGATCACCTCTTGTAAACTATTCCAGAAATTTGCATCTACGGCTAATTCACGTGTATGAGTGACAATTGTGACAAAATAAATTCCCAAATAGGCCACAGCTATGTACCAGATTTTTAGCTTTGGTTTAAAGAAATAGCAATACATAAACAGCAATGGAACCAATGTCTGAATCGTGTTGCCTTTCCGACCAGTAAAAAACATAAATATTAAGAAATACGCAGCTGTTATTCCCATAACAATAGTGAATCTACGCTTATTATTTCTATAGCTGCTGAGAACTAATAGAATTGCAGGTAAAAACAGCTTGGTGAACCAGCCAAGCGGAATACCATAAAATGTCGTATCAGATTCGAACATAGCCTGATAGCCACCAGCAATTTTTGCACCTATTTGAATTACGTCATGGTATAATTGAGGCAGAATAGAAATTGCTAACATACACAGCCCAATACTTCTGCATATTTCAAGGGAGTTTCCATCCGTTCCCTTTGTTTCATCATAATCCGCCAATTCAGTATTACTTTTTGAAAACATCAACACACCTAGCAAATATACTTCGATAAATAGTTCAGAGTATAGTGTTCCTTGAAATCCCCACTCATCTCCATATCGATAGAGCATTTGCATATAATCGTACTTTGTAGTTGTATCAAAACCAATGACGGTTACACTCGATAAATGGAACATATAGAGACTAAATAGGACAAAAAATGTCGGGGATGCATATTTTAATCCAAGGATTCTCCAACTTATTAGCGAATACACAATCAAAATTACTGTTGTAATCCCTGCACGATACTCCCATCCCGGCGATAACTGTACAATATCAACCGCCAGAATGTAATAGTTTAGAAATATCATCATTATTCCTATTGTAACTACAACAAATTTGGTTTTTGATACCTTCATTAATATAATCTCCTATATACGATTGCTTACATACTCCCGAGAGCCTTTTTTTGAAATAACTTTTCCCGGAATACCAACAACAACCGAATAATCCTCTACACTTTTTGCTAATACACTATTACTTCCTATTGCAACATCACTGCCAACCGTTATATCTCCAATAATTATTGCACCTGGGGCAATATAGATGTTATCCTGTAAAACTGGATACTGCTTTTTTCCATTGTGAATTGTCATTCCAACAGTTGTGTTCTGAGATAGCGTTATGTTTTTTCCACACTTTGCGGGGCTGAATACTATTCCACCAATATGAAAAATTTGTAATCCGGGGCCAATTTCTATTGCATAAGGAATATCATAACCATATTTATATTTATAATGGCGGTATATCATTCTACAGATTGGCAAAATAAATATCTTTGTAAGTTTCTTCTTTCTTGCAACAGAACACATTCTTAGCCAAACAGAGAATTTGAATCCTTCATACGTTGCATATGCATGTAAAAAAGACTTAGTATCTGTCTTTCCCTCATATCTATATAAATCTGCTAAGACAAGTTCTTTAAGACTATAGTTCAATTTTCTCACCCAAATTATATGATTTTATTTTTCCTTCTATAAATGCGGTATACAATTTTGCTGCAGATGAAGCGGTAAAGAACAGACTATCAATTTGCTTAATACGATCTTCTACCGTAGGGATTTCCATACCGGCAGCTCTTTTTATAGCTTCAATCCAAACATCCATCGATTCGTCAAGACTGACACGCGTTACCAACCCCATTCCCATATCTATTTCTTCTGTTACTGCTGTAGATACTACAATAGGTGTACCTGCCGCCTGAGATTCGATTGCAACAGTAGGGAGTCCTTCATAGTGCGAAGGTAATATACTAACGTCCATCAATTGGAACAATTTATTCACGTCATTTCTTCTACCTAAAAATCTACACCTTTCAATGATTCCCATTTCCTTTGCCTGATTTTGAATAAATTCAAAATCTCGTCCTGCACCAACAAAAATCCAAACAAAATTCAAATTTTCTTCCTTCATTTTTGCTATTAGATTTATCATGAATGGATGGTTTTTTTGGTATCCAAAATAACCCACATTGCCTAACACCATGGTGTTAGGCTCAATATCCAACTCCTTCATAAGGGCTGCTTTCTCAGATTCCGTAATTTCAGATTCGTATTTACTGACATCAATGCTATTAGGAATATGCATAATCTTTCTCTGATCCACACACTTCTGTCCAAACCGAAATGCAGAAGCAATTTTACTACAAGAAGCATAATCCGTTGCAACGGCTTTTGTCAGGAATTTGAAACACTCATACTTAATTCGGACTAGTGGATTGCTTGTATTTGGCTGATCCGCGATATGAGCATGAACGATGACTCTATGCACGCCACACAGTCGGGATAACATAGAAAAATACGCAGCTTGAAAATCCGTTAAATGCAAATGTACCGCATCATACTTATTTGTTCTAAGAATACTTATATACTCGCCAACACAAGCCATTATTGATTTAACTCGTACATTTCTTAGGTGGAATGTTTGACCGCCTTTAGCTTTTACCTCTTCTATAAAAAAGTCAGGATAGTCTGTAAAGCCAGCAACATCAATTATTATTTTTTCTTTATCTACTCCGCGAATGATATTACGCACATGAGATGATATCCCACCTCCAAATCCCGGCATAATATGTAATACACGTAATTGTATCATTTTACATTCTCCCAAATAGCCAGTGTTTCTTTCGCTACACGTGCCACAACTCGTTCTGAATTGAATTTTTCCTGTGCCACTTTTAATGAGAATAGACCAGCATTTTTCTTCCACTCATCGCTACTACATATCATCTGCTCAATATCGTTCACAGCTTTTTTAGAGTTTTTATAGCTGATAACATACCCATTCTGACCTTCTGTAATGATTTCTGGATTGTTTCCAACATGTTCTGAGACAATCAACGGATTTGCGCTCCAACAAGCTTCAATACAAGACAGAGGATTAGGATCAGATAAAGATGGCAAAACAAACACATCCGTTGCACCATATAGGTCTATCATATCGGTTTGTTTCTTAAATCCAACTAACCGCAGATCAATTCCATATTCCTTTGCTTTTTTCTCGATTTCTTCCTTCAGTTCGCCCTGACCAGGCATTACTATTGTAACCTTATTCTTACTTGGAACATCATTCATGATGTCTAAGAACTCTAGAATTCCCTTTTCTTTAGAAAGTCTTGCTGGTGTTAAAAACATAACATTATCATCTGCAACATTGTAGCTCTTACGAATTACCTTTTTTTGTTCTTCTGAGTATTTAGATGCAATATAATATGCTCTCTCATCAATCAGGTTAGGTACAAACACATAATAGCTATCCTCAGAAGCATATGTATCAATAAATTCTTTCGACATCTTGCCTGCATACCAGAAACCATCAAATCGACTGATAACGGTATTTCTAAAGAAACTACGAACAGCGAGTTTTAGGCTGCCATACGAACGTTTTTCGTTTAAATGTGACTCTGACCAATAAAAAACTTTATAATTGCATTTCTTTTTTAAACCAATAGCTGCCCAAACAGACGGGAGCATATAGCTACCTGCGCACACCATAACATCAGGATTCATTTTTTTTATCACCCTGCCGATTCCTGGATTGATGATAACATCAATTCCTGAGACTTTTTTTAGTCCCCCCTTCATGAGTGTTGTATAGTCTCTCCTGAAGTCATCATATTGCCACGTTCTTCCAGGCTCATTAGGAACCATTACAAGGACTCGAAAATCAACATTATGATGTGCATACTCATCCCTTAATTTGTCATAGAAGAATATTCTAAATGGATTTAGAATATTCGTTAATAACACTACTCTCATACTTCTCCTCCCAGCATTTTTCTATAGCCAATTAAGTCTTTACCAGGGTCGGTTTTCTCTGCGATATAGTTATTGTTAAACTTGAGCATTTCATCGATGCACTGTTGATCCGCATCTAAAAGACGTTCGACAATTTCTTCGAATTCTCTTTGCTCCGCAAGTGGGGCACCAATTCCAAGCGCATCAATATAGTCATCCCACGGTGTCACGCCCTTGCTCAAAATACAAAGGCAATTATTCATCATTGCTTCAACAATCACATGGCCATAGTTTTCGCCCAATGTCGGGAAGAAGAAAGCATGATACTGTTCAAAAACATGTGGAATATCCTTATGTTCTACCTCACCACAATACTTCACCTTGACATTATCAGGCATCTTTTTCATGAGATCTTCACACTCAGCCCAATAGCCCTTATCTTCCATAGGACCATAAATGTCAAAAACAACATTTCCCTTTGTGATTTTGCTCAGCACCTCAAGCGCATACTTGATATTTTTCTTTGGAAAAATTCTGGAGACAAATACCAGCCTCAGCTCTCCTTGTTTTTTTGATATACAAGGTTTCTTTGGCACAAATCTTGCAGGCAAATTCGAAACTGTAAACACATTTGCTTTTGCAAATTTACGTTTGATGTCACGTTCCTCAATGCTACTAGTTGCATGCCACAGAAGCCCGCTATACAGGCCAAGTAATTTTACCAAGTAAATATAGGAGTACTTCTTTAATTTCTTATTTTCACAACCACCTGTAAAATCACCTCGCGGTGTTAAAATCACAGGCTTCTTCTTAAGCTTTCCCATACGGCGGAGAAGTAGTGGACGAATAGTGAAAATAGGAGAGAAAAAGCCATTCAGGTACATTACATCATAATCGATGCTGTTGATCACTTCTTCAAAACCTTTTAAGTCCTGCTTATCAGGGCTAAGATAATACACCTTTGCGTGACCCACTTCATTCCACTGGTTAATTTTCACATTACTGTACGGTACAGTTTCCTTATAATCCCTATCTGCACAAAGAACAAAAAAATCAATCTGTTCATATAAATTTTCAACCATGTTAATACAGGACTGAATAGGTCCACCGCCCTTATAACCAGGTGCGTATTGCCCATTTAACACAAGTACTCTTTTCTTCATTCCTGTCTCCTCTTATGCTTTCAAATCGCCCTGCGGTTTCATAGTAATTCCCTTTTTCTCGCATTCATAAATCTTCGCATCCACTAAGAAACGATACCAATATGCCTGCAAGAAGTGGAATATCTTTCCTTCTGGACCGTCAAGAAATCCCAATTTAATGTAATATCGATATATAAAATACAGATGTGCACGAAAAAACTTCGGTAGTTTATAATAGCCGCTGTTTTTTACCACACGCTTCATCTTAGCCTGTCCAGACGATGTACCATCTTGTTCCAGACTCTCATCCATCGCCTTTTCCAGCGTCATCTGGTGATCCAGCACTTCCCGGTTGCTGTACCAGTTGTGTTTTGCTGTCCACCACTCCAAATCTTTCTGATTGTTGTCGATCAAATCATGTTTGAATTCAACTGTCATTCCCTCCGACAGAATCATATGTTCATCCATAATTTTCATCTCACAGGATGCCATTCCAGTTCGGAAAATGCGGAGCAATAACTCTGGATATCGCCCACCATGCTTGATCCAGCGGCCCATAAAGTAGACTCTGCGCCGGAGGATGACTCCGTTCACTGGTGTCTTGATCTGCGGGAGTTTTTCATTAATCTCCGCAGCGAGATCTTCCATGATTTCTTCGTCAGCATCCATACGCATGGACCATTCTGTGTCGATGTCCGTGTTCTGAAGACCCCAGTTCAGCTGGTCTGCGTAAGACACCCATTTATTTAGATAAAAGTCCAACCTCGAACCAATTTTCTGAAGCTCTGCATTAAGTTCTTTGCACAGTGCTTCCGTGCTATCTGTACTAAAGCTATCTACAATTACAAATCTCTTAGCAACTCCACGAAAGGACTCCACACACTTGCGAAGATTCTTTTCTTCATTTTTTGTAAGTATTACGACTGTTAAATCTGTCATGAAATCTCCAACCTCTTAATTACCTTCGCCGGGTTTCCAGCAATCACACAATTATCTTCAAACTTTCCGCACACTACAGCACCAGCACCGATAACGCAGCCATCGCCCAGCACTGTGCCTTTCAGGATTATGCTATTGCACCCAATGAAACAGTTCTTACCGATCTTGATTTCCCTGCTCGGCACCAAATCACTGTTACCACCGTTTTCATCACGGAGCAGCTTGTTTCTCGTTTCTGCCTCAATTGGGTGGAAGTCATTGTCTAAAATCTTGCAGTTACCGCCGATGCAGGTATTCTCACCAATCGTGATCTTCTTCCGGGCGTAAATCGTTGCTCCGCTTATTCCCACATTATCTCCGATTTCAATCTCTGCCCCCGGTGCACGGGTAACAATAATCGTCCGGCTGTAAAGACCAACCAGATTGCTGAGGAAGCTGCTCTTAATCGTAACGTTCTCACCAATCTTCAGCTTGGCACCACACTTGTTGAAAATAATAGGTACACCCTTCAGCAAGAGGTTCTTGCCATATTCAATTCTTGTCACCTTCATAACCAGTTTGAACCAGTTACTGTTCATTTCCTCTCGCCTCCTTTACAACTTCAAAATTTCTTCTGCATACTTCTGTACGCTTACGTTTCTAGTCAGATTCTTCTCAAGGTTTTCCCGACTTCTGGCGCCCATTGCTTTCAGTTCTTCACTGCCAGCATTGTCAATGAACCAGCGGATGTTCTCTTCAACCTTGTCATATTCACCCGGCTCACAGCAGAGACCACCGTGTGTATCTTCAATCAAGCAACGAACCTCTGAGCCTGACTCCAGGACCCCTAAAATGGGCTTTGAAGCGGCCATTATGCCGTATGCCTTCGATGGGCAGGACACGCCTTTGATGCCTTTCGCATTCACACACCAGTGAACGTCACCAGCGTTCAAACTATAGATAAGGTCAGCCTTATCCTGGTACGGAATGAAAGTCACATTGTCCATGTGATGCTGCTTTACATAGAGCACCAACTTATCCAGTACGGAACCAGCACCAACAAAAGCAAATACAACCTCTCGGCCATCTGCTGTTTTTGTTCCAACCTTGATTTTCTCCACAACCTTAATCAAATTCTCAAGGTCGTAGTACAGACCGATATTACCTGAATACATAATGACGAACTTACCATCCAGACCGTACTTCTTCTTGAAAGCAACTACTCTTTCATTGTTTTCATCCAGCGGATAGATCTCGTTCTCATCAATCCAGTTGTTAATCATAACTGTCTTCGGAACTTTCTTTCCTCTGAAACGGTTCTCCACCGTTTCCACCAGATCACGACCGACTGTGATTACAAGGTCGCTGCGCTTGCAACTGAACTTGTCGAACCACATCATGGCATCTGTCACCAGTTTGCTCTTGGTGTAGCCAACGGCCAGCACCTGCTCTGGGTTGAAGTCCTGAATGTTATAGATGTATTTGGCGTGTTTCATCCACTTGCCCCAAACACCCAGCAGACCACCAAGGATCGGAGGCTGAGAGATGGAGAAGACATAATCCATCTTTCCAACCTTAAAGGTCGCACCCATTGCTCCAAAGAAATAGGAAACAATGTTCTTCACACGGCTCTTCTTATTGGTCTTGCTGAACTCCGGCACCCGGATTCTCAGCACCTTCACGCCGTTGATTTCTTCTTCGTAATATTTCTGTGTCTTATATTTATCTTCAATGGTTCCTAAATAGCTGGGAACCACACAAATTACCGTAATATCAAATTTATCCAACATGCCTTCTGCGAGTTCACGGAGAATCTGGCCTGTGGATGCAGTATCAGGTATGTAGTAATGTGCATAAATCAGCAGTTTCTTTTTTGCCATCCTGCATCTCCCCTCTGTGTACTTCTCTACTCACACTATTAGTCACGCTGGAAAATATCGCGTGTATAAACCTTATCCTTCACATCATCCAAACATTTGTCATAACGGTTTGCGATGATAGCATGGCTCATTTCCTTGAACTTCGCCAAATCATTGACTACCAGACTGCCAAAGAAGGTATCGCCGTCTTTCAGGGTCGGCTCGTAGATGATAACAGTTGCGCCCTTGGCCTTGATGCGCTTCATAACACCCTGAATAGAACTCTGGCGGAAATTATCGCTGTTACTCTTCATGGTCAAACGATACACACCGATGGTCACAGACTTTTCTTGTTCCTTGTCGTATTCGTTATCTTCGTCATAACCATAATATCCAGCCAGCTTCAAGACACGGTCGGCGATAAAGTCCTTACGAGTTCTGTTACTCTCAACAATTGCCTCGATCAGGTTCTCTGGCACATCCGCATAGTTTGCCAGCAACTGCTTGGTGTCTTTCGGCAGACAGTATCCGCCGTAACCGAAGGACGGATTGTTGTAGTGGCTGCCGATACGAGGATCAAGGCAGACACCATCGATGATCTGCTGGGTATTCAAACCCTTGCTCTCTGCATAAGTGTCCAGCTCGTTGAAGTAAGCCACGCGCAGGGCAAGATATGTATTGGCGAACAGCTTGACTGCCTCTGCCTCGGTGAAGCCCATGAACAGCGTGTCGATGTTCTCCTTGATAGCACCTTCCTGCAGCAGACCAGCGAACTCGTGAGCAGCTTCGACCAAACGCTCATCGTTCAGGTCAGTGCCAACGATGATACGAGAAGGATACAGATTGTCATACAAAGCCTTGGACTCACGCAGGAACTCCGGGCTGAAGATGATGTTCTTGCTGTTAAATTTCTCTCTTATGCTTGCAGTGTAGCCAACCGGAATGGTGGACTTGATGACCATGATGGCATCCGGGTTGTACTCCATGACCAGCTTGATCACAGCCTCGACCGCAGATGTATCGAAGTGCTGCGTGTGGCTGTCGTAGTTCGTAGGGGCCGCTATAACAACAAAGTCCGCATCAGAGTATGCAGCCTTTGCATCCAGAGTTGCGGTCAGGTTCAGTTCCTTTTCTGCGAGATACTTCTCGATATAGTCATCCTGAATCGGGGACTTACGATTGTTAATCATGTCCACTTTCTCTGGGATAATATCCACCGCTGTTACCTTATGATGCTGAGACAGCAGCGTTGCGATGGAAAGACCAACGTATCCTGTACCCGCAACAGCGATTTTGTAATTTCTCATCTTTTTTACTCCTCCTTACCTTTTCAACCCGTACTGTTGAAAAGGATTTTTCATCTATTCACACATCAACCTGATGTTTCAACTTACTAATTTTTATTTCAGCCAACACAAAGAGCGGATAGGCTCGTACACCTGTCCGCTGGCTGTCACCCCACCCTCTTGGTTGAGATTTCTTCCTGTGCAGCATTTCTGCCACCCAAAAAGATCAGTCGTTCATTCTTCGGGTAAGAAAATATGAACTTCGGGTTGCGGAGCCTTTCATTCTCTGCCGTACCCTTGTCCCTATTATGACAGCCGCGTATTATATCTCTAGCCCCGGTACCGGCAACCGCAATTTTATAGTCCTTTTTCATAATTCTATATCCTCCTGAAATTCATCTTACATATATGGAAGGCTCATATTGAGCCAAGCAATCTATATCAAACAGTGTGTTCATCATCTATTTCCCACAACTGTGGTAATCCTCCAACCACCACTGAATCTTTCATGTAGACCTGTCACGGTCCACTTCGTCGGTTCCCGTCCAACTGAAATCTTATAGCAGACACCTTCACACCAACTCACTTTGTTAAAACCGCACAAGTTCATATCTCACTCTTATTGCAATATGAACAACAATCTGCCGTCATTATCAAAGTGCTGTGTCTTATCGTCATAATCCTACCGACTACTTCTCTATCCCCCTAAAGTGCTGACCTTTATTGTCATAACCTCTTAACCTAGCAACCGTATCTCCATCAAGACAGGTCTACCCTATAAAACCAGTTATATTTTGTGTGCTTTTTACGCCACCGTAGACCATCATGCCGCCACTGAAAGTTTGAGGTAGACATTACTCTCCATGCCCCAGCAAACACACCTTAAATGTCTTAAAAATGATCTTCCAATCCACCCAGAAGCTGCGCTCCTTGACATACTTCACGTCCAGATCCATCCACTCTTCAAAAGAGAGGTCGTTACGGTGCGGAGCGATCTGCCAATAGCAGCTCAGGCCGGGGGTCACATACAGACGCTGCTTTTCATAGTCGCCGTACTGCTCCACCTCGCGGGGCAGTGCCGGGCGGGGGCCAACGATGCTCATATCGCCCTTCAGGATGTTCCACAGCTGCGGCAGCTCGTCGAGGCTGGTCTTGCGGATGAACTTGCCCACACGGGTAATGCGGGGGTCGTCCTTGATCTTGAACACAGGGCCGTCCATCTCGTTCTGTTCCAGCAGGTCGTCCAGTTTTGCCTCTGCATTGGGGCACATAGAGCGGAACTTATAGAACTTGAAGGGCTTGCCGTTGCGGCCAATGCGTTCCTGACTGAAGACAGGGCCAGCAGAAGGGTCATCCACCACGATTGCGATGGCCGTAGCCAGCATGACCGGCGACAGCGCCACCAATGCCAGCGACGACAAGATCACATCCTGCGTCCGACGCCCGATCCAATAGAGCTGGTGCTCTCTCAGATTTTCCTTTCGGTCAATTTCAGCCGGCTTATTGATTCCAGTTACCTCTACGCTCATTTTTTCTCCTCACTCACACTATGTAATCTCACACACGATTCCAACTGTACGTCCTCTTATCCAGCTTCAACGGCAGAGGCACTTGCAGTCACTTTTTGGCATCGATCCGCAGCGCCCCCATACGTCAGGGCACGCAAAACGCCCCTGACGACTGCTTCGCCAAGGGTCATTTTGTTTGCAATTCTTCCATCAAGCACCTTTTCCTCGCGCCGTCCCATCCCAGTTAGAGCACCTTTGCCTGTTCTCGGATGATGTCCAAATCGTCGAAACGCCACACCTATCACCCCTTCCGCAATTAAGGGGTATCTCTCATTCGCTCGTAGGAGATACCGTGCGTTCGACATCCTATAGCAATTCAACTTTTTAATGCAACAGCAACAGCGTTGAATTGCATATCGCAAATATGCTGTTTTCATGTTGCACGAATTTCTTGCCTTGCGATAAAACTATTTATAAGTTTATTTTACCATTGTGTTACCTTGTACGCAAGGGGTTTTGACACTATTCTACCCCCCCCCCCCTAGAAAATTTTGGTCGATATTGTCAATCTTTTTGTAATTTATTGTCCAATTTGCCTCAAAAAAACAACCACAGATTCAATTTTAGTAGAATTAGCAGACGATTAAGCGTCCACCGGGGCTTTGCTGACGGAGAAATCCTATCATAATTTTGCTGTTTTGCCAGATGCAGCAAACCCAACGGGTGGCTCCGGTAACCTGCCCGTTGGGTTTGGTCAGAAATAGAATAACATCACCCCGGCTTCTGCCTCTCAAAAAGGGAAACCGGGGTGATGTTATCTACTTTGTGGCAAGTGCCCAGAATGCCGGACCCATCTCATTTACTGTACGCTCAGCAGTTCTTCCACGCTCTTGCGGGCAGGTGCGGCGGGATCCTGTGCAGGATGACCGATGGCAATGAGTGCAGCCACTGTCTGTCCTTCGGGCACGGAGAGCACCTTTGCCACCTTGTCCGGGTCATAAATGCCCATGATGACCGTCCCGAGGCCCAGTGCGTGCGCGGCAAGGCAGAAGGTCTGTGCGGCAATACCGGCGTCAAAGGACTGCCAGTGGCCTTCGAGCGGGCTGGAATAGCTGCCGTCCCGCTCAAAACCAGAGCGTCCCGTCACCATCGTCAGCGCAACCAGTGCGGGGGCATGGGAAAGCGTGTTGGCGTTATAGGTGAAATCCAGCACACAATCGCTGGCGATTTTCTCACGCTTCTGCGCATCTTCCACGAGAATATAGCGGGCGATCTGGGTATTTTTCCAGCTGGGGGCATAAGCGGCAGCGGCCACCACTTCGGCCACCTGCTCCGGGGTAACAGGCTCTTCGGTAAAGCGGCGGACGCTGCGCCGGGTCTTGATGCATTCCAATGCTTCCATAATTGTTTTCTCCTTACGGCAGTTTGTTGGATATAACTGTCTCTCTATTATTACAACTCCGCCCGGCTTTGTCAAGATGCTTTCAAAACGGAGGCCGGGCCGCTCAGAATAGGTCGAGCATACTGTCCAGATAGATAGCTTCCCGGACGTGCAGCTGGTACTCCGGCCTTACCATATAATAGAGCAGAAATTCCAGCACCAAGGCGCTGCCGAGGCCCCGTCCCTCGATCTTGAAGTTGGAAAATCCCATCGGAAGGAAGGTCCTCCGGATGTCCTCCACGCCGATAAAGCTGGGGTTCTCCATCGCCTTCGAGAAACGGTAGCCCTCCCCCGCGCCCGGGGCAGTGCAGATATGGTCGGGGCAGTCCTCGCCGAGATTTTTGCGGCTGACATTCTCGTAGCAGCGCTTCCGGTCCCGGCATCCGACCCAGCAGCACTCGTTGCAGAGAAACTCCACCTTGTCCTTCTGGTGCTGCGTCAGGCTGTCCAGCTGTTCAAAGGCCTTGTTCAGTCGGAAATCCGGCACCACATAGCGAAATTCCTCCCGGGCCGTCTCGTCCCGGAGCTGTCGGAAATCCGTCAGCACCTTGGTCGTGGAGGAGACGAGGTAAAGCTGCGGGTAGTGCGTCCTCAGGTAGTCCAGCAGCAGCTCCGAATGGAGGATGACGCCATTCTCCACCCCGCCGCTCTGTGCAAAGAGGGCGCAGAGCGCATTGCATTTCCGGTCCGAAAGATGCTCCTCCCGGAGGAGGGAGTTGCTGAAGGTCAGCCGGGCCGAGACGCCATACTCCTGCATCAGTGCAAGGACCTCTCTGGGGTCATTCCCGCCGAAGCCGGTGCGTCCCCCGCCCCAGATGCAGTCGGCCGGTGCCCCGTAGATGGAGCCAATGCTGCACCAGTCATAGAAATATTCCCGATGTCCCCGGTACAGGGGCAGAAACTCCCGGTACAGCTCGTAAAACTCAAACAAACCGGGCAGGTGATAATAGGCTTTTTCTTGTTTCATCGCACCCTCTTCTCTCTCGTTCTCTCCTATTGTACCATGTTTCCGTCCCGCAAAAAAGCCCCCGGAGGGCTTGTTACAGCTCTCCGGGGGCTTTCTGTGTGCGTTGTGCTTTGGCGCACACGACCGGCGTTTTACTCGATTGCAATCAGATTCGGGTTCTCAGGCAAAGCCTTCGTCTGCTGAGGAGCAGGCAGCTCGACGTGCAGGACGCCATCCTCGAACTTTGCGTGGATGTCTTCCTTCTTCACATCGCCCACGTAGAAACTGCGCGCGCAGGTGCCGGAGAAGGATTCGCGCCGCAGATAGCGGCCCTTCTTATCCTTTTCGTCGTTGCTGTGGCTGCGCACTGCCTGAATGGTCAGGTAGCCGTCGTTCAGATCCATCTGAACGTCTTCCTTCTTGCAGCCCGGCAGGTCAACAGCCACATCGTAGCCGTTCTCGGTCTGCTTGACATCGGTCTTCATCATGTTTGCACCGCGCTTGCCGAAGGTTTCACGCTCTTCACGGTTCATCGCACGCTCCAGCGCGCCATCGTTCCAGAACGGATCAAAGAGATCATCGAACAGATTCTCATGGAAAACAGCAGGCATAAACATAAATCATTCCTCCAATCCCGGCGTTCGGGTCGGGTAAAAAATCTTTATGTTGTTCATTCGGAAAAGCTTTCCGGGGAGCTGCTCGATCACCTCGCGGCTCTCTCTTTTGCCCTTCCTCCTGAGCACGCCATAGTTATAGCACCATTTATTAGCAGTGTCAAGCGTAGAGTGCTAAAATTCACGAAAAGATAATACTTTTATCATCTTTCATACAATCTCCATCGTTTTTCTTCCTAGGGACGCATTTTATCAAACTGCCGTCTCTTGCAGGCCGTTTCCCACAGGGCAGAGCCACATCCAAAAACATCATGCTGAGCGGATACAGCAGCGGCATTGAGCTGTCTTTGTTTTATCGTACCCGTCCGGTCTCTTTTTGCAGCATTTCGTGCATATAGCCCATCAGAATCAGAATCACCAGCAGATAATAGGGGAAGAGTGCGATCGTGGTATGGTTTGCAATCACGCCAAACAGCGGTGGCATCAGACAATTTCCGACGTATGCGCTTGCCATCTGGACTCCAATGATCGCCTGCGACCGATCTGCCCCAAAGTGGCTCGGCGTTGCATGGATGATGCCGGGATAGATGGGCGCACAGCCAAGGCCGACAGGCAGGGCCATCGCTGCGGGCCGCCACTCCCCTTCCCGGCGTCTTGACAAGCCTGTTCCTTCCCATTACAATACGATAAAGGAGTCCGCTGAGGGGCTTTTGCAATTTGCAGCTACAGGCTCCGGGAAAGGAATGTCGTCATGGAACCAAAAACAAAACAATATCTGCTCGTGACCGTTGTGGGGGTAACGCTTTTTGTCGCACTGCTGCGGCTTTCTGCCGTTCTGGCCTTTGCCGCCGAACTTGTCGATCTGATCCTGCCCATTCTGGCCGGCGGCATTCTGGCGCTTTTTCTCAGCGTGCCTATGGCCGGACTGGAAAAGCGGCTGAGAAGCCTGTTCCGCAGGGCCAAAAAGCAGCCCTCGGGCAGCGCCATCCATCTTCTCAGCTTTTTCATCACCCTGCTCGGCGTTGTTCTTGTGCTGGTGCTGGCGCTCACCCTGCTGATCCCGGAGCTTGTGCAGTCGTTTCACAGCCTCTATCTGCAGATCGAGTCCAATATCCCCCGCTGGACCGCCTATCTCAGCGCACAGGACACCAACATGGACTGGTTGATGCACTGGCTGGAGGGCATCGACTGGGAGCAGCTGCTGCACAGGATCACCAACAGCATCGACACCGTGCTGGTCAATGCGGTCGGGGCGGTATCTGCCACCGTGAACATCGTGGTGACTGCATCTTTTGCCCTGATCATCTCCATCTATATGTCCCTCGGGGCCGAGAGTCTCTGCCACCACGCCCGCACACTGGTATGCGCCTATCTGAAGCCCAGCCACGCCGCCGGGCTGCTGAAATTCTGTCGGCTGTTCCGTCAGTCCTTCGCAAACTTTCTGACGGGACAATGCAGTGAGGCCGTGATCCTCGGTGTCCTCATGACCCTTGCATTTTCGGTTTTCCGGATCCCCTACGGCAGTCTGGTGGGGATGCTCACCGCCATCTGTGCCATCATCCCCTATGTGGGGGCACTGATCTCCTGTGTGGTCAGCGTGTTCCTTGTGCTTCTGGTGGATCCTGTGCTGGCGGTGCGCTGCCTCATCGTCTACCTTGCCGTGCAGTTTATCGAGAACCAGTTCATCTATCCCCGCGTGGTGGGAAAGTCCGTGGGGCTTTCTCCGTTTTACACCCTTGTGGCCGCCATGATCGGCGGAAAGCTTTTTGGCATCATCGGCATCATCTTCTTTATCCCTCTGACTGCGGTGGTCATTGAGCTTGTAAAAGAGGACGCCTTCCGACGTCTGCATACAAAAGAGACCCTGTCCTGACAACAGCGACCCCGGAGAGTGATTCCCACCGCTCTCCGGGGTCGCTGTTTTTTACTCTTTGTTCACTGTGTTGACGTGGCAGAAAAGGCTCCGCAGGGCAATGAGTCCTATTTTCCGGTCAAGAACATCGTCGGCAGAAATTTCCTCTTGACAAAGCGGCGGGGATAGCATATAATGCAATCGTTCTAAATAGAACAATATATCACAGGAGGTATCTATGAACTTTTGGGATCATCACAAAGCCATTACCTGCTACTATGAGCTGCTGATGTCATCCGTATGTCAGAAATATCAGCTCCGGCAGATGGAGTATGATATCCTGATGTTTTTATACCATAATCCTCAGTACCATACCGCTGCAGATATTGTACGGGTGCGCAATTCCACCAAATCTCATGTCTCCACCTCACTGAAAGTGCTGGAGGAGCGGGGACTAATCGAAAAAAAGGTCGCCGACGGGAACAAAAAGCATATCGATGTCTATCTGTCCGCGTCGGCTCAGCCGATCATCGCCGAAGGGCTTGAGGCTCAGCGGCAGTTTGCCAGAGATATGTTTCAGGGACTCTCAGAGCCTCAGATCGCAGCTTGTAAACAGGCATTCCAGAAGATATGCGACAACGCAGAAGAATGCCTCAAAATAAAAGGAATGACACATCATGAATCATAAAGCCTACCAACCTAAAATGCCCGACCTGATGGAGGCGGTGTTCGATGCCGCCTACCTGATCTTTGATCTCGTTGCAGGCATCCTCTTTTTCACGATGGCTCAGGGCCGCAGCCTTTTTATCCTATATGGCGTCCTGACCCTGACCCTCTGCGGCGGTGACGCCTTCCATCTGGTGCCCCGGATCATCCGGGCCGTGCGAGGCAGCAGCGACCGGATCAAAAAGCAGCTCGGCATCGGGCTGCAGGTCTCTTCCATCACCATGACGGTATTCTATATCATCCTGCTGTATGTCTGGAAGGCCACCTTCCCTCAGCTTCAGGCTCCCGTAGCTGTGGAAGTCCTGATCTGGCTGTCTGCCATCCTGCGCATCCTGATCTGCCTGCTGCCCCAGAACAACTGGTGTACCGATGAGGGCAACCCCACCCTGTCCATCCTGCGCAACGCGGTGTTTGCCCTTACTGGCCTCGGCGTTATCATCCTGTACGCCATCTCCGGCAACACCGGCGACTACCATATGACCCGGATGGTGGCAGCCATCCTTATTTCCTTTGGCTGCTACCTGCCTGTGACCCTTTTCAGTAAGACCAAGCCCAAAGTGGGCCTGCTGATGATCCCCAAGACCTGCTCCTATATGTGGATCATCGCCATGGGTCTGCAGCTTCTGTGACTGTGTTACAGATGTGGCTTCAAGCACCAGTCAATCGGCAGAATGAAGAAAACGGTATTCTAAAGGTATTGTATTTCAGACAGCGATCCTTCAGGGTGTGGATCGTAGACTATCCGATAATATTATCATAAAATCTCTGCAGCACCATTGCCAATTCCTCTGGAGACTCTATGTTTGCTTCATGACCTGTTTTCAAAAGCTCATGGAAGTGGGAATCGCTCAAATAACTGGCAAGTTCCTTTGAGGCTTTTTTGTTTGCGTTGTCCTTTTCTCCACAAACGATCAATGCCGGACAGGACACCTTATATAATGAATCCCTGAGATCCAATTCCGCCATCGTGCCGCACAAGCGGATCACATCTGCTTTTTTGAAGCCGAATTGCTTGAACATTGCATTCGGCATAACGTGAAGCAGCAGATTCTGGAACTTCAATAACTTTTCTGGTATTTTATATTGTGCTGCAATTAGCACCAGTGCCTTTACTTTGTCCGGGTGGTCTATCGCATAATTAAGTGCCAGAACCGCACCCAAGGAAAGCCCGCACAAGACGATCTCATCATTTTCCTTGTCGCACCTTCCTGAGAATGCAGCATACAGCTCCCCATAGGTGGCCGCCTTGCCCTCCAGCATCTCTGCCAGACTCAAGCTGACGCTGCTGTCCGAGACCTTCGTTTCTTTTATTACTCGGTTCCAACTGTCTGGTTTTTGTCCTAGCCCATGCAAGTATAAAAACTTCATCTGTTTTCCGCTTTCCTTCACACGTCCTGCTGCATTGCCGATCTCGCTGCTGCAGTCCATCACAAATCAGATGCGCTCTGCCCCGGTCAGCTCGGCCTTGCCCAGCCCTTCGGCAATGCACCGCGCCAGATACCGGCTGTTTCCGGTTCCCGAAAAATAAAGCACCATGGCTGCTCCCTCGTTTTTGTGTGGTTTTTCAGATGCCTGTTTGCCCGGCAAACTGGAATTTATGTCAATGCGAACTCAATCTCATCAAGCTTATTTGTTATTGCGTTCTTTCTCCCTGTCTCCTTAAAACCTATTCGACGATAGAGTCTCTCAGCATTTATATTATTCTCAAGAATCCACAGCGTAGGGGTATCCGTACATTGGCCTACTGCGTATAGCAATAATTTCGTTCCATAACCCATGTTTTGCATATCTGGAAGAATATAAAGATCCTCTATTAAACCCTTTGTTACAGAAACAACCCCTATTGGTTTTTCTTCTACAAGCATATAGAGCTTTGTTCCGTTGTTCATCTTGTTTCTCAAATACTCCCGTTGCCGATCTGGCGTGTGTGTTTCTATGAAATCAGGAGTACAAAATGCACGATGCGATTCCTTCCAGGATATTGAATGGATGGTTGCGGCTTGAAGAAGATTTGTTTCATTTACAGGTACTATCATACTTATCTCCACAAATTCCGAGTTGTCGGTTTCAGTATACCACACTTTTTCTCGGCGGAACAGATACCGAAAACCAAAAATGCCCCCGGAGGGCTTGTTGCGGCTCTCCGGGGGCATCCTATGTGCGTTGTGCCTTGGCGCACACGACCTCTGAAGCGTCCACTCGGGAGAGCTTTCCGGCTTGTCCCGTTTTGGCACTTTTCAACGGCCCGGTTCCATGTTACAATAAGAAAAAACGAAACCGGGTGATCTTTTGGAATTTTATGGCACCATCGGCCCCGCCTGTGCCCAGCCGGAGACCTTGCAGCGCATGGTGGAAGCTGGCATGACGGGCATCCGCATGAACCTTTCCCACGGGCCTCTTTCGGCCCACAAAGACTGGCTGGACATTATCCACGCCGTGGGCATCCCCCAGCTGCTCATCGACCTGCAGGGGCCGGAGTTGCGCATCGGCACGCTGACCCGGCCCCTTGTGCTGGAACCGGGTCAGAGCCTCCGGCTGGGGCAAGGGGGTGTCCCTTGCCCAGCGGCGCTGGTGCAGGCGGCCCGGCCGGGACAGGATCTCCTGCTGGATGACGGCAGGCTCTTTGTGCAGGTGGCCGGAGCCGACGGCGCTGCCCTGCAGTGTACCGTGGTGCGGGGCGGCACCCTGCAAAGCCGCAAAAGCCTTGCAGCGCCGGGGCTGGAGGTGGCCTCCCCCACATTGACGGAGGCAGACCTGCAAAACCTGCAGCTGGCGGAAGCCTGCGGCGTTACCGGGGTGATGCTGCCCTTCGTGCGGGGTGCCGAGGACATCCGCACCCTGCGCCGGGCGCTGGAACAGGCCGGGGCCGGACAGATCCGCATTTTTGCTAAAATCGAGAACCTTGCGGGGGTGCGGACCCTGCCGGAGTTCCTGCCTCTTGTGGATGAAGTGGTCATTGCCCGCGGGGACCTTGGCAACGCCATGCCCCTGTGGGAGCTGCCCCGGTGCCAGAAACAGCTTTCGGCAGTCTGCCGGTCTGCCGGGGTGCCCTTTATGGTGGTGACCCAGATGCTGGACAGTATGTGCAGCCGGGCGGTACCCACCCGCGCCGAGGTCAGCGACATCTACAACGCTGTGGCAGACGGTGCTTCCAGCGTGATGCTCACCGGAGAGACCGCCGCCGGGCAATACCCGGTGGAAGCCATGGAGTATCTTGTGCGCACTGCCCGCACCGCCTTGGAATAACCAAAACGAACCAAAAAATGGATTGTGCCTCTCACAAAACGCCCAATTATCGCAAGGCAAGAAATTAGTGCAACATGAAAACAGCATATTTGCGATATGCAATTCAACGCTGTTGCTGTTGCATTAAAGAGTTGAATTGCTATATTTCAACAACGCTTCCAGATCTTCTTCCGGCGTTGTAATCGGCGCGATGCCATAGTTTTCTACCAGATAGTTAAGGACATTCGGTGAAATGAATGTCGGCAGCGTGGGGCCAAGGCGGATATTCTTAATGCCCAGATACAGCAGCGTCAGCAGAATGCACACGGCCTTCTGCTCGTACCAGGAGAGTACCATGGACAGCGGCAGGTCATTCACACCGCAGCCGAAAGCATCCGCAAGGGCAACAGCGATCTGGATGGCGCTGTAAGCATCGTTGCACTGTCCGACATCCATCAGACGGGGCAGACCGTCGATGGTGCCAAGGTCAAGGTCGTTGAAGCGGTATTTGCCGCAGGCAAGGGTCAGCACTACGGTATCGGCAGGCGTCTGCTTTACAAACTCTGTGTAGTAGTTGCGGCCGGGGCGTGCGCCGTCGCAGCCGGCAACTAGGAAGAAGTGCCGGATCGCGCCGGACTTGACCGCCTCAATGACCTGATCTGCCACGCCAAGCACCGTGCCGCGGGCAAAGCCGGTCATGACCGTGCTGCCGCCGTTGATGCCGGTGAAGGGCTTGTCTTCGGAGTAACCGCCCAGCTCCAAAGCCTTTTCGATGACCGGGGTGAAGTCTTTGTCCTCTCCGATGTGCATCATTTCGGGGTAGGACACCACCGACGTAGTGAACACCCGGTCGGCATAGCTTGCTTTCGGCGGCATCAGACAGTTGGTGGTGAACAACACCGGCGCGGGAAGCTCCGCAAACTCCTTCTGCTGGTTCTGCCATGCCGTGCCGAAATTGCCCTTGAGATGGGAATACTTTTTCAGTTCAGGATAGCCGTGAGCGGGCAGCATTTCGCCATGGGTATAGATGTTGATGCCTTTGCCCTCAGTCTGCTCCAGCAGCAGCTTCAGGTCGTGGAGGTCATGGCCGGAGACAACAATAAACGGCCCCTTTTCTACGGTCAGCGGAACGGTAACAGGTATGGGCGTTCCGTAGCTTTCGGTGTTGGCCTTATCCAGAAGTGCCATGCACTTGAGGTTTTTCTCGCCAACCTCCATCACAATCGGCAGCAGCTCCTCCATGCCCCAGTCCTCGCCAATGGCGAAGAGTGCCTTGGCAAAAAAGCGATTCACCTCGTCATCGGTATACCCCAAGACCATGGCGTGATGCGCATAAGCTGCCATGCCGCGCACGCCAAAGAGAATGAGGGACTTCAGGCTTCGGATATCCTCATCGGCGCTCCAGAGCAGGTTCATGTCGTAGTCACTGGTGCGTCCGCAAGGAGCAGCGCAGCTCGAGCAGTCGGGTACCAGCTGTGCTTTTTCGGCGTGTACCCGGCCGATCAGCTCCCGAATCGTTTTTTCGTTGAAGTTCACATTGGTGACCGTGGTGAAAAGTCCCTCGATCATCAGACGCCATGCCTCCGGCGTCGCCTGCATCCCGCCGTCCGTGGCTCTGGCCAGCCCAATCAGAGCGCCGGTCAGTTCATCCTGAAGCTGTGCGACATCGGCAGTCTTGCCGCACACCCCCGCTTTTCCGGTACAGCCGGTGCAGGCTGCCGTCTGCTCGCACTGAAAACAAAACATTTTACGTTCCATCTTGAGTTCCTCTCTATTTGCTTAATCCAGAATTTTCCCGTCAATGGAGATGGTGACCACCTGCCACGGAATGAACTTTCCGCTGGCCTGAAGCGCCTTTTTCGCTGCCATCTCCAAGCCGCCGCAGCAGGGCACCTCCATGCGGAGGATGGTCACGCTCTGGATGTCATTGCTGCGCAGGATCTCGGTGAGCTTTTCGCTGTAATCCACAGCGTCCAGCTTCGGGCAGCCGATGAGGGTCACTTTGCCCCGCATAAATTCCTGATGGAAATTAGCGTAGGCGTAGGCCGTGCAGTCCGCTGCGATCAGAAGCTTTGCGCCCGCAAAGTAGGGCGCATGGACGGGTGCCAGCTTGATCTGCACCGGCCAGTTGCGGAGGCGGGAGACCTGCTGCACGGGGGCAGAAGCTGCGCTTTCGGCAGCCTCCGGCTGTTCCAGCATCCGCATCCGGGAGCCGGGGCAGCCACCCTCGTGGAGGTGCTTCATCTTCTCCTGCAGTTCCTTTTTCTTTTTGTTCTCCTGCACCGCCGCCTCATCGTAAGCGGGGGCTTCCCGCTCTTCAAAGGTGATGGCTCCGGTGGGACAGCCCGGCAGGCAATCGCCAAAGCCATCGCAGAAATTCTCCCGCACCAGCTTTGCTTTGCCGTTGATGATGTCGATGGCTCCCTCGTGGCAGGCGGTTGCACAAAGTCCGCAGCCGTTGCATTTTTCTTCGTCAATATGGATGATCTTCCGAATCATATCTATACTCTCCTGTTGTGGGTGTTTTTGCATTTGCAGCCTTATTATAGTATACTAAGGCTATCTTGTCTGTTTGAATTCTAACAAGGAGAGCCTTTATGCAAAAATATTTGCCTGTTCTGCGGAGCTGCCCCTTCTTTACCGGGCTTACCGATGATGAGATTTTGTCCATCCTGCACTGCGTCAGTGCGGCGAAAATCACCCGTCCCCGGGGCTCCTATATCTTCCGTGCCGGAGATTCCACAGAGGTCATGGGGCTCATGCTGTCCGGCTCCACCCTTGTGATCCAGGAGGATCTTTGGGGACACCGCAACATCCTGTCCAAGTGCAACACCGGGGACTTTTTCGGGGAGCCTTACGCCGCCACCCCCGGTGCCATCCTGAACATCAGCGTGGTGGCAGAGGAGGATTGCGAAATTCTGCTGCTGAACGTCAAGCGGCTGCTCACCTCCTGCCCCACCGCCTGCGACCATCACCAAAAGCTCATCCTCAATCTGGTCAGCGTTCTTGCAAACAAAATACTGCTTTTTAACGATAAGATCACCCATGTCAGCAAACGGACTACCCGCGAAAAGCTGCTGTCCTACCTTTCTGCCGAGTCCATCCGGCAGGCGTCCCTCTCCTTTGACATTCCCTTTGACCGTCAGCAGTTGGCAGATTTTCTCTGCGTGGAGCGTGCCGCCATGTCGGTGGAGCTTTCCAAACTGCAAAAGGAAGGGTTGCTGGTCACCAAACGGAATCATTTTGAGCTGTTGACTCGTTGATCATTCTATACGCCGCACGCAGGCGGCAAAAGTCGTTCCGGGGGAAAATCCCAGTTTGGCAAACTCCGCTGCCGGACACGCCGTACCGCAGAGCCGCCAAAAACGCAACGTATTTTCTTCTTTGAAATACCAAACGAACATCGCCGGCATATCCAAGATACGTTTTACCCGCCCTGCAATTTCCCTTATAATAGCACCGCAGTCTTGAAACAGCTGCAACATTCCCATATCACAAAGGAGGCTTTCCGGTATGGGACAACGGCAAAGTGAGATCATCAAAAATCACATGGAAGTCTACTGGCACGACTATGCGTCGGCCAGCAAGGGCGTCCCCATTACCGAGGCGGGGCTTGTGGAAAAAGCCTCCGTCATTGGACGCACCGGGCTGATGCTGCTGGAATGCGGCACCGGCGCATGGCGTGTCCGAAGCTCCATGAACACCCTTTCGCGGGAGCTGGGAGTCACAACAACAGCGGACATCGGCCTGTTGTCCATTGAGTTCACCTGCTTTGATGGTGACCAGTGTTATACCCAGTCACTCTGTCTGACAAATACGGGCGTGAATACCTCCCGGCTGAACCGACTGGAGCATTTCGTCAACGACTTCGACCGGGAAGGAAAATTTATGACCGGCGAAGAACTGCACAGCCACCTCGATGAGATCGAGCGCATCCACGGCTTGTATTCGCCCATCGCACTGGGCTTTGCAGCTGCACTGGCCTGCGGCTGCTTCACCTTTCTGCTTGGCGGCGGCATTGTGGAAATGCTGTGTGCCTTCTGCGGTGCAGGCATCGGCAACTTTGTACGGTGCAAGCTGACAAAGCACCATTTCACCCTGTTTCTGGGCATTACGGCGTCGGTCTGTTCAGCAAGCCTCGTGTATGCCATCCTGCTGAAGCTGGCAGAGGTGCTGTTTGCCGTATCGGCGCAGCACGAGGCGGGGTATATCTGCTCCATGCTCTTCATCATTCCGGGCTTTCCGTTCATTACCAGCGGCATCGACCTTGCCAAGCTGGATATGCGCTCCGGGCTGGAACGTCTGGCCTACGCCGTCCTCATCATTCTGGTGGCAACCATGACGGCTTGGATCATGGCACTGCTGCTGCATTTGCAGCCGGTGCAGTTCCCTGCCCTGAGCCTGACACTCCCGGAAGAGATCGTGTTCCGGCTGCTGGCAAGTTTTGGCGGTGTGTTCGGTTTTTCGCTCATGTTCAACAGTCCCCGGAACCTGGCAGTCTGCGCCGCCCTTATCGGTGCGGTAACGAACACGTTCCGGCTGGAGCTGGTGAGCCTTGCGGGCTTTCCGCCCGCTATTGCAGCGTTTCTGGGCGCACTGCTGTCCGGATTGCTGGCCTCCTGCCTGAAGAGCGCCGTCGGTTATCCCCGCATCTCCGTCACCGTGCCGTCCATCGTTATCATGGTACCGGGACTGTATTTCTACCGTGCCATCTATAATCTGGGCATCCTGTCTCTGATGGACTCCGCCACATGGTTTGCAGATGCCATTCTCATCATCGTGGCACTGCCGTTAGGGCTGATCTTCGCCCGTATTGTCACCGACAAGACTTTCCGTTATTGCACCTGATGTGCAGCATTTCCATTCTCCCATATAAGGCAAAACGCAGCGAATCTTTTAACGGTTCGCTGCGTTTTGTTTTGCTGTGATCACTTATAAAGGGAGTTCGTTTACAGGGCGTTTACTCGCCGTAAACGATCTTGGTAGCAGTTTCCACATGGCGTTCCAGCCGGTCGGCAAAGTGTTCCAGCGGCAGAAAAACGCCAAGTTCATCGTAGCGGGTTCCGCCGTCCTTGAGCGTATCCTGTCCATAGT
>OHAW01000040.1_pt1 | contig 90873 bp, 91 predicted proteins | sample 1577221 | NCBI WGS metagenome assembly OHAW01 (sample SAMEA3879583, study PRJEB24766) | human gut metagenome | biome: human-associated habitat; feature: feces | place: USA | collected 1985/1987 | reverse complement strand
TAGATGCCTATGCATTATTGGACGATTTTGTGTTCTATGGAGATTCACGTGTTCTACATTATACTTCCTATGGCTATATTGATGCATCACGTATCTTTGCGGCAATGGGAGAAACGATTGAGAATGTTCCGCAATATAATGATCGGTTAAAGGAAATGAAGCCAAAAAATGTTTTTATGGCTTATGGCGTGAATGATATGTGCTGGCAGCTAGGACATGATGTGGAAGGTGGATATGGTCAATTATGGAAGGATGCGATTGAAAATATTCATGAAATCGTGCCGGATGCGACAATATATGTTTGTGGTTTGATTCCAGTTACGGATGCCGCAAAAGTGAATTATGAAATTCCAGATAATTTTGATGAAGTAAATGCTATTTTAAAGAAGGTGGCTGGTGAATACAAGTATACGAGATATATTGACAATGCGTCACTAGGAGAAAATGGATTAGCTGATATATATACGGAGGATGGTTTTCATTTTAAAAGTGAATTTTATCCGATATGGACACAATCGATTGTTTCTGGGATTGATAAATAAAAAATTACTCAATTCATGTTGAGTTTAGTTTCTAGATTCGATATAATAAATTCGCTATGATAAGAAAGAGTACACAGATTATCTATTTCTTAGAGAGAAACTGGTTGGTGTAAAGTTTCAAATAGACCTGTGGAATACACCTTGGAGCTTCAATTTTGACGTATACCTGCGTTAAAGGTTTAAGTGCATACAAGATTTTGTATGAAGTAAGGTGGTACCGCGATTCAATCGTCCTTATAGGGCGATTTTTTTATTTTCAAGGAGGACAAAATGGAATTATTTGAAGAGTTAAAATGGCGTGGACTTGTTGACAACGTTACAAGCGAAGAAGTAGAAGATGTAATCAATAATGGAGAGGTTACATTCTATATTGGTACAGATCCAACGGCAGACAGCTTACATATTGGACACTATTCATCATTGTTGATGGCAAAACGTTTAGAAAAACATGGCCACCACCCAATCATGTTGGTGGGTGGAGCTACTGGATTTATTGGAGATCCAAAGGCAACCGGAGAAAGAAGTATGTTGACGCCTGAGGTTTTAAAATCAAACTATGATGCACTACATGCACAAATCTCTAAATTATGGGGCTTTGACATGGTTAATAACTTAGATTGGACTAAGGATATTACAATCATTGATTTCTTACGTGACTATGGAAAATTATTCAACGTAAATTACATGTTGAATAAAGAAACAGTTAAAAAACGTTTAGATTCAGGAATCAGCTATACAGAATTCTCTTATATGATCCTTCAGTCATTGGATTTCTTGAATTTATATCAAACTAAAGGTTGTACAATGCAGATTGGTGGACAGGACCAATGGGGAAATATCACTTCTGGTTTAGAGTTGATTCGTAAAAAGTGTGGAGCCGATGTGAAATGTTATGGTCTAACAATGCCTTTGATCACAAAAGCGGATGGAACTAAATTTGGTAAGAGTGAAACAGGAACTGTATGGTTAGATCCTAAGAAGACTTCACCTTATGAATTGTATCAATTCTTATTCAATACGGATGATTCAAAGGTTATTGAATACTTAAAGAAATTAACTTTCCTTACAAAAGAAGAAATCGATGCGTTAGAAGTTTCTTTAAAGGAAGATGCTGGAAGACGTGAAGCTCAAAAGAAATTGGCTGAAGAAGTTGTTCGTGATCTACATGGTGAAGAAGGATTGGAATCTGCACTTAAAATCACAAATGCATTGTTTAGAGGTCAATTGAATGATTTGGATGAACAACAACGTTTAGATGCCGTTAAGAATATGGATAAAGTAGACCAAGAAGCTGGCAAGACTTTAATTGATGTTTTAGTTGAGGCTAAGATCGCATCAAGTCGTCGTGAAGCTAGAGAATGGATCAAGGGAAATTCAATCAGCTTAAATGGTGTAAAAGTAAATGATGAAGCCTTAGTGATTGATTCTACACAAGCGTATGTATCTAACTATGTGATCATTCGTCGTGGTAAGAAAAGATATTATTGTTTAAATTTGAAGTAAAATAAAAGATACGTGGTTAGACATTTTTGCCTTGCCACGTATTTCTTTTTGCCATTAATTTATCAATTTCATTTGTCACAATGGTCTTTTTGATTGTCCATTTTGGCTCAATCAAATCTTTTGCGATGCCATCACCTGTTAAGCGTTCAATGATACATTCTTGTGGTAATAATTCGAGCTGATCGACCACGATATCTACATATTCCTCTAAACTTAGAATATGAAATGGATGTTCCTTATATTCTTTAGCCATTTGTGTGCCTTCAATTAAGTGAAGCATATGGATCTTGATCGCATCGACAGGATGTTTGGTAATCTGTTTGACAGTTTCTAACATGTCTTGTTTGGTTTCACCAGGAAGTCCATTAATAATATGTACACAAGTTTTAATGTTTGTGTCCTTTAGCTTATCTAGCCATTCAAATACAATTTGTGTTGAATGTTTACGATTGCATCTTTCCATTGTTTTTTCATGCACACTTTGAAGTCCTAATTCAAGCCAGACTTCTTTGTCTTGGCTGTTTAAATATTCAATGATTTCATCACTTAAACAATCGGCGCGTGTCGCAATCGCAACACCTGGAATGTCTGGATTTTGAAAGAAAGGATCATAGATTTTTTTTAATACTTCAAGTGGAGCATATGTATTGGAATAGCTTTGAAAGTACGCAAAGCCAATACAGTTTGGCCATTTGTTTTGCATACGCTTTAAGCCTTCATGATATTGTTTTTGTAATGTATCATCAAAGCATAGAATGCTGTCACCTGAGCCCATACTTGAACAGAAGGTGCATCCACCTGTTCCTTTTGATCCATCGCGATTGGGGCATGTAAAGCCTGCATTTAATGGAATCTTGGCCACTTTTTGATGGTATTTATTACGAAAATAATAATTAATTGTCTGATATCTTTTATTGTCATTTGAATATGGATATGGATTGTTCATTTTATCACCCGAACCATTGTAACATAAAAGAAACTGCGTGTGCAGTTTCTTATAACTCTCTTCCAATAACTTTTGCGATGGCTCTTCCTTTTTCAACTAAATTGGCATAGCGCTTTGGTTTTAAGCTTTGGGCACCATCACTCCATGCGTTTTCTGGATCATCATGCACTTCAATAATCAATCCATCTGCACCAGCGGCAATGGCAGCTAAAGACAGAGATTCAATCAATTTATAATCACCAGCAGCATGGCTTGGATCAATAATAATAGGTAAGTGTGTTCTTTCTTTGATAATTGGTACAACACTTAAGTCTAATGTATTACGTGTATATGTTTCAAATGTACGAATACCACGTTCACAGAAGATGACATTTGGGTTTCCTTCGGACATAATGTATTCAGCAGCCATGATCCATTCTTGGATAGTAGCGGACATGCCTCGTTTTAATAGAATCGGTTTTTTTGTTCTTCCTACTGCTTTTAATAGGTCAAAGTTTTGCATGTTACGAGCACCAATCTGAATGATATCTACATTTTCGACGAATTCATCTAAATGTTCTGCACTCATTAATTCGGATACAATAGGAAGTCCTGTTTCTTCTCTAGCTTTTACCATGGCCATGATACCGGCTGTTCCCATACCTTGGAAGGCATATGGACTTGTTCTTGGCTTATAGGCACCGCCACGTAACATATCGGCTCCTGCAACTTTCACTTCTTTGGCAATACGGCAGATTTGATCTTCACCCTCAACCGAACATGGGCCTGCGATCATCGCAATTTTTTTACCACCAATTTTGATGCCATTGACATCAACGATTGTATCTTCTGGATGAAACATTCGATTGGTAAGCTTATAAGGCTGGGCTACACGCTGAACGTTATATACGATAGGGTTGGCTAGAACGCTTTTTTCATCAACAATACTAGTGTCTCCAACCAATCCGAAGACATTGTAGTTATCTCCTTGAATCATTGTGACTTGAAGATTCATCTTTTCGAATTTGTGTAATAATTTGTCGACATCATGTTTGGTTGCATTTTTCTTTAAAGTAATGATCATAATAATATCCTTCTTTCCATGTAAAGTGAGTAACAAAAAAGCATTAACACTTAAAATTGTTAATGCTTAAAAGCCCTAATTAAAAATACCATTCTATTTTGATTGGCTTAATTAGGGCTATCTAAAGTAAAAGTAAAAATATGTTGTATGGATGTTCATGTTAATCACCTATACTTACTATAACGCAATCTATGAAAATGTGCAAGATATTTTCTGAAAAAATTTACATATATAGAGTTGTCAAGGTTCTTGGCAAACTTGGTTATATTTTTGTCATTTTTTGTCAAAAAGTGTAAAAGAAAATAAACGTGTTATAATCTAAGTAGAAATACAAATCATATAGGAGGTACATAATATGAAAGTCAATATTGTAGGAAAAAACATCACAGTTACAGAAGGAATCTCAGAAAAAATTCATAAGAAATTGGATGTTTTAACAAAGTACTTCATTATTAGCGAGGATGATGTAGCGAATGTTTTAGTTCGTACATATCCAACAAAACAAAAAATTGAAGTTACAATCCCAACACGTTATGCGATTCTTCGTGCAGAGGTTGTAGATGACGATTTATATGCAGCTATCGATCGTGCTGTAGATAAATTGGAAGATCAAATTCGTAGACAAAAAACACGTTTAACACGTAAAAATAAAGAATCACTTGCCGAAGCTTTTGTGGATCATGAATTGTTTAATGATGATGTCGCCGAGGATGATGAAATTGTTCGTACAAAGTCTATTGTTCCAACTGAAATGAGCTTGGATGAAGCAATTATGAAGATGGAATTATTAGGACATGATTTCTTCATTTATACGGATGATGAAACAAATAAAATTGCCGTTTGTTACAAACGAAATGATGGTGGATACGGATTGATTGAAACGGAATAAAAGGATAAAAGGCGTGTCAAAAAGGCATGCCTTTCAATTCGTAAGGAAATTATAAATATCGGTTTGATTAAGTTATTCTTTGTGCTATAATATTGTTCGTTAAGGAGGTTTTTCCCATGGGATTTATGGATAAAGTAAAAGACTTCGTTGCTCCAATCGAAGAAGAAGACGATTATCAAGAAGCACCACAAGCTGAAAAGGTAGAAGAAGTAGAACCTCAAAGTCGTTATGAGAGACCAAAAACTCGTACGAATACAACTTCTTTGAATTCAAATACAAAAATGGTATTGTTTGAACCAAGAAGCTTTGGAGAAGCTGAAGAAGTAGGACAACGTTTAAAGGAAGGTCGTGCTGTTGTAGTAAACTTACACAAGCTAGATCGTGATTATGCACAACGTACAATTGATTTCTTAACTGGTGTTGTATATGCACTTGATGGTAAGATTCAAAAAATCGGTCAGAACGTAATTTTATGTTCTCCAGCTGAAATCGGTGTTCAAGGAACTATTTCATTAGGAAGTCCTGATGACTTCGAAGATGAAGACTAATATTTACTATTAATGAGCTCATTTATGGTAGGTCATGAAGTGTTTATTTCGCAGATGAAAGATCAGATTCGTATTTTTCAAAAACAAAATAGGCTAATCGTGACCTATTTTTTATCGGTATCTGAACAAAGTATTCTTCAAAGCATGGTCCCAAAAAATATATGTTTAGTTTTTGATGGTGGCTATGATCAGGCAGAAAGAAAAATAGCTTGTTTTATACCTGAGGGTTATGAAGGCTTTAGTGATTGTGTTTGCCTTCATGCCACATACAATGCGAAATTTAAAACATTGACTCACTCGGATCTTTTGGGATGCCTAATGCATTCTGGAATCGAGCGTAGTGTGATTGGTGATTTGATTGTACAGGATGATGATCTTTATATTTTCTGTAAGGAAAAGATTTCAAAATATATTATTGATAATTGTACGCAGATTGGAAAGTGTACAGTTCATTTTGAAGAGTGTTTAGATTATGTCATCACCAAAAACAACACAAAAGAAATACGTATTATGTGCAGCAGTTTAAGACTGGATAGTATTGTCGCGCAATTGTCGCATTGTTCAAGGAGTGAGGCCTTGAAAAAAATTCATGCGGGATTTGTGAAAGTTAATGATGTGGTACTTGAACAAAATTTACAATTGTGTAATAATGATTTCGTGTCAATCCGAAAGACAGGCCGTTTTCAATTTAAAGAAGTCATTTCGACGACAAAAAAAGGAAGACTTGTTTTGAATTTTGATCAATATATTTAGCTATGAAAAAGACACGCCTTTATTCGTTAGGATTTTAGAGAGCAATGAAATTTTGGTGAAACATTGTATGAATAAGTTTAAGGGTATCCCTTTTGAGCTGATCTTACGAAATAGTAGTAGTTAGATCCGGTAGAACCGTTATCTCAATAAAGCGCATAGCGTAAGCTATGAATTAAGGTGGTACCGCGTGTTTATTACGTCCTTTTATAAGGGCGTTTTTTTTTTTATTTTGAAAGGAGATAAAGTATGGACTACAAAGAAACTCTTCATATGCCTAAAACGGCATTTGAAATGCGTGGAAATTTGACTAAAAAAGAACCAGGTTTCCAAAAACGCTGGCAAGACGAAAAATTGTATGAAAAGATGTTAGAAAAAAGAGAGGGAGCTACACCATTTGTGTTGCACGATGGACCTCCTTATGCGAATGGTGACATCCACTTGGGTCATGCCTTAAATAAGGTATTAAAGGATGTTATCGTAAAATCTCATTTTATGGAAGGATATAAAACACCATATATTCCAGGTTGGGATACACATGGTTTACCTATCGAAACAGCGGTTACAAAATTGGGTTATGATCGTAAAAAGATGGGTATCGCTGAATTTAGAAAGATTTGTTACGACTATGCTTTAAAACAAGTCGCAAATCAAAAGGCAGGATTCTTAAGCTTAGGATCGATTGGAGATTATGATCATCCTTATATCACTCTTCAAAAGGGTTTTGAAAAACACCAAATTGAAATCTTTGGAAAGATGGCTATGAAAGGTTTGATCTATAAAGGATTAAAGCCTGTTTATTGGTCACCAAGTAGTGAATCTGCATTGGCGGAAGCGGAAGTTGAATATAAAGATGTGAAGAGTCCAACAATCTATGTTAAATTTGCCGTTAAAGATGGTAAAGGAGTATTAGATACAGATTGTAACTTCGTTATTTGGACAACAACTCCTTGGACAATTCCTGCAAACTTAGGAATTAGTGTAAACCCTGATTTTGACTATTCATTAGTGGATACAGAAAAGGGAAAATTAATCATGTTGTCAAGCATGGTTGAAGAATTATGCGATAAATTTGAAGTTGAAAAACGTGATGTTTTAAAGACTTTCAAAGGTAAAGAATTCGAATACATTACATGTACACACCCATTGTATCCAGAAAGAGAAAGTTTATTAATGTGTGGAGATCACGTAACTGCAGATGCTGGTACTGGATGTGTTCATACAGCGCCTGGATTTGGTGTGGACGACTTTAATATTGGTATGAAATATGGTTTACCAGTATATTGTAATGTAGATGCACAAGGATGCATGATGGATGATGTTGGTGAATGGCTTGCAGGTCAATATGTTGAAGATGCCAACAAGACAGTCACTCAAAAATTAGATGAATTAGGTGTCTTATTAAAGCTTCAATTTATTACCCACTCATACCCACATGACTGGCGTACAAAAAAACCGATTATTTTCCGTGCAACAACACAATGGTTTGCGTCAATTGATCAGATTCGTGATGAGTTATTAGAACAAATTCACTCTGTATCTTGGATTCCTTCATGGGGTGAACAACGTATGCACAATATGATTGCCGATCGTAATGACTGGTGTATTTCTCGTCAACGTGCATGGGGTGTACCAATTCCTATTGTTTATGGTGAAGATGATACGCCAATTATGGATCAGGCTATCTTTGATCATGTTGCTGAATTAGTTGGTGAATATGGATCTAATGTATGGTTTGAAAGAGACGTAAAAGATTTATTACCAGAAGGATATACAAATGAACATTCTCCAAATGGTATCTTCCGTAAAGAAACAGATACAATGGATGTTTGGTTCGATTCAGGATCAAGTCACACAGGTGCTATGATGGATCGTGGTTTAGGCTATCCTGCTGACTTATACTTTGAAGGTAGTGACCAATATCGTGGATGGTTCAACTCAAGTTTAATTGTAGGTACAGCCGTTCATGGCAAGGCTCCATACAAACAAGTATTATCACATGGTTTCGTAATGGATGAAAAGGGCGTTAAGATGTCTAAATCACAATGGAATGCTGTGGCTCCAAGTGAAATCACTAAGAAATATGGTGCAGATATCTTGCGTTTATGGGCTTGTAGCGTAGACTATCAGGCTGATGTTTCAATGGGTCAAAAGATCTTGAAACAAGTAAGTGAAAACTATCGTAAGGTACGTAATACATTGCGTTTCTTAATGGCAAACTTAGATAATCAACAATTTACTGCGGCTGATTGTGTAAACTTCAATGAATTAAGTGAATTGGACCAATATATTTTAACTGAATTAAAGGATGCTGTAGATTATTGTCGTAAGGCTTATAATGAATATCGTTTCTCTGATGTTGTTACATATTTGACAAACCTAATGACAAATGAATTATCAGCATACTACTTAGATTACACTAAGGATATTCTATATATTGAAAAGGAAGATGCTCCAGTTCGTCGTCAAGTTCAAACTGTACTTTATAATGCCGTTGAAGTGATGACTAAATTATGGGCTCCAATCTTGGCTCATACTTGTGAAGAAGTCAATGACTACATGCACTTTGATGAAGAAAGTATTCACTTGACTACATTCAAAGACTTAGAATTAGACTTTGATGCAGACAAGATCAAAGCGGACATGGAAGAATTATTCAAGGTTCGTAAGGATGTCTTCAAAGCTTTAGAAAATGCACGTGCTGAAGGTTTAATTGGTAAATCATTAGAAGCACATGTTGTATTACATGTTAGTGATGCACAAAAAGAAATTATGGATCGTGTATTAAATAATGCAGCACAATGGTTTATCGTATCGAAAGTCACATTCACAACGGATGAATTAGAACAATTTGAAGTTTGTCAGGTAAAAGTAGAAAAGGCTACAGGCCATGTTTGTCCTCGTTGCTGGAACTACACTGAATCTGATAATGAAGATGGATTGTGTGATCGTTGTAACCACGTATTACATGACTAATATGTAAATGAAAAGAGTAACTCTATTTGACAAGAGTTACTCTTTTTTTTATTTTGTCTGTTGTGATGATTTTATAATTTTTTGTTTCTAAATCCGATGAAACATCACTATCTTTATCTACGATCCATATCGCTTGTACATCATAATCAAGAGTAGATAGATATTTCTTTCCATCTTCTACACTCATACAGAACAATGTCGTGCTTAAGGCATCGGCTTTGTCGGAATCCTTAGTTATTACTGTAACACTTCGTACATAGTTTGCTGGATAACCAGTTTGTGGATCAATGATATGAGAATACTTTTTCTTTTTGTATGTAAAATATCTTTGGTAGTCTCCACTTGTGACTAAACAAGTGGCTTTTTTTGTTTCATATTGAACTAGAGCATCATTTGAATCTGGACTTTGAATACCAATCTTCCAATTGGATCCATCTTCTTTTTCACCAAGTAAGACAACGTTACCACCGGCATTGATATATCCATTGGTTAGGCCTGCTTTATTTAATGCTTCTTTGGCAAGTTGAGCGGTATATCCTTTGGCAATGGCGCCTAGATCAAGAGATAATTCAGAATCTAAGTAACGTACTGTATTTCCATCAATTTGAATTGAATTTATATCAATATGTTTTAAGGCTTCTTGAATTTGTTCATCACTTGGAGGAATCTGTGTGTTTTCCCTGGCATCATGCCAAAGATTTAAAAGCGCTCCTTGTGTAATGTCAAACTGTGAGTTTTCTGCCTGCATTTTAAGTGCTAATTGTAAACAATCAATAAAGGTAGTATCCATTTCTATTGGATGATTATAGGCTTCATGATTCAATGTATATAGGTTGTTCATATTTTTATAGGCATGGTATTGGTCAAAACGTTTGTTGTTGTCTTTAAATGTTTTTCTTAATATCTTTGTATACTTGGCAAAATCTGCTTGTGAACACGTACAATTCAATGTGATTGGGGTGTCAAAACCTACATCGGTAAGTGTAATATTGAGATCTTCGCTTTTCGGATTTGCTTTATTTTGTGTATAAAAGATAACGGAACAAATAAAAATCAAGAAACAAATCGAGAGTACCAGCCATGATGTAATGGATTTATTTTTTTGCATAAAAGTATTATAGAATGAATTTAATTGGTTGTAAATGTAAGTACTTACCTAAATTATGGGAAATTGTCAAAAAATTCTTGAAGTTGTGTGAAAAAAGGCCTATGATTAACTAGTATAAATGGGAGGTAGGATTTATATGTCACTATTTTTAGGACCAATGAGACAGCATATCCCTGGTAAAAAAGAATTGACAGAGAAGTCTGAATTATTACACCTTATGCCTAAAAAGGAAGTTTATATTCCTTTAGTAGCAGGACGTACTTTGGACTTTGATATTCTTGTTGAAGAGGGAGATACTGTATCCGTTGGAACAAAACTTGCTGAAACGAAGTCAGGTTTTTATGTGCCAATTTATTCAAGTGTTTCTGGAACTTACAAAGGAATTGTTAAGAGAATGCACAATTCTTTGCGTCCACAAAATCACATGGTGATTGAATGCGATTTCAAACAAACAAAAGTTCAATCATTTGCACCTTTAGACTGGCAAAGTGCTTCTAGAGAAGAGTGTGTGGATTTTGTAAAAAATGCAGGTATTGTTGGTTTAGGTGGAGCTGGTTTCCCAACCTATGTTAAATACATGAAACCAGATGGAGTTGATTATGTATTGATCAACGCCGTAGAATGTGAACCATATATCACAGCTGATTACCGTTCGGTAATGGATGATGCACAAGATTTAGTTACTGGTGCTAAGATCATGAAGAAAATGGCAGAAGCTAAAACGGTTTACATTTGTATCAAGGAATCTCACCCGGATTTAATTGAAAAAGTAAAATCAAGCTTAAATGATGCTGCTGGTGTTGAGGTTCGTCCAGTCCCTGATGTTTACCCAATGGGATGGGAACGTGTTTTAGTACGTGAAGTATTACATAAGGAATATGGTGGATTACCAGCCGAAGCCGGCGCCATCATTGGAAATGCTTCGAGTGCTATTGCGATTGCGAAAGCTTTCGAAAAGGGCGAAGCAATTACCCAAAAGAATTTAACAGTTAGTGGAGAATGTGTTAAAAATCCACACAATGTTTGTGTCCCTGTTGGAATGCCTGTTAGTGAAATCATTGAAGCTTGTGGTGGATATACACAAGATACTGTTCGCTTGATTTCAGGTGGACCTATGATGGGTAAAACAATTGTCAATGATATGTTTGTCGTTGATCGTGCCATGAATGCATTAACTGTACTTCCAGCTGCTAATGATGATGCGATCGCTTGTTTACGTTGTGGTAAATGTAGTGATCATTGTCCAAGTGGTTTACAGCCAGTCCGTATTACGGCTGCATTGAAGGCCAATGACGTAGACGAAATGTCAAAACGTGGCGTTATGAGTTGTATCGAATGTGGAATGTGTACTTATATTTGTCCATCTCATATTGATGTAACTGAAAATGTTCGTAAGGCAAAACGTATTGTTATGCTTAAGAAAAAGTAGGGAGGATTCAAATGAAATTTACTTTTCATGTAAGTCCAAGCATTAAGAATAACTTGTCAACACAACGTATCATGAAGGAACTAACTTTAGGTTTACTTGTTGTGTTTGCAGCTTCAGTTATTTACTATGGTAAATCTATCGGAGCCGATGCTGCTTTACATTGTATTCTTTTATTAGCTTGTTCTTTAATTACAACATTAGTTTGCGAATCCATCTTCGCAAAAATTATGAAGAAAGATGTTAAGACTTTCTTAAAGAACTCATTTGGATGGGTTTCAGCTATCATTTTAACTTTAATGGTACCTGTAAACATGTCTTGTTATGCCGTTATCGTTGCAACCGTATTCGCAATCGTAATTGCTAAATTATTGTTTGGTGGTTTTGGACAAAATATCTTCAACCCAGCAGCTGTGGGACGTGCTTTAATTCTTCAAGCTTTCACAGGTGTTAGTGTTGGATTGGTTTCATATGCTACACCAACAACTACAATTGCCAGTACTTATCATTGGTTGCCAGCAAATGCCGGTGTTTTAGATGCTTTTTTGAAAACTATAAATGGAACTAATAAAGGTACTTTCTTAGATTTAGCTTTAGGTAACTACCCTGGATCATTAGGTGAAACATTTACTATCTTGATTTTGATCGTTGGTGTAGTTCTAGCAATTCGTCAAATTATTGACTGGAGAGTTCCTGTTGTATACTTAGGTACAATTTTTGTATTGACAGCTGTTGTTGCAGCTATTACAGGAATTGAATCATACCACGGTATTCCTGCAGTTATCTGGTATCCATTACTTCACATCTTAACTGGTGGTGTTGTATTTGGTGCTGTATTTATGTTGACAGATCCAGTAACAAGTCCAACAAGCGCAAGTGGTCGTGTTGTATTCGCAATGGGTGCGGCTATTATCACTGTACTAATTCGTTTAAAGGCAAACCTTCCAGAAGGATGTTTATATTCTATCTTATTAATGAATATGTTTACTCCTTGGATCGAATCTTGCTTCGACGGAAAACAATTAGAATTGGTTAAAAAATCAAGAATTGTCTGTGCCTGCTTAGCTTTAATTGGTTTAGCTATCAGTTTCTATGCAGCTAGTTCTATTCAAAAGGTAGAAGATGTACCTGCACCTACAGCTTCTGTAGTTGAAACGATGGAGGTAACTCTATGAACAAGATCGTACATTTAGGTTTATTCTTGGCCATTGTTAGTGCTATTGCTGGTGGTGCCTTAGCGTTCGCAAACCAAATGACTGCGCCAGTTATTGCTGAAAATAATGAGCGTCAAGAAAAGGAATCATTGGTTGCAATGTATCCAGATGCAAGCGAAAATGATTTTAAAGTTGTTAATAAGACTTTTAATTCTAAAACTGTTCAAAAGGTTTATGAATATAAAAATGTATATATCTTCAACATGAGTGTTAGTGGATATAAAGAAGGAACTGTATTCTTAGTTTCAATTGATAAGGATACAAAGAAAATCGACAAATATAATGCCATCAGTAATGGAGATACTAAGGGCTTAGGTTCTCAAGTAACTGAGGCTCCATTTAAGAAATCTCTAGAAGGAAAAGATGCAACTGGTGAATTGGATACAATTTCTGGTGCCACTGTTTCTTCTGGTCCAGTTGTGAATGGTATTCATGAAGCTGCAAAGCTTGTCGATAAGTTGAAGTAAGGAGGTTATCTAGATGAATCGTTTTGAAAACTTTAAAGCGGGTTTGATTAAAGATAACCCAGTATTCTCATTATTCTTAGGAATTTGTTCAACACTTGCCATTACTACAAGCGTAAACAATGCGATTGGTATGGGTGTTAGTGTTATTATCGTATTGATCATGTCAAACGTGATTATTTCATGTGTTCGTAAAATTACACCAGATGAAATTCGTATTCCAGTTTATATCGTTATCATTGCGACTTTGGTTAAGATCATTCAAATGTTGATCCAAGCCTATGCTCCAAGCTTAAATACAAGCTTAGGTGTATTTATTCCATTGATCGTAGTTAACTGTATCATCTTAGGTCGTGCGGAAGCATTTGCAAGCAAGAATGGTATTTTAGATTCAGCTCTTGATGGATTAGGAATGGGTCTAGGATATACATTAGCTGTACTTGCGATGTCATTTATTCGTGAATTGATTTCGACTGGAGGAATCAAAGTGGTAAACCCATTTAACGAAGCACAAGTTTGGTTAAACCTACACATCATCCCTGAAAACTTTACAATTAGTGTTTTTGGATCAAGTGTAGGAGCCTTCATTACATTTGCAGTTTTAGCAGCAGCTGTTGGTGCTTATAAACAACATGTAAATGCTAAAGAGGAAGCTGCAGCAAAGGAGGTAAAGTAAGATGGGTGAATTGATGGCACTTTTAGTAACGAGTGTATTAGTAAATAACGTTATCTTAACGCAATTCTTAGGTATGTGCCCATTCATGGGTGTTTCTAAAAAGAAAAGCTCAGCCATTGGTATGGGTGTTGCCGTAGTCTTCGTTATTGTCGTTGCAGCAATCGTTACATATGGTCTATATTATTTAGTCCTTGTACCTTTACAACTTGAATTTATGGATTTGATTACTTTTATCTTGGTAATCGCATCTTTAGTTCAGTTAACTGAAATGTTTATTAAAAAGACAAGTCCTGCACTTTACAAATCATTAGGTGTTTACTTACCTTTGATCACAACAAACTGTGTTGTATTAAACGTATGTTTAGTAAATATCTCTAATAGTTATAATTTTGCACAAATGTTAGTATACTCAATCGGTACTCCATTAGGATTTGCCCTTGTATTATTCATTTTCTCTACAATTCGTGAAAGATTAGAACAAAGTGAAGTTCCAAATGCCTTTGTAGGAAATCCAATTGCCTTGATTGTAGCAGCTATCATGGCTATGGCATTTTCTTGCTTTACAGGAATTGTATAATGAGATATCTATATGCAATATTGTTTTTTGGTGGATTAGTCGCCATCTATATTGTTTTGTATTTAATGAATAAAAAAACACCCAAACCAGAGGGGTGTGAAGATTTAAAAGCCGATTGTGATGGATGTAAGGATTTTTCCTGCACAAACAATCCGGCTCATAATCAAGTGAAGGGAGAATAAATATGGTAATTGTAGCCGTAATTATGATGCTTGTACTTGGTGCAATACTTGGCTTGGGTCTAGGTGTTGCCGACAAATATTTAAAAGTAGAAGCAGATGTACGTGTTGAAAAAGTAACATCATTGCTACCTGGATATAACTGTGGTGGTTGTGGATTCCCTGGATGTAGCGGTATGGCTGAAGCCTTGGTATCAGGTGATATGGATCACATTGCTTGTAAACCTTGTAAAGCTGACAAGCGTCAAGAAATTATTGATTACTTAAAAAACACACCAGGACCTGATGGTTCTACAATCGAAGTAAAAGGATAAAATGAAAAAGACGGAATTTCAATTTCCGTCTTTTACTTTACTTGATATTGTTTGATGATTTCCAACAATTTGGATTCATCCGGATCAATATAGATGGTTTTATTGGATTTCATCGTCACAAAACCAATCTTAGATCCTGGTACCTTTTTGATCTGAGAAATCAAACAATAATCAACTGGTACTGAACTAGAATCTTTTCCTTTTGAATAGTAGGCTGCAAGCTGGGCACATAAGCGTATTTGGAATTCTGTGAAATGATCACTTTTAAGTAGTACGTGAGATCCATGGTAATCTTTTACGTGGAACCATAAATCGTTTTTACGTGAGACATGGTGAGTCACATAATTATTTTGAATGTTGTTTTTACCAACATAGATTTCACAATCTTCCAAAACTAAATGAAGGACATTTGGCTTATTGCTCTTCTTTTTTCTTTTGTTTTCTTTTTTAGGCATTAATACATGCTGTTTAATTAACTCTTCACGAATTTCACCCGCATCAAATACAGTACAGTGCTGCAACTGTTCTTCTAGCTGCGTATAGTATTCTATATCTTCTTTACATTGTTCAATTTGTTCTTCTAGAATGACTAGACTTCGTTTCATCTTGTGATACTTCTGATAGTACTTATTCGCATTGGTTTTTAAATCAAAACGCATATCGATTGGAATTTTTACATCCTCATTCGTTTCAAATGAAGGTAAGACAATGGTTTTCTCCTTGTTTATTTGATACATATACGCAAAAATCAAATCGCCATACTCTTGATATTTTTTGTAGTCTTTGCCATCCTCTAGAGCTTGTTCAAGCTTAGGAAGCTTCTTGATTTGTTTCGTCTTTTCTTTATCAACTGTACGAATGATATCGCCATATTGTTCTTTAATACGCTTTTTTTGTTCATCCTCTTCATATAAATGATTCAAACCCTCCATGATTGTATAGATTTTAGGTATCTCATTTAGATGCTTGAGTTCGATACAATGAAAATCTTTTTGATAAATATATAAAGTATTCGAAGAAACAAGTTCATTTAAAATCTCATTATAGTTTTCACCACTTTGAATACGATAAATAAATTCGTTGGATAATAATGGAGAAAAGCCATAGATTTGTTTCACAAGACTTTGATCTAAGTCGACATTCTGAATTTCAAAAGGATTTTTCTTTTCAGGTTGTGCTGGGGCAATATATTTTGCGCCTGGATGAATGAATCGTTTGGCATTTTCATATACAGGAATACGCTTTAAAGCATCTTGAATGATGCCATCCTTTACGAGTATCATGTTGGCATATTTTCCCATTAATTCAATATATAAATTGTATTTAACTAGGTCTTGAAATTCGTTTCGACAAGATAGGTGCAAGCATAAAATACGATCATATCCTACTTGCTCAAAGGATTCGACAATGGCTTGTGAGCATAGCTTTCTTAAGACCATCACAAAGTTGGATGGTTCAGGCTGAATACCTGGAATGAAATTTGCGATATATACACGGTTTGTGTTGGAATGTACATTGACCACAAGTTTTTGGTTACCCTCGTTACGTGTATGCAGATGAATTAATATTTCTTCATCACTAATATTTTGAATTTTACCAATTTTGCATGGCGTATAGGCATTTAGTTTTTGTTGAATGTTGTATAAAAATAATCCGTCAATGGCCATAGAAAACCTCCTTAGTCTGATAAAGATTATAGCATACTAAAATTAAATTTGACACATATGGTTTGGACTTGTAAAATGGATGAAAAGAGGGAGAGCAAGAATCACATGGAAAGAGGTTTATTAATCATTTTGAGTGGTCCTAGTGGTGTTGGAAAAGGGACGATTCGAAAATATTTTGAACAAGATGAACGCCTAAATTTAGCTTATTCGACTTCAATGACAACACGTAAGCCACGTGCAGGAGAAGTAGATGGAAGAGATTATTATTTCTCAAGTCGCGAAGATTTTGAAGAAGCCATCAAGAATGGGGAATTACTTGAGTGGGCTGAATTTGTTGGAAACTATTATGGTACACCTTTAAAAGAAGTCAATCGTTTACGTGACGAAGGCAAAAACGTCTTATTGGAAATTGAAGTACAGGGCGCATTGCAGGTGCAGGAAAAATGTCCAGATGCTGTATCGATTTTTATCATTCCACCATCAATGGAAGAGTTGGAAAGACGTATTCGTGGACGTAGCACGGAGCCTGAAGAAATCATTCAGCAAAGACTTGCCAAAGCAAGCAATGAGATGAAGATGGTATCGCAATACAAGTATATTGTTTGTAATGATGATCCAAAGCTAGCGGCTGAATTGATCAAGACGATTATTCTTCGCCATGTTGAGCTTGAAGAAAACAAATAGTTGCACAAAATCGGTTTTTGTGCTATAAATATGTTGTATAGAAATTAAAGGAGTGGGTCGTACCACTCCTTCTATTTTGCTACTAAGGAGAATAAGTATGGACAATCTTAAAGAATGGATTGAAGAAGTTCTTAATGCGAATGGGTGCCATTTATATGAAATTGAATGGATCACAAATCAACAAAACCCATTATTAAGAGTTTCAGTGGAAAAAGAAGACGGTACAATGGATTTGGATACTTGTGCAACTTGTTCAGACGCGATTGGACAAATGCTTGATGAAAAAGACTGGTATGCCAATGAATACATGCTTGAGGTTTGTTCGCCAGGAGCAGAAAGAGAGCTTAAGACGGATGAAGAAATTCAAAGAGCTGTTGGTAAATATGTCTATGTCAAAATGAAGGATCCAAAACAAGGATTAGATCAAGTGATTGGAGATCTTGTTGAAGCAACAGAAAACGATGTAACCATTTCATATCGTGATAAGACAAGAACAAAAAAAATCACTATTGAAAAGAGTAATATTTCGCTGATTATGACAGCAGTAAAGGTATAGGAGAAGAAAGATGAAACCAAAAATTAAAGTTAAAGATATCGCTAAAGCATTACAGGGTATTGAAACAGATCGTCAATTGACTAAAGAAATCGTTGAAGATGCATTAAAAGAAGCTTTAACTAAGGCTTATCGTAAACACATCGAAATTCCTGATGCTTATGTACGTGTAGACATTATCAATGATACGATTCACATTTACCATGAGCGTATGGTTGTTGAAGAAGTTGAAGATGATGAATTAGAAATTGAATTAGAAGAAGCTAGAAAAGAAAATCCAAACATTCAATTAGGTGATATGGTTGATGAAGAAGTTGATTTTACAGACTTTGAACGTGCTGCTGTAGTACTAGCAAAGAATGTTATGAAACAAAAGATTCGTGAAGCAGAAAAAGCATTGGTATATGAAGAATATTGCGACAAAGTCGATGAAATGGTTTTAGGTACAATTGAAACGGTTGAAGAAAAATTTGTCGTTGTCAATATTGGTAAAACATATGCGGTCATGAAAAAATCAGACCAGATTCCAACAGAACACTACAAAGAAGGAGACAACATTTTAGTTGTTATTACGGAAGTAAATAAAGAAACAAAGGGAGCACAGGTTTTAGTTTCTCGTGCAACACCAGTTTTTGTTCGTCGTTTATTTGAACGTGAAGTTCCTGAAATCTACAATGGTATTATTGAAATCAAAGCCATTGCCAGAGATCCAGGTGAAAGATGTAAAATTGCTGTTTATTCACACAATGAAAATATTGATCCAATCGGAGCATGTATTGGTCCTCGTGGAAGTCGTGTTCAAACAATTATCAATGAATTACATGGTGAAAAAATTGATATCTTCGAATGGTCAGACAATATCAGTGAATTAATTGCGAATGCATTAAGTCCAAGTGTTGGTGTTGCAGTCATTCCAAATGAAACTGTAAAAGATGGATTGATTGTTGTTGTGCCTGATAACCAATTATCATTGGCTATTGGTAAACGCGGTAAAAATGCGCGTTTAGCTGTTAAATTAACAAACCACAAGATCGATATCAAATCAGAAACTGAAATGCAGGAATTAGGTATTGACTATATGGCTATTTCAGCTAAGATGCAGCAGGAATATGAAGAAAAGAAAGCCAAAGAACGTGCTTATAAACAACAACAAAAGATTGAAGAATTAAAATCAAACGAATCTGAAATCGAAAATATCGATGTAGCTGATTTCACTTATGAAGATGAAGAAGTGGATGCGGTTGAAGAACATGCCGAAGATACTTTATTCGAAAAAGAGAATACAGTTAAAGAAGCTAAACAAGAAAAAGAAGTTGATGAAATGGAAGAGGCGGCTCGTATTGCGAAACAAAATCGTAAAGAAAAGACGGCTGCTGATGTAAAGGAATATACTTCTAAATTTGAATCTATGGCAGATGCTTCAAACAAACAAGAAGAGGTTGTTTCTAAACCTAAGAAAGAAAAAGAAAAGGTTGAGGAAGAAAAGAAACCTGTTGAAGTTAAGAAGTTCAACTATGAGGATATGAAGCCTATCTATTCAGAAGAAGAGTTAGCTGAAATCGAAGAGCAGGAATATGAAGAAGAAAATGCTTGGGATGATGATGTTGACTACGAAGAATATGATGAATACTATGATGACTAGGAGTAAGTTACATGCGTAAGATTCCAATGAGAAAATGTGTCGTTACCCAAGAACGCTTTCCTAAAAAGGAATTGATTCGTGTGGTGCGTACACCTGAAAAAACAGTTGAGATTGATTTAACAGGTAAGAAAAATGGGCATGGTGCTTATATTCAAAAAAGCTTAGAAACCCTAGCTCTTGCGAAAAAGAACAAGGCTTTACAAAGAGCTTTAGAAATTGAAATTCCTGAAGAAGTCTACCAGGAATTAGAGAACATCATTACCAATGAATAAGATTACGAATTTGATCCAGCTTGCCTATCGAGCAGGCAAGGTGGCAAAAGGCGATTCTTTACTTGTAAGTATTCAAAAATCTCAAGCCAAAGTTGTTATTGTGTCTTCTTTATGCGGGCAAAACCGTATGAAGAAGATTCGAGATAAATGCACATTTTACAATGTGCCGTATATAGTAGTAGAACCATCTGTATTAGATGATGTTTCATACAAAAAGATGAGTGCTATTGCGATTGTAGATAGTGGCTTTGCCAAAGCGATTATCGAAAAGATGAAAGGTTAGGTGATTCGATGGCTTATAACAACAAAAACAAAAAGAAACCAAATCGAAAAGGGCATAAGAGTTCGTATCAGTCTAATGCACCTAAAAAGGAAGAAGCAGTAAAGGAAATCACATATAGTGATGCGATTACTGTAGGTCAGTTAGCACAGTTGCTTCATAAGAACAGTTCTGAAATCATTAAATTTTTATTTATGATGGGAAATATGTCAACAATCAATACAGTATTGTCTGATGAGGATATTGAATTGATCTGTATGAACTTCAATGTGGAAGTACATAAAGAGGTTGTTGTTGACGAAGATGATATTGAAGAACAACTTCAAAATGTAGAAGAAGATGAATCCAAATTAGTACCTCGTCCTCCTGTTGTCACAATCATGGGTCACGTTGACCATGGTAAAACAACATTATTGGATACAATTCGTAAAGCGAATGTTACGGAAAATGAATTTGGTGGTATCACACAGCACATTGGTGCGTACCAGGTATCCTTAAAGGGAAGAAAGGTAACATTCTTAGATACACCAGGTCACGAAGCATTTACAGCTATGCGTGCTCGTGGAGCCGAAGTTACGGATATTGTTATTATCGTAGTTGCAGCGGATGATGGTGTTATGCCACAAACAAAAGAAGCTGTAGATCATGCGAAGGCTGCAGGCGTTCCTATTGTAGTTGCGGTTAACAAAATTGATAAACCAGGCGCAAATCCAGACCGTATCATGTCTGAAATGAGTGAGCTAGGAATTATGCCAGAAGAATGGGGTGGAGATACAATCTTTGCTCAGGTTTCAGCTAAAAAAGGAACTGGCGTTCCAGAATTGTTGGAGACTATGTTATTAGTTGCGGATATGCAGGAATTAAAGGCAAATCCAGATACAAATGCTTCGGGAACTGTAATTGAAGCAAAACTAGATAAAGGTCGTGGACCAGTCGCAACATTATTAGTTCAACGTGGAACATTACATACAGGAGACAGCGTAGTTGTTGGTACTTCTTATGGTCGTGTTCGTAAAATGACAAACGATCGTGGTATGGAAATCAAACATGCTGAACCAAGCTGTCCAGTTGAAATTATTGGTTTAAATGAAGTGCCAAGAGCCGGTGATGTATTCATGTCTTATGATAGCTATAAGAAGGCTGCTGAAATTGCAGGTCATCGTTTGGATAAACAAATTGAAAAAGAACGTAATTCAACAAGCGCTATGTCTTTAGAAGATTTAGCTAAGAAAATTGATGAAGGTGATGTTCAAGAAATTAATGTCTTGATCAAAGCCGATGTTCAAGGTTCTGCGGAAGCTTTAAAGGCTAGTATGGAGAAGCTAGAAGTTGATGGAAATGTTCGTATCAATGTCATTCGTTCCACTGTAGGAACAATTACAGAATCAGATATCTTATTGGCAAGTGCTTCAAATGCGATTATTTATGGATTCAACATTCGTCCTAGTGCTGCTATTCGTAAAAAAGCGGAAGAGGAAGGTGTTGAAATTCGTTTACACAACATCATCTATAAGGCTTTAGAAGAATTACAGGCTGCTATGAAGGGTATGCTTGCACCAGTATATGAAGAAGTTGTCATTGGTCAGGCAGATGTTCGTCAGATTTATAAAGTTAGCAAGGTTGGTACAATTGCCGGATGTATGGTTACAGATGGTAAGATGAAACGAGACTGTAAAGTTCGTTTGATTCGTGAAGGTATCGTTATCTATACAGGAAAACTTGGATCATTACGTCGTTTCGACAATGATGTTAAGGAAGTTATAAATGGTTACGAATGTGGTATGACAATTGAAAACTTTAACGATATTAAAGTAGGAGATATTATAGAAGGCTTCGAAGATCAGGAAGTGGAAGAATAGTATGTCATTAAAAACAGAACGTATGGAAATGACAATTCAAAGAGAGATTTCACATATTCTTCAATTTGAATTGAAAAATCCTAAATTAGGGTTTTGCACAGTAACGGATGTACAATGTACAAATGATTTATCACAGGCAAAAGTCTATGTTACATTCTTAGGTCAACAGGGACGTAATGAAGCAGGAATGCGTGTATTAAATCAGTCGAAGGGTTTCATTCGTTCGGGTGTCGCAAAGAAAATTAAAATTCGTAAGATGCCAGAATTGATCTTTATTCAAGATACAAGTCTTGAACAGGGAAATAAGATTGAAAACATCTTAAAGGAAATCGAAAAATAGAGAAGACTTAACGGTCTTCTCTTTTTTTTTTGTCGATAGTATTAAGCAACAGAGTCCTAATGGTAGATAAGTAAAATTCTTTGTTAAGAAGTATGTGAATATAAAACATATCCCTGCGAAAATAAATAATATTCGATTTAAATTTGTGTTCATAGTTATAGTAACTCCTTTAAATAGATTATAACAAAAAAAATTGTTGAATTGTAAAAAGTAAGAAAAAAAGAAGAGATTCAGTTTTGTCTGAATCTCTTTTTGAAGTAGTTAGTTATTATTGATTAAAATTAGTCACGTTCTACGATAGTAGCACAACCCATACCACCACCGATGCAAAGTGTAGCTAAACCTTTTTTAGCATCACGTTTTTGCATTTCGTGTAGTAATGTAACTAAGATACGGCATCCACTAGCTCCAACTGGGTGTCCTAATGCAACGGCTCCACCGTTAACGTTAACTTTGCTCATATCGAATCCTAATTCTCTAGCTACAGCTACAGATTGTGCAGCGAAAGCTTCGTTAGCTTCAATTAAGTCCATATCATCAACTGTTAATCCAGTTCTTTCCATTACTTTACGAGTAGCAGCAACTGGTCCAATACCCATAATTTCTGGTTCAACACCAGCTAATGCACCTTGTACCCAAGTAGCCATTGGTGTAACACCTAATTCTTTAGCTTTTTCTTCGCTCATAACAACGATAGCTGCAGCACCATCATTAATACCTGAAGCATTACCAGCAGTTACCATTCCGCCTTCTTTTCCAGAGCAGCAACGTAATTTAGCTAATGATTCAGCAGTTGTTCCTGGACGAGGTCCTTCATCAACTTTGAATTCAACGATTTCTTTTTTTACTTTAACTGGAACTGGTACGATTTCGTCATCGAATTTGTGTTCAGCCATAGCTTTTTCTGCTTTTTGTTGAGAGTTAGCTGAGAATTCATCTAATTCTTCACGAGTTAAGTTCCAACGATCACAGATGTTTTCTGCAGTGATCATCATGTGGTAGTGGTTGAATGCATCAGTTAATGCATCGTTAACCATTGTATCAACGATAGTAGCGTTGTTCATACGGTAACCGAAACGTGCTTTTGTCATTGCGTATGGTGCCATTGACATGTTTTCCATACCACCAGCAACTACGATATCAGCTTGACCAGCCATGATCATTGCAGCAGCTTGGTTAACACAGTTTAAACCAGATCCACAAACAACGTTTAATGTTACAGCAGGAACTTCAATAGGTAGACCAGCTTTGATGCTAGCTTGACGAGCAACGTTTTGTCCTTGAGCTGCTTGGATAACACATCCCATTAAAACTTCGTCAACTTGTTCAGGTTTAACACCTGCACGGTTTAATGCTTCTTTAATTACGATAGCACCTAATTCAGCAGCTGGAGTGTTACTTAAAGCTCCACCCATTTTACCAATAGCAGTACGACATGCACCTGCTAAAACTACTTTTTTTGTCATATTAATATTCCTCCATGTAAGACTATTAAGTCATTTACCTTTTAAACTTTATCATAGTGAATGATGAAAATCAATCACAAATTAAAAAATTCACAAGTGAATTCAAAGAAATAAGGAGAATTGCTCTCCTTATTAATTAATCGCACATTTTTACGATAACAGCGGCACCTTGTCCTCCACCAATACATAGGGAAGCAAGACCGATTTTTGATTTACGTTTTTGCATTTCATATAACAATGAAACTAAGATACGGTTACCACTAGCACCAACTGGGTGACCTAAAGCAATAGCTCCACCGTTTACGTTTGTCTTAGCTAAGAATGCTTCACGATCCATTCCTGTAGCTTCTTCCAATTCGTGGATAACACCTAATGATTGTGCTGCGAATGCTTCGTTTAATTCAACTAAATCAAGATCTTCAATCTTAAGATCTGCATATTTCAATGCATTTAAGATAGCTGGAGTAGGACCTAATCCCATAACTCGTGGGTCAACTCCACCTTGTCCAAATCCGATAACTTCAGCGATTGGTGTTAAGTTATATTTCTTAACAGCATCTTCACTAGCAACGATAGTAAATGATGCACCATCATTGATACCAGAAGCATTACCTGCTGTTACAGTTCCATCTGCATTGAATGCTGGACGTAATTTAGCTAATTTTTCAAGACTTGTTTTACGAGGGTGTTCATCTGTATCAAATACAACTTCACCTTTACGAGTCTTATATGTAATAGGAACGATTTCATCCTTGAATTTACCTGCAGCAATAGCAGCTAAAGCTTTTTCTTGAGAAGCAAATGCGAATTCATCTTGTGCCTCACGAGAAATGTTATATTTCTTAGCGATGTTATCAGCTGTACATCCCATGTGGATTCCATACATTGCATCTGTTAGACCATCGTGTAACATAGCATCAACTAATTTTTGGTCTCCCATCTTAGTTCCTGTACGGTTTTTGTAGCTTAACATGAATGGAGCACGAGTCATAGATTCAACACCACCAGCAACATATAAGTCACCAAAGTTAGCTTGAATACGAAGTGTAGCTTCCATAACAGCTTTCAAACCTGAACCACATAACATATTGATTGATTGTGCACAAACTTCAACAGGAATACCTGCATCAAATGCAACGTGACGAGCAATGTTTTGTCCTAAACCTGCAGCGATTACGTTACCAATAATAACTTCGTCCAAGTTTGCTGGATCGATGTTAGCCTGTTTAATAGTTTCTTTTAAAACTGTAGCTCCAACAGTTGCTAAATCAACATCTGTTAGACTTCCCAAAAAAGTACCAATTGCACTACGTTTAGCAGCAACAATATAAGCTTTTCTCATTTGTATACCTACTTTCTACTCCTAATCGAGATTTACTTTTTACAACGTTAGTCTAGTCCTTTAAATAGGGGATGTCAACTACTTGTTTATAATTTCACATGTTAAAAATGTTTAATATATATTAATAAGATAATGCTTTTTGAACAATTTGTTAAAATATTAACAAAAGCATTGACTAGGCCAAAAAAAGTATGTAGAATATGACTGTGTGAAAAGTTTAACATACTTTCTCATGCTATCGATGTCCTAATTCGAATAGTTCAAAAAACTGGAAAGGAGAACTTCATTTATGGATTTCAATTTAACAGAACAACAATTAATGATGCAAAAGTTGTTCAGAGAAGTTGCGCAAAACGAAGTAAAAGAAAACGCAGCGGATGTTGACGAAAACGAAAGATTCCCTAAGGAATCTGTAGAAGTGATGCGTCAAGCAAAAATGCTTGGTATTCCTTATTCTCGCGAATACGGAGGAGCTGGCGCAGATTATTTATGCTACATTTTAGCAATCGAAGAATTGTCTAAAACATGTGCTACTAGTGGTGTAGTTTTATCAGCTCACACTTCATTAGGTACTTGGCCTATTGCTCAGTTCGGTACTGAAGAACAAAAACAAAGATTCTTAACAGACCTTTGCACAGGTAAGAAATTAGCTGCATTCGGTTTAACTGAACCAAACGCAGGTACAGATGCTGCTGGACAACAAACAACAGCTGTATTAGATGGTGACGAATATGTTATCAATGGTACAAAAATCTTCATTACAAATGCTGGAGAAGCTGATGTATATGTAATTTTTGCCATGACAGACAAAACTAAAGGAACACGTGGAATTTCTGCTTTCATTCTTGAAAAAGGAACTCCAGGATTCACATTCGGTCTTCACGAAAAGAAATTAGGTATTCGTGGATCTGCTACATGTGAATTAATCTTCAATAATGTACGTATTCCAAAAGAAAACTTATTAGGAAAAGAAGGTATGGGATTCAAGATTGCCATGCAGACACTTGATGGTGGACGTATTGGTATCGCAGCTCAAGCATTAGGTATTGCTCAAGGTGCTATCGACGAAGCTGTTGCTTATGTAAAACAACGTAAACAATTTGGTCGTCCAATTGCTAAATTCCAAAATACTCAATTCCAATTAGCTGATATGCAAACAAAAACAGATGCAGCTCGTTGGTTAGTATATTCTGCAGCTACTGCTAAACAAGAAGGTCGTCCTTATACTCAATTAGCTGCTGAAGCAAAATTATTTGCTGCTGAAACAGCTATGGAAATTACAACTAAGGCTATCCAATTATTAGGTGGATACGGATATACTCGTGACTTACCAGTAGAAAGAATGTTTAGAGATGCTAAGATTACTGAAATCTACGAAGGTACTTCCGAAGTACAACGTATGGTCATCTCTGGCGCAATGTTGAAGTAAGAAAGGAATTGGTGTTGAAAATGAAAATCGTTGTTTTAGAAAAACAAGTTCCGGATTCAACTGAAATCACAGTTGATAAAAAAACTGGTGCGTTAATTCGTGACGGTGTACCTGCAATCACAAACCCTGATGATTTAGCTGGTTTGGAAGCTGCATTGGAATTAAAAGACAAAAACCCTGACACTGAAGTTGTTGTAATGACAATGGGATTACCTAAAGCTGCTGAAATGTTAAAAGAAGGCGTTGCTATGGGTGCTGACAAAGGTGTTTTATTAACTGACCGTGTATTAGGTGGATCTGATACATGTGCTACAAGTATCGCTTTAGCTGCTGCTTTGAAAAAAGTAGGATTCGACTTAGTAATCGCTGGTCGTCAAGCTATCGATGGTGATACTGCTCAGGTAGGACCTCAAACTGCTGAACGTTTGGATATTCCTCAAATTACTTATGTAGATGAAATCTTAGAAGTAAAAGAAGATACAATCACAGTAAAACGTTCATTAGAAGATGTTGAACAAATCGTAACTGCTAAGTTGCCATGTGTTATCACAACATTATCTGGAATGAACAAACCTCGTTACATGCAATGTGACAACATTGTTGACTTATGTAAAGAAGATAAGATCGAAGTTTTAACAAATGCTGAATTAGGAATCGATCCAGAAACAGTTGGTTTCAAGGGTTCTCCTACATCAGTTAAAACTACTTTCACTAAAGACGTTACTGATAAAACAGAAGTATTCACATTGTCTGAGCAGGAAACTGCAGATATGATTGCTAAAACATTGAAAGAAAAGCAAATCATTACAAAGTAGGGAGGATGAAGTAGAATGGCTCGATTTGAAGAATATAAAGATATCTTCGTTTTCGTTGAACAAGAAAACGGAAACATTGCAGAAGTAAGTTATGAACTTATTTCAGAAGCAAGAAAACTAGTTGCTTCTATCCCTGAATTTGGATACAAAGTAGTTGGTGTATTGCTTGGAGAAAATGTAAAAGAAAAAGCTCAAGAAGTTATTAGTCATGGAGCTGACAAAGTAATCGTTGTTGATGATGCTTTATTAAAAGACTATTCAACTCAATTCTATGCAGATGCTTTAACACAAGTTGTTTTAGCTCACAAACCAGATTCAATGTTAACTGGTGCCACTCCTTTAGGACGTGACTTAGCACCACGTGTAGCTGCTCGTTTAAACGTTGGTCTTACTGCAGATGCTACTAAGATCGAAGTTGACTTAGAATATGCTAAAGAAAATGGTGAATCATTATTAGACGTAACTCGTCCTACATTCGGTGGTAACTTATTTGGTACAATCGTATGTAAAGACACTCGTCCACAGATGGCTACAATCAGACCAAAAGTATTTGAATTAGCTCCAACAGATGCTAGCCGTACTGGTGAAGTTGAAGAATTCAAACCAACTTGGAGAACTACTGATCCTCAAGTATTCGTAGAAAAAGTTATTGAAAAAGTTAAAGCAGATGTAGATATCACTAAAGCTGACATCTTAGTAGGTGCTGGTCGTGGTGCTGAAAATTGCTTAGACGTACTTCAAAAAGTAGCTGACGAATTAGGTGGTGTAGTTTGCTGTACACGTGCCGTTGTTGAAGATGGATTCTTAGACAAAGATCGTCAGGTTGGTCAAACAGGTAAAACTGTACGTCCTTCATTATATATCGCTTGCGGTATTTCAGGAGCCGTACAACACTGTGCAGGTATGGATAAATCAGATTTGATTATCTCTATCAACCGTGACCCTCAAGCAGAAATCTTCAATATTTCTAACATGGGATTCGTTGGTGACTGTGCTACAGTATTACCTTTATTAGTTGAATCAATTAAAGCTGCAAAAGCTGAATAATAATAAAAAGGAGCAAAACGAAATGAAAAATGTAGGTGTTATTGGTGCTGGAACAATGGGGCAAGGTATTGCCAATGCATTTGCTACAGCTGGTTACAATGTAACTGTATGTGATATTAAAATCGAATGGGCACAAAATGGTATCAACAAAATTGGTACTAAATTAGATAAATTAGTATCTCGTGAAAAAATTACTGCAGAAAAAGCAGAAGGTATTAAAGCTAACTTAACAGCTGGTGAATACAAAGATTTAGCTGATTGCGATTTAATCGTTGAAGCTGTTCTTGAAAAAATGGAAATCAAAAAAGACTTATTCAAGACTTTAGATGAAATCTGTAAAGAAGACTGCATCTTCGGAACAAACACTTCAAGTTTAAGTGTTACTGAAATCGCTAACGGAATCAAACACAACGTTATCGGTATGCACTTCTTCAACCCTGCTGATCGTATGAAATTAGTAGAAGTTATCTCTGGTGAAAATACTCCAGTTGAAACTAAAGAAGCTATTATTGAATGCTCTAAATCATTAGGAAAGACTCCTGTTGAAGTTGCTGAAGGACCTGGATTCGTTGTTAACCGTATCTTGATTCCTATGATTAATGAAGCTTGCTTCATTTACCAAGAAGGATTGGCTAGTGTTGAAGATATCGATACAGCTATGAAACTTGGAGCTAACCACCCAATGGGACCATTGGCTTTGGGTGACTTAATTGGATTAGATATCGTTTTAGATGTAATGGAAGTATTATATACTGAAACTGGAGATCCTAAATATCGTCCATGTACATTATTAAAGAAAATGGTTCGTGCTGGAAAATTAGGTCAAAAAACTAAACAAGGATTCTACAGCTACAACTAGTGAAATAACTAAAGTGAAACACTCGTTGTTTCACTTTTTATTAATATTTAGAGGAGAAAAATCATGGAAAACGTATTATTAGAAAAACAAGGACATGTATCAATTATCACAATCAACCGTGAAAAAGCATTAAACGCATTATCAACAGCTGTATTAAATGACTTAGAAGAAGCTGTAAACACAGTGGAAGCTGATAAAGATACTTACTGTGTAGTTATCACAGGTGCAGGAAGTAAATCTTTCGTTGCCGGTGCAGATATTGCTGAAATGAAAGACAAAACTGTTGAGGAAGCTGCTGAATATGGAGCTTATGGTAACAAAATCTTCCGTCAAATCGAAACTTTACACTGCCCAGTTATCGCTGCAGTAAATGGTTTTGCATTAGGTGGAGGATGCGAATTAAGCATGGCATGTGACATTCGTATCGCTGCTGAAAACGCAATCTTTGGACAACCAGAAGTAGGATTAGGAATCACTCCAGGATTTGGTGGAACTCAACGTTTAGCTCGTTTAGTACCTGCAGGAATCGCTAAAGAAATGATTTTTACAGCTCGTAACATCAAAGCTGACAAAGCATTAGCAATTGGATTAGTAAATGCGGTAGTTCCTCAAGAAGAATTAATGGCAACTGCATTAAAAATGGCTAACGGAATCTGCAAAAATGCTCCAATTGCTGTTGCACAATCTAAAAAAGCTATCAATGCTGGACTTCAAACAGACATGGATTCAGCTATCGCAATCGAAGTAAAAGATTTCTCTGATTGCTTCGCTACAGAAGACCAAACTTATGGTATGGAATGCTTCGTAAATAAAGTAAAAGAAAAAGAATTTAAAAACAAATAATTTGAAAGGAAGATTTAAATGTCAAAAGTAATGTCAGCCCAAGAAGCTATCAGCATGATTAAAGATGGCGACAAAATTGGTGTTGGTGGATTTATCGGAATGGGCCACCCTCAAGAATTAAGTGTTGCCATTGAAAAGAGCTTTTTGGAAACAGGACATCCTAGAGATTTAACGGTAATGTTCTCTGCTGGTGTAGGAGATGGAACACCAGATTTAGGATTGAACCACATGGGCCACGAAGGATTGTTAAAAAGAATCATTGGTGGTCACTGGGGATTGATTCCAACATTCCAAAAATTAGTTTTTGAAAATAAAGTAGAAGGATATAACTTACCACTTGGAACAATCAGTTTGATGTTCCGTGAAATTGCTGGACACCGTCCAGGTGTTATCACTAAAATCGGCTTGAAAACATTCATTGACCCACGTTTAGAAGGTGCGAAGATGAATGAACGTACAAAAGAAGACTTAGTTGAACTAATCAATATGGATGGAGAAGAATGGTTACGTTATAAATCATTCCCACTAGATATTGCCTTAATTCGTGGTACATATGCGGATGAAGATGGAAACTGCTCAATGTGTAAAGAAGCAGCTACATTAGATTCAATTAGTATCGCCCAAGCTGTGAAAAATAGTGGTGGTAAAGTTATTTTGCAGGTAGAAAAAGTTGTTGAACGTGGTTCATTAAAACCAATGGATGTTAAGATTCCTGGAATTTATGTTGATGCGATTGTTGTTGCAGAACCAGAAAATCACTGGCAAACATATTCAGATCCATACAATCCATCGTTCTGTGGAGAAATCCGTGTACCAGTAGATTCAATTGAACCTATGCCATTAAATGCACGTAAGGTTGTATGCCGTCGTGCTGCTATGGAATTAGATCCAGCTGCAGTTATCAACTTAGGAATTGGTATGCCAGAAGGTATTGCCAATGTTGCCAATGAAGAGGGTCTTCCAGGACTTAAGATGACTGTAGAAGCCGGAGGAATTGGTGGTGTTCCAATGAACGGTACTGCTTTTGGTGCTTGTACAAATCCAGACGCAATCATCGACCAGACATATCAGTTTGACTTCTATGATGGTGGTGGATTAGATCAAGCCTTCTTAGGACTTGCAGAATGTGATGCGAAAGGGGATATCAACGTATCTCGTTTCGGACCTAAAATTGCCGGATGTGGTGGATTTATTAATATCACACAAACTTCACCAGTTGTTGTTTACTGTGGAACATTCACTGCGAAGGGTTTAAAAGAAACTGTTGGTAATGGTAAATTGACAATTGATCAAGAAGGTCAAATCAAGAAATTCAAGAATCACATTGAACAAGTTACATTCTCAGCTGAATACGCAAATCAAACAGGTCAAAAAGTCTTGTATATCACTGAACGTGCTGTATTTAAGTTAATTGATGGTAAACTAACATTGATTGAAATTGCTCCAGGTGTAGATTTACAAAAAGATGTATTAGACCAAATGGAATTCAAACCATATATCGCTGAAGATTTGAAGTTGATGGATGCACGTCTATTCACAGATGAAGTCATGGGATTAAAAGAAGAATAAAAAACTAAAACAGGTCATATGACCTGTTTTTATGTTACAATGGTTCTGGGAGTTGATATAAATGTTATTTTTTAGAAATGATTATGGTCAAGGCTGCATTCCTGAAATTATGGAATATATGAATACCACAAATGGACGTTCTTTTACTGGATATGGTATGGATGAAATTTGTCAAAATGCAAAGGAAGCCATTAAAAAACATATTCCAGATTATGATGTCGATGTTCACTTTTTAGTTGGAGGCACCATCACCAACCAAACAATCATCAAAGCATGTTTAAAACCATTTGAAGCTGTGATTGCCTGTGATACAGGACATATTGCAACACATGAAACAGGTGCTATCGAAGCTGTAGGACATAAAGTCATTCCTGTAAACAACTATGCAGGGAAAATAAATCCAGCTGATATTCGCAAGGTGTTTGATGCACATATGCTTTCATATGAACACATGGTTTATCCAAAAATGGTTTATATTTCGAATGCAACTGAATATGGTACTGTTTATACATTAGATGAATTAAAAGAAATTCGTCGTATATGCGATGAATTAGGCCTTTATTTAATGATGGATGGAGCTCGACTTGGTGTCGCTTTAGCAACCGTAGATTACACACTTAATGATTTAGCGAATTTATGTGATGTATTCTATATCGGAGGAACAAAAAATGGTGCTTTAATAGGCGAAGCTGTTGTCATTACCAATCCTGCATTAAAGCCATATTTCCGTTTTGTGATGAAACAAAATGGTGCGATGCTTGCCAAAGGATGGTTATTAGGTATTCAATTTTTAGGTTTATTTGAACACGATGCATTCTATAGTTATGCCAAACATTCTGTAGTATTAGCGCAACAAATTCAATCGAAACTTCAAAAACTAGGTTATGCCTTATTTATGAAGAGTGATACAAACCAGATCTTTGTCAATGTCACGAAGGAACAATATCAGTTCTTAAGTGAAAAGATTGATTTTGAAATCTGGGAAAAATGCGATGATCATTATGTCATTCGATTTGTGACAAGCTGGCATACTTCAAATGAAGAAGTAGAAGAGCTTTGTGAGTATTTAGAGGCGGCCATCGAAAAAAAAGGAGAATAGTATTATTCTAGATTGGAACGATACGTCCAACCTAGTATACCATTCTTTTTGATTTGAACTTTATCTTGATAGGCGAAAACGATTTTAACGGTTTCGCCTTTTTTTAATGGAATTTCATAGTTCGTATAATCAAATGCCTTTAAATCCTTGGTCACAAATTCATTTTCAACCCAAAAAGTTCGATGATTATATGGACAATACACCTTAGATTGTTTATCACTTTTTTCTAATATTTGAATTTGACCATGGTTCCAAGTCACAAAAAAGGGAATTTGCGTATGATATGAAACATCATGAATGACCGTTTTTTCTTCAAGCAGATCGCATCTTTCCATACGTGTTGTATTGCCTTCAAAGATTAAGGCGTTCAATTGTCCACCATGCTTCACAACATTTCCACCATCAATACTATAAATATTGTGTTTGACATCACAAATAGGATCAAAAGAAGCGATATGCGAACAATATTCTGTCACAGGCATGTGTCCTACAATCACATTCTTTTTAAAGATTTGATGCGTTTCTAAAAAGAAGGGGTGTGTTAAGACTTGTTTAAAATCTGTACCATAGTTATCATTTGATTCAATGCCGGCATGTACATAGATATGTTGATCATCCTCTAATACATGAGGCAAATCATTTAAGAAACATAATTCTTTTAAGTAATGTTTTCGTAATATCTGACAAATGTTTGATATGTCACAATCTTTATTGATTTCAAGATGTAAGCTTTGAGCCATTTCATGAATCAAGCTTTCTTTACGAAAACCTAAAACATGCTTTAAAAAATCAAGGCGATACGAATATAAAACATTTTTCGCTATAAAATCGCAGTTTCCCATAATACAATGTACATCCTGTGTTTGTACCTGATGCATAATGTAATGTAATGTTTCTAAGTTTTTTGGTCCTTTTTCAATGATGTCTCCTAATAGAATTAAACAGTCTTCATTGGGCTTATAATCAATCTTTATTAATAGCCTTTTATATAGGTCTAGATTACCATGAATATCACTAATTACAATTTTGCGTTTAGACTTTGTATATAGCCTTTTAATCACGACATTTCGATTCATTGAAATAAGAAGGGAAGGAATGTATCACATTCTTTTTCCCAGTCCTCCTCACAATGCCTTCCATCTGGAATTACATTGTATAATACATTAACATTCTTTTTAGAAAGGGCATTTCCTACTTCGGTACATGCTTTTGTCTGCCAAACAAATTCATGCATTAAGCTTGTTTCTTTAGAACCCCATGATAAATAGATGGAAGTATTGCGTTGTATTTGTTTTTTAGAAATATCTTTAAGTATCGCATCCATACTTTCTAGAATATAAGGAGATACGACAATAGCCTTTGAATAGATATGAGAATATGTATAGGCCGCATATAAGCTCATTAAGCCTCCACAGCTGCTTCCGGCAATAAAAGTATTTTTTCTTGTTCTTTTCGTTCGATAATGCTGATCGATATAGGGCTTTAATTCATTCACAAAAAAATCCATTGTCGCATCGCCTTGTCCTTCAAAAGAACCGTATTCAGGATCATAAAAGGGATAGGGTGCATATTCTATTAAACGATTATTTCCGTCATGTGAACATTCTTGACCGACCACAATTAAGTCTAAGCCTAACTTTTCAATGTGGTCCTGAATATGAATGGCCTTGCCATAAGTGGCATATTCGTCTAGAAATAAATTATGCCCATCAAACGTATAAAGGACAGGATATTGTTTGGCGTTCAACTCATAATCATCGGGTACATAAATAAATATTTTACGATTTTGATTCAGCTTTGACATGAAAAGCTCTTTTTCAATTATCATAAGCAATCCTTTCTTAATAGAGCTGTTTTAAAGAATTCAACTCTTCTTGCAGGACTTGTAAATCTAGCTACGATCGCAACATCTCCCATGGCAGCCGCAATAGCTTCTGGCAAGTAAAGTATTTCAATCAGCTCTTCATTAAACATAGCTTGAATTTGTTTTGTCGAATATTGATATTTGATGGAATTTCTTCTTCCGACAAAACCAGCAGAATATCTTCTAAGTTTTGAATAGGATGCCGACTGTTTTAAAATAACCTCTGCCCATAAACGATAGACATCAAGTTCTCCGGCATAATTCATTAAATCCGGACAGAAACCTCCTGGTGGTCTGAAGTTTACTTCTAAGCCAAAAATGCGTCCTTTTTCACCTAAACCTTGAACATCATGAGTTAAACGGAAGAACTCACAATGGAAGAAGCGATTCTTGATTTTGAAGGCATGAATTGTTCTTTGAACAATATCACGACATTCATCGTCAATTTCAAATTGGGTATAACAACAAATACTTTGTTGATACAGAACCGAATCCATACAGTTGCCTACATATTCTAGGCTGTTTAAGTATTGAATATCACCATGTTCATCACAAATTCCATCTAAAGTAAAGACATCTCCATCAATGAATTGTTCTAAAATCATCACATGATCCTTTGTCTGCATATAGACAGATTCTAATTGTTGTTGATTCATGATTTTGTATGTCATACTTGCACCAACACCATGATCCGGTTTCATAACGAGTGGATATCCGACTTTGTCGGCAAATTCAATCGCATCCTTTAAGGTATTAGGTACTTTATAATCGGCAACAGGCACATCGGCCTCTTTATAATATTTTTTCATTTGTGACTTTGACTGCAACTCTTCAATTCTTTCAAGCGAAAAACCTGTTTTCACATTGAAATCATCACGCAAACGAGCATCTAAAGTAAGCCACGCCTCATTATTAGATTCAATCCAGTCAATTTTTCCATATTTAAAAGTGAAATAGCCAACAGCTCTAACCATCGCATCGTAATCTTGAAAGCTATGTACGACATAAATTTCATCACAATATTGTTTTAACTCATCTTTTAATTGATTGTAGGTTGTATCTACAATAGCTAATACAGTAGCCCCATTTTCCTTTAATCCTCGACAAAACATCCAATAGCTTTCTGGATAATTTGGTGAAATAACGACAAAATTCATAAGCTACACATTCCTTTCTGCCATTATTTGACTAATCGCAATGACCGTTTTACCATCATCAATCTTGCCATTTTTTGTATATTCATAGGCTGTTTCTAAATCAAGCCATACAATATCAATTTCTTCATCCTCGTCCTTGGCAAATTGAATTTTTGCCTTTGTAGGATTGATGGCTTTATAAATCCAGATTCTTTCATCGCAAAAGCCTGGAGTTGAAACAAAGCTTAATAAAAGCTCAAGTTTTTCACATTCCATACCCGTTTCTTCATTCAATTCACGAAGACCACATGCCATAGGATCCTCACCATATTCAAGCTTACCAGCAGGAATCTCTAATGTTTCTGAATTAATAGCTGGACGGAATTGTTTCACTAATAAAATCTTTCCATCCACAATACATATCACACCTACGCCGCCTGGATGATGAATAATATCGCGTTTATATACTTTATCTTTGATTTTGACATCTTTGGATACTAAATCAAAAATAATACCTTTATATATCATTTTTTCTTCCATAAACAAACACCTCTATTTTAAAAAAATTATAACACAAAAAAACACTCCGAAGAGTGTTAATTGATTTTATCCAAAAAGCTTTGTGTAATCGCATCAGCAATTTTTTGTTGGAAGGTTTCATCAATCAGCTTTGAATAATCATCCGAATTACTCAAATAACCAAGCTCTAAAAGAATCGATGGAATTTGACTGTCATATAGAATTGGAAAGTTTTCATAATGATCTGAATCAATTCCCTCAAATTGAGATAGGTTGATTGAACTCATAGTACTTGCGAGCTCTTTTGCCAATTGAATCATTTTTTCATTTGGCTGCGTGAATATTGAATAGCCCTTTGATAAGGAATCGGAGCTTGAATTCATTTGAATCGAAATTAAGTAATCTGCTTTTTGTGCAGTTAAAGCTGTAATGCGATCCTCTGTAGTCAATGATGAATCATCACTTCTAGTGTAAACAACTTTATAGCCGACACTTTCTAATGTATCGCCAATCTTTTGTGCAATCGCAAGATTCAATTCTTTTTCACTCGTATGGCCTTCACTTGTATAGCCGGCATCGCTACCACCACGACTCGCATCAATACAAATAATTGCTTTTGATTTCGAACGTTTATTTGAAACTGTGTCATTTGTGATGAGTGTTGTTTTCGATTCAGCTTGTTCTGGTACATCGATTTTTGATGTTTCTTTGATTTGTTTATTTAGATTTGGCTGTATGACCATAGCCAAAAATAACGCAAAAATTAAAAAGAGAATGGCTCTTCGCATGGAATACCCCCTTGTCTAATTATTCTAACATTTGTCTTAACAGATGAAAAGCTTTTTAAAATTTGTTATAATGGGTAACATGGGTGATAGTATGGATTTTTTAATAACGTTAGATCAGTTTGAAGGTCCCTTGGATTTGATGCTGCATTTAATCAAAGAAAATAAATTGGATCTTTTTGACTTGGATATGAATGTTTTGGCAACACAGTATATTGATTATATTCATGCCATGCAAAATATGCATTTAGAAGTAGCCAGTGAATATTTATCGGAATTGGCAAGCTTGATCGCATATAAGTCAAAAAAGCTTCTGCCTAGAGAAACTGTTGAGGTAGAAGAAGAATATGAAGAAGATCAGCGTGATCAATTGGTGGCTCGCTTGCTGGAATATCAAAGATATAAGGAAGTTAGCTTGGCACTAAAAGAAGATTATGATAAGCGTCAGCTGCATTTTTCACGCCCAGTTTCAAGCTTGGTTGAACAATGGAAGATTCCAGTTGAAACCGATACATTAGAAGAACAATCGCCATATGATTTAATGAAGGCAATGCGCCATTGTATTGTTCGTATGGAATTGTTGCAGCCCTATGAAACGAAAGTAACCATTAAAGAATTATCGATTGAGGAACGTGCGATACAAATAAAAGAGCGTATGAAACATTTGAATGGATCGATTTCATTTCAAAATCTTTGTTCAGATTGTACCAATCTGCATATGGTTATCGTTACCTTTTTATCGATATTGGATTTAATACATGATAAATGGATGACCTATTCGATCGATGAAACAGAAATGATCTGGGTCACTAGAGAGGATTTATAATGGATAATGCGAAAGCTATATTAGAAGGCCTTTTGTTTTTAAGCGGGGAAGAAGGGCTTACCATGGAGCAGATGGTTCATGGTCTACAAAATTTAGAGATGGATGATATACGTGTCTTATTGGATAGCTTAAAATCAGAATATGCGAGTAACTCCAAAGGGATTGAATTGGTTGAATATGCGAATCGTTTTAAGTTTGTCACAAAAGAATTCGTATATCCGTATGGTAAGCAACTGTTTGAAGAATATAAACAGCCAACCCTTTCCCAGGCTGCCATGGAAACATTGGCTATTATTGCCTATAAACAACCCATTACACGTGTTGAAATCGAAGAGATTCGTGGCGTGAATTGTGAAATGATGTTAAAGAAATTAGTGGCTCGAGGCTTGATTGAAGCTAAGGATCGTTTAGATGCGATTGGAAAACCACTTTTATATCGTGTAACGGATGAATTCTTGGATGCTTTTCAATTAGAGGATCTAAAGGAATTGCCGGAATTACCACAAACTAGAGCGAACAGCGAAGAACTATTTGAAGGAGAATAATATATGGAAAGACTACAAAAGGTAATTGCCCAGGCGGGTATTTGTTCAAGAAGAAAAGCCGAAGAATTGATTTTGGATGGAAAAGTTAAAGTCAATGGCAAGGTGTGTGATGTGTTAGGTACAAAGGTATCGAAACAAGATATGATTGAGGTCAATGGAAACATGATCTCTAAGGAAGAAAAAGTGTACTACATTATGAATAAGCCTAAGGGATGCTTATGTACAAATAGCGATGACAAGGGAAGAAAAACAGTGTTGGATTATATGCCTAAAAATGAAAGAATCTTCTCAGTGGGTCGTTTAGATTATGATACAAGTGGTGTTTTATTACTGACAAACGATGGAGAATTCTGTAACCATATGATTCATCCTCGTTATCATTTAGAAAAGACATATGTTGTCAATCTTCAAGGGATTTTAACAGAGGATGATATCAAACAATTAAGAAAAGGCTTAAAGACAAAAACCGAAAAGTATCAGCAGGCAAAGGTCTTTGTGCTACAAAAGGATTTGACGCGTGGACGTACACAATTTGAATTAACAATTTCAGAAGGAAAGAATCATCAGGTTAAAAATATGATGTTGGCACTTGGACACGAGGTGCGTCGTTTGCACAGAGTTCGTTTTGCGTTTTTAGATGTAAAGGATTTAAAAGCAGGAGAATACCGTCGCTTAAAGCCATATGAAATCAAGCAGTTGAATCGTTTAAGCATGGAAGGTATTGACGAATAATGAAACAGGTTTATTTGGACCAGATCATTGATGTAAATGATACACTTGCTTTAGATTCAAAGCAGGCACATCACATCTTTGATGTGCTTCGTACTTCATCAAAGGAAAAAATTCGTATTGTTACTAAATGCTCAGGTGTCTTTTATGGACATGTATTGGATAAGCCCAATTTACATATTGATGAAGAGTTAGATGTTTTAAAAGAACATCAGTCAATAACACTATGTTGTGCTTTGATTAAACAAGATAAATTTGAATGGATGCTTCAAAAGGCATGTGAACTTGGTGTGAGTAAAATCGTTCCTTTTGTCTCTAAAAATACTGTTGTGAAATTAGATGAGAAAAAGGCTGAAAAAAAATTGGTTCGTTGGAATGAAATCTTACTTGCGGCAACCAAGCAATGCAATCGCAATACGTTGGTTGAATTAGAGTCGGTTGTTTCTTTAAAGGACTTGGTGAATTATAAGAGTGAATGTAATGTGGTTGCTTATGAAAAGGAAAGTGATCCATCTAAGCATATGGCGCATTACTTACAATCCAATCCTTATTCCATTACGGTTTGTATTGGCCCTGAGGGTGGATTTGAAGAAAGTGAAATTAAAGTATTAAATGATTTTGGTTTTGAAAATTGTTCTTTAGGAAAGAACATACTGCGTGCTGAAACAGCCGCATGCTATGTATTAAGTGCGATTGAATACCAAAATCATGTGGAAGGATAAGAAAAAATGAAGTTTTCAATTATAACACTTGGCTGCAAGGTCAATGCGTATGAATCGCAATACTATGCAGGTCAGTTAGAAGAATTAGGGTATGAACAGGTATCGCCAGAACAACCATGTGATATTTGTATCATTAATACTTGTACTGTAACAAATACGGCGGCAAGTAAATCTCGTCAAAAGATTCATTATGCTAAGCGTATGAATCCTAATGCGTTATGTGTTGTGGTAGGTTGTTTTGTGCAATTTGCAAATGAAGAGGAAAGAAAAGCTTTGGATGCTGATCTTGTGATTGGTGCCAAACAAAAGAATGAGTTGGTGAAGCTCATCCAACAGGCTTTAAATGAACATGAAAAAATTGATGTTGTGAATGAAGTAACGCAATTCAAAGATTTTGAAGCGATGCCTGTTCATTGTTTTGAATCGATGCATCGTGCATTTTTGAAGGTGCAGGATGGATGCAATCAATTCTGTTCCTATTGTGCTATTCCTTTTGCGCGTGGAAGAGAAAGAAGCTTAGATCATAACCAGGTTATTCAAATTGCCAAGGATCTATGTGATAGAGGGCATAGTGAAATTGTTTTAACGGGTATTCATACAGGTCGTTATTTTGATGGGGAATATCATTTGGCTGATCTTTTAAAGGATCTTTTAGAAAACACACCCGAACATGTATATTATCGTATATCAAGTATTGAAATTACTGAGGTTACGGATGAATTGATTCATTTGATGCAGGAAAATCCTCGTATGTGCCATCATTTACATATTCCAATACAATCGGCATGTAATGAAACGTTAAAGCGTATGAATCGTCCATATACGATTGAAGAATTTAAAGAAAAAATCAATTATATTCGTTCTTGCATTCCAGATATTTCGATTTCAACCGATGTAATCGCAGGTTTTGTACAGGAAAGTGATGAGGAGTTTGAAACGACATATAAAAATCTTGCGGATTTAGAATTAAGTTTTTTCCATGTCTTCCCTTATAGTAAGCGTAATGGGACAAAGGCAAGTACTTTAAAGGGTGAAATCAATGGTAAGATTGCCAAGGCTAGAGTTGCTCGTTTACTTGAACTTTCGAATGCTTGTAGAGAAAAGGATATGCAGCGTTTTAATCCTGTTCAAGTCTTGATTGAAAGAAAACAAGATGGTTACTATACAGGATATACAAACCAATATCATCCATGTAAGATATTGAGTGATGCACCATTAAGTGGTAGAATCACTATCGAATGGGAACGTATCGAAGAGGGTACGTACTATGGAAAGAAGGATGTTGTATGCGATTAAGCAAACTATTTAAAAATGCACCTACAATCAATATTACAGGTTTAAGCTTTGATTCAAGAACGGTTCGTCCAGGAAATATTTATTTCTGTTTACCCGGACTAACAAATGATGGGCATGATTTTATTGATTCAGCTATAAAAAATGGCGCTGTTTGTATTGTTCATTCAAAGGAAATTTTGAATATGGCACCAGGTGCTATATATATTCGCGTTGAAGATGTCAATGATGCCATGAATACGGTAGCGCATATCTTCTATGCGAAACCAAGTGATAAAATGAAAATGTATGGTGTGACTGGTACAAATGGAAAATCAACCATTACCAATATTATTCGTGACATTATCAATGATCAAACACCATGTGGCTATATTGGTACGATTGCGATCAAATATGGAGATATTGAATTGCAGCCAAATTTAACAACGCCAGATGCTTTATTCTTGCAGTCAAAGCTTGCAGATATGGTTCGTTGTGGTATGAAGGCTTGTGCTTTAGAGGTTTCAAGTCATGGGCTTGCCCAGCATCGTGTAGATGGAATTTCTTTTGATTGTGCTATCTTTACAAATTTAACATATGATCATTTGGATTTCCATGGAACAATGGAAAACTATTTTGAAGCGAAGAGCCTATTGTTTAAAAATCTTGTTAAGGATAATGGTGTTTCCATATTAAATAAGGATGATGAGAAATATGATGCATTAAAGGATTGCTCAAAAGCCAGGGTCATTTCTTATGGAGTCAATAGTGAAGCGGATTATCGCGCTATCAATATTAAGATGAGTTCTCAGGGTACACAATTTGATTTGGTGTATTCAGGTCATATGTATCCGGTTAAGACTAATTTAGTAGGTAACTTTAATGTCTATAATTTATTGGCGGCAATCGCTGCTTTAAAAGAAACGGGATATGATTTAAATAATATCATTGAAAAATGTCAGCATATTGCTCAGGTCGAAGGTCGTATGGAACGTATTGACTGTGGACAGCCATTTAATGTGATTGTTGACTTTGCCCATACACCAGATGGCATGGAAAAGATGATGCAATTTGGAAGAAGCGTGACAATGCCAGGACATCGTTTAATTGCGGTATTTGGTTCGGCTGGTAAGCGTGATGTGCATAAGCGTAAGGTATTCGGTGAATTAGCTGATAAATATTGTGATTATATTGTTATTACTGAGGATGATCCTCGTGATGAAGATCCAAAAGAAATCGCAGATCAAATTAAGTCTGGTATTCAAGATACGTTACATGTATTTATTCAGGATCGTTATGAAGCTATCCATCAAGCCATTACATCAGCTCAAGAAGGAGATACTGTCTTGCTTCTTGGAAAAGGGGACGAAAGCTTTATCTATCGTGAAAACGGAAGAGCTCCTTGGGTAGGCGATAATGTGGCTGCCAAGGAATGTATTCAGCAAAGTCTTGCCTAAATTTTTAAATAATGCTTGCATTATATGAAATCTTTGATATAATATTTTTGCTAATCTTGGGAAGGGAGGTTTGTGAATATGCCAAAAGTAGTTCTTAAAGAAAACGAAGGACTTGATGACGCTTTAAGAAGATTTAAACGTCAGGTTTCTCGTAATGGCACCCTTGCTGAGGCGCGCAAAAGAGAATTTTACGTTAAACCAGGTGTGCGCAGAAAATTAAAATCAGAAGCTGCGCGTAAAGCACGTAGAGGTAAATAATCTGCATACTATATGCAGATTTTTTTCTTGAGGAGGAAATTTGTGTCGTTTTTAGAATTTGATTGTTCCGATCGAACATTTGAAGAGATTCAGATTTTTACAGGTTTTCAAGATTCCAACTTGGATATGTTGAGTAAATGCTTTAAATCTGTATTTATGATTCGTGATCAAAAAATCAAAGTGGAAGTAAATGATTCTTTAGATGAAAAAAAAGTAATTGAAGTCATTGAAGCTTGTTTTTCGATTATTGATACGCAACATCGATTGAATGCACAGGATGTAAATTATATTTGTTCTCTAGCATTTAAGAATCGTTTAAAGGACTTTAAAGCTCATCAGCTACAGGCTGTATGTAAGACAAAAACAGGTAAAATGATTTATCCAAAGACCATTGGACAAGCTATTTTATGTGATGCGATGCGTCATAATGAAATTGTTTTTGCAACAGGTGTTGCTGGTACAGGAAAAACATATCTTGCCGTAGCTTATGCGGTTAATATGTTAAAAAGTGAGCGAGTTGAGAAAATCATTCTTACACGTCCAGCAGTAGAGGCTGGAGAGTCGCTTGGCTTTTTACCGGGTGATATGAAAGAAAAGGTTGATCCTTATTTAAGGCCTTTATATGATGCGCTAAATGAAATGCTTGGCTTGGAAACTGTTGAAAAATATGTGGAGAAGCAAGTTATTGAAATTGCACCATTGGCATTTATGCGTGGTCGTACTTTAAATGATGCTGTAGTTATTTTGGACGAGGCACAGAATGCGACTTGTGCACAGATGAAGATGTTTTTAACGCGTATGGGTAAAAACTGTAAGATGGTTGTTACAGGAGACGTTACACAGATCGATTTGATCAAGAAAAAGGATTCTGGGTTAATGCAAGCTTGTACGATCTTGGATCATATTGATGGGATTTCAATTATTCATTTGGAAAATAGTGATGTTGTTCGAAATCCATTGGTACAAAAGATCATTGAGCGTTATGCCAAGGTTGAATAATTTACATTAAACTGTTATAATTGAAAACTGTAAAAAATATATTGAAAGGTGATAAATCTATGGGAAGACATTTTGAGGTTCGTGCTGCTGCAATGCAGAAAACAGCCAACGCAAAGGCAAAAATTTATTCTAGATATTCTAAAGAGATTTTAGTTGCTGCAAAAAACGGTGACCCAAATCCCGATATGAACCAGACTTTAAAAAAGGCGATTGATCGTGCTAAGGCAAATAACGTGCCTGCAGACGTAATCAAGCGTGCTATCGAAAAAGCAAAAAGTAGTGCTGATGAAAGCTATTCAAGTGCTCGTTATGAAGGTTTTGGACATGGTGCAGGATCTACAATCATCATTGATTGCTTAACAGATAACGCAAACCGTACAATCGCAAACTTAAGAGCTTGTTTCAATAAATCACATTCTAAATTGGGTGTTGGTGGATCTGTATCATTTGGATATGAACACTTAGGTGTAATCGTTATTCAATATGATAATGAGGAAGCTATGATGGATGCTTTATTAGAGGCTGAAATTGAATTAAATGATATTGAAATCGAAGAAGGATATATGACAATTACTGTTGAACCAACTCAATTGGATGACGCAAAGGTTGTTGTTGAAAAATTAATTCCAGATGTTAAGTTTGAAGTCTTAGAAGATAAGATGATTCCAAATGAAGAGGTTGAACTTCACGGTGAAGATTTAACTTTATTCAAACGTTTAATAACTTTACTAGACGAAGTTGATGATGTACAAAATGTATATCACAACGTTTCAAACTTAGATGAAGCTGAATAATTCATTCCTAAGAAAAAGAAAAAGATAAGGATATACTGTAGAGAGAAAATGGCTGGTGAAAATTTTCGTAGAATCCTTGTTGGGACACTTTGGAGGAGTTGGCTAAAAACCAACCGTTGGTCGCGTTAAGACTTGAGGTGTATACTTTACGTATAAAATAAGGTGGTACCGCGTTTAAAAACGTCCTTATATTGGGGCGTTTTTTTGTTTATTTAAAGGAGGAAAACGCATGGCATATCAAATTCCTAGAGGTTGTCAGGATGTATTCGGAAATGAATCCTACAAATGGCAGGCTCTTGAACAAACATTAAGAAGCTTCTGTTATATGTACAATTATGATGAGATTCGTACACCTATTTTTGAACATACAGAAGTTTTTAAAAGAGAAAATGATTCAAGTGACATGGTAAACAAAGAAATGTATACTTTTAAACTTGAAAACTCAAAGACATCATTAACCCTTCGTCCAGAAGGAACTGCAGGTGTTGTTCGTAGTTTTGTTGAAAATAAAATGTTCGCAAATCCTGATCTTCCTGCAAAATTCTATTATATGGGCCCTATGTCAAGACATGAACGTCCTCAAAAAGGAAGAATGCGTATCTTCAACCAGTTCGGTGTAGAAGCATTAGGCGTAAAAAGTCCATATGTCGATGTAGAAACGATTGTATTGGCATTTTCGATTCTTAAATCATTAGGATTGAATGATATTAAGGTGTGCTTAAATACATTAGGAGATGATGAATCTCGTACAAATTATCGTAATGCGTTAAAGGAATACTTTGCGCCTTATGTTGATGAATTATGTGGAGACTGTAAGCGTCGTTATGAACAAAATCCATTACGTATTTTAGATTGTAAAGTGGATCATGATCATGAATGTATGAAAAATGCACCTAAGATGTCAGATTACTTAAATGAAGCTAGTCAGGAATATTTTAATACGGTATGTGAATTACTAGACAAATTAGAAATTCCTTATGAAGTGGATGATAAATTGGTTCGTGGATTGGATTACTATACACACACTGTATTTGAAATCGTGTCTATGAATAAAGAAATGGGTGCACAATCGACCGTATTGGCTGGTGGACGCTATGATGGATTGATTTCGTACTTTGGCGGACCTGAAGGTATGAGTGGTATTGGATGGGCCTTAGGTATGGAACGTTTATTAATTGCCTTAGAAGCAGAAGGCATTGAATTGGAACAAAAACCTGCGTTAGATGCTTATGTGATGTGCTTAGACAAAGAAGCTAGAACATATGCGTTTGAGGTATTGACTGAGCTTAGAGCCTATGGATATCGTTGTGATATGGATATGATGGAAAGAAGCTTTAAGGGACAATTTAAGGCGGTTGATCGTTCAAAGGCTAAATTAGCAATCTTAATTGGTAAATCAGAATTGGACGAAAAGAAAGTTACTGTTAAAAATATTGCACATAAAGAACAGGAAACAATTGATGTTGAAAAATTGATTCCTTATGTGGATGGTATATTAGAAGAAGAAAGCCATCATCATCATGAACATGAAGGAGAATAAGCATGTATAGAACACACAACAATGGAGAATTACGTTTAGCGAACGTAAATCAAGAAGTCACATTATGTGGATGGGTAAGTAAGCGTAGAAACTTTGGAGCTTTAATCTTCATCGATTTAAGAGATCGCTATGGTATTACTCAGTTAGTTTTCAATGAAGATATCGCTGCACAAATCAGTGAAGTGCGTAATGAATATGTATTACAGGTAAAGGGAACCGTTGTTGAAAGAAAAGACAAGAATCCTAAACTTGAAACGGGTGAAATTGAAGTTGTAGTAAGTGAAGTCAAAATTATAAATACAGCTATTACTACACCTATGATCATTGCGGATGAAACAGATGCACTTGAAGATACTCGTTTAAAATATCGTTACTTAGATTTAAGAAGACCGGTTCTTCAAAAGAACTTGATTTTAAGAAATCGTATTACTTTATTGGTTCGTAACTATTTAGCAAAATACGGATTTACAGAAGTAGAAACACCTATTTTATGTCGTTCTACACCAGAAGGTGCACGTGATTATTTAGTACCTAGTCGTATCAGTAAAGGCGAATTCTATGCACTTCCACAATCTCCACAGCTATACAAACAGCTATTGATGGTAGGTGGAATGGATCGTTATTTCCAGATTGCTCGTTGCTTCAGAGATGAAGATTTACGTGCAGACCGTCAACCAGAATTCTCTCAGATCGATATTGAAATGAGCTTTGTTGATGAAGAAGACATTTGGTCAATGACAGAAGGCTTAATGAAAGAAATCTTCAAAGATATCAAAGGAATTGATTTACCTGCATTTAAACGTATTCCTTACGATACTTGTATGGAAAAATATGGTTCTGATAAACCAGACTTACGTTTTGATATGCCTTTATACAATGTGAGTGAGGTATTCACAAATACTGAATTTAAAGTATTTGAAAATTGTTTAAATGAAGGTGGCATCATCCAAGCTATGAATGTAAAGAATGGTGCGGATAAATTCTCTCGTAAACAATTAGATAAATTACAAGATTATGTTAAGGTATATGGTGCAAAAGCACTTGCGAACTTAAAGTTGACAGCTGAAGGCTTTGCGGGTAGTGTTACAAAAGTATTATCCGATGCAGAAAAAGAAGCTTTAAAAATTATGTTGAATATTGAAGAAAATGATATTGTATTCTTCGTAGCAGACAAGAAAAAGGTAGCTCAAACATCTTTAGGTGCGTTACGTGTGAAATTAGGTCATGATTTAGATTTGATCAATAAAGACACCTATGAATTCTTATGGGTAACAGATTTCCCAATGTTTGAATACGATGAAAATGAAAATCGATATGTTGCGGCTCACCACCCATTTACTTCACCTAATCTAGAGGATGTCGATAAATTGATGTCTGATCCAGCAAATTGTTATTCGAGAGCTTATGACTTAGTATTAAATGGTTATGAATTATTATCTGGTTCTATTCGTATTCACGATCAAAAGCTTCAGGAAAAAGTATTCGAAGCTATTGGTATGACTTTAGAAGAAGCACATGAAAAATTCAGCTGGTTTATGGATGCATTCCAATATGGAACTCCACCTCATGGAGGTGTAGGTATTGGTCTAGAACGTTTAACTATGATTCTAGCTGGTACTGACAACATTCGTGATGTAGTTGCATTCCCTAAAACTGCAAGTGCATCCGATTTAATGGCACAGGCACCAAGTCCAGTAGATCCAGCACAATTAAAAGAATTAGGTATTGAAACTAAATAGCATAAAAAGACAGGGTAACCTGTCTTTTTATATAGAAAAAAAACAAGTCGTTAGACTTGTTCATCTAGAAAATATGTAGCCTCCATGTCGGCTGTACTTAGCGCAAATGCGAGTGGGAACAATTCAAAAGCTTTACCTACATTATTTACAGGATCACTTCCAGAAAAGCCCATATGATAACGAATCGCAAAAGCTTCTTCACGACTAATACGCATAAATGGCTGAATCATATAGACACTTTTTTCACCATGTCCAAAAGGAATATTGTCCTCAAATTCAAAGACATCCACTTGTTGCCATTCGCCGTTGATTTTCTTATTTCGTGTACCTTTTTTATAGACATTGATCTTACATACATCATGTAAAAGGGCAACTAATGCGATGGTTTCATCGCTGTAGTGCATCTTATATGTGTCTTGAACTCTTTGTCTATCTAGATAATCTTTTAAACAATGATAGACGTGCACACTATGTGCGCAAAGACCACCTTCCATATTGCCATGAAAACGTGTGCTTGCGGGGGCTGTGAAAAAATCAGAGTGAGGACCTTCTAGAAATTCTAGAAAGGCATCGGCTCCGTCACGATGTATATTTTCTTTATAGATTTGAATAAATTCTTCTTTTGCGTTCATATTTTTTACCTAAATTAAAAGCCCAAGAACATGAGATCTTTCCCTGTTAAGTACAGGTGGGCAATCTGTGAACAGCATTAGGATCCCCACGCGTAGCGGGTCTTCAACACAACAATTCAACATCCGATTTCCCTTATCTCGAGTGTAGGAAAAATTAATGTCCTTAGGCATTTCTATAATAACGAACTTCATACAAGAATACAAGTCTTGACTTTTTAGTATCAAATGTGCATAGTTGCAAGTGCCTTTAAAAACAAGTAAAATATAAAAGGTGAAATTATGGATGGAATTTTAATTATTGATAAACCGTATGGTATGACAAGCCATGATGTTGTAAATTGGCTTCGTCGAAAATATAAACAAAAAAAATTTGGACACACAGGAACATTAGATCCTAACGCAACTGGTGTTTTAGTTGTTCTTTGTGGAAAGTCATGTAAATTATTACAGTTTTTAAGTGATACCGATAAAGAATATATTGGTCAGATTGAATTTGGAAAAAGTACATCAACCGATGATATTTGGGGTGAAGTAGAGGCTGAAAAAGAAATAAATTTAAAATTTTCTTTTCAAGAGGAACTACAAAAATTTGTAGGGAAGAATCATCAACTGGTGCCTAAGACCTCTAATAAAAAAGTGAATGGTAAAAAACTAATGGACTATCAAAGAGAAGGCTTAGAGGTTCCTAAGGTATACAGTGATATTGAAATATATTCGATGGAAGATCTAGGTGACTATAGCTTTAAAGTGGCCTGCTCAAGTGGAACCTATGTGCGTAGTATTTGTCGAGATTTAGCTTTAAATACAAACAATTTGGGTTGTATGAAAAGTTTAAGACGAACTAAAGTCGGTCGTTTTACGATTGATCAAGCACAAACACTAGAAGATTTAGAAACGCAAGAACCTGTCTTATATCCATCAATTTATGTATTGGATCATCTAGATAAAATTGATTACCAACCGATTCAAGATGTCTATCAGGGTAAACGTATTCGTTTAGATAATCCAAACAATGAAGTTTGTATCTTAGATGCAGGTGAACCTATCGCAATCTATGAAAAAGAGCGTGAAGGTTTATTTAAAAGTAAAAGAGGTCTATGGTAATGGAAGTCATTCGTATTGATTATAACCATGTTCAAGAAGATTTATGTAAAAGCTCTTGCTGTATCGGTTTCTTTGATGGTTTACATACTGGGCATCAGGCATTGCTTGAAAATTGTATTCAAGTCGCAAAAGAAAAAAATGTAAAAAGTGGATTGATTACCTTTGATCCAGATCCTTGGAAAATTTTCTTTCCAGAACGCGTATGCAGACATATCACAACACTAGATGATCGTATCTTTTTGGCAAGTGCTATGGGCATTGAAGTCATGTATATCATTACATTCTCTAAGGATTTTGCTGCTTTAGATGTGGATGCTTTTCATATGTTGCTGCATAAAATGAATGTATCTTACATAACATGTGGCTTTGATTTTAAATATGCTTCAAAAAATTCAGGTAATGTTCAGACACTAAAAACACAGAATTATTTCGAAGTATCTGTGATTGAGAGTGTGAACTCAAAAAATGAAAAGATATCTTCTAGTCGTATTGAACCTTTGATTCAAAGTGGAAAGATGGATTTGGCAAACGAACTATTAGGTTACATGTATTCAATTGAAGGTGTGATTGAGCATGGCTTTAAACGAGGAAGTACTTTATTGAATTTTCCTACCGCAAATCTTGGCGCAAATCCAGACTATTTAGTTCCTTCAAGTGGTGTCTATGCAGGCTTTGTATGTGTAAATGATACTTTGTATGGAAGTATGATCAATGTGGGCAACAATCCAACATTTGAAAATAAAAAGGTTTCAATCGAAGCACATATCTTTGATTTTGATCAAGATATTTATGATCAAAAGGTTCGCTTTTTCTTTTTGAAAAAGACTCGAAATGAAATTCGTTTTGATGGATTTGAATCTTTAAAAAAACAGTTAGAATCAGATATTATTACTTGTAAAAAGGTGATTTTAAAAGAATCGAGCTATGTGAATGAAACAGCGAAGCTTTGGGATAAGAAAGTTTTTGAGTTTAAATAACTTTTTTGATATACTTAAAGAGAAGTGAAGGTGAAATTATGGCGAAAGAATATATCGAACTAGAACCAGGTAATGAATATGGTGTTATTTCTTTAAATAAGACTGTTTTTTCTACAATCGCAAAGAACGTAATTGAAGAAGATGAAAACGTTCAGCTTGCAGAAGGAACAAAACCATTTAAAACAGGAATTGTGACAAAAGTTGACGATAATAAATTGACTTTATCGATTCCAGTAAAAGTACAGCACAAGGCAAATGTGAGTGATGTATGTTTAAATCTACAAAACAAGATCTTTGAAAGTATTTCTTATATGACAGACTTTAAACCTGAGGCCATTGAAATTCAGGTTATAGGCTTTATCTTCTAGGAAATCTTTCAAAGGTTTCCTTTTTTTCAATTTATGAGTGTATCTTTTGAAAATTATCTTGTGGTAGGTATTAGCTCAAGAGCTTTGTTTAATTTAGAAAAAGAAAACGAAGTTTTTGAAAAGGAAGGATTGGACGCATATCGTGAATATCAAATTGTTCATGAAAACGACGTACTCAGTCCTGGAAGTGGTTTTGTGTTAGTACAAAACTTATTAAACATCAATAAGCTAGCCAATCGAAAGCTTGTCGAAGTCATTGTGATGTCAAGAAATAGTGCGGATACATCACTACGTATCATTCATTCACTTGAACATTATGATATGGACATTGGGCGTATGGTTTTAAGTGGCGGAGAAGACATCAGTCGTTATTTATCTGCTTTTGGTGTGGATTTATTCTTATCGTGTAATGAAAATGATGTATCAAATGCGATTCATGCTGGTTTTGCGGCCGGTATGATTTATGCCCGAGATACTAAATATAGCTTCCCCGATCATCAGATTCGTATTGCCTTTGATGCGGATGCCGTCTTATTTTCGGCTGAATCTGAAAAAATTTATCAAGAACATGGTTTAGAAGCGTTTAATGAAAATGAAATTCAAAACCAGGATGTCGCCTTACAAAAAGGTCCAATGGCTTCTTTGTTAAAAAGTTTATCTTGGCTTCAAAATGAAACCAAAGATTTACATGTATTAAGAACAGCTATTGTGACGGCACGAAACAAAGATACAGGGGTTCGTGTAATAAAAACTTTAAGAGCATGGGATATTGTCGTAGATGAAGTATTCTTTATGCAGGGTGCCAAAAAAGCGGATGTGTTAGCTTGTTTTGGTGCCAATATATTTTTTGATGATCAAGACGTGCATGCAGGACCTGCAAGTCAAGTCGTGCCAAGTGCGCGCGTACCATATAAAGAAGGAGAAATGTAAATGAATAGACATGAACAACGTGTAATTGCGATGCAAAGTGTATACCAGCACTTATTATTAGGAAAGGACATCCGTAAGTGTGTATTTGATGTGATGAAGGGATCAAATGACATTGATGGATATTTATATAGCTTGACAATGGGTACGATTGAAAATAAAGAGGCTTTCGAACAAAAAATCAATGAATTGTTACGTGACGACTGGAATTTTGATCGTTTAAGTATGTTAGAACAAGCTATTTTATTGATTTCATTTCAGGAAATTTTGGCAAATGATACACCAAAGCCAGTTGTAATCAATGAAGCAATCACATTGGCGAAAAAATATTGTGATGACAATTCATATAAATTATTAAATGGAGTTCTAGATCAACTATGAGAAATGACATGGTTGTAAGTATTTCAAGTGTTATTGCACGCATTAAAAATGTATTAACACAAACCATGGATTTGGATGGTATCTGGATTCAGGGTGAAATCAGCAACCTAACTAAACATAGATCCGGACATTACTACTTTTCTTTAAAGGATAAGAGTGGTGAGATGAACTGTGTCATGTTTTCAAGCTACGTGGCCAGACTGAACTTTAATGTTCAGGAAGGCATGCGTGTTTTAGTTTCTGGAAGCATTAATGTTTATGAACAAAGAGGCAGTCTTCAGCTAATTATTCGGCAAATGAAGCAGGATGGCTTAGGCGATTTATATCTTGAGTTTGAAAAAAGAAAGCAGGATCTATTAATGGCTGGCTATTTTGATGAGAGTCATAAAAAAGCAATGCCCGAATTTATTGAAAATATTGGCGTGATTACCGGTGCTTCTGCAGCTGCTTTACAAGATGTATTATCTACGATTCAAAGACGTTGGCCCATGATGAAAGTTCATTTATACCCAAGCTTAGTGCAAGGAAATTTAGCTCCAAAAAGTCTGATTCAAGCCTTGTTGAAGGCAGATAAAAATCATCATGATGCCTTGTTGATTGTTCGTGGTGGTGGAAGTTTTGAAGATTTATTCTGTTTTAATGATGTCGAGCTTGTTAAGACAATTTATTCATTAGATACATATATTGTCAGTGGTGTTGGCCATGAAGTAGATACGACCTTATGTGATCTTGTATGTGATCATCGTAGTGTAACACCTACAGCTGCTGCGCAATGGGTAAGCTTAGATCAGTATGAAGTAATGACTCAGATTGAAAAAAATAAAACATTACTTATCAATGAGATGAGACATATATTAAATGGGTATTCGTCTCAATTGAATATTTATAAAAATCATCCATATTTAAAGGATCCAAAATCCTTTATTGTTGATAAGCAACTCAAACTGGATGCGTATCGTACACAGCTTGAACATGCGCTTGATTTGCAGAAACAAAAGATGGATGTAATTCAAAATTATAAAGCGAATCTAATTTCAAGTATGAGCCGTATTATGGAAAACAATGCGAATCAATTGAATGTATATCCTGCTAAAATAGAGGCGGGTATGCGTTCTATTTTATTAAAGAATCAACATGCTCTACAAAAAAATTGTGCACTACTCGATGCCTATTCTCCTTTAAAGGTACTTTCAAGAGGGTATAGTATTACTAAAAAGGAGTGTAGTGTTATAAAATCAATTGAGGATGTACAAAGGAATGATATCATTCAAACACGCTTGCAGGATGGAATCATTCTATCTCGTGTAGAGGGCAAAGAGGAGGAATAGGATGGCTGCTAAACAATTAAAATTTCAAGAAGCCATGTCACGATTAGATGAAATTGTGGCTTTGTTAAATAATAATGAACTTGAACTTGAAGAGGCAATGTCACTTTTTGAAGAGGGTTTAAAATTAAGTACGCAATGTGAAAAACAATTAAAGAAATTTGAAACAAAAATGGATCAGCTGGTGGAGGTAAATCAAAATGTTGAGGAATCGTGAATTTGAAGATTATTTATTGATGCGTGTTAAAGAAAATGATGATAGTAGAACAAAAGATGCGATGGCTTATTCTTTGATGAATGGAGGTAAGCGTGTTCGTCCAATCTTATTGTTTTCAGTACTTGAAGGATATGGAATGGATGCACGTGTAGGATATCCTTGTGCTTGTGCCATTGAAATGATTCATACATATTCGTTGGTCCATGATGATTTACCTGCGATGGATAATGATGATTTACGTCGTGGCAAGCCTAGCTGTCATAAGGCTTATGATGAAGCAACAGCTATTCTTGCAGGGGATGGTTTATTGACAAAGGCTTTTGAGGTTGTATTAGACTCTGATTGTAGCGCTGAACAAAAGGTAGCTTTAGTTAAAGCTTTGGCTTGGTATGCTGGTGTAGATGGTATGATTTATGGTCAAACTTTAGATTTGGCAGCTGAAAATGATAAAAACCCTACCTTAGCTTTATTACAAGAAATTGATCATTATAAAACAAGCAAATTATTAACTTTACCATTGGTATGTGGTTGTATACTTGCTAATAAGTTTGATGATGTGGAAAGCTTTCGTAAAATTGGGCTTGTATTAGGCTTGGAATTCCAAATGCAGGATGACATCTTAGATGTAACACGTACAGAAGAAGAATTAGGAAAATCAACAAGTGACGAAGAAAATCATAAGGTAACAGCAATCAGTTTACTTGGATTGAAGGGTGCTCAGGATATGGTCGCAAGCTATGATGAGACGATTCGTAAGGAATTGGCAAAAGTATCTTGTGATGTGACGTCACTGACAAAGGTATTGGATACTTTATTAAAGCGTACATATTAATATATAGATATTTTCCACAAAAAGAGTTATATTAATACTAGCTGAACTAGTCTTTAGCGGACTAGTTTTTTTAACGAGGGTTTAAAAATGAAAAAGATTAGTCAAGTGTATGATATTGAATCACCTAATCAAATCAAGGATATGTCTATCGACGAGCTTACACAGCTATGTCAGGATATTCGTTCCTTTTTGATTGAGTCCATTTCAAAAACAGGAGGACATTTATCAAGCAATTTAGGAATAGTTGAAGTTACAGTGGCAATGCACTATGTATTTGATTCTCCTAAAGATAAAATGATTTTTGATGTAGGACATCAATGTTATACACATAAAATATTAACAGGAAGATCTACGCAATTTGCGACCTTACGAAAAAAAGGTGGCCTTTCTGGTTATCAAAAACGTAGTGAAAGCAAATATGACTGTTGGGAAGCTGGACATTCTTCAACTTCTTTATCAGCTGCTTTAGGTTATGCGATAGCACGCGATCTAACACATGATGATTATCAAGTAATCGCATTAATTGGGGACGGTTCTCTAACTGGTGGCATGGCTTTAGAAGCCTTAAATGACATTGGTTCGAAACAAAAGAAAATGGTCATTATTTTTAATGATAATAATATGTCTATTTCTAAAAATTACAGTGGCGTCGAAAAACGCATTACGGATATTCGTGCATCTCACTTATATATCGACTTAAAACACGATGTAAAAAATAACTTAAAGTCTAATAAATTAGGATCTAATGTATTGAATACATTGTCACATTTTCGTGATAAGATCAAAGATGAAGTGATTGATGCTCCATTGTTTAAGGAATTCAATCTAGATTACATGGGACCTGTAGATGGGCATGATATCGCAAGTTTGATCAAAGTTTTTCAAGCCGCAAAGGATCATAATGGCCCGATTGTGATACATGTTTTAACACAAAAGGGTAAAGGCTATAAATATGCTGAACAGGATAAGGTCGGTAAATGGCATGGCGTATCCCCATTTGATATTGCGACAGGAAAATCTTTATCGATACTTCCACCTAATGAGATTTCATGGTCACAAGTGATTTCGAATACGGTTATGGATTTGGCTGAAAAGGATAAGCGTATCGTTGCGATAACACCAGCTATGGCTCAAGGAAGTAAGCTGCTCGATTTTCAAAAACGTTTTCCAGATCGTTTCTTTGATTGTGGGATTGCTGAGCAGCATGCCGTGACCATGGCTTGTGCTATGGCACTGGGTGGATTAAAGCCATTTGTGAGTATTTATTCTTCTTTCCTTCAAAGAGCCTATGATCAAGTCAATCACGACATGGCAAGAATGAATGTGCCTGTTGTGATTGGAATCGATCGTTGTGGTCTTGTCGGAGATGATGGTGAAACGCATCAAGGCGTATTTGACATTGCGATGCTTAGAAGTATACCTAATCTTATCTTGTCTCAACCTAAAGATTCCAATGAAGCACAGGATTTGATTTATACTGCCTTTGAATCAAATCTTCCTTTCTGTATTCGTTATCCTCGTGGAAATACAGAATATGCTAAGAAAAAAAGTTATTCAATGATTTCTATTGGAACTTGGGAAAAATATGTTGTGGGAACACCTACGCAGATTGTGATTACGTATGGTCCAGATGTGGATCATGTGATCTATAAAGCTCGCGAAAATCAAATGGGTTTATTGGTTGTGAATGCTCGATTCTTTAAACCAATAGATGAAGTTATGATGAAAGATTTATTAAAAATGCATCTTCCAATTACAGTTTATGAAACAGACATCAAAAAAGGTGGCTTATCAAGTGCTATCTTAGAATATATCAATACGCTCGATGAAAAGATTCATGTATTAGGTATTGGTGATCATTATGTATGTCATGGTTCGATTCGGGCTTTGCGAATTCAAGAAGGAATAAGTACAGAATGTTTATTTGAGGAATTAGAAAAAAATGGCTAAGGATCGTTTAGATAAATTCTTGTTGAATCAAATTTCAACGCGTGCCAAGGCACAAGATATGATTAAAGAGGGTAAGGTCAAGGTCAATGATAAAACCATTAAAAAGTGCTCTTTTTTGGTGGATGAAAATGATGTGATCGAAGTCTTACATACTGAAGATGAATTTGTATCGCGTGGAGCCTTTAAATTAAAGGGATGTCTTGATCAGTATCATGTTAGTATAAAAGATCAGGTTGTCTTGGATATTGGTGCGAGTACTGGTGGTTTTACAGATGTTTGTCTTCGTTATGGAGCTAAAAAAGTATATGCTCTAGATGTTGGGCATTTACAGCTTGCCAAGGAACTTGAAGAAGATAGTCGTGTTGTTAAAATGGAAGGACATAACGCAAGAGAAATCATACCGGAATGGTTTGATGAACCAATTGAATTTATGTGTATGGATGTTAGTTTTATTTCGTGCAAAACAATCCTTGAACATGTTTTAAATGTCTTATCCATTGAGCATATTGCGATTTTAGTCAAGCCACAATTTGAGTGTGGACCACAAGCCTTGAATAAGCATGGTGTCCTTAAAAATTCAAAGCTTGCCTTACAAATTGTGGAGGATGTAAAATCCTTTCTGTTTCAGTATTATAAAGATGTACAAGCGATGCCTAGTATTCTAGAAGGAAGAAGTGGCAATCAGGAATATATGGTGTATGCCAAGAATCTAAGAATATCTTAATGTGAAGATATTCTTATTTTTTTGTGAACCTTTTAAGGTTGGTTTTTTATGATTTATTTTCACTTCAAAATCAGTTAAAATAGAATAAGACTTGAGGTGATTTTGTGATTGAACAATTATCGGTAAAAGATTATGTTTTATTTGAATCCTGCGATATTGATTTTACCAATGGAATGAGTGTCATTACGGGTGAGACGGGAGCAGGTAAATCTTTATTGATTGATGCGATTGGATATTTGAGTGGGGATCGTATTAAATCCAATGTGATTCGTAAAGGAAAGGATAAGGCTGTTTTATCCATGGTTTTAACTTCTAATGAGGAAGTAAATGCGATATTGGAAGAAAATGGCTTCGACACAGAGGATCAGGTGATTATTTCGCGTACAATTTTAAATAATAATAAGAGTACTGTACGTATTAATCAAACTGTTACGACGCTCTCTTTTGTTCGTAAAATCGTCAATTTATTGGTAGATATTCATTCGCAGATGGATACATATCGGTTGATGGATACAAAACTACAAATAGAACTTTTAGATAGCTATGCGAATACCAATGGATTAAAGGAACAAGTGAAACAGGCGTATAATCATTATTCGAATGTATTAAATGAGTTGGATACTTTAAAGAATGAAGAATTTTCGGATGCGGAATTAGAATTTTTAACAGCGCAGCTTGATGAAATAGAGAATGCGAATGTCAAGGAAAATGAAATGGATGAATTAGAAGAACAAATTCATGAGGCTACGCATTGGTTTAAAAACAAGGAAGATCTTTCTGAATGCTTATATGAAATGGATAAGGAAAATGGGGCTTTGGATTCTTTATACATGTTATATAAACAAGCATCAAAATCACCTGTACTGAATGCTTATGAGGATTCTTTTAAAAACTTGTATTATTCTTTACAAAATATTGATGAGGAATTAAAAAACATTCGTGACAATCATTCGAATGACGCTTTAGATTTAGATAGCTTACAGGCGCGTCAATATCAAATCAAAAAGTTGTATCGTAAATATGGTGGCTCTTTTGTATCTTTGCAGGAAGCAAAGCAGGGTATCATGGATAAGATCGACCGTATCATTCATCGTCAGGATGTCTTTGATAAATTGGAAAAGGAAAAAGTGGAAGCTTTTAAAACGTATATGGATTTAGCTGAAAAGCTTTCTAGAAAAAGAAAGAGCGTTTTTAAAGAATTAGAAAAGAATGTCATGGTGCATTGTAAAGATTTAATGTTGGAGAATGCTCGCTTTAAAATTTCAAGTATTGAAAAGAAACCATCCAGCAATGGAATTGATGACATTGAATTTTTAGTATCCATGAATCCTGGTCAGGATTTTTCAAGTCTTTCCTTATCGGCATCGGGTGGTGAATTATCTCGTTTGATGTTAGCGTTAAAGGTGGTTTTCCAAGCTACAAATGGCATTGAAACGATTATTTTTGATGAAATCGATACGGGAGTTAGTGGTAAGGTGGCCTTGGCAATGGGTGCTAAGATGAAGGCTTTATCTAAGAATTATCAAGTACTTTGTATTACCCATTTAGCGAGTGTGGCTGTACATGCCGATACGCATTATTTAGTTGAAAAGGTTGTTAAAAACAAAGAAACGATTACTACAGTACATGAATTAGCGCAAGATGAAAAGATTTCTGAATTAGCAATCATGACAAGTGGTCAGGCTAGTGATTCTGCAAAGGCTTCTATGCAGGATTTATGGGTGAAAATCCATGGCTAGAGTCATTTTACATATTGATTTGAATGCCTTTTTTGCGAGCTGTGAAGAAATCAAAAATCCGGATCTAAAGGAATTTCCAGTTGCGGTGGGCTCCTTGAGTAAGCGTGGTGTGATTTCAACTGCGAATTATGAAGCTCGAAAATATGGGGTTCATAGTGCGATGCCAGTTTATGAAGCGTTGCGTTTATGTCCAGATTTAGTTTTAGTACAAGGCGATTATGGATATTATCGTTCGATGTCTGCACAGTTTTTTGCGTATTTAAAGACATATACTCACCAAATTGAACCGGCCAGTATTGATGAATGTTACATGGATGTAACGGATATCATCAAGCGTTATAAAAGGCCATTGGATCTTGTTTTTCAGATTCAAAATGGGGTTTATGAAAAATGTCATTTAAATTGTTCGATTGGTGTAGCGCCCAATCGTTTTCTTGCGAAAATGGCAAGTGATATGCGCAAGCCTAAAGGAATAACGGTTTTAAGAAAGTCGGAGTTAAGCACCAAGCTTTGGCCTTTGAAAATCGATGAAATGCATGGAATCGGTAAAAAGAGTGTGCCTATCTTAAATCAGATTGGTATTTATACGATTGGTGATTTTGCGAATATAAAAAACGAACAGAAAATCATGCAGAAGCTCGGTAAATCAAGCTACAGTTTGATTCAAAAAGCGCGTGGCAATTCGAGTGCCATGCTTTGTTATTCGACGACACAAAAGAGTGTGTCCATTTCGCGTACCTATTCAAATGACTTATATTCTATTGATGAGGTAAGTAGTAATTTAGAAAATATCGTGAGGGAATTGACGCATAAGATGCAGCGTGAGAATCAAAAAGGAAAGCTTGTTACACTTACATTGCGTGATACCACCTTTCATAATGTGTGTCACAGTATCAATCTAAGTGGCTATACGAATACGTATGCCATGATTTTTGGTGCGTGTAAATCTTTATTAGAAGAGTATTTTGAGCCCATTGGATATCGTTATATTGGTGTGCATATTGGTTCTTTAAAGGATGCAAGAAAAATAGTGGAGCAGATGGATCTGTTTGCGATTCCTGTGGAGAATACAGATTCAATCTTAAATCAGCTCAACGAAAAAATGGATTGTAAGTGTTTTATGAAGGCAAGTGATTTATTGAAGAAGGAGGATGCAGATTGAGTTTAAAGTTAGATTATTTTATTGATGAAAATATTCAATTATATCAGGATGATGAGCATTTTCGCTTTAATACAGATACGAAGCTACTCGCAAAATTTGTTCGTTTAAAAAAACAAGAGCGTGTTCTTGATATTGGTACAAACAATGCCGCTATTCTTGTTTACCTAGATCATTTTGATGTGAAAGAATTAGTGGGTGTGGAGGTCTTGGAAGAGACTTCTAAATTAGCACAAAAGAATGTGGATACGTTTATTAAGCATCCTTGTAAAATCGTGAATTTGCCGATACAAGAATATAAGGATGATTTATTTGATGTGGTTGTTTCAAATCCACCTTATTTCAAGTTGAATGCGAATCAAAAGCCTGAAACAATGACGTATCGTCATTTAGGAAGAATGGAAGAAAACTTGACGTTAGAAGAATTGGTGCTTCATGCGAATCGATTATTAAAAAGCTATGGGCGTTTTTATTTTGTGCATCGTCCAAATCGTTTGAATGAAATTAACAAGGTTCTTTATGAAAATCATTTTAGTATTCGTAATATCCAGTTTGCGTATGATCATCGTGACAACAAAGTTAAATCGGTGCTAGTAGAAGCTATTAAAGAGTCAAATTGTGATATGAATGTATTAGAGTCTATTTATATTTAATTTGTGTTATAATAATTTTATGGAATTAGAAGATGCATTAGCGGATTATCGTTTATATTTGAATGTTCTGCAAAGAAAATCGAAGCGAACACAACAATCCTATATTCATGATATTGAATCGTATATTCGTTTTTTAACAATGCGAAATATTACAAAGTGTGAGGATATATCGGTGTTGGATATTGAAGATTTTTTAGATTTCTATGCCCAGGATCATATCGCATCAAGTATGAATCGAATGATTGCGAGTATTCATTCCTTTCATTTGCAGATAGCAACGGCGCATCCTGAGATTCATGATGTTTCTTTACTAATTCATGGGATGAAAGCATCAAAGCATCTGCCTGTGTATTTGAGTGTGGATGAAGTAAAAAAAGTTTTTTCATCTTTTCAAGACAATGAGATAGACCAATATCATAAGACCCTTTTGGTAGTATTGTATTCTTGTGGCTTGCGCGTCAGTGAGCTTTGTGATTTAAAGCTAAATAATGTGCATTTGCAGGAAGGCATTTTAAAGGTTAAAGGGAAAGGAGATAAGGAACGAATTGTTCCGATTTCTTCATATTGTATTTCACAGATGAAATATTATTTAGATTCCATTCGTAGTGTTTGGGATGTAAAAAATGTTTCGTGTTTTTTTGTGAATCGATTAGGCCATGTTTGTACAAGGCAATATGTGCATCAGATGATCAAACAAAAAGTATGTGAATTGAATTTAAACCCTAAAATATCTGCCCATAGCTTTCGCCATTCTTTTGCGACGCATCTTTTAGATAAGAATGCAGATTTAAGAATTGTGCAGGAATTATTAGGTCATAGTAATATTCAGACGACGCAGATTTATACGCATATTCAAGATCAGCGTTTGACAAGTGTTTATGATCGTTGTTTTCAAAAAATAGAAAAATCAAAGGAGGAATAGTATATGTCATGTGAAGGTTGTCCTTCTCAAGGAAAATGTGGTAAAAACAGTGAAACATGTGGAATTCAATCCAATCCAGATAACCACATTAAAAATATTATCACTGTAATGTCTGGTAAGGGTGGAGTAGGTAAATCTACAGTTACGGTTATGCTTGCCAAGGCAATGGCTAAAAAAGGCTTAAAAGTAGGAATTATGGATGCGGATATTACGGGACCTAGTATTCCTCGTTTATTGGCTTTGACGAATGAGCATGCCTATGGAAATGAAAAACAACAATTGATTCCAGTTGAATCGAAAGAGGGAATTAAAGTCATGTCTTTAAACTTCTTAGTTCAAGCGGAATCGGATCCAGTTATCTGGCGTGGTCCTGTTATTGGTGGGGTAGTAAAACAATTCTATACAGATGTTGTATGGGGTGATTTAGATGTATTATTGATTGATATGCCTCCAGGAACTGGGGATGTTGCCCTAACAATTATGCAGTCTATTCCTGTACAGGGAGTTGTGATGGTTTCTACACCACAGCCAATGGTAAGTATGATTGTAGAAAAGGCTTGTCACATGTGTGAAAAGATGGAAGTTAGAGTTTTAGGTATCATCGAAAATATGGCTTACTTAGAATGTCCAAATTGTCATGAAAGAATTGAATTCTACAAGAAGGAAGATGTGGAAGCTTTATGTAATTCCACTTGCACGAAGCTATATGGTACACTTCCAATGTTGGATTTGATTCGTGATATCAATGAATATGATGCATATTCTAAAGAACAGCAGGAAAAGGTAGATGCTTATTTAAGTGATATTGCTTCTGAAGTCTTAGAAGATATTGCCTAATGGAATACGTATTAAGTCGAAAAACGAATTGTACAAAAATTAAGATTCGTGTAATTGAAGGAGTGGTTCAGGTGAGCGCTCCTTTCTCTGTTTCTAAAAAGGTAATTGATGAATTTGTGCATGAACAGGAAGCTTGGATCAAAGAACAGATGGATAAGAATCCTATTCTTAAAAACAATGATATCGTTGAATTATTAGGTGAAAGCTTTCATTTGCATTTTATTGATGTGCCTCGATGCTACGTAGAAAAGGATCAATTGTATTTATTTCCAAATAAGGAATTGATTCAACGTTTTCTTAAGAAGAATGCGAAAAAGTATATCGATCTTCGATTTGAATTTTTTTGCGAGCAATTACAGATACACAATATTTCTTTACAATATGGTTTTTATAAAAGTAAATGGGGTAGCTGTACGCCTAAGAAGCATAAAATTTGTTTCAATGTGAATCTTATATTCATGCCCCTTGAATTTATTGATGCGATTATTCTTCATGAGCTTGCTCATTTATATCATTTAAACCATTCAAAAGATTTCTATGATTTACTTTGTACTTGGTTACCAGAATATAAACAAGTTATGAAAAAATCTAAGAATCGATCGATTCCTAGATTATGGTAAAAGAAAAGAGCTCAGGTTGAGCTCTAATTTTTTTATACGTTAATTGCAGCGTGCATTCCTAATGCATCTTTTTCTTTAGCTAGAATTGGATCAATGAATTCTTTGAAGAATTCTTCTGTTTGTTGAACTGAACGTCCTACGAAGTTTTCTGGTTTCATGATTGAAAGAATTTGTTCTTTTGTCATGCCAAACTTAGGATCAGCAGCAATACGATCGATTAAATCGTTTGGTTTTCCTTCTTCTTTAACGACACGTCCAGCTGCCATTGAGTGTTGACGAATCAATTCGTGCAATTCTTGACGGTCCCCACCAGCTTTAACAGCGTCCATCATGATGTTCTCTGTTGCCATGAATGGCAATTCTTTTAATAGGTTAGCTTCCACAACCTTTGGATAAACAACTAGACCATCACTTACATTTAAGTAAAGATCTAATAGTCCATCTGTAGCTAAAAAGGCTTCGGCAATAGAGATACGTTTGTTTGCTGAGTCATCTAATGTTCTTTCAAACCATTGTGTACTTGCTGTGATTGCTGGGTTGATTGAATCGGCAATAATATAGTTAGCTAAGGCAGCCATTCTTTCTGAACGCATAGGATTACGTTTGTAGGCCATTGCACTTGAACCAATTTGCGATTTTTCAAATGGTTCTTCAATTTCTTTCATATGTTGTAATAAACGAATATCATTACTGAATTTGTGTGCACTTTGAGCAATTTGAACTAATACTTGTAAAACTTGTGTATCATATTTACGTGTATATGTTTGTCCACTTACAGCGAAGTATTGGTCATATCCAAGTTTTTCACAAATCTTTTCATCTAAAGCTTTAACCTTGTCTGTATCACCTTCAAACAATTCCATAAAGCTTGCTTGTGTACCAGTTGTACCTTTACATCCTAATAATTTCTTATTGTCGATTAAGTGTTGGATTTCCATGTAATCCATATATAAGTCTTGTGCCCATAGGCTAGCTCTTTTTCCAACTGTTGTTGGCTGTGCAGGCTGGAAGTGTGTAAAGGCAAGACATGGCATGTCTTTGTATTTTAATGCGAATTCTTCTAATTTTTCTAATACATTGACAATTTTCTTTTGTACAAGCTCTAAAGCTTCGTGCATAATAATCAAATCTGTGTTATCACCTACATAACAGCTTGTAGCACCTAAGTGAATGATTCCTTTTGCCTTAGGACATTGTACTCCATATGCATATACGTGTGACATAACGTCGTGGCGTACTTCTTTTTCTCTTGCCTTGGCAACATCGTAGTTAATATCCAATGCGTGTGCTTTCAATTCTTCGATTTGTTCATCTGTGATGTCTAATCCAAGTTCTTTTTCTGATTCAGCAAGAGCAATCCAAAGTCTTCTCCAAGTCGTAAATTTCTTGTCGTTTGAAAATAATGCTTGCATTTCCTTTGATGCGTATCTCTGTGAAAGAGGAGATTGGTAATATTCGTTCATTTGTTCCACCTATTCTAGTTAGTTTTTCTCTAACAGTAATATTATATGTGTTTCAATTTTTAAATTCAACTTCAATTGTTGTATAATAAAAGAGTATGGAAAAGGAGCGTTTATGAAAACTTTATCTATATTATCTACAAAGCTAAGTGCTTGGGGCTTACACTTAATTGGAAGAGGTGGATCGATGCCTGGTTCTATTGGTTGTAAGGTCGATGCGAATATATTAACAAAATTAAAATTCAATGGTCCTGTGATTCTTGTGACGGGTACCAATGGGAAAACGAGTACAGCCAATATGATTACCGACTTATTTGAAAAAGCAGGCTATCATGTTATTTCCAATCGTAAAGGCGATAACTTAAAGGCTGGTATTGTGACTACTTTACTTACGAATAGTAAGTTAAATGGTGAAATAAAAGCCAATGCGGTTGTACTAGAATGTGATGAATTAAATGTAAGACATATTCTTCCATTCATTCCGGTTACGGATTTTGTGGTCAATAACTTCTTCCGTGATCAATTGGATCGTGCTCGTGAAATGGAGCAATTGATTGATTCGATTGAAAAGGTGTTGCCAGAATATAAGGGGCGTTTAATTTTAAATGGAAATGATCCAAATGTTGTACGTTTAAATTTAGTTGCGAAGAATGCAAGTTTCTCTTATTTTGGTATGGATGAAAACAAGTATTCGGTTAAAACTACAAAAGAGGCGAGTGAAGGCAAGTTCTGTCCAAAGTGTGGAGCTCGATTGGAATATGATTTTTATCAATATTCTCATATTGGTAAATTCCATTGTTCTAAATGTGATTTTGAATCACCTGCATTAAATACTTGTTTAAAGGATATTGATTTGGATAAGGAAACTTTTGTATGTGATCAGACAACATTTAAATCTCCATATGAAGGTATGTATTCTATGTATAATTGTGCGGTTGTATTGAATATGGCTAAAAATTATGGTATTTCTCTAGATTGTGTTAAATCTGTATTTAGTCATGCTCCTCAACCTGCAGGAAGAAATGAAATGTTTAAATCGGAGGATCAGACTTGTATTTTAAATTTAGTTAAGAATCCTACGGGAGCTAACGAGGTTATGAAGGTCATTGAAAAGGATCCTTCGGATAAAACGATTGTGATTGTATTAAATGATCGTGAGCAGGATGGAACAGATGTAAGCTGGATTTATGATACTTTCTTTGAAAAAATAATGTCGAATAGCACAAAGGAAATTATTTGTACAGGGCTTCGTGCGAATGATATGGCATTGCGTATTTATTATGGTGGATATGAGGGGCCATTAAGTGTTGTTGATACGTTGGATGTTGCAGTTAAAGCAGCTTTAGCAAGTAAGCGTACAACCTATGCGATTGCAACATATACAGCATTATTACCTACGCGAAATGCGATCAAAAAGGAGATGGGTCTATGAAAGTAGTTTGGATGTATCATGATATCATGGATCTATATGGGGATAAGGGAAATATGATGGTTCTAAAAAAACGTTGTTTAGACCGTGGCATTCCTTTTGAATTAGATACTTGTGGTATTGGTGAAGAAAAAGATTTAAGTGAATATGATTTAGTTTTCTTAGGTGGTGGTGCAGATAAGGAACAGATTAGTTTGATTCCTGATTTATTATCGCGTAAAGAAAATATCAAGAAGGCAATGGACGAAAAAACGTTTGTGCTTTTGATTTGTGGAGGTTATCAATTATTTGGTCAATATTATATAGCTGCCAATAATGAAAAGATTTCCGGTTTACAGTTTTATGATTATTATACAGATACAGGAAAAGCGGGAAGTCGTTGTATTGGAAACATTGTGATTGATGCAGATTTAGATGGCCTTCAAACGCGTATTGTTGGTTTTGAAAACCATGGTGGTCAAACATTGAATGTCAAACATCCTTTAGGGAAGGTCGTAAAAGGTTATGGTAATAGTTTTGGCGCTGGCTATGAAGGATTTTACGATGGAAAAATTTTAGGTACTTATTTACATGGTCCATTGCTTCCGAAAAATCCAGAGGTTGCTGATTTTGTCATTTCAAAAGCGCTTCAAAAGAGAAATCCAGATTTCAAATATAGTGATTTGAAGCCTTTAGAAGATAAGTTTGAGAAAATGGCTCGTTAAAAAACTAGAAATATAAAAAAAGATGTCAAATGACATCTAAAAACATAGTACTAAGGGGTTTTATTATATTTTGACTCGAACGAATGATTGTGTACTATGTTTTTTAACACTCACTCCTTTCATGGTTTTAGTATATATGTTAAATTGACATTATACATGTCATTATAGTGAGGACTTATATGAAAAAATTAATATTATCAATTGCGTTGATATTAGTGAGTCTAACTACGCCAATATCAGCTTATGAGATTGATTCCATACCAGATTATGATGGGGCTGCTTATGTTGAGATTCATGATAATGAACCTGAATTTGATGCGAAGGATATGAATAAGAAAAGCTTTGAATCTTATTCAAATCTGGATGATTTAAATCGTCCGGGTGTTGCGTATGCGAATGTTTCCAAAGATTTAATGCCAACTACTAAGCGTGGTAGTATTGGTATGGTAAAGCCTGTTGGATGGCATACAATTCGTTATAAGGAAATTGATGGTAAGTACTTATATAATCGTTGTCATTTAATTGGATATCAGTTAACAGGTGAAAATGCGAATCGGAAAAATTTAATAACGGGAACGCGTTATTTAAATGTAGAGGGTATGCTACCTTTTGAAAATGAGGTTACGCAATATATAAAGAAGACGAATCATCATGTGCTATATCGGGTAACCCCAATTTATGAGGGTGATAATCTGATTGCGGATGGTGTTCAGATTGAGGCATATTCTGTAGAAGATAAAGGTCAAGGTATATCGTTTAATGTATTTTGTTATAACGTGCAGCCAGGTATTACGATTGATTATAAAACGGGAGATTCAAGCCGCTCGAAAGAGAATATTATAAAAGAGTATGAGGTTAAGGAAGATACAACGTCTTATATTTTGAATGTGAATACACATAAATTTCATAATCCAACATGTTCGAGTGTTCGATTAATGAAAGATGAAAATAAGATTGAATCACATGATTCTAGAGATGCATTGATTCAGCAGGGGTATGCTCCTTGTAAAAACTGCAATCCATAGGAGATCAAAATGAAAAAAATAGTTACAATGCTTTGTGTATGTGTTTTATCTTTATCATTATTTGGTTGTTCAAAACCAGAAAATAATGTGGAACTAAAAAAGAATGTTTCATGTCAATTATTAGATGTTTTAACAATCACAAATGAATCTGATAATTCTACTTACTATTATTATTTAGCTAGTATTGAGAATAAGGGAAAGAAGCCTTATAATACACAAAATCTATCTTATCGTGTTACGGATGATAATGAGAAAGAAATTAGTGTCATTGATAAATATCAGTCAACACCTACATATGTGATCAATAAAGGTCAAAATACGTATATCTATGGTTATATTGGCTTTCCGAATAATGACCAGAAAAATTTAGGTATTTCTTTCAACAACAAGAAGCAATTTTTGCCTTTTAAAGCTTTCAAGATTCGTAAGGCAAGTGATAAAAATGTAAAAGATTCGAAGGAATTAAAATACACTTTCTTTGAGGATGACACGTTAAAAATGGATGTGGATGCTTCAAAGGCAAAATATGTGTATGAGAATAATGAAACAGTATTAAAAAATGTAAAGATTACATATAAGAATAAAACGGATTCTCGTATTATTGTTCCTTATTTAACTCCAAGTGCAACTCTAGAAGGTATTGATTTAGAGGATAAGGGTGAATTTAAAAGTATGGAAGAAATTCAAAAGCATGATTTTACAACGAATGGTATGGCTCCTAAAACGCAAAGCTTTAAAGCAAGTGTCACAGGATACGTGCTATATTTCTTAGATAAGAAACAAACTGTAAATACCGAAATTGAATTCCATTTTGGTAATGCAGCTCCGGATTTCACAGATAAAAATACAAAGCCATTTATTGTACATATGAATTCAAAAGCGTTTGGAAAATCAAATACATTTAAGATTGGACTTGAATAAAGTCCTTTTCTTTTTAGTTCACATTGTTGTATAATTTTCGCGGTGATTTAAATGAAAGATAAAAAAGGTTTAGTTCTTGAAGGTGGAGGCTTTCGAGGCATGTATACTTGTGGTGTCATTGATGTATTCATGGAAAATGACATTGAATTTGATCATGCGGTTGGTGTAAGTGCCGGTGCCGCTTTTGGTTGTAATATTAAGTCAAAACAAATTGGTCGTGCTTTACGCTATAACAAGCGCTTTTGTCAGGATCCAAGATATTCGAGTTTAAAAAGCTTTATTAAAACGGGAAATCTTTACAATAAAGAGTTTGCGTATGGAGTTGTTCCTACATTATTAGATCCGTTTGATACAAAGGTATTTAAGGAAAATCCTTTACGTTTTACACTTGTTTGTACAGATATCCATACAGGAAAGCCAGTATATCATGATATTGAAAATGGGGATGCTTTAGATATTGAATGGATCCGTGCCTCTTCTGCAATTCCTGTTGTTTCAAAGCCAGTTAAAATTGATGGCTATGAGTTATTAGATGGTGGTGTCAGCGATTCAATACCAGTTGAATGGATGATGAATCAGCAAGTCACAAAAACGGTCGTAATATTAACGCGTGATAAAAGCTACCGAAAAGAGCCAATGAAATTTATGGGTGTCATAAAAAGATCTTTAAAAGAATATCCAAAATTGATTGAGGCATTAGAAATGCGGCATAAGCGTTATAATGATACTTTAGAAAAAATTGATCAGTTAGAAAGAGAAGGGAAAATCTATGTAATTCGACCTTCTAAACCGATTGCGTGCGCAATGATTGAAAAGGATCCAAACCATCTACAAGAAATTTATGATATTGGTAGAATGGATGCATTGAATCATTTAGAAAAATTAAAGAAATATTTGTGAAACGTTTCACATATGCAAGAGGGTATTTTCTTATTCAATAAATTTTGTTACACTTATACAAAATTTAGGAGATGATATAATGAAGTTTTTTAAAAAACCAGGACGCATTCTTTTAACTATCATGATTATACTCGCAATTGTATGTCCATACCGTATCCATATGTATAAAACAAAGATTGAAGAAATTCAATCTGGTAAACTTCAAATTGAAGATATGCAGTATGCAGCATCAGACTTGCATCCATATTCTGCATATTTGATGGCAATCCCATATATCATTATTGAAGTAACATTATGTTCATTATATTATGTAAGAACCAGAGATGCATAGACTCTCTGATTTAACGTGAAAACAAAAAAGATGAACAACTATACGTCTCGATTCAAATCAGAAGGTCGATAAGTAAAGTAAATTTGAAGATTCATAATATGATTATGGGTCACCATTCAAATTTATATTTAATTAGAACGATTGTATTATATATAAATAAATTAAAAGCAGATTTTGTTGATAATCTTATATTATCCAATAATTCTGCTCTTTTTTATAATCCATAAATATTACATAAGGTACATTATGCGAAGTTTGTACTAAAAGAACACTGATTTTGATGAAATTACCTGTTTTCATGAAACTAACAGCTTCTTTAAGAAACTAACAACTTCTTTTAAGAAATTATCTTGTTTCTTCATTATGAAACTAAGAACTTCTTTTACTAAAATATCTTGTTTACGTAATATGAAAGTAACAGCTTCTTTTACGAAAAAGATTTGTTCTAACTTCATGAAACTAAGAATTTCCAAAGTTTGCTTCGTTTGTTTGTAAAAGCACAATAAAACAAAGAAACATTGAGTCTCTTTGTTCTATGCATTCGAGATGTAATCACAGATGTTCTTAGATGCAGGTGCTTTCGATGAAGGTCTTCTCTTTTTACAACTTGGACAAGCCATCCTCACGGAAACTGAGAAAACTAAACTGGAATTTAACCAATATCATTTTGCGTTCTTATACGAAAGCAGAATATGGCTTGGTGCAAACAATATTGCTGCGATAAGCAACAGAACTGATCGACTCATAATTCCACTAAACAAGAACAAAACTGAAGGAATAACAGATAGCGCCAGTGCTCTGAATATGCTGCTCTTCTTAAAGCAAATTGTCCAAATTGCACAATATAACACTACTAATATTGTATCCACAATAAGGTATATGGCAAATGCTTCGTCAGACCAACACCCGAACCATGTTCCGGGAATGTTGATTATCATAAAACCAAAGCAGCCAAACCTTCCTATCTGTTCTGCAACCTCAATAAATTTATTGCTCCATTTGTTTTCAAAACCCTCTTTGCATCTAATTGCAAAAATAATATTGGGTATCATAATGACTGCAATAATTATCAGTCCGAATATATTTAACCAGCCCATATACTCCTCCGCAAATTGTAATTTGTAGAAATCCTGATCGGACATATTGTCGTTCTTGATCTTCCCGGCGGTTTCCATGACAGCTTCCACTAGCAGGCGAATATCCATAACAGATGTGTCCTCCTGGTGCTGGGTGCTGATAAGAAATGTGGTGATGCGACCCGTATCACAATCATAGGAAACTTGCGCTTTCGCATCCGACAAGAACAGTGCAAACTTTTCATCAGAATTAACTTCTTTGTTTTCCTAAACGTGTTTAATGTATTTAGTGATAGTATCGATTAATTCCTCCATGTTAATCGGCTTGGAAATATGGTCATTCATGCCTGAATCCAGGGATTCCTGAATATCATCTATAAAAGCATTTGCAGACAAAGCTATAATTGGAATCGTAACTGCATCGGACCGCTCTATACCCAAGGCTCGAATGGCTTTTGCTGCTTGGTGTCCATCCATGTTTGGCATCATAATATCCATCAAAATAAGATCGTATGTGCCTCGTGGATGATTTTTAAACAAATTCACAACTTCTTTTCCGTCTGATGCGCGTGTTACGGTCATACCAGCATCTTCCAGCATTATCGTAGCAAGTTCAGCATTTAGATCATTATCCTCAGCCATAAGAACATGAATACCCGTCAAATCTCTATGCAGATGTTGTTTTTGTTCTGATTGAATAACCTGTTCTGGCAACTCCAGTGGGATCTCCACTGTGAATGTAGAACCTACACCTTTTTTGCTCTCAACAGCAATCGAACCGCCCATCATATCCACATATTTTTTTGTGATGGCCATACCAAGACCGGTTCCCTTATATTGAGTCCTGGCATTAGCATCATCTTCTTGTGAAAACGGATCGAATAATTTTTTCTGGAACTCTTCGCTCATGCCAATACCGTTATCTCGAACAACATAACGAGTTATGATATGTTTCTCATCCGCTCCTGGGTAACTGCTGATATCCAAAGTAATCTTTCCGCCGTCCTTTGTGAATTTCACAGCATTGCCAAGAAGATTCACCAAAACTTCCCGGATACGCACAACATCCGCAAGGACATATGGGTTCTTTGGGATTTCTCGATGTACTTCAAACTTAAGATCTCGAGTATAAAGAAGTCCATTCATAATCGCCTGGACGTTATCTGTCAATTGAGTAATGTCCACTGGCTCGGGTGAAATAGTAACTTTTCCACTTTCAATGCGAGTAAAATCCAGAACGTCATTCAACAAAGAGAGAAGATGATTCGAACTTTGTTGAACTTTCTCCAAGCTATCATGAATATCTGAAACTGCGTTCTGGTGAAGCGCAATGTTTGTAAATCCAATAATGGCATTCATCGGCGTTCTGATGTCATGGCTAATACTAAGCAAAAACGCAGATTTTGCTTTGTTGGCAGCATTTGCTTCCTCAGCGGCGGTCATTAATAATTGTTTTTGTTTTTGCTCTTCTGCCTTGCTTTTCTGGTAAACATAATAGGTATATAGACAAATTAAAAGCAATACAGCTCCTGCGACTAAACCGCAGATGATGGAAATATGATTCGTCTTTTCAACCATTCCATAAGCTGATTGCATATCCATTTCAATGCAAAATGCGCCAATGATTTCTCCTGTCCCATCATGATTTGCTCTTACAGGATAGCAAGCCGTAAAAATCGGACCCCATGTTGTATCGATGATATCCTGAGAGTACACAATCTCCCCAGAAATAGCCCTATCAATATACGGAACCATTTCTTCCTCAATATAATCTCCAGGGTGTCTTACATCATCCGCATCCGGATCCAAACCGTCTACCACATAAACGAGTTTTCCTTCTTCATTTTTTGTAGCGGTGTAAATATATCGAGTAGAATTCAATGTTCTGATTTCATTGAAATATGAAGAGATATCTTTATATATTTGCTTCTTTTCATCAGATTGATCTTTGATTTGATCAAAATCTTCTTTGCCGATTCTTCCATCCACAAGTTTGTGTACTGCATCTGCACTCGCTGTGTCACGTGTGATTTCTGTTTCAAGGGCGGTCTTGGTGTAAGAACTTTGCAGAATATATGTGTACGACGCTATTACCAAAATTATCAAAAGTCCTGCAATCACAAAGATACTGCCTGTATTCTTCAGCCTAAGGAGTTTTTTCAAATTAATTCCTTCTTTTGTTTTCTTCATGCTGTTCATTCACATCCTTCAAATTCCGATTTTTTAATTTATTTTAACACAAAATATAAGTGGTTTGTAGAGAGCTAACATATCGTGTTTAATTTTCATACAAAAAATTTGTAACACCATCATATTACCAATAAAAACTTGTAAAAACCTATATTGCTTTATAACACCACCGTAATACCGTGAAAATCTAAATGAAACCGACAACGAACCAGTCGTAATACCTTCGTCGGCTATTTTGACAGAGCAACTACAAATGCCTGTTCAACCAATAGCTGACGGAGGTATCTTTGATTTTACGACATTTTGCAGACGTACTTGTTTTTGCAACAAACAGCGAAAACAGGTGCGCTTTTTCTATATCCGAGATTAAGTACCATTGCCGTTCTCCACCTTCGGCATTTTGAAATTTCATTCACAAATTATAAAAGAGAAGAACCCGGCGCAAACAGAATTATTGTGATTAGACTTAAAACACTTGGAGCTTATACAAACATACAAATTGGATACAGTTACACAGATTTAAACGATTATTCATGTTTCTATACTCTACATGACATTGAGAACTATTATGTTTATGACCGTGCAAAATTCACCTATTTAATTGATAAATCCAAAGTCATCTTTAAACAACGCTTAATAGATGATATAGATAAACCTTTCAAATACGTATCTATAGAATTATTAGAAGGCCATTATATAGATGATTTATCTTTAAATGCTTTAAAAATATTTTTAGAATAATACTCGCTGGCAGCTATAACTATTCGTTATACATAATGCTCTTCTTATAATTGTCATACTAAGCCAATCAGCAGTAATAAAGGTGTTGTTCAAAACTCATTTCGTTACAACACCTTGTTTTTTATTTATTTTACCATGGATACGTTACTTTCTTTTTTCATTTGTTTTATCCGACCATATAGAACTAATGTTATGTTCTCTATAGTAATCAGCTACTCTTTTCCCTAGTAACTTTTCTGTTTTATCAAAATTTCTTGTTGTTTTTTTATCTAACACATGATTATTCCAACCTTTAAAATATATTTTCCATGGTTCATCACTATCTTTAATCGTATGTTGACGATAACGAACCAAATACATTGGATCAACAATACGTCTTTTGCATTTATGCGGCGCATGATTTGAAATGTATTTTAAAAACATGTATGAAGTAAAAACTCCTCCTCCTGGTTTTAACTCTAACAAATCGCATAATTTATAAAAATCTTTATCCGCCATTTCAGCTTCATATCCTTTTTTCAAATATATGACAGCTGCCCAATTTGTATCTATTGCTCCAATCAACAGCTCATATGGAGATGCTCCTATATCAAGTATGCATCTGAATTTATAACGTTGATATTGCACTTCAAATTCACTTAAATCAATTTTTTCTCTCGCATATCCGATACCAGATAACGTAAATTCGATAAATATATAGCCATTTTCAGCCCTCCTAATGTTTAAAATAAAAATTCTTCTTCAGTAACTTATAACCTTCTCGATAAAGCAGAATCAAACTATCTCCTAATCGTGCTAATTTCGCCGATTCTATGATCCATTCTTTATCATCTGCCAATGTTTTCGTTGTATTAACATTACTTGTTGATACACTTTTCTTTTTGGTTGGTTTGTATCCAATCAATTTTGCAAAATAATCTTGTGTTTCTGTATATGATGCTTCTAAAATGACTTTAAATGAGAAATTGTTCATCATTGTCATTCTCTCGGATTTTCCATACAACAAATCAATATCAGCCATTGCCTGTGTTAAAATCATGATTCGTACATGTTTTTTTCTTAATTTTCTTAATGCATCTGTTATTTCAAGCTTCCCTAGTGAAACAAATTCATCTAAACAAAGCAGAATATTAGTCTTACTTTCATTTGATCTTTCCGAGAAAAATTCTAAGCATTGAGCTGTAATCAAATGTAATAATGGTGCATATAGTTTTAGCTTACTGTCATCAATCACAACAAACACGTTCTTTGTTTCCAGTTTACCTGGATCAAAAGAATCGGTACCATCAACTGGTCTACCTATACTTTTTTGAATTGTTTCATTTGTCGCGAATAGTTTTATTACTGCATCACACGCTTGTTTACAACCTGACGTATTTTGTTCAGAAGCTCCTTCAAACGAATTGATATACTGAATTGCGTCCCTATTCTTTGTTTCATCAATCCTTGAGAATAAATCCTTCCAGCTACTTTGGAATACCATTTTACAAGTATCTATAAAATCATATCCCGCAAAATAGAACGCTATGAATGATGCTGTTAGAATTTTTCGTCCTTCTGTGTTGTAGAACTGGCTGGCATCACTAAAATCATCATTATCCGGCATCATTAGAAATGCTAACTGTTCTAACAATTCATTTATATATAAGATTCGCCATCAGTTTACCGATATTTTTAATCAAAGAAATAAGTTCAGAAAAAAATTAAATTTTTTTATAAATTTTAACCGGTTTTGACTTTTTTGATCGTCCTTATTAGTGAAAGGCAAGAAAAAGACATTCTTGTAAGGTGAAAATGATGGAAAAAGCAGCAAACAAAGAAAAAAAAGTAACATTAAGAACGGTGAACAACAGAGTATCTACTTCAATGACAAAGGCATTAACTGAAAGATTTTTTGTAGAAAAAACAACAATGGATTTATTAAAAGAAAAAAAGCCAGAGGAAATTGTAAAAAAACTTTTGAACTATGTATATAGAGTACAGGAACATAAAAAGTATCTAAATAAATACAATAATGCAAGAAATAAAACTAAAAGAGGTGAAGCTAATACTCCTGCTATTATGGAATTGAATTCTTTAGTTGATGAGTACAGGTCTCACAATTCATTAAAGAAATGCAGTAAATATGATTGTAAGGATAAAGTACATCATAGAATGGATGTATTTGATAGCATTCAAAACAATAATTTAGAAGTTATGAATACAAATCCAGATATATTATCTTATGGTAAAGCAAGTTATCAGGAACAAATTGGTTTGATTAATCAATCAAAAAGTATATTAAACGATTTATTTATGAAGTTTGATGCGATCATAGTTGAATATGAAAGTATGGATTGTAAGAAAACAGAAGAACAAATGGAGTATGAGTTGAGTTTAATTCATCTTAATTTTGATGAAGATTATTCAAATGAAACACTACATTCAATTTCTGATACAAATATTGGATATAAAACATATGTTCAAGCTAGCAATTTATTACTATCACTTAAAGAAAGAGTGAGTAACACTGAAAGATAGTTAAAATCATTATAGTTATATAAATGGCTGTATGTTAGAATTAAAAGGAGCGATATTTACGGAAAATAAAGAGAATAAAGTTATAGATGATGAAATGATGGCGAAAGATACATTGTTTTCTATTGATCAATTATTACAATTTTATTTTGAAGAGGAATATAAACAAGGCCTAATTCATTATAAGAAAAATTTGGAACAGATTCCCATCGAAGTTATGAAAAAAATGTTAGCATGATGATATAGGAGAGAAAAAAACATGAAGAAAAAACAACATTATTGGTATGATGCAGATCAAATTGAGCAAATAGCGATTCGTATTAAAAAGCGAGATGAAAGTGCGTGGCTTGAGTTCATGGAAATCACTAAACAACGTTATTATTGTATTGCGCTTGATGTATTGAACCATGATGAAGAATTAGCAAATGAAGCTTTGATTGAAGCATATACAAAAATATTCAAGAAAATAGATTCATTAAAAGAAAATAGGGCACTTGCCGTATATGGAGAAAAAACTGTAGCACATGCAACTTGTGATATATTGAAAAAAAAAGGCAAATATATTGTAATGTCAGAATTAGATAATAAAGATATGGCAGAATCTTTTGAGAATTCTATCGAAAACGATGTAGAAGAATATTGTCCAAAAGAGCAATTCGATAAATTAGCTAGAAAAAATGAAATTAGAGAAGGTCTTCAAAAAATTATAGAAACATTGCCAACCAAGCAAAGGATGGCTCTTACCTTATATTATCTTGGGGATGAGAAACAAACTTATCATGAAATTGGTGAAGTATTAGGAATCAATGAAGAAACGGCGCGTAGTCAGGTTCGGTATGCCAAAAATAAAATCAAAACAAAGATCGAGGAATTACGTGCACAAGGAAAGTCTTTCTACACGGTTGCTCCACTTCCATTCTTGGCTTGGATGTTAAACGACGAATTAAACAAAGTCAAAGTACCAGATACGCTTATTGAAAGTGTAAAGGCTGCGACTATTTCCCCAATTGCGACGCCACCTAAAAAATTACCGGTAGAAGCAACAAAATCAGTTGTCACAAACAAAGTAGCAGCATCGAGTGCAAGTGCCGTTACAAAAGCTGGTTTATCAAAAGTTGCGATTGGTGCATTAACTGCAGTCGTAGGTGTAGGTGCTTTTGCGGGTAGCTATGCAGTAATAAGCAAAAAGAATCCAGATTCGTATATTGATTATGAAAAAGCATATCAACCTATCATACAGCAATATAAAGATGTGTTATCAAAAGAAGAAATTGAAGATGAAAACGATTATTCTTCAACCTTATGTATGATGGTTTATGAAGATCATCCAAGTTTAAACTATGGTTATAGCTACGTAGATGTAAACAATGATGGTGTAACAGAACTATTGGTCGGTGCATATGACAACAAATCTAAAACTAGCAAAAGCTTTTTAGATATGTATACAATAAAAGATGGTTTGGCCACACCTTGTAAAAGTGATATATATGGGCAGGATGAAACAGAAATGTATGGTAATATGGACTTACAGTATTATTTGGCAAACAATGGAGATATTATTTCTAAAGAACCATCACAAGGAAATATTGATGAATTTGCGAATGGTAAATTAAGCTATGATGAAATTTCAAAAAATTGCGATCAAATTGGTATATTTGAATATAACGGTGAGAAATTACATAATAAAGATTATGCTTCAGATTCAAATCAATATCCTTCTAGCAATTTGAAAACAATTCAATATGTGCCATTTTTTACATCAGAAAAAAAATCAAAAACAACTGCAACAAACAATCATCAAGAATATGATGTTATTTTGAAACAATACTATGATACGGCTTCAACTCAGGCATGTAGCAGTACTTTTGATCCAATACATCCTTCTAGAATATGTGATTATTTGCCGTACGCTGAAGATCCGTTATCAGATATTGGCTTTGCATTTATGGATTTAAATGATGATGGTCAAGATGAACTATTAATTGGCATTATGACAAGTGAAAGTAATTTCTGTGATGTATACACAATTAAAGAGAATGTGCCTCGTATCGTTGACTTAAAAGATTCATTTGGTACTAATCCAGCATCATTTTGGTATAGGATTTGGTTTTCATTAACATCTGATAATAAAATATATCATTTTGGAAGTTCAGGAGCCAAAACCTATTATGCTAGCTTAGGCCATATGGAAGGAAATACAATCATCACAGATAAAGAATATTATTATGATGATAGGGAATATGATGATAGAGAAGATACTATAACTGCACAAAAATACAATTCGAGTACTCAATCATTTGAAGATTGTGATGAAAATGAAATTAAGAATTTTAAATCAAAATATGAAGACAAAGAGAATCTTAAAAAGATTTCTTACACTCCATTATCTGAATTTAAAGCATCTTCTAGACTTTACAACAAAAAGAATCACACGCAAGAACTTGAAGGATATGATGCAACGATTCAAATTCCATCTATGTTTAATTTTGTCTCAGAAGGCTATAGCAGTCAGGCTCCTCAATATGAATGTATTTATACATTAGATGAATCAAAACTTACTGGTTATTCAGCAGAATTATCAATCGCAAAATCATCCGCAAAAACTGAACAAGATCAATACACAAAGGATGAAGCACAAGAAGAGCTTGATAAATATCCAGAATCTAAAAGTGGTGAAATCTTTGGCACTAAAAGAAAATATGTTAAAGTATCCGTTCTTACAGGAGATAACTATCCAGATACAATTTTTATGGATATAGTTGATTTAGATTGTGATGAATATACATATCGCGTAACACTATCATTCCACAAAGAATCCGATGCACAAGCACCTGTTGAAAAGGACGCATATGAAAAGCTATATGATGAAGTGATTAAAATGGCTAAAAGTGTAAAATGGAACAAGTAAGGAGAGCAAAATTGCTCTCCTATTTAATTTCACTTAACGTTTTATAAGGAATTACCTTAAAATTCTCCATTGAATACGTATTCGAAAAATCATTTAAAGCTTCCGAAGTTGTTTCTTGCCACTGCTCCGTATCTAGATTCCATTCCATGCATGTCGCATCTTCAAAGCTATTAAAGCGATATTTCTTTTCTAAATTCAGTCGACTACCATCAAATGAACTCACACTGGCTGTCCAGCTTTCTTCTCCATTAACTGTATAATTATAAATCTTATTATCATTTGTGATGGCATAATAATCTTGACTATAGCCAGCCACCCTCACATTCGATTCATCCTTAACGCAGTACTTTACTTTTCCATCCTTGATGACATACATATCATAGAAGAAGTGAGCATCTTCAGAATAAGATCCAATCAAAAGCTCATCCACTCCATCCTCATTGATATCCATCAATGCATAACCAAAATGATCAAGATATGGATCATAACTCATTTCGCGCATGGATAAAGGCATTGTATTTTCATCATATTCCTTATCTCCATTTAGAAATTCTACATACTCATTGATTGTATCTTTATAAATATCAATTACGTTCACCTCTTGTTTTTCAGGCACAACCGGATCTGGCTTTGTTTCAGGATCCTTTTCATTAACTGCACATCCACCTAACGAAAGAGCTACAATTGAAGCGCTAAGAATCAAAGCTTTCCCTTTTCTTTGTTTATTATTATCTGTATACATACCCTTTTATCTCCTGTAACACTATTCCTTAAATTATTCTAGCACATTTAATGATACACAAACATTCTACTATACATAAAATCGACAAGAATGACAGAAGCGTTAAAATTGTTGAAAAAAAGGACCCAGACAACTAAATAAAATGTTGTCCGAGCCTAATCTCAGCTATAAACCGTTATGGGGTATATGCCGCTCCTTAAATTCTTGGAGAGCAAATTCGCCTAACCCCATCCAAATTTATTGCGCAAATTTTTACTAATCTCAAAGTTTTATTATTCTCTACCTTATGCGTAATATGACATAAATTCTTGATCCGATACTCTTTCAAAGCTATCGACATGCGTTACATATGTACGATCGAAATGATTTTCATCAATCCATTCATAGGTATATGTCCAATTTGTTTGTCCATTCACATTAAGAACTAATGTATTTCCATTGACAGAATACGTACCCGATTCTTTATTCACACAATGCTGCGCAAATTGAGGACCTGGATTTGTATACGATTCAAATGTACCATTCTCATTAAAACGTGTGTAGGTACATGCATCTGATGAAGCCACATCTGGAAACTGTTCATATTTCCAATATCCAACAATGGATGGTGTATTTTCTGATTCTTGTGATGCTGCTTCATCTGATGTTGTTTCCTCTGATGTGTCATCAAGATCGTCTGTATCCAAATTCGTAAAAATATTACGGTACGGATTATTTTTTCTTAAAACCGTTTGCGAATCCTTTGTTGTAAAGACATAATTTTGTAAAAACTGATAATAACCAGAAAAATTATTTTTAAAATCATCTCTAGAAATACAATAACGTACCAATCCTTCTCGTAAGAAATGATTTAAATCCGTTACATGTTCTTCGCCATAAACACTCGCAAATATATCTTTATTGTTGTTGTAATAATCCGTTAAAGTAGGTTCAGAAATATAATAATCTAAAGCCTGGTCCGAAATGGAATTGACAATAGTACGGACAAATATTTCTGGAGTTGCCTCTTCCTTTATCTGATAAGAGTTGATATAGATACAAATATCACCATCATCATCTACCGTTCTGAATATAGATGCATCATTAAACGGAACATTTCCATTGGCTTCTTGATTATAGTGTTCCTTACAGACACTATCATCTTCACTGTCAAACTCGCAAACATTCATATAATAGTTATTCGCAACATTTGTGAATATTGGCTGTGCCGTATCATATAATGAAATCAAATCTGATTTTGATGTATTATCATAAGAATCACTATATGTATAAAGTGAAAAATTATCAGACTCATAATAATAACCTTTATCATAGTCTAAGTTTTGAGAAAAATACAGTCCTCTTGCACCAAATGCAGTTTGTAAGAAAACAAATAGTGCAACTAGTACAATTCCGAATATAATCATCGAATCTCTTAAATGTCTTTTCATGCTTCTAACCTCCGATAATTATAATGATCAACATTGTTGAAAACACAATCGCAAGTGTACCCACAATCAACTTTTTATATTCAATCATAAAAGCTAAGTCCATTCCATGTTCTTTTTCATAATTCGTAATAAAAGTTTTTTTCTGCTCATTACTTAATCTAGAAATTAATGAACTAAATACAATAGATTGTTCTTTCTCATATTTGGCAATAATTGGAAAATAATATGTATGAAACATATCATCTTCATCTTTCCATTTTGCTTTTTTATTAAAGTAAGACATAATATAAAGAATCACAATTGGATATACAATATGAATCGCAAAACCTAAGAAGAGTCTTTCAAAATACATCACAATCGAAAGGATGATCATTAAACCAAAACGTAAAAACAATTGATTATAATCATATGCCAAGTAAATGACATCCTCTTTATCTAGACGATAATAGCTAAGGGCAAAGCCAGCACAATAAATCAATACAGAAACATATACATTAAATTTATGGAAAAGAAATAGCGATAGTACTATATCTAAAATGACACTCATATAGAATATGCCAAATAATTTCTTCTTAAACAAACATACTACACTATAGATAATGGGAATTAGCCAAAATATATACGAAATCATAAACTATCCATTCTCCTTACCTGTAAATTGATTTAGAGCCTTAGAAATACCCTCAATCACATTGGATTGATCATTCAAATCAAAATAATCTCCTAATACTTGTCGTATTTTATTGTCCCCATAATCATCAATATACTTAACTAACAACTGTGCCATATTCTGTAGTTCAATTGAAACAGGTCTTATCTTTACAAAATTACCATAGAAGTTGTCTCTACCAAACACATAGATGCCATACTGCCCAAAGGACTTTAATATTTCGTACAACTTACGATTATATGTGTTGAATGCCTGTTCCTTCACAAAGAATTCGCATCCATTTTCTAAGCTTTTGTAGGCACAGGCTGATGTGACAAAAGGATACATATTCATAATAGCTTCTAAATATGTTTGTTTCATTTCTTGTGCTTCTATATTTTCTGTTTTAGACTTCAATAAACCCATCGTCTCCTGAATTATTTTTTTCTCTAACATCGTTGAGACAGGAATGGATTCTGAAAGATTTAATTTTTGACGAACAATTGAATTTGGCACAGACAAAGGAATCCATTGATAACGCTCATCAATTTTACGCTTATGCATATTGTATCTTTTACTTAAAACCATTGGATCTGATCCTTTTATTTTAAGAATATAGCTATATGCATATTGCTTCTCCTTCAATTGAATATCTTGAATTCCAACTAAATTAACAATTTCATTCTTTCCACTATTCACAAAATTCATGTAGTTATCACCCGTCTTCAATTGGTCAATCAAAGACTGCGTTTTTACCCCCATCATATTCATCATATGTGCCACTCTAAATCTTGTGTGTTCACGATCATCCAACTGTCTTTCACTAATGACATCCTCAAACTTCATGATGGTTCCATTTAAGGCATTGACCTGGAAAATTTGTTTACCAGCCTTCTTTTCGATTTTTTGACCTCTTTCCAAAGAACGTAAACCAATTTCCGTGATCTTATTATTCTTTATATGACCATAACCAATCAGAAGCTTTAGCACACGTTTCACATACTTCTCGTCGATTGCCAATAATTCAGATATTTCATGCGAGGTTTCTACGCCTAAAGATACAAGCTTTAATACAGTTAATTCAATAACTTCAAAGTCTTCAAAGGACTCTTCTACCGTATCAATTTCAACCAATGCGATGGGAAAATAGACGGGGATAAAAGCGTCAACATCGGCAACACTTAAAGTTGGGTATGTTTTTAAGATGGTAGATAAATCTTGATTCAGATCATCATATCTTTTCTTTTTACTCATGCTTATTCTCCTCCAATCTATTTAATAATTGTTGATACGTAATAAATTCACCTTTATTGTCATCCTTCACAGCCTTTAGCATATTACAAATAAATCCAGAGAATGCCTTTTCACTATATGGATCATCCGGACCATCACCTGAATTTTCACAAGATGACAAGAAATCAAAGTCACCAATCATAATCAGCATCTTCTTACAACGAGACATCGCCACATTTAAACGACGAAGCTCCTTTAAGAAACCAATTCGACAAATGTGAGGTGGAATATTCGAACTCTTTGTGAAGCTATAAATAATAATGTCTCTCTCCTGTCCCTGGAAGGAATCTAGACTTGCGACCATCTCCCCTAAGATTTGTTCTGGAATAAAGCCACTAATTGTCTTTTGAATTTCTTTAACCTGCATCTTATAAGCCGAAACAATACCCATTTTTTCCAATGTGTCATTTGTGATTTCAGCCTCATTATATAAATCTTTATATTCTGAGTAATTCTTGATCTCAAGCATGATTTTCTTAATGATTTCAGCCTCGAGCTTGTTGTAGCAACCACTATTTTCTACCTTCGTTTCATGACGATTCTTCTCTTTTGAAGTATCAATCACCAAGAATGGCTTTTTTGAAAGACTTGGAAGCAATGATTTTAAACCACGTTTTACATCTGCCGATTTATACAATCCATTATAGAAATTATCTGATAGAATATCCGCAATTTCACCTGGCATTCTAAATTGCGTATCTAGCATAGCCTTATTTGTATCTGGAATGTTGTTGTACATTTCCTCGAATAAGGATTTACCTAATAAAGTAGGATCCTTTCCATTCTTTTCACATAAATCCACTAATTCTTGATCTGCATTAGGCGGTATCTGCTTATGATCCCCTAACATGATTAGCTTATCCGATACACTCATTGGTACTAGGGCATTGTGAATTTGAATCTGACCCGCTTCATCAATAATGGAAACATCAAAGTTCAAACCAGAGAAACGCTTTTGCGAGTTGATCCCTATACAGGTTGCCCCTACTAAATCCACTGTATTCAAAACCAATTCACCTAACGCATGATTTTGTTTCGATTCAATCGTATTTTTCCAGCCTGACACAACATCCTTTATTTTTATATATTCTGCATTCGAGACGCTAATTGTTTTATACAAATCAAGAATTGCCTTTTCATCTAAAACACCAATATTTCCAATTACCACATTGCTCTTTAGTTTCAATACATCATCACAAGTATTGTATTCTTTACAAAGCTTGTTCCATTTTAACTGTAAAGGCAAATATTCCCTATTGTTTACATTAATAAATTGTTTGAACACATTCATATATTGTTCAAAGAAATGCTTATGATAAATATCCTTATAGGTTGCGGCTCCTGCCTTTAATTCATCATATTTTTGATCAAATAAATACTGTAATTCGTCATATCGCGCGATAGATTTATTTTTAGACCACTTATGAATAAATGCCAAAATCTTACCTTCCTGATTGTATTTGGTAATTTTAACCTTTAGCTGCTCAGCTTCACTGACATAATCCTTTAATTCCTTAGTTAACTGCTCATTTTTTCTTTTTAAAAGAACTAGATTAGTGTAGTCTGCCGTTAATTTACTTTTGATTTGTTCATTTAAATCAGTAAATGAGCGCATCACAAGCTTTTCATCTTCTATATAAATCAAAAGATACTGCATAAACTGTGACCAGTTTTGAAGTCCACGATCAATATTCTCAATATTGTTTGTCGTCTTATTCGTGATGAATTCTCTTGTCGTACGAATTTTATTTTCATACATAAAACTTTGCACATCACTTTGAATTTTCGATTCTGAACCAATACGCAAAACATCAATATCCTTCTCTTCTCCAATACGAGATAAAACATTATCTACAGCCTTGTTGTTTTGAGAAGATACTAATACACGCATGCCTTTTTCATTGATAAAATACTTGACCCACTCCAAAATAACCGTCGTCTTACCTGTACCTGGAGGTCCCATAACTAAGAAGACATCTTTTGAATTGATACCACGCTCAATCGCATCTACCTGAGAAGGATTCGGTGGATATTTTTTCTTATTCAATTGCTTCTCTAATTCTGTAAAATCATTATGATCAAAGCCCTTTGTAGAGCTTTTCCCTAGTACTTCATTAAAATAAGTAGCGGCTGAACGATGCTTACGAATATTGTTGATAGCTTCAATTTGCACATCTTTATTTACAGTGGATGTGGAAATACTGGCTGAGCCTGTAATCGCAAAATCACTTAAATTGATTTGATCTGTAAATAATAAAGTAGCCTTTACACGATCTTCAATCGTCTCAACATCAATAACTTCGGCAACATGTTTTTTATCTCGCTTATCCTTAATCGATAAAGAGACACCTGTTGTCAATAAACCATCCTTGTCATCATCAAATGTAAATACATAGGCAATACGATCCACACGATCATGATCTGCAGCTTCTAAATTACGATAATAGAAATCACCCAGCTCATTGGCCTTTGCGATTTCTAAATCATTGGATAAAGTCGCATACGCCTCTGCCGTATCCAAGTATTCTTCTAAAGGCTTTTCATTGACAATTTCCTGTTCTGTATCTTCTCCTTCGGACATATCATCACTGGATGCAGCCAAAATACCAAGAATTTGATCAATTGTTCTGCAATCCATACAGCTATTGTTTTTTTCATGTTCCTGCCCATCATGAAGAATAAAATAGTTATCTCTTTTTGTATCATTAAATACAATGTGACAACCATCCGTAAAGGACATATTGATACCATACTTTAAGGCTCTATTTTGATCTTCTAGGCTCCCCCTTCGAAATGTTCGAACAAGAAATCGATTGCCCTCTTCGTTCGCAACGCAGTTAAAAACACCTAAGAATGTATATAACGCAAATCGCGTATGATCACGATTATCCGGCACAAATGTAAAGATCGAATGCTTACTCAACTCTCGCATATACATATCGGCCGTTGTCGTCGTTGAATCAACAGTATCTAAATAATCCTCAATATTATTGATGGATGTATTTGTCATAACTAAAAATAAGCCTTCATTAAATTCAGTCTCTTCAAGATTAAATGATAAATAATCCTTCATCTTTTAATCCTCCATCTTTGGAAACTCTAGTTCTTCCACTTCTAATTCTTGCGGAAGAATATCAATTGGATTCATATCAAAATTGTTTTTTAAATATGCATCAAACGCTTCTTTTTCTTCCATGATTATTCCCTCTCTTATTCACTAACTTTAAATCATTCCTTAATTTACTATAACTCTCATAACGCTCTGCAGGATCATATTTCATACAACGCGTAATAATCTCATTCATTTTTTTATCCATTTCCGGATATTTTTCAATAGGCTCTACAAAATTCTTCCAAGCCTTTTCTGTACTACGTAAAGAAGGACTTGAATATTCATCTCCCATTTGTGGAAGTGAGCCTTTATAAAACTCATATAAAATGACACCTATCGCAAACATATCAACCTTATCACGACGTGTTTCTTTTGATCGTTGACCCATTTCTGGTGCTTTATATCCAAATGTTCCTTCTGTCTTATTTGTCAAAGACATGGAAATATTAAAGTCAATCAAAACCAATCTTCCATTAAAAATCATAAGATTTGATGGTTTAATATCCTTATGATAAATATGATGCTTCGCAAGTTCATCTAATGTATCACAAAGCTCCATCATCCACCCTGTCATTTCCTTTAGACTAACTTGTTTTCTCTTTAACTTCTTTTCTAAACTATCCCCCTGGATCCACTGCATAATAATGTATAAGTTTTCATCTTGTACATGATAATCATAAATATATGGCACTTCTCCATTCGAAAATTTAGAAAGCACTTGAATCTCATGTTTCGCCTGCTTTAAAGCTAGTTCATTCGTAACAGATATCTTTTTGATGGCAACATCCCGATTTAACTTCTTATCATTTGCCCTATAAATCACACTATTTCCTGTATTGATTGTATAATCGTCCATCAAGAAATATTCATGTGTATCATCAAATACTAAATCCATTACTTATACTCCTCTAAAGCTTCTTTAAATACACTATATACAGTGTTCGCATCTGGTCTTTCCATCGCGGCTTCTGAAATCATTCTTTCTAATAAATCCGCAAGCTTAGCTGAATATTGTTCTTCAATCTCATCCAATAATTTAATTTCATTCTTTTCCGGATTCAAATTACCAGTCAAGATACGAATGAACAACATACCCAATGCGTAGATATCTCTTTGTCCAAAATTCGAATTACTATTCACATGTAAATCATTTGGACAAATATATTTGAAGTTATCTTCATTATTTTCATTTTGTCTTTCAACTTCTTTATTGTATACATCAATCACCGTTGCATATTCTGATTGTTTATCAAATTTAGAGAAATCAAATCCAATCAAATATGGAACATACCCTTCTTTTAAACCATAATCGCAAACTATGATTGAACCCGGATTGATCATACGATGATAGATTGGTTCCTCTAAGTCATGAAGTTTTGAAATAGCCTCCGATAAAGTTGTACAAATATTTACCTTTTCAGCAGATGATTTGATTTTATCTAACATCTGTTGATTTAAAGCCATTGGCTCTTTAGAGAAAGTATACGCAATGTAATAGAACTCATCATCCTCTGAATCTATCTTATTCAAATCCTTTACTTTGGAAACCCCTTTAATAGAATTACTCATGTTATCGTTGATCAATTCTAATGTAGAGATATTTCTTTGAATAAAGTTTTTGTCCATCTTTTCTTTATCATATTTTCGAATGATGGCATATTCATTCTTTTTCCCCTGCTTAATACCATGGAATTCTTCTAAATAACGAGTTCCACCGCTATCTTTTGTAGCTGCATAGGCATAAATATCATAGTCACCTAGCTTCATCGCATGAGAATTATAATTTGTAGATTTCTCTCCATAATAGAAGCGAAGTACTGTATTCAACTTGCCAAAACATCCTTTTAATACAGCTCCATTAATCACAAATTTCTCTTCACCATTTATCGTTTTAGAAGTTCTGAATTTCTTCCATCTACTTTGTACAATATCCTCTTGATGCGAAGCTAAATTAGCCATCATTCTAAGTGCATGTAAGTCATTGATTATAGTTTGTCTTTCTTTCGTGCTTCTATAGCCCTTATTTTTCTTATTCACCAACAAATTATATTCATCAATAAAATTCACTTTAATGAAAATATTTACCGATTCAATGTTCTTCGCCTCTTTGTCTTTTCCATTCGCATTCTCTCTATTAAACGCAAGACATTGTTGTTCTTTATCCGATTCTTTTATTAAATGATTTAAGAAATAATCTAATACATCACGTAATTTTTTTGCGGTTCCAGAATGATCATTAATACAATTTGACTCTACATCTTTAATCTTTTTATACAATGTCAAATCATGATCTTTTAAATACGCAAAGTTATCCTTAATTTCAATTGGAGTATTTGGTTCATGATAAGAGAAGTCTAGCTTTTCCTTCTTGGAAACAACCTCTTCCTCTTCTACGAGTTCATCATCTTCTTCTCGTTCTACATCCATTGGAATAATATACGATTCCTTTGTGTTTTCATTATCCGAAAGATCTTGCATGGCTTCTTCATAATTAAAATCTAAATCCACATCCCCATTTAGAACATCATCATTTTCCTTTAATTCCTTTGGCGTAACAATGATCGCATCATTTTTTTCTGAAGAAACGCTTGAATAAGCTTCCATGAATACGGCATATACTTGTTTTGCCGTTGGTCTATCAATCGCTGTTTCGCTTAACATCATTTCTAATAAATCAGCAATCTTTGAATTGTAGTTTTCTTCAATTAGATTTAATTTATCAGCCAAATCTAATCTTGGACTTTGAAGATCTCCACTCAAGATACGAATAAATAGAATACCCAACGCATAAATATCCATCTTTTCATAAGAAGTATCTGTCATATCGTATTCACAAATATATTCCATATCTTCTTGTTTTAATGAATCTACTTCATTTTTAAATTGTTCTAAAACTGTCATCTTTGCGTCTGCAGCTTTGAATTTAGAAAAATCAAAATTAATTAAGTATGGTACAATTCCAAATTTCTTATCTGAGAAGTCACATAGAACAACTGATTTCGCATTAATTAATCGATGATAGATTGGTTCTTCTAAATTGTGTAATTGTGAAATGGCATTTGATAGTCTTTTACACATTTGAACGCGTTCAAACGGTGTATCCGCACGATTTAAATTTTCTTGACTTAGTTCCATTGGCTGTTTGTGGAAAACATAAGAAACATAGTAAGACTCATCTTCTGTATTCACTTCATTCAATTGTTTAATATCTGCAATCCCTTCAATTGGATCCATCGTATTCGAATGAATACGCTCTAATACAGACATGTTTCTCTTCATAAAATTCATATCCATATTTTGTACATCATACTCTTTAATTACGGCATACGCATTTGGAGTTACACTCGAATCGATACCATAATATTCTTTTTTACAACCAGGTGCAGTTGTTGTGACTTTATAAATATCATACGCATCGATCTTTGTAGAATCCTTTAACCATTTCTTTTTATCATTTACCTTGTAAAAAGCACGCAACACCACATCTAATGATTTCAATCCATTACGTAATACATTACCAGAAATGACATTCTTATCATTTACTAATGTTGTATATTTACTATCTAAAGATACATTGTTTTTTAATTGATGATTTAATGTTTCAATATCCTTTAATGAAACAATATTCGCATCATTCATTGAAATCACACGTTCATAGTTAAATGAAGTTCCTAACACCTTTTTACGACAAATTGTATTTAGATCTGCATTAATAACATCCTTACAGAATGTTTCAATCACACCATTAAATTCTTGAACAGTCTTAACATGATCATGAATCAATGTACTTTCAGTTTGTTTAATTTTTGTATATAGTCACATTTAATAAAATGGGATATAGACATCATTAATGTCAAATAGGCTTGTACAATTTACCTGTAAGTGAGGTAATGAAATATGTGTACAGAATTTAATTTAAAAATAGATGAATCTACTGAGTTGCTAGATACAA
>OHAW01000011.1_pt1 | contig 150573 bp, 159 predicted proteins | sample 1577221 | NCBI WGS metagenome assembly OHAW01 (sample SAMEA3879583, study PRJEB24766) | human gut metagenome | biome: human-associated habitat; feature: feces | place: USA | collected 1985/1987 | reverse complement strand
TTAAGACACGTATCCGTCGTGGAGATGCAGCTCCAATGGCAATTGTACAATTCGTTAAGTAATTTAATATTAATGAATAATTAAGGCACTGAATCTTCAGTGCCTTTTTTTTCTTATAAATTTGTGATTACATGTTGTATTTCATCATCTTTCCAAATAACTAAATCACAATCAAATCCTTCTTTGATTTGACCTTTGTTCTTAAAGCCTAAGACATTCGCAACATTTTGAGTGAAAAATGGGAGTGACTTTTCATAACCTAATTCATTTTTTAAGAGGATAAATTCATTTTTTAAATTAGAAATAGGTGTGATACCAATCTCTTTAACGGAACCATCCTCATTATAAGTAGACCATGATCCTTGTGCATCACTAGAAATAGTAACTTTATCCGTATTTTTGATTTGTTGAATATAGCTTAATGTTTTACCATTTCCATCACAAGTTAAATCAATTGTTCCGCCTAAATCAGCAAATTTCTTAGCTTGCTCAAATAAATGCGGATTCCTTGTGCAATGAGTTGGCTGAAATAATGAAATAGGAATATCAGCTTTTTCTAAGGCGTTAAAAACGGGTTCTAGAGCTTGTTTTTCATCACCCATATGAATTGTTAGGTTAGCTTGTTTTCCGGCAATTAGGCTTGCTGTACGAATTCTAGAAGCCATATGAATCAATTCATCATTGTTTATATGAGTAGATCTATGGTCACTCAATGCAAGCTTTACACCTAGAATACTATCAATAAATACAATATCATCTTCCATAGACTGTGTTAATGTGTTACTAGGATATGCATAGCTACCGGTTAAGATATATGTATGAACACCTTTCTGTGTTAATTCTTTCGCTTTCGCAAATAGTTCTTTTGTACTTCTTGTATATCCATCAGTACCTAATAATCCAATGACAGTTGTAATACCTGCATCTAATATTTCTTTTACATCAATAGGTCTTGCTCTAGAAATAAAACCAGCTTCACCACCACCGCCAGTAATATGAACATGGCGATCAATTAAGCCTGGGGTTAAAATACATCCTGTTCCATCAATGGTTTCAATAGGATATGGAAATTCGATTGTATTGTCGATTTTTTCTATTTTAGAATCTGAAATCAATACGTCTTTTACACCAAGATTTTTTGGTGCATAAATTTGGATATTTTTAATAAGTTTCATACATGTCACCTCAAAATTTATTATATAATAGAACACAAGGTGATGTTATGTTAATTTCAACAGAAAATTTAAAAAAGAATATAAATGATAAATGTATTTTAAAAAATGCAAGTTTTACGATAGAAGATACAGATAAAATAGCCTTAATTGGTGTGAATGGTACAGGAAAGAGTACTTTATTAAAAATATTAGCAGGTATTGAAAACTACGATGCAGGAACAATTATCAAAAAGAATGGAATTAAAATTCATTATTTACCTCAAAATCCAGAATTCAAAACAGATTGTGTGTGGGATGAGATTCAGCTTGTAAACGCAAAGAATGAACATCCAGTAGCTGAATTTGAATTAAAATCTATTTTAACAAAACTAGGCATTATAGATTTTCAAAGTGCTATGTCCAATATGTCAGGTGGACAAAGAAAAAGAGTAGCCCTCGCTTTAGCTTTATGTACAAGCTGTGATTTGTTGTTATTAGATGAGCCCACAAACCATTTAGACAATGATATGGTGGAATGGCTTGAAAACTATTTAATTCGTTCAAAAAGTGCTATTTTTATGGTTACACACGATCGTTATTTCTTAGATCGAGTATGCACGAAGATGATTGAATTGGATCAAGGAGACCTTTATATTCATAATGGAAATTATGAAGTGTATTTAGAGAATAAAGAAACGCGAATTGAACAAGAAAAGGTTGCTGCTCAAAAACATAAGAACCTATATAAAAAGGAATTAGAGTGGGTTAGAGCTGGTGTACAGGCGCGTGGAACAAAATCCAATAGTCGACTTCAAAGATTTGAAGAATTACGTCAAAAACGTTTTAAACAACAAGAAGAGTCATTAAAAATCAATGCAGCAATGCAGCGTTTAGGTAATAAAACGATAGAATGTGTAAATCTTGGTTTTACATACCCTGAAAAGACATTATTCCATGATTTTAATTATGTGTTATTACGCCAAGACCGTATTGGAATCATAGGTGAAAATGGATGTGGAAAATCAACGTTATTAGATGTAATTGCAGGATTGAAACAACCAACCTATGGAACAATTGAATATGGAACGACAGTAAAGATAGGATATTTTAGGCAAGCAGATCAAGGCGTAGATTTGAATATGCGTGTTATTGACTATATAGAAGAAGTTTCTAAGGTTATTGAATATGATCGAATGACTTTAAGTGCTGCGCAAATGCTAGAACGATTCTTATTTCCAAGAAATATGCATTATACAACATTATCAAGACTTTCAGGTGGAGAAAGGAGACGACTTTATCTTTTGAGAGTTTTAATGCAAGAACCAAATATCCTTTTATTAGATGAGCCTACGAATGATTTGGATATTTTGACATTAGATGTATTAGAAGATTATTTGGATGATTTTCAAGGAGCTATCATTACTGTAAGTCATGATCGTTATTTCTTAGATCGTGTTGTGGATAAAGTATTTGTTCATCAAGATGATGGAACATTTAAACAATATAGTGGTGGATATAGTGATTATTTAGTGAAATCAAAAGATGAAAATAAGAAGGTAGTTGTACAGAAGTCAGTTGAGAAGAAGAAAAGATCTTCGTTATCCTATATGGAGAAAAAAGAATTAGAGCAATTACCAGAAAAGATGGAATTATTAGAAGCTGAAATGAAAGCTTTAGACGATCAGATGAATGAGTGTCAAAATGATTTCACAAAATTAAAAGAATTAAGTGATTTGAGAACACAGAAAGAAGAAGAACTTGAAACATTAACCAATCGATGGATGGAATTAGAGGAAAAAAAGGAAGGATAAAGTTTTAATATGCAGAATAGGGAATTTTTTAAGAAACCATTGCATGTATTTTTGCTAGCGATGTTGTGTTGTACATTATGGGGAAGTGCAGCTCCCTTTATTAAATGGGGATATAAATTATTCAACATCGAGGGCGTGCCAAGTGTTTTAATGTTTGCAGGGATTCGTTTTATGTTGGCTGGCCTTTTAGTCATACTCTTTGGATCGTTATTACAAAAGAAAGTATTAATAGCTAAAAAAGAAAATATCCAAGGCATTTGTACATTAGCACTTTTTCAAACCGCAGGGCAATACTTTTTCTATTATATTGGACTTTCACATACATCGGGCGTTAACGGTTCCATTATTTCAGGAACCAGTGCTTTTATATCTTTATTGGTAGCAAGTTTAATATTTCATTATGAAAAAATAACAATACGGAAAGCAGTTGGGTGCTTTATTGGATTTTTAGGTATTTTATTTATGAATATTAGTGGAGCAAGTGCAAACTTTTCACTTAATGGTGAAGGCTTTGTATTGATGTCACAATTATGTGGTTCTATATCGGCTGCCTTTATTAAAAAGTTTACCCAAAATCAAAATGCCGTATTATTAAGTGGATATCAGTTTACACTTGGAGGCATTCTATTAGCGATAATAGGATTCTTAATGGGTGGCCGTATTTCATTTGGATGGAGTCTAGGACTTCTTGTATTGATTCATCTAGCACTTGTTTCAGCAATTGCCTACACAATTTGGGGATTATTGTTATCTGTGAATCCCGTCAGCAAGATTGGAGTTTATATGTGTGTAACACCTATTATTGGTGTTATTCTATCAAGTATTGTCCTTCATGAATCAAATCAAGCATTCCAACTATCAAGTTTAATTGCCCTTTTACTTGTTAGTTTAAGTGTATTTTTAGTTAATAAAGAAACGCAGACAGATTAATTTCTGCCTTTTTTTCTTAGTCAAAAAAAGACCCTAGACTTATCTAGGATCTAATAGTTCAAAGCAGCGACCAACATCACTTGGATAATGTGCATCACTTGCGGTCACAATTTGTACATTATTTTCTTTTAGGATATTTCTAAAATCATCATTTAAACCAATATCTGGATGATGATAAGAATAATGGGCTTTTGTATTATCTTCCATTTTTATATTGTATTCTTTTGCTAGCTTGGCGATTTTATGGTAGGTAGGATGTAAATCGTAGCCTGGATCAATTGAATACATTTTAATTACATCTGGATGACCGACTTGATCAAAAAGATTGGATTTGATGAGCTTTTCAATAGAGTCATAATAGGATTTATAGATATCAGAAGAATTACGCTTGTTCCAAAGCAATTCTTTAGAAAAGGCATCCATATCGTATAGATAGCCATCGACTGAGTGGACACTACCTATAAGAAAGTCAAAATTATAGTTTTGGAGTATGGAAGATAATAGACTTTCTGTTTCAGGCGTGTAGCACACTTCGAGTCCAAAGCGAACATCAATGTCAAAAGTTTCTTTTTTTAATGCTTCAATTAATTTTAAATAGTCATCTATGGAGTTTTTTTGCTTTTTTAGAAACCATTCTTCCTGTAACTGAGATACTTCACAAACTCTTTTATAACAGTCTTTAAATTCAAAGAATCGGTGCGTATGATCAAGAATTTGAAGATGTGTAATTCCCTTTTCTTTTGCAGCATCAATGAACTTATGAACATATTCTATGCTTAAATCACCATTTTCTAAATGTGTGTGTGCATCAATCATAATACACTCCTATTTACTATATGTAGATACGCGAATCATACCGTTGATCTTCTCAATTGAAGAGATGTTTACTTCAGAATCTAAATCAATGATTGTATACGCAATATCTTTCTTTGATTTGTTCATCAAGTTTTCGATATTGGCATCCTTCAAAATATCTGTAATTTGAGAAATCATTTTAGGCTTATTGTCATGGATACAAGTAATTCTAAATGGAGAATTCATATCCATTTTAGCATTTGGCAAATTAACAGAATTTGAGATATTACCAAATTCTAAATAATCCATTAATTCTTGAGCTGCTTTGACAGCACAGTTTTCTTCACTTTCTTCAGTTGAAGCACCTAAATGTGGAATGGCAATTACTTTGTCATTTTGAATAACTTTTTGACTAGGGAAGTCAGTTACATAGGCAGCTACTTTATTTTCATCTAATGCTTCTAATAATGCATCTTCATCAACCAATCCACCACGGGCAAAGTTTAACAGCTTTACGCCATCTTTCATTTTGTCGAAGCTGTCTTTATTGATGAAGTTTTTAGTTCCATCATTTAATGGAACGTGAATAGTGATAAAGTCACATTGTTTATATAAATCATCGATATTTGTTACGTGATTAACATAGCGAGATAAATTCCAAGCAGCATCAACTGACATATATGGGTCATATCCATATACCTTCATACCAAAACGTAAGGCTAAGTTGGCAACCTGAATACCAATGGCACCACATCCAATAACTCCTAATGATTTACCAGTTAGTTCATGACCTGCGTATTTCTTTTTTTGTTTTTCCACATCTTTAGCGATGTTATCGTTGTCTTTTTGTGTTTGGATCCATTCAATACCATGATAAATATCACGACTCGCAAGTAACATACCTGCAAACACAAGTTCTTTTACAGCGTTACTATTTGCACCAGGTGTATTAAATACGGCAATTCCTTTTTTTGTACATGTATCAATATCAATATTGTTGACACCGGCACCTGCCCTAGCAATAGCTTTAAGATTGGCACCATATTCTATATCATGTAGATTTGCACTACGAACAAGAATTGCATCTTCGTCATCCATGTTTTCATTTACTTCATAATTTTCAGTAAATTGATCTAAACCAATTTGGGCAATGTTGTTATAAAGTTTTATTTTAGGCATTATAATTCTCCTCTTCAAATTTCTTCATGAATGCGATCAAAGCCTGTACACCTTCTAATGGCATTGCATTGTAGATACTTGCACGCATTCCTCCTACGGTTCTATGACCTTTAATATTAACGATTCCTGCTTCCTTTGCTTCTTTAACAAATTTAGCATCCAATTCCTTATTTCCTGTGACAAAAGGAACATTTGTATAAGAACGATCCTCTTTTGCTACTGGATTTGAATAAAGCTTAGAAGCATCAATGTAATCGTAAAGCAATTTTGCTTTTTCACGATTGATTTTCTCCATATTTTCTAAGCCACCAATTTGTGTCTCTAGCCATTCAAGAACTAACCCACAAATATAGATAGCATAAGTCGGTGGTGTATTGAACATTGAATCATTGTCTGCATATGTCTTGTAATTTAACATGCTAGGTGTTTTTTCATCTGCTAAGCCAATTAAATCCTTTTTAATGATAACAACCGTTAATCCTGCAGGTCCCATATTTTTTTGAGCTCCGGCAAAGATTAAATCATATTTGGATACATCTGTTCTTTCACTTAATATGCAGCTTGATAAGTCAGCTACTAAAAGTTTACCTTCATGTGGAGGTAATTCCTTATATTTTGTTCCATATATAGTATTGTTTTCACAAATATATACATAATCAGAATCTTCACTTAAATCTTCCTGTTTGATTTTAGGAATATATGTAAAGTTATCCTCTGCACTTGAAGCAACTACATTTACTTTTCCTAATTTTTCATGTTCTTTTAAAGCTTTTTTTGTCCATTGACCTGTATTGATTAAATCTACGTTATGTTTTTCAAGGTTTAAAGGAACCATCGTAAACTGTAAAGAAGCTCCACCTTGTAAGAATAAGATTTCATATTCATCTGGGATATTCATCAATCTTTTTAATCTAGCTTTACAAGTATCGATAATATCTTTGAATTCACTGGAACGGTGGGACATCTCCATAACGCTCATTCCACTATTATGAGCATCTAACATTTCATTCGCAGCTTTGGTTAAAACCCATTCTGGTAAGCATGCGGGACCGGCACTAAAGTTATATACACGTGTCATTTTGTTACCTCGGTGAAAATCATTTCCACCTTTCCTTTCTATATGTTTCATGATTATACATTCATTTACATTTTATTTCAAGCAATTTGTTCGCAAAATAGATTCACATGTGTTTATGTATTGAACAATTTATTTAACATAACCTTAACAGAACTGTTCTTTTTACTTAACAATCATCAAGTAAGATAAGTGTGTCAAAAGAAAAGAGGACAAGGAAAATATGAATAAGTTTGTAAAGGGCGCAATGGTCTTAGGACTATCAATCGCGATGGTAGGATGTAGTTCTAATGCTGCATCAGATGACAGTGATTCAAAAAGTGAAAGTTTAAGTGGAACAATTACAGCTGCAGGTTCAAGTGCATTGAAACCATTAGTTGATGTGGCAGCTGAACAATTCTCAAATGAAAATCCAGATGTTTCTATTACAGTGGATGCTGGTGGTTCAGGAGAAGGCTTAAAGCAGGTAGCTGATAAAACAGTTACTCTTGGTAACTCAGATGTTGCAGCAGAAGAAAAATTAGATAAGGATCAAGCTAAAGATTTAGTAGATCACCAAGTCTGTGTTGTAACAATGGCTCCAATTGTAAATAAAGATGTAGGTGTTAAAGATTTAACAAAACAACAATTAATTGACATCTTCACAGGTAAAACAAAAAACTGGAAAGATGTTGGAGGACCAGATGAAGATATCGTGTTAGTAACTCGTCCAACTTCATCAGGAACAAGAGCAACATTCCAAAAATATGCATTGGATGGAAAAGAAGAAGCAAGCAATGCATCAATGGAAACAGATGATTCTGGTGTATTGTTACAAAACGTAACAGATACAAAAGGTGCAATTGGTTATGTAGCATTATCTTACTTAGTAGACAACAAAGATGTGGATACAATCGCAATTGATGGCGTTGAACCAACATTAGAAAATACTTACAGTGGTGACTACAAAGTTTGGACATTTGAACATATGTATACAAATGGTGAACCAGACAAAGCAACTAAAGCATTCTTAGATTACATCATGGGTGAAAAATTCGGTAAGAAAATGGAATCATTAGGCTATGGTGTTTCTAGTAAAATGGAAAAAACGGATCACTAATTACTAGTTCTTTAACGGACATTGAAACATATGTCCGTTATTCATTTAGTTTGGAGGAATTTGATGAGTCGTAAAAGTATGTTTTGTAAAGAATATTTCTGGCAGATTCTTGTTACAATCGGTGGTCTGTTTGTGATATTTGTAACCCTATTAATTGGAGCCTTTTTAGTTTATAAAGGTTCGGATACATTTTTAAAATTTCATCATACCCTAGGTGAATTTCTTGGCAGTGCCAACTGGGCCCCAATGGATAATGCGAGTTCGAAAGGACATGTAGGGGCGTTAATATTCATTGTTGGTTCATTATGTGTTTGTGGGCTGGCATTATTGATTGCTACACCCTTTGCCTTAGGATCATCAATCTTTATGACTGAAATATCACCTAAGTTTGGAGAAAAATTCTATCGGCCTATGGTGGAAATTTTTGCCGGAATACCTAGCGTTGTTTATGGATGGGTTGGATTAACAGTTTTGATTCCGTTTATTAAGAAAGTATTTGATTTACAGGTAGGACACTCTATATTAGCAGCTAGTTTAGTTTTATCTATTATGATTTTCCCATCTATTACAAGTGTTGCCAGTGATGCCATTCGTGCTGTTTCAAAAGAAACACGTATGGCTGCGTATGGACTAGGATCAACGCGTTGGCAAACTATTTATCGTGTTGTTATTCCTGCTGCATTGCCTGGTGTAATTTCAGGTATTGTATTAGGTTTAGCAAGAGCATTTGGAGAGGCTTTGGCTGTTGCGATGGTTATTGGTCAAACAACAGCGTTACCAACAAGTGTTTTTTCCACTTCAAAAACATTAACAACTGAAATTGCAGCTCAAATGGGAAATGCGATGGAAGGTGGAGAAATGAAAGCAGCATTATGGACAATGGCTTTGTTGTTGTTCTTGATCTCATTATTGTTTATCACCATTATTCATAAGTTTTCAAAACCGAAAGGAGAATAAAAATGGATTTTAGAATTAAAAGAGCAAAAATGGTTGATCAATTTATGACAATCGTCTTCTATGGTATCGCCTTATTCTTCTTTTTACTACTTGTTGGTTTTGCAGGAAAAGTTATTGTTGGTGGATTATTAGGCGCAAAACCGGAAATGTTTGGTTTTACACGATCTGGAAGTATTGGAAACCAGGTATTCAATACAATCTATTTAGTATTTATTTCATTACTTGTTTCTGTTCCTGTTGGAGTGCTTGCCGGTATTTATTTGGCCATGTATGCCAAGCCAGGTCTAGTTACCCGCTTTTTAAGAACTTGTATTGAAACTTTGTCATCTTTACCAAGTATTGTTGTGGGCTTGTTTGGATATTTGATTTTCTTAGTTGTATTAGGATTATCTAAAAGCTTATTAGCAGGAGCTTTGTCAATTTCAATTTTAAGTTTACCTTTGATAACAACTACAACAGAAGATGCAATCAAAGGATTACCAGCTGGTTACTATCAAGGTAGTATGGGACTTGGAGCTACTAAGTGGCAAACAATCTTCCATGTATTATTGCCGGCATGTTTATCACGTATTATGACAGGTGTTATTTTGGCTGCTGGTCGTGGCTTTGGTGAAGCTGCCGTATTGTTATACACAACGGGTTCAGGAAGTGATTTACGTTGGAACAACTTTAGCTTTACCTCTCCAACATCACCTATTAATGTTCTTAGACCGGCAGAAACATTATCCATCCAAATCTGGAACTTACAAACAAATGGACAAGATCGAGCATTAGCGAACTTATCCAGTGCTGTGTTGATGATTTTGGTACTTGCGTTTAGTATTGGAGCTAATGTCTGGTCAAGACATATTTCTAAAAAACAAGCAGGATTAGAGAAGTAGAAAGGGTTAGTATGAACAATAAATTTACAGTAAATGATTTAAATTTATATTATGGTGATTTTCATGCGTTAAAAAATATAAATTTGGATATCAAAGAAAAAGAAATTACGGCATTCATTGGTCCATCTGGATGTGGTAAATCTACCTTTTTAAAAACGTTGAATCGTATGAATGATTTGGTAGAAAATGCCAAAATTACAGGAGATATTTGTCTGGAAGGTACAGATATTTATAAAAATATGGATGCGATCGAATTAAGACGTAGAGTGGGGATGGTATTTCAGCAGCCTAACCCATTTCCAAAGAGTATCTATGACAATATTGCGTATGGCCCTAGAATTTTTGGCATCAAAAAGAAAAGTGAATTAGATGAAATTGTCGAAAGAAGCTTAAGACAAGCTGCTATTTGGGATGAAGTAAAAGATCGTTTGCATAAATCGGCATTGGGTATGTCTGGCGGACAACAACAACGTTTATGTATCGCAAGAGCATTAGCTATGCAGCCTGAAGTATTGTTGATGGATGAACCAACAAGTGCTTTGGATCCAATCTCAACGAGTAAGATTGAAGAATTGACATTAGAGTTAAAGAAAGATTATACGATCGTTATTGTTACTCATAATATGCAGCAAGCTATGCGTATCAGTGATAAGACTGCGTTTTTCTTGTTAGGTGATTTAATTGAATATAGTGATACAGAAACATTGTTCTCAACACCTAGGGAAAAGAAAACAGAAGATTATATCACAGGGAGGTTTGGATAATGGTTTTACCTACAAAGTTTTTAAAACAGACAAGACAATTAGAATTAACTATGACGCAAATGTCCCAAGACTGTTTAAAAGGTTTATGGTTTTGCAAACACGCCATTTTAGATGGAAACAAAACTTTAGTTCAAGATGTTTCGCAAATGCATGATGAAGTCAGCGAACAAGGAAGAGAAGCCGAACAAATTTGTATGAAGATTCTTCTTCTTCAACATCCTGTTGCCAAAGATTTACGTCGTATTACAGTAGCTACAAATACGATTCGTGATCTAACACGTATTATGGATCAGGAAAAAGAAGTTTCAGAACTTATTTGTGCTTTGAATATGGAGGATTTAGTTGTAGATGATTGTATTAAACAACAATTCACAATTGCCAAAGAAATGGTGACTCTAGCAATTGAAGCCTTTATTCAAAAGGATGAAAAGGCAGCAGATCAAGTAATTAAAATGGATGATCAAGCGGATGCACAATATGAAAAGGCAAAAGAAGTCTATGTGGATTTACTAGCTAAAAAAGAACATGATACAGGAACTTTAGTAGATGTATTACTAGTTGGTAAATATTTAGAGAGAATTTGTGATCATTGTGTAAATATTGGTAAATGGGTTCTTTATCAAAAATCAGGAGTTTTTGAAGAGACAGAATAAAAAAAAGCTGTAAGCAATTGCTTACAGCGTGTTTTTTAACTTGGTGGAGCGTATCGGGATCGAACCGATGACCCCCTGCGTGCAAGGCAGGTGCTCTCCCAGCTGAGCTAACACCCCAAGTGCTTAATAATATTACCTAAATCTTTTGGAAAATGCAAGTATTTTTTGATAAAATTGAAGTATGAAAAACAAATGGACATGGATCATTATTTTATGCCTATTCAATTTTAGTCTAATGACCTTTATATTAACGCACCCAGCAACCAAAAATGTACAGCCAGAAGTTGTGCAAAAGATTTCTAAAAAAGAAGATAAAAAATCTTTTACATTTGTTGGTGTGGGAGATAATTTATATCATGGTGCAATGTATTATTATCAAGATTTAAGAAATGAAGGCTTTAATTTTGATTCTTATTATGAAATGACAAATAAATATACACAGAATGCGGACTTAGCCTATATCAACTTTGAAACTCTATGTATCGGCAAAGAATATGAATTGAGTGGGTATCCGACTTTTAATGGGCCTACAGAAATTTTGTCTGCTGTAAATAAAGCTGGTTTTGACTGGTGGAGTTTAAGTTCGAATCATTCAATGGATCGAGGGGCAGAAGGCTTGTTAAAACAAATTGATATTATTCGAGAAAAATATCCAGATATCATTACAACAGGTTCTCATTCTTCTTCTAAAGATAGAACGCGTATGTTGGTAAAAGAAATCAATGGTATCAAAGTTGGATTTTTAGGATATACCTATGGATTGAATGGGTTTGTGTTGCCTGAAGATAAGCCGTGGCTTGTAGATTTGATTGATAAAAAACAGATGAAAAAGGATATGGAAGCCTTAAGTAAAGTCAGTGATGTGCAGATGGTTTCTATGCATTGGGGAAATGAATATCAAACCTATCCATCTGATGAGCAGGAAGAGCTTGCTAAATATTTAAATGAGATAGGCGCTGAGGTTGTGATTGGTTCTCATCCACATGTAACAGAACCGGCTAAAATTATAAAAGGAAAGAAACAAGATACACTTGTATATTATTCTTTAGGCAATTATACAAGTGCTCAAGATACAGATATGACGATGGTAGGTGGCATGGCAAGTTTTACATTGAATTATGATTCAAATACGAAAAAAACTTCTTTTACAAATACTAAGTTTATTCCATTGATTACATGGTTTGATGTAGGATATAATACATGGAAGACATATTCAATAGAAGATTATAATGATGCGATTGCTTCTACGCACAATTTAGCTTCAGAATATGATCTGTCAAAAGAATGGGTTCAACAATTTGTTCAATCTGTTATGCAAGATCCAGATGGAATAGAGGTAGTGTTAGAATGAGTCAAAATCAAAAAACAATAGCCGAAAATCGTAAGGCAAGACATGAATATGAGTTGTATGATCGTTTTGAAGCGGGCTTAGTACTTCAGGGTACAGAAATAAAGAGTATTCGAAGAGGAAAGGTGCAATTAAAGGATAGCTATATCAGCTTTCAAAAAGGGGAAGCATTTATTAAAGGTATGCATATTTCACCATATGAATTTGGAAACCGATTCAATCATGATGAAACAAGAGATCGTAAGCTTTTGATGCATAAGCAAGAGATTCAAAAGTTAGAACAATCTGCTCGTGTTAAAGGATACACGGTTGTACCAGTAAGAATTTATTTGTATAAAGGATTAGCTAAGCTAGAAATTGCCTTGGCAAAAGGTAAAAATCTTCATGATAAGCGTGAATCACAAAAGGCAAAAGATGCCCAAAGAGAGATTCAAAAGGCCTTGAAAAATCAGTATTAATAGATTATACTGATGTTCCTTGGGGGCGTTCAGGCATTCGATGAGTAAATGTTTGGATTCAGCCACAGCCACGAAGGATACGTGTAATAACCAACTTAAATTAATTGCTAAAAATAAACTTGCTAATGTATTTGGTATGAACCAAAGCATGGCTTTCGCTGCTTAATTTTATTGCCTACGTTTGGCTTCGCAGCCCCTTTCTGAAATTTCGCTTTCTTATTTCAGACTGAGTGTTAAAGAAAAGAAGATAGAGGTAAGTATTGGCTAGTTGCTTATCTTGAAACACCTATAGCTAACCCAAAAGGATTTTTGTTTCCATCCGAAACTTTTGGATAACTAGATGGAAAAAGCTGTAAACGCTGTCTCGTGGGACTTTGCTTAGACAGGAGTTCGATTCTCCTCGCCTCCACCAAATAGTGCAAATCCGAACTCATTCTTTTTCGTGAAGCACTGTGTCGGATTTGTTTTCATAGTAGAGGACGTAGGTTAAACTGCGTCCTCTTTTTTAGGTGTCTCGTAAGTAAGAGCCTGTTTGGAATCTCCAATGCCAGCAGTGGTCGGGTCAGTCACGATACCGAGAATCGTGAGGACTGCGAACAGAGCATTGACAACAGCCAACAGCTTGTCCCCCAGCTCACCCAAATCGAGGGTGTAACCGAAGACAGCGGCAATCACCTGTACCAGCAGAAGCACCGCCGGAATCAGAGCAATCCAAAAGCTCTTGTTTTTTACACGCACTTTCCAGTTAATCATGTTGATTTCCTCCTTAAATTTGATATTTGAAGTAGTTAAAGTAGCTGTTCTTGGCTTTTTTCGTATAACTTCCTCTATATACACGCATATATAGCAAAAGTTTACGCAAAAACCGATTTTCAACTACTTTTACTACTTGGGTTAAAACAGCTTATTGACCTCGGACTGTACTTCGCTCGGGTCATAACCGGCTTGTTTCAGACGATTTACACGGTCTGCGCCGTTGCCCCACGAAGACCAGCGAGCGTCAGAGCAAGTACCATTGTAGATTTCCTTGGCGATTTCAGCCGCAGATTTCTTCGCAGTACCAGCCGCAGTGCCGGACTTGGTAGTGATAAAAGCGTCATAGCCAGCGGCTTTCAGCTTCACCATCATGTTCTCGGCATTGGACTTCTGACTGTAAGCACCGACCTGTACCTTGTACAGATTACCCATCTGTACGATGTAGGTATCGAAGCCAGCGGCTTTCAGTTTTGCCGCCCATGCGTCAGCGTTGGAACGCTTCGAGAACGCCCCTGTCTGCACCCTGTACAGCGTTTTACCGTCAGAGGGTACATCTACCTTACCAGTGTCGGTAGAGCCGCCTGTGAGACGCTTAGTGACCTCTGCGGCAAGGTTGCCGAGACGGTTGTACAGCCAGTCTCCCGGGCAAGACTTATTAGCGAACCATCTATGTACCGTCAGTACCATTTCATCGGACTTCGGTGCATAGGCAAGGGTCTTATTCTTATCGCCCAGCCACAAGAGCTTGCTCTTGCCGTTACGCTGACAAATATCAACGCACAGGTTCACGAGGGACGCATACACAGCGTTATTGAACGCATACGGAGCTGTCTTGTCAGACGCACACTCGATAGTGACTGCTCGCTGGTCGTTCTCACGACTGGAAGAACACCACGAACGATTTTTCTCCTCAACGCTCATGGAGATACGACCGTCAGTACCGATACCGTAGTTGCAACTCGCCTGTCGAGAGGTGCTGATAAAACAGCCACAGATACTCTCTGCGGAGAGCTGACCTACTACACAATGCGGTGTGATACGGTCAATGGAATGGGTTCTCTGCCCGGAATGGTTCGGGGAGAGCTTGGTGTAGACCACCAAAGGACTGTTGCTCATTTTTGTTTCCTCCTTCTTGTCATAATCGGTTAAATGCCATGTCTCAATAACACGCATGAGGTTGTCCACATACTTGTGAGACGTAGCATAGCCATCGGCTTTGATATTCTCAAGGTATTTCCGAGGGTCGGTAACGCCTTTGAGATTTTTATAGTTCGGAATGTTGATGAAATCGAAGTAGCCGATAACTCCGTTTTCCATATCCTTGAACTTACACCACTGCATAGCAGAACTGGTGTAACTGCCGTCTGCGTTCTGCTCGCTTCCCACCATGTGATAGATACCGATACAGGTCTTACAACGACCTTCCCGGTATTTCAGACCAAAGTAGTTATGAGCGTTTACAGCCAGCTCGGAAGTGCCGTAGCCACTTTCCAACACCGCTTGAGCGATGATAGGTGACACGACCTCGATTCCGTATACCGGGGCGTACTTCTTGATATACGCCGCAACGGTTTTGACAAAATCTGAATGGTTCATCGGGTATCACCCCTTTCATACCCACCATCGTTTTCTTGGCTTACCGTGGTAGATTTTTTCTTCCTCGTATCGGTCAAGTCGGTGGTGTGCGGATTTCGTAGACTGCTCAACCATCACGACACGCTCGGACAGGTCGTTGACCCTTACCTTAACGTCTGTGATTTCCTTGCGGATTTCTTTCGTATCATCACTGATAGAATCCAGCTTTTGAGACAGAATAGCGTCAACCTGTGCTTTCTTGCTCACCTCGTCATTATTGGCTCGACTATTGCTCTTGAAAGCAAAGTACACGGCGGCAACAACGGAGACGAAGGTAAGAATCTGATTGAACTCAATGTTCACATTTCTTGTCCTCCTCTTTTAGAATGTGAGGGAGAGCCGGGAGCTACCCTCCCTCATGCCGCCTTATTCAGTGATAAGGTCTTCCAGCTCAAGGTCAATGAGCATTTCCTTTACCTGTTCCTTGAGAACAGCTGGAACGCTTGCGTAAGTACGCTTACCCTTGACAATGAGTGCCACATAGATAACAGCCATGTTTTTCACCTCCTTCCTGTTGAGCCATAGCAAAATGCGCCACAGCATGATTATTCCTCCAACAGCTTCTTGACTTCCTCTCGGAGCTGTTCGGGTACATCGTTAATGGTCTTGAGACCTTTGCGAATCAGTGCAACGTAAATCTTAGCCATAGTTAGTTACCTCCTAAAACCATTTCGTATACTTCCGCAAGTGCCACCTGTACATCGGTGATACTATTAGAGGTTGCGTTGAGAGCGGCTACCAGCTTCTCCTCCTTGGTCTTCTCACGGAACGCAAGATAGAAAGTGCCGTCAGCCCATTCCATCTGCTGAATGAAAACCATATCAGTGTAGGTAGTCTCGGTCTCTCCATCGGAGACCTTCATGGTAGAGAGATTATCCTTGAAAATAGTCTCGTCCACCTTTTCTTTGCTGACATAGTTCGTGCCGTTCATATCCAGCCCGGTCAGCTTTTTGCCATTGGCAAGGGTGATAGTGTACATTTCGTTACCTCCTTTAATTGATTGAATAGGGTGTCCATGTTACTTCGTTGTTTCTTACTCATTATTTTGTAATGATTCTTAAACCAACTCTTATAGAAGTCCGTAAACTCCTTTTCTGTTAGCTTCGGAGCGAGTTTCTTCATTTTCCGTCTCATTGCGGTAAGCCGTTTGGGATTGATTTTCTGAATCACCCTCCCGGTGTCCGTTAGAGAGTATTGAACTTGAAGAAATCGCCAATGCTCGGAGAGCTTACAGATTCTCGTCTTCCGGGTATTGACCGTGATTCCGAGTTCGTTCGCTATCTCGATAATGTCCTCAAGAAGCCCCTGTAAGAACTCTTTGCTCTCGTGGATAGCATAACTATCGTCCATGTAGTCAGCGTAGAATTTCACACCTCGAACGATTTTGACATAATTATCAATTCGTATTCGGTAAGAGATTCCGGCGGTCTGTGCCACTTGGTCTCCGATATTAAGGTGCTTCCCCATGAACTTTTCGCCTGTGAACAGCTTCGGGTTCATATACTGATAGAGGAGAGAATCAAACAACCTGTCGAGACAGTGTTCGTATTCTTCATCGCTCATGTACGATACATCAATCCTTGAGCGTTCTACGGTCTTTCGCAGAAGCCATAGGGCGTGTTCATCATCGACATACTGCTCAAACAACTTCAACAACACATCATGTCTGATATTGTCGTAGTATTTCGAGAAGTCTATCAGAAGAATGTACCCTTCGTTGCTACCATGCTGTGCATAATATTTCCGAAGGTGGGTGAGCAACCTCTTACGAGTGAAAGCGATACCTTTTCCGACAACGCTTGCTCCATTGTCATAAATGAGGTGTGGTTCAATCAGAGGATTCAAAACCTCGTCACAGAGAGCGTGTTTCACGATTCTGTCTTGAACCTGTTCGCCTGTAATACGCCGGAGCTTTCCTCGTTCATGCAAGGTGAAGTTTGTAGTTGGTAAGAACTCATACTCCATGTTCTCAAGGTCTCGTTGCATTTTCGATAACTCCAACAGATAGGTCATGTTAAACCTCTGTACCTGTGGTTTCCAATCACTACCTTTCATTGCTTTAGCTTTACTTTCGTAAAGAACATTTCCATCAAATATCTTGCGCTTATAACCTCGGCTATCGTAATAGGAGGTGTCGCATTTAGTATTTACCATACGGAAGGATAATCTCTCCTTTCTCTGTCTGTGAAACGCTCGATAGGCTACTCAATCACAGAATCGAAATCCGGGCGAACGCCATGAGAATTGGAAGCGTTGTTGTAGTTCGCATTACCGTTGTTGTTGACATTGGCGAAATTGGAAGCGGAATCAGAGATTACCCTCTTGGAGAGCCGACTTGAACTTGTTGTCAGACTTTCTCCAACCTTTAAGGAGGTTTATTTCGGTCTGTATCATTTCAGCGAAACGAAGGTACTTGTTCACATCGACAGGAAGGGTCTCGATAGCATACTGCAATTCCTGTGTGAGCCTATAACACTGTCCGACTGCTCGGTCTTGGTGAACTCTACGCTCAATCAGTTCTTCCCGGTAGGTTGGGTAAATGCTGTTTGCAACATATACCTCCTCGGTGATATTACGCAGACAATCAACAATCACTTTTCGCTCGTCTGCGATGAACCATTCTGCAAACGCAGTGTTCTTTTCCATGAGCTTTTCATATCGGACTTTTTCATCGGGTGATAACTCCTCATACGGTCTGCCGCCGAAGGTTGTTTCAACTTTCTTCACGGCTTTGTCGAGGTCGTACCCGAAATCACGGAGCAGTAAATCCGTGACCTCCTTACGCATTTTGTTGAGGTGGTGAAATACCTCAAACTGTGACGGTTTTCGTTTCGATTTCAATACAGACACTTGTTAATAAACCTCCTTGTGCGCCCCACAAGGGGGCGCAGATTTAAGATATACAGAAAGCCGGGCGAACGCCACGAGAATCGGAAGCGCTGCCGCAGTCCGCACAACCGTCGCGGCCGACACGGGCGAAATTGGAAGCGGTAATAACGTCCCTCAACCACCAGTTATTTCTGTTGCAAATACGGCTCGGCTCGTGCTGGAACAGCGGCAACTGGGATTTCTCGACACGGTAGTTAGCCGGGACATTGCTACCGTCAGAAACAGGGGAGAAAATACCACTGCCGTAGACCATCTGCTCGCACATAAGGTCAACTTCGGAATCGCACCATGCGCCGCCGGAAGCACGACCATTCGCAACAGCGTTCGTCAGATAGATTCTGTGTTTCAGAACATGACCGCTGAACGCACTCTTGATAGTGGTCTTAGCCTGTTTGAGATTGCTCTTGTACATATCCGAGCCAACATAGCCGCCAGCCGTAGTATTTGCCGCACCACCTTCGTAACCGCCGGAGCTGGTGTTGTGCATTTGTGCGTTGTACAGGCAAGTGTCCGGCACGATAACTACATGGTGGGTGGTACAGCTCGTATCGCCACTGTTGAGGTAGTAATCGAACGCCGCAATACGGTAGTTGACACCGCCGATAGTCCAGTAATCACCGATGTATAAATCATCGAATGTACCAGCCTTGATAGCGGCATACTGTGCGGTAGTCACGGTGCTACCCAGCGACTTGCCACGGTAAATTGCATTGTGCGCCCCGGCGTTGTTAAAGAGCAGAGGAGCGATTTTCGCTTCCATACCCTCAACCGCCTTGGCTCTGAAATTGGCAAAGGTGATTTTCTTCAAGCCTGTGCCATCGTGAATCGGAATCAGACACGAATCGGTCGGTGTGGTGAACGCCGTGAGTTCCGTCACTTTCTTGGTTTCAATACTGATTGCACTCATTTTTATTCCTCCTTATATTTCCAATCTGCCACGATTGCATTACCCAAATCGTCAGCAAGAAGCGTAGTACCAGTGTTGTCAATCGCAACAGGTACAGTGAAAAGGTTCTTCAAGGTCATGTGTTCCAGTGCCGCTAAACGCTCGTCTACTTCGGTAATCTGATTTTGCAGACTTCCGGCAATATCTTCGTTCAGCTTACCTTTGATACCAGCAAACCATGTGTTAAATGCCGCAGTCTGCTCGCCCTCGTAGGTAGTCATGTGTTCCTCATAAGTCTTTTCGATTTGTGCCAAAGACGAATCGCCCTGTGCCTTGAGGTTGACGAAATACTGGGTCAGCTCTTGATAAGAACTATCACCCGAGCTTTTGAAAAGCTCCTTCTGCGTGGTGAAGTAGGTCTGAAACTCCTCATACAAGTTCGTGCCGTTTTCCAGCATAGACATGATGTAGTTCAGAGCTTCGTTCATACGGTTAGCGTCTTTCGCACCGAAGAAGGATTTCTCCTTATTGGTGTAGGTCGTAACATCGTTGAACGATACCGTACCATCGGAGTTATCGACCTGTGTGTATCTTTTCAGACCACTCCAAACAGCGTCCGTATAATCAGTAGGAAGTAATTTCCACGCCATTTATAACCCTCCCTTCATACCAAAATTCCATGTGAATGTCCTCCTTCCCTCACTCTCATTGGTGAGCCTGTCGTAAAGGTCAAGGATTGCTCCCTCCAAACGATTGAGTTCTTTGAAATCCATCGTATTACCATTGGCGGCATAGGTAGGAGCAGTGCCGTAAGACCTCTTGAGACTGTGGGTATTGATGGTAACGAGGTTCGCTTCCAGTGCATTGATTTCATCAGCATAGAAGTAGTCCTTTACGGTCTTATCGCTTCCGACAGACTGAATAGCGAACTCGTCATACATCTTGATAGCCAACTCACGGAGGTATTCGAGGTTGTTCTTAATTCGATTGAAGTCCACGGCGTTGAATCTGTCCCCGGTGTAAACACCATCGACAGTCTCACCGTTCCAATCGGTTTTCGGTGTAGACCACGACATTTTAACCTCCAATCCTTCGGGCGGTTACTCGACCCGAAAATGCTTGCTTGAAATTGACAGTGTGACGGTAGATATTTACCCTCATACCATCGTGAAACTCGTTTTCTTGATACACAATGTCGGTAGCGTCCAGCTCGGGATTTCCTCGAGTATCGTATTCGTACTCGATTCCGGCTGTGTAGTAATCAGCCAGCCATGCGGCAAGCTCATTCGCCATCGTGGTATTACTTATCAGAGGATTCTTCCACTTGACTGTCTTACCACGAGCATTGAGAGACACCGTAGCGTACTTCTCAACGATTTTGTACCGATAGCCCTGTACCTCGAGCTTAAACGAGCCAGTGACATTGAATTTGATGGTAACGAAGTAGTTACTCCATGCCACTACGGTTGCCTTACCTTCGACTTCATCGAGCTTCACCTTATAACCATAGGAAGGGTCTTGAATGTAATAAGTCTCGACCTCACCAGCGACTACATCTATGTCCTCATAGACAAGGTTTTCTTCTCGATTGTTCTCTTGGTAGGTGTAACACGGAACGATAACCTCTTTGATAAGCTCCTGTTTGATAGCTTTCGGGGAGGAGGTCATGTCCCGGCGATTCATGGTGAAATCCACAACATCGCTCAAACTGAAATAGTTCAGCACGATACGGTTGTATGGTTCTGCGGTCTTGGTGAACTCAATCTTCATCACATCGAAATCATCGAAATCTCGAAGAATAATCGAAGTAGTGCTGATTTCGTCCTTCTCAACCGGGTATTCATTTACAGGCTCGCCACCCTTGTACGTTCTGATTGTGAACGCCGCCGGGAGAGCTGTACCGAAGACCAGCTTCAAACCGTAATAAGCTCGAATCGCTTCCATCGTGATAGTAACGACAGGATTCTTTGTGAATGTTCCGTTTGCCCCGGAGATTTCCTTCGAGACATACCCGGTTGTCAGAGCCGCCTTGCCGTTTCTCGGAAGGAAGAACATCGTCCCATCGGTAGGGGTGTAATTCCCGGCGAGGGTTGCATATTCGACCTTCGGTGTGTCCGTCAGCACATTTGCGGCGTTGGAGTAGGTCTCCTCGCCGTTGGTTGCGATGGAAGCACTCGGCATGAAATTCGACCTGATTTGAACCTTGCCGTCTCGAGACTGGGTGAGAACACATCGACAGGCATTTGCGATAATCTGCAATGCTTCTTTGTATTTCACTCTCGGAATCGGGTTGTTAGAGTAGAGCTTCTTCAAACGTGGGTCGATGTAATACTCGGAAATCCCAGCGTCCTTCAAAATTTCCTCTGCCAGTGCGTAGTAGCTTTTACCAGCGGCACTATACAGACCCTTCACATACTCGCCGTCCATGTTGCGGAAAATGTCTTGGCAACGGATTGTAGCCGTGTTATCGTCACTTTCCCATTCGGAACACCACAGGTGGTTTCCTTGAATCCACTCGATAGTGTCAGAACCCGGGGTCTGATAACCGTACATAATATCCATTTCCTGTCCTGTCTCGAGGTAGTTGATAGCCGAGTTCGGGTTATCCACATTGAAGTAGTGGTCGTAGTTTTTCAGCGTTACCGAAAAATCGAACTGCGGAACATCAGCCCCGATAGGGGAAACGTAACTGTCAAGAGCAGAACTCATAACAGAATCGTTGTAATACACAAGTCCGTAACCGAACATGATAGAGTAGATACGCAAACGGCTTTGAGGATTCTTCATCTTGTAGAACACCAGCTTGATATAGGTTGTATTTTCCAATACTTCCTCAGTACTCCACTTTGATTTTGTATTCCCTCTAAACTCAATGGTCTGCCCGGTACTTCCGACAATATCGAAATCAACCGGGTAATTCTCACCGAAGTTAATCGTGAGACCCTTGAAATCCGTTGCGATTGTGTTCAAGCTGATAACCACTTCACATCGAGCTTCGGAAACCAACTTGTCCGAGACAATCCCGGTATCATAGTATCTCCCTCCCTCGGTAGCCCGAGGGAGAAAGAACATAGAGCCATCTACTTTCGTGAACTCCTCCTCGAGAGTGGCATAGACCGTATCGTCAATATGCTCTCCGAAGATATTGTCCTTGTTCGAGTAGTAGGCATAACTGCCATTATCGACTGTAGCTTTCGCCTGTGCTTCTTGGTTCACAAGTCCGAAAGAAACCATAATGTATGCTCTCTCACGGAGAGAGGACTTCATGCTTTCTTTGTATGCTTTCGATACTTTCTGCATAAGACCCCTCCTTTACTCGCCAGTGTCGATAAGATTTACCTTGCAATTCCGATAATGCGTTGGAGTACCGTCTTCTGTCACCCAGTAGGGTTCTCCTGTACGGTCTCCGCAGTACATTCTTACGGTTTTGCGTTTATTTGTTACAGGGTCATTAAATTCGACATAGACGAAGAAATTGCTCAAGATAGAGAGAATCCGTTCCCATTGAGCCGCAGTGAGCCACGCCCACTCAAGCCCATCTATCTTGTACTGGTCTCGCCCAACTCTTTGACCTACAACAGCACCGTTAGCGTCTCGTCCGCTGTCAACCACGGTGGTTACGACTACGCTCACACCTCGTTTACAAGGTGGTAGCTCATAACCATTTATCGCTAAATATGCCATCGCTACACACCTCCTTTACTCAGTGAAGCTGAAACCGTTCGCTTCCTTTTGCGTGGTAACAGCGTCATTGATTGTACGGTTGCCGACCTTTACGATGGTCTGTTCCTTCTTGTCTGCCTGTCTCTTGGTATCGGTAGCGATTTCCTTGAGAGTAGGTTCGACATACTCGTGGTAGAACTCACGCATATTGCGAGACCACGAATCATCGGAATATGCACCGTCATAGGATTTCTTGGAATCTTCGTACACCGTCTGTGCCAGCGAGTTATAAGGGTCATAACCGCTTGCCGAAGCCAGCACAAGGTTATCATTGATTCCGGCGGTACTTACGACAACGGCATTGATAATACCGTTCGCACAAGTCACAATGTCTCGAGACATGGACTGCCAGTACCCGGAGAACTGCGCCATACCGCTCACGATGGAGCTGTGCATGACAGAAGCAAGCTGGAATCGGTTCAGCACTTCGGTAGTACCATTTACATGACCCACCAGCTCTGCGCCGCTCTCACCAGCAACGAACATAGAGCCATGCGCTCGGTTCGTGCCGCCAGCATATTTCGGCATTGCTTTCCACATATTCGGAGTGATGATACCGCCGGAAGCGAACATCTTCACGCCGCCGTTCGCACCAACGATACCGCCGTTCGCCAGTCCGAAGAACTTCTTAATAGAAGTCCAGCCGGATTTGAAAAGCGAGATACCGACAGATACCGAAGTACCAACGAAGCTCGAGATAGAACTCCAACCGTTTTTCCATAGAGAGATACCGACACCTACGGTGTGACTACCAATCCAGTTCTTAATTGTTGTCCACCCGGACTTGAAAAGCGAAATACCTTGAGCGATAACAGGAAGACTACCAATCCAGTTCTTTACGGTAGACCAGCCGGATTTCAGCAACGAGATTCCTTGCGAAAGCGTAGGAATGTTACCAATCCAGTTTTTAACCGTAGTCCAACCCGACTTGAGTAAGCTGATACCTTGAGAAAGAACCGGGATATTTCCAATCCAATTCTTAACCGTAGTCCAACCACTCTTGATAAGGCTGATTGCTTGGGACAGAGTAGGAATGTTACCAATCCAACCCTTTACTGTCTGCCAACCGCTCTTAATGAGATTGATTGCTTGGGACAGGGTAGGAATATTGCCGACCCAGTTTTTAACCGTTGTCCAGCCGGATTTCAGCAACGAGATTCCTTGACTGACAACCGGGATATTACCGACCCACTCTCTTACAGAGTTCCAGCCGGATTTCGCAAGACTTACTGCTTGCGATACTCCCGGGATATTGCCAATCCAGCCCTTGACCGTCTGCCAGCCACTCTTTGCGAGTGCGACAGCTTGGTCTACGGTAGGAATGTTGCCTATCCAGTTTTTCACGGTAGACCAGCCGGATTTCAGAAGCCCGACACCCTGTTTCACAGCCGGAATGTTACCAATCCAGTTCTTCACAGAAGACCAGCCATCTTTTACGAGCTTTACGCCAGTTTCAAGAGATAGACCGTCTTTCGTCTTGTCAGACCACCAACCCTTTACGTTGTCCCACCATTCCGAAGCATTGTTTTTTACTTCGGCAAGGAATTGAACAGGCTTGCTGTTCTTAACCTTCTTTTTGAATTTGTTCCACTCGTCAGATATATTTCCGAGAGCTTCCTTAATTCCGCTCACCATCGAACCCCAGCTAACAGGTTTTCCAGTAGCGAAGTCTTTGACCCCATCTGCAATGAGAGCAAGACCGAGAGGAATACCAACACCTGTCAGACACAGCATGAGACCGATAGCGAGTTTGCCGAGAGAACCAGCCATTGATTTAATCTTGGTAAAAACTCCCTTGATTTTTTCTTTGATGGTTTCCCAGTTAATAGCTACTGCTGTACCGAGAGCCGCCGCACCCGATAATATCAATCCAACACCGAGAGGAATACCAACCCCGGTGAAGCACAGGATAATACCGATTGCAAGAGCCGCCGCCCCAGCGATAGCAAGTATTTTAGTAGTTACGCCCTTTAGCTTGTTTGTCAAAGTGTCCCAGTTAAGAGCCACAGCCGTACCGAGAGCCGCCGCACCAGCGAGGATAAGACCTACGCCGAGAGGAGTTGCAACTCCTGTGAAAGCGAGAATCATACCTATGGCAATGGAAGCCGCCCCAGCAATGAGAAGAATCTTCGTAGTAACCTTTCTGATATTGTCCGGCATACTATTCCAATTCAAACCGACCGTTGCGGCAAGACCGACAGCACCAGCGGCAATCATCGCAATACCCAGCCCGGTTGCAACTCCTGTCAGAGCGAGGATTGCACCGACACCGATTAAAGCACCGCTCACGATAGCCACAATGCTTAGTACGGATTCTTGAACATCACCTGTTAAGGAGTTCCAGTTCAAAGCTACTGCCGAAGCGACAGAAACCGCACCAGCGGCAATCATCGCAACACCGAGAGGAACGTTTACACCAGTCAGAGCGAGAATTGCACCGAATGTCAGTAATGCACCTCCAACAATGGTTTCGAGCATACCGATTGTCCTACGGAGAGGGTCAGACATCGAATCCCAGTTAAGACCGATTGCTGTAACCATGCCGACAGCACCAGCCGCCATCAATGCGATACCGAGAGGAACATCAACGCCAGTAAAGGCGAACAATGCACCCATAGCCAGCAACGCACCGCTCACGATTGCCGTGAGAATGGACAGAGCGTTCGACAGGTCTCCGTTGAGGAACTTCCAGTTAATTACAGCCGCAGTACCGAGAGCCGTCGCACCAGCCACCATGAGACCAGCACCGAGCGGTACATTGACACCCGAAAATACAAGGAAAGCACCGATAGCCAACAGGAAGCCGCCCAGTACCCCGGTAACGAGGGTAAGTACCTTCGCCAACCGTTCCGACATTCCGTTCCAGTTTGCCATTACCGAAGCCGCCAAACCGACAGCACCAACAGCCATAAGACCGAGACCGAGAGGAATGTTCGCACCAGTGACAACAAGGATAGTACCGATTGCCAGTAAGAATCCGCTGATAACAGCAGTGATTTCCCACATAGCGTCCTTAATCATCTGAACGATTTCGTCAACCTTAGAAGTGATTACGTCACCGAGGAAATCGTAGGTAGGAAGGTCAATGCCTAAATCCCCACCACCGATACCAGCACCCGAGCCGCTACCAGCACCCGAGCCGCTACCGCTTCCACTGGAACTATCGTCTTTAGACAGGACGTTCAGCTCGTCAATACCGAGCAGAGCATTTTTCAGCTTCTTAGCCGCTTTCCCGGCTTTACCCAGTCCATCGGAAGCGTCCCCGGCATTGTCAGCCAAATCGCCAACCGCAGAAGCACCAGCAGAAATGCCGGAATAATCTACCTCCGGGAGTTTGAATCCGAACAGACTTGCGATAGAGTTTGCCAGCATACGGACAATCTTCGCCAAAGCGATTGCATACGGTAATACTGCGTTCAGAGCCGGGATAAAGATATTACCCAAAGCTCTTGCACACTGCGTAACCTGTGCCTGTAAAACACGAAGCTGGTTCGCCGGAGCGTTCAGAGTACGAGCCATATCACCTTGAGCGGTAGTTACCTGTGTCATAATTGCGTAGTAACGCAACTGCGACTTTTCAGCCTGTGTCATAGCAGAGACCTTTTTCTCGATACCGAGAGCAAGAGCTTCCTCTTGCAGTCTTGCAACAGACAGGTCGTAACCCAGTCTACGAAGCGGCTCAAGTTCACCCGAGATACCCGACTGTAACTTCTGCATTGCGTCCTCAAACGAAATGTTGAAGAACGAAGAAATGTCGTAGCCGAGCTGTGTGAGGTTCTTGGACATGAGGTACGCTTTATCGCTCGCCACGCCGAAACCGCTAATGATGGTGTTGAACACACCTTGATTTCGCATGAACTCGCCCGGGTCGATACCGAGAGCTTCGCTGACTGCTTCTGCGTAGTTCTGTGCTTCCTCTGCGTATTTACCCATAGAAGCGGTAAACAGGTTCAAATCCTCAATGTACTGGTTGGACTGTGTTATCCACGAAGCGATTACTCTCGCACCAGTACGCACAACACCCATAGCCATTTTGATTTTGGCATACAGATTCATGTAACTATTTGCCGCCTTATTGTTCTCTTGCGAGATTCTGTTCGTGACGGTAATAGCTCTCTGAATGTTCGTAGGAAGACGATTGAACGTCGCAGTTACAGCATTGAGCTGATTTGTCAGCGGAGCAAGAGCCGTAGACAACTGCTGAATCTGACTGGTGAACTTAGTCATATCCATGTTGTCGAGGGTGTCTGCCAGCTTCGGTAACTTATTGAGCGCATTGATAGTGGACTTTAGCCCGGAAGCGTTCAGATTGTTCAACGGTTGAAGTGCTGTACCCAGCTTCTCCATAGCACTGAAATCTACACCAGTGAGGGAAGCGGCGGCACTGCCGATATTTTGAAGCTGATTTCCGATGGAAGACGAAATCTTGAGACTGCCGAGACCTTTCAGTTTTTCCAAACTGGAAGCGAGCTTGTCAATCTTGTCTGCCCCGGAACTATCCATGCTTTTAAGGGCGGTATCGAGATTGCGTACTTGATTTGCAACGCTTGTTAATCCGACACCGCCCCTAACTGCATTTTTGAGTTTGGACAAAGAAGCGGAAAGAGCGTCTATACCAGCGACAGCCGAGGTGGAACTCGACTGAACTTCCAATTCGAGTTGTTCGATTGTAGTAGGCATAAAACTCACTTCCTTTCTTGTAACTGCTTATTTGCCTGTACCATATACGCTTGCATATAGCGCAGACCCTTTTCAGACTTAGCCTTTTCCTTCTTGAGTTCTGCTTCCTCCACCGTCTTTTTATTGATGGGATATGCTTCTTCAACATAAGGTTGGGCTTTAGTTCCCTTTTTGGCGAAAGCACGAAGAATCGGAGACAGACGAGAAATAGCGTCATAGATGTACATACCCTGTAACCACATTTCTTGATTGACCCTCTCTTTGCGAAGCTCCTCCGCTTTGCGGTAGGACTTCACGAGAGTGGAATCTCTATCCCAGTATTGTTCTTCCGTCATGCCTATTGATAAGTAATAGGGGAACTTTGCGAGAAAAATCTCCGAATAAGAAGGGGGAGCAGAGCGATTCTCACGCTCGCTCCCCTTGTTAGCGGATTCATCTGTCAACAGCGAATCACTTACCAACTCGCTGTCCAGCTTACGTTTCCCTCGGATTTCTCGGGTTCTTCGACCAGTGCCATAATCGGCTCGTTGTACATTTCTGCCAGCTTACCGATAAGCTCCTCCTTGTTCGTCATGTGGGAGAAGATTTCGTTGATAACTTCCTTCTTCTCGAAACGATGATGTGCGAGGAACGCACCTTCAAACAGTGCCGGGAGAGTAGACATAGGCTTGTTCTCGACCTCTGCCGCAACGAAGCCCTTCTTCTCCATTTCCGTAACCGTTCTGCGAGTGAACTCAAGGACATATTCTTTATCCTTGAAAGTGAATTTCAACTGCTTTGCCATGATGATTTATCCTCCTTATTTTTCCTTACTCTGCGTCCATGCTAATAACAGTGGACGGAGCGATAGTGATAGTCATTTCGACAACCTCATTCGTGCCGCCGCCGTTAGCATAAACAGACAGAGAGCCTTTGAACTTGAACTTACCGCTGTCACCAGTAGGAGTGACGGTATCGCCAGCTTCCGTACCACCGAACCAAACGGCGAACTCCTTCTCTGTACCTTCCAGTGCTTTCAGCTTCTTGTACTCCTCGAGAGTATAGTTCGCAGTGAACTCAAGAGAATCGAGGGACTGAATACCCGGAATGTAAGTCTGCATTTTGTCAGACAGAGTAGTAGTTTCCAGCATTTCCGGCGCACCGCCGAGGTCGGGAAACTCCTTAATGTCAATCAGCTTCTCCCATGCGGAAGTGTTATTCTGCATGAGAAAAATCTTGTAAGTGCTAATAGCCATGCTTGTTTACCTCCTATAAATAGTTTTGTTTTTAGAGACGATAGCCCTGTATCGAGCCACCATTCTGTAAACCGTTGCGTCTTCCTCGTTGGGAACAGGGTTCATAAGGGTTCGTGTGAAACCGAGTGCTTCCATCTTGGAATCAATGAGAGCGATGATTGCTTTACATTCAGTCTTCTTACCACTCGTTTTATTAGAGTAGACATTGACCTCGTAAAGCACCTGTGCGTGGTTTTCGATACACCCGGAATCTCGAGTGTTTCGATAAACTTGATTGTCTGTCTCAATGAGAGAGACACAAGGGAAGGAAGGTGGAGACTTGACATATTCGCCAGTCATATAGATTTTCGGGTATTTCTTTCGCACCTCTGCGGACACGATACTGAATACCTCTGTCTCAATGTCAATCACCCGAACACCTCCTTTGCGATAGACTGAATATCATTGCAAACGGTGGTGATTGCAAGAGCCATCGGCATACGAGCCGGAGTACCACGAGACAGCTTCAATTCGCCATTTTCGTAGAATCCCCAAACTTCTTTCTTGCCGTTACCCTTACCGAATCCACCGATTGTCATTCCCAGTTCCGCACCGTGAGGGTGAGGGGACGAACCGGGAGAGCCATTATGATAGACACCAGCACCAAACTCAACCCACACAGCGTCTTCACCACTTGCGACAACGACAGTAACCGACCCTCGATTGTCAACCGACACATCGACTTGTGCGTATCGTGGAGAAGTTTGCCCTCCTTTGAGAATAAGCTCGTCAACGATTGCACCGCTGAATCCGCTTTTCGCTTCATCAGCCAGCCGCTCGGCTACTTTCTCTCGGAGGAGTTCTGTTTTTCTAAGGATTTCTTGTTTGTAATCAGCCAGCTCTTTCATAGCTCGGTTGATTTCACTCGTTGACAATCCGAATGAGATAACTTTTCTACCCACTGACAGTCACCTTGCTTATCGCAACCGATACGCTGTTCAAGCTCTTGGCTACCTTCTTGACGATATAATCGTGAGGAGTAATGACCTCACCATCATCGTTCGTAACCAAAGCCCCGGTTTCATCAACCTGTGGCGTTTTATCGACCCATAGCACTGTGTACTCGTCAATAGGGGGAGCGTCTGTCCCCATGACAATTACCTTGTCATAGCTCTCGCTTTCTCCAAACTGTCGGGTGCTTGTTTCACCCTTGGCGGCAGATATATTAGCGGAGAACTCTACCGGGTTGTCTCGAATGATTTCATATTCCCCTGTAACATTTCCGTATTCGTCCGTCTTAGGGACTTTCTCTTTGTACAGAGCGTAGAAGAATTTGCTCTTGTTTCGTTCCATCATTCTCATTTAATCACCCCCACATGAGGAGTAACCACCTTGAGCATTGAGGAAGGAATATCAGCATTTTCATAGCTTCGGGAGATACCGTTCTCGGAATGAGAGGTCTGACCCTCCGCACCACGCTTGTTCAGCATATAAGCGGCAATCTCGCATTGGAGAGTGTCATACTGTGCCGGAACTTCCGTTACGCTGGAATCATACGGATATGCTCGATTGATGATTTTACGACCAGCCAGTTTGAGATAGGTGGACAGCACTTCGTCACTGTCCGAACCACCGACCATCGCTTTGAGAGCAATCAGCTTTTCTTCCTCGGTCATGTTGTCCACCTCCTTTACTTAGGCAATCTCGTAGAAACCTTCGGTCTTCGGGTTGGTCTTAGGCTTACCAACGATGTAGCCGTTGTCGGTCTTAGCGTAGTAAACCTTGCCCTCGGAAACCGTAATGTCCGCAGTGGCAGTAGCAGTACCCTTGAAAATCTTGACTGCCTTGGTAGCGTCAGTCAGAGCCGCAAGGTAATACTTACGAGACCAAATAGTGTTCTGACGAATATCGCCGTTACGGTCAGTCTCAACCTCGACACCCTTCTTATTGAAGATGGTAACTGCCTGTCGAGTAGCAACCACGATAGTACCCTTCGTAGCGTCCTTCTTGGTGTAGATGTTCACGCCGCCAACAGTACCGATGTAGCCAGCACGAGCGAACGCTTCCACATACTTGAGGTCTTCTGCGAGGTTCTTACGAAGCTCGGCAGTATCGCCCGGGTGTACGAAAGCGAAAGTCTGCGGAGCAACCTTCTCCGGCTGATTGTCAGTGCTTTCGATGTTCAGATTGGCAACAGCGTCCACAAATGCGGCGAAGTCAATCTTCGCAGTAGGAACGACCATAGTAGCCTTCTTGAACTCGCCGTACACATCGCCGTTTACGGTATTGAACATATCAGTACCCATGTGACGAGCGCCGACAGGAACGAGCATAGGGTCAGTCATTTCCTGTTCGTCATAATACTGGAACTTGTTCTGTGCGAGCTGAATCTCGTACTCCTCCGGGGTGAAAGAAACCTCAATGCTCTTGGTGTTACCTTCGCCCATTTTCAGCTTCTCCGTACCAGCGGTAGCCTTGTAGACGTTAATCTTGCGCTTCATACCAGCAGTACCCACGAGAGAGTTATCAACAGTACAGAACTGCTGTAAATCGAGGTGGGAATTGAACTGGTCTTCTACCTCGTTGGAGAGATAGAAATTGTCATAAATCTTATGAGCCATTACTCATTACCTCCTGTATCGTTATTGGTGTAGAGGGCTTTGTAGTCCTCGGGATTCTTCACAGAATAGTCATAACGCTCCTGTGGAGACATTTTGCGGAGCTTCTCAAGGGTCATTGTCTTGGAATCTCCGTCCGGGGTCGGTTTCGGTGTATCTTTAAGGGCTTCCGCACGAACCTTCTTCTCGACATTCTCAAGATGTTTCTTCTGATTGGCGAAGACCTTCTCGGTATCACCATCAGCCATTGCTTCTGCGGTAGCGTCAGCCAGCTTCTCCTCGTAACCCATGCCGAGCAACTTTGCCTTGAACTTGGAAACTTCGCTTTCACGGAGCAGTTTGTCGTACTTGGACTGCAACTCCTCACGTTCCTCCTGTTCCTTCTGCTTTTTCTGCTCGTCCTCGGTGAGCTTTTCATTCAGCTCCTTCTTCTTAGCCGCAAGCTCGGAAGCTGTCTTATCGAAAATATCCTTCTTTACATATCCGCTGTAATCGGGGTCTTCTGTCTCGAACGCTTCAAGAGCGGCAATTTTCTGTTCCGGGGTCATGTCGGCATAGCCGTCAATCTTGCTAATGTCAATTTTTGCCATGTTGAAATCCTCCTGTCTTTTAATGTCTTCTGTGACAATGTTTGCGGTTTAAGTCTTCTCTGACTATTGCGATTTAAGGCTTCTCTGCCTATATTCACAGCGGCTTACCGCTTAAATATCGTTATTGTCCGGGTCATTATCATCGTCCCCGGAATCATCGGGAGTGGTCTTCTTAGCCAGTTCAGCGGCTTTCTCCTGTTGCTCCTCGTAATACTTCATGCTCATGTTGTAAGCAGATTCAGCGTCAGAGAACATTCCGCTATGCTGGAACGCCAACTGTGGGTGAATCTTAGGCTCTTGAAGCATGGAGATAAGGACTTGAGATTTACTCTGAATGGCTTCGTAGTTACGGCGAGTGAACTTCATATCAATATCACTCAACTTGAGCGTGAGACCGCCGAGGTCTCGACAGATACGAAGAACCAGCTTGAGCATTTTCTTTTCTGCTCGCTTGAAGACATTCTCGCTGTCCTTTGCTCGAGCTTCTGCGTCAGACCAACCATCACGGAGCAACACGGCAGAACCAGTATCACTCGTGGAAGAACCGCCGTTACGGTTCGGCATACCGCAGATAGTGAGCATTGCGTTGTAGTAATCGTCCTTGAGGGTCTGCGATTGTGTCTGATTCAGCTCTGTGGTGACTACACCAACATCAGCGGCTTGTCCGTCCACGGACTTCACCTTGATTGCGCCGAGCTGTAAGAACTCCTCGTATTCCTCCTTGGTAATGTCGCAGTTAATGAACTTAATAAAAGCCTGTACCAACTGCTCCATACCGTCCATACGGTTACTTTCCACATTGTTGATTGCGTCCAGTAGAGGAAGCACAATCTCAAAAGAACCGAGACGAGCATTGTTTCCCGGGTACTCGATAATCGGAATCATGTCGAGAGCATGAGGTTTGGATTCCACCAAAATGTCTCCGTCCACGAGGTAATAGCGATTCTCGGTGTAAATCGAGTAGTGGAAAATCTCGTTATCGTCCTTGCTGTACTTAACCGCCATCAGCGGCTTGTTACCGATTTCGTTTGAATACACAACGAAGGTGTCTCTCGGGTCGAGAGTGTAAAGCTCAAAAGGAGCTTCGTCTTCCTCACCCGGTTCATCGGGAAGGACAAGACGGAACGCTGTACCACAAATCATCTGCCACTCAACAAGCTCTTGGTCTTGAGCGGCTTTGTCCTCTGCGAACATATACTCGTTGAGGGTGTTAATCTGCTTTACGATTTCCTCGCCACCATTACGGCTGACGTACTGAATCGGTTCGCCACACAGATACCCAACCTTGAAGGACACGATTTCGTTTGCACGATTTTCGGTAATCTTATTGCAGATTTCGGGGCGAACGTCTTTGACACGGTTTCTGATTGGCTGGTCTCCACGGTAATACTTCCACAGGTAGTCAATCTCACTGCGGTTCAAATCGTGAGTAGCAAGAGCCTTACGAAGAACATCAACCACGTTTTCGTCCGTGATTTCTGTCACGCTGGTCTTGATAATGCGCCGACCGCTCATAAATCGTGTCTGACTTAGATACTTCGGCTTGCTCTCGTCAATTTGATGTGCCACGTTCCTTCCTCCTTTCTGCATACAAAAAATGGGTGCATGACTGCTTGAGGTCTAAATTACCTCGTGCAATCATGCACCCATTTATCTCTAAAATTTGAGTGAGCATAAATTACTCACTATTACGCTTTACATTGTAACACACTATATAGTGTATGTCAACACCATAGTGCATACAATATGTTGATAATTGTGTGGAAAGTGTGGATAAGTAACACTTCTTGTGTTACCACGGTCTCTGAAAGATTTCAACTTTTGCGCCGGACAGACTTTGTGCGAACTCTGCCAGCATAGCCATACCATCGGGAACATCATCGTGCTTGTTTTTACCAGCCACAGTGTAAGAGCCGAGCATATCCATCATACGACCGTAATCGCTCTGACGTTTATACAGGCTATCGTCTTTGAACAGGCAGTGTTCCTTAACCCATGCACTGTTTACGATGATTTTTGTCTCCTTATTGGCAGTAGTGAACTTGGTCGTAATGCGAGTGATACCGCCACGCTTCTTGACCTCGTTCTGTACCTTCTCGGCAACACGACCACCAGCGGAATTGCTCTCGAAGCGGCACATTTTAACCTTACAGCGGAGCAATATGTCCACCAATCGAGCGTCAACGATGTTCGGTAAGCTGTTATCACAGATACAATCGTCAATGTAGTAGTCATTACCGTACACATACGCCGCCGGGAGGAAAGCGTAGTCAGAACCCTTGTCCTTAGTATCGCAGATACCGATAATAGCGTCCGGGTCTTCTGCCGGAAGCTCGAAGTAGCGGCGCAGTTCGTCCATATCGTAGAGCAGACCCTCACGCTCGATAGGCTGATTCATAAACAGAGCCTTGAAAGACGCTTCATCAAGGTTGTTCCTCATATCCTCGAAATAGTGGCGGCTGAATCCGACACCGTAGGTGTAATTGAAATTACTCTCACCGTCTGCGTCCAGTGCCGGAAGGACAATAAACTTCGCTCGGGAATCACCACCGTACTGATTCTCCAATCGACCGATAACATCATGGACAGACCATCGGGTAGCGATATGGATTTCCTTCGCACCTTCCTTTTTTCGAGATTTAAGGTCATTGGTGTAGGCACTCCATAGCTTATCCAATCGCTCCTTGCTCATAGCTTCCTCAATGCCGGAACACAAGTCATCGGCGTAGAGGATTTTGTCACATCGGGTAGCACCAGTCAGTGAAGCATTGATTGCTCGACAGGTGAGTGTAGAGAATCGGTGCTTCTTGTGAAGGTCAATGGTTTCCTCCTTGGAGTTCGTTGCCGCCATCTTTACTCCCGGGAACACATCAGCCCACAGGTATTCGCTGTCGGTGATAATCTGATACACACCGTCATAGAAGGAGCGTGTCAGCATACCCGAGTGAGCAGAAGCAAGGGACTGTGAATCCGGGAATCGACCCATGACCCACGACAGGAAGAAGATACCGAGAGTGGACTTACCAGTACCGGGCGGCATGGAAATCGTAAGTAAGTCCAGCCTATCGTCAATCAAATCTTGCATTGCCTGTACGACAGGGTGCATGACTTCACGGCGAGGGACATAGAACTTCTTGTCCGGCTCACGTTCCCATTCGACATAGAGCAGATAGCTTTCAAAATCAAACGGAGCGGCGGCAAGCAGAACCTTCTTGTGAAGCATGAACAGGGAGCGAAGCTCCTTGTCTGTTTCAGACTGCGGAATCCGATTCTCGATAATGTCTGACAGCTTTTTCAGATACTCCACGGATAGGGGAATGTCTGTCTTCTGTGTCTCGAGACAGATATGGTATAAATCCTCATAGGCTCTTACCCCGGAGGGTGTCTTTTTGATTTGCCCGAGAATTTTTTCAAGTAACTCTTTCATAAATACCTCCAAACAAAAAGAGAGTGCGTCACCGTTCAGAGAATTAAATCTCTGTGCGATAACGCACCCTCGTCATTAAAATCTTTTTCTTCGTTTTCGTTTCCCTCGGTGGTGAGACTGCTCATTCATTTTCACAATCTCATAGAGTAACGCAAAGGGAAATATCAATATTGCCAGCACCCACATAGGCTCATTCCTCTGTCAATGGGATTTCGACCTTCTCGCCGCCGGATAGCTCCACCGATACGGTAGAATCATCGTCAAGCTCGAACAGCCACACCACATCAGCGGTCGTGCCGCTCTGCACATTGGAATCACACTGCACATAGCCGTTAGTTCTGTCACCTGTCGGGACAAGCGGTGACAATTCGACACCGTTCTGAAATGCTTTGACTAACACTTCATCAGCCGGGACAGCAGTTTCGGAGCTGTCGTTGGTGTACTGCGTATAGACAGCCACACAATCGTACTGCTCGAGAACAGTGAGCTTTTCTCCGCTGACATACGAGACCTTGTGTTGTGGTTCAGCTCCACACCCGGAGACCGCCAGCATAAGCACTCCGGCAAGCATAATAGATAGTATTTTCTTCATTTCTACACCTCCAATGGGAGAATCGGGGAGTGTACGCCCTGTACCCAGCCCATGTCTCCATATTTGTACTTGCCTTCATAGAAGGGGCGATTAGATAGGATTCCTCGAATGGTGGACGGCTGAAATCTCTTGCCTTTTCGGGTTCGATACCCACCATCGTACAGAATCTCGCAAATGTCCAGCAAAGAGGTGTGATTCTCGTCATGCTCTCGGAATATCGTCTCCACGATAGGGCGTTCTTCCGGGTTTTGCATGAGCATACCGTCTACGCAGTAATAACCATACGGCTTGTTGCCGCCGGAGTACCCACCGCACTGTGCCTTGAGAGACCGCCCACGCCCGGTACGCAGAGCAATATTCTTTCGTTCCTGTTCCGCAACGAACATCAGCAGAGAGCGGTAGATGTTGGCGAAATCATCACCTTCCGAGAAATGTTCCTCGGTAGACAACAGCTTCACATTTCGCTTCTCGAGCGTGTAGAAGTAATAGAAATACAATTTTGTGTCACGAGCAACACGGTCATTCTTGAACACAATCACGGCTTCATGTGCCGGGAGCTGGTCTGCATTGTAGAGAATCTTGTCCAGTTCCGGGCGGTTGTCCTTCGCACCGCTGATTGTATCGGTCAGCCAGCATACGATTTCAAAATCATTCCTGTTGGCGTAATCTGAAATCGCCTGTTTCTGTACCTCGATACCGTATTTATCGTCCGCAGACTGTTCCTCCGTAGATACACGGATATAACCAATCGCTTTCACGAGATATTCACCTCCTCAAGTAGTAAAAGTAGTTGAAAATCAAAAATTGCGGTAACTTTTGCTATATATGCGTGTACTAAGAGGAAGTTACACGCAAAATGCTGTTTTCAACTACTTTAACTACTTCAATCCTTCTTTTCGTAGGTGAGAACGATGTTATAACCGAGAGCGTCCATCATTTTCACGAAGGTATCGTTCACGATTCCACCCTTCTTCTTGAGAACTCGGTTGATGTACTGTCCAGTAGTGCCGATTTCTTCACCCAACTGCTGTTGTGTCTTCCCAGCTTCGAGGAGCTTCACCTTTACATCAACTTCAATGTTATTCTTAACCATGTTTTGACCTCCTATATGTTGTTTGTGATACGAGTATAGCACGAGAAAGGGAGATTGTCAACACTGATAGGATAAGAAATTATCTTTTATAGGGTCTTTTTATTTTTTGAGAATATTCAGCGTACTCCCTCGCCCGGTTTCGCCCCTTGTCAATCCCCCCGGGGGGTGTACCCACAAGCCCCGAAAACGCCGCCACAAGCCCCGGAAACGGTAAACCCATATAAACATACACCCACGAACAAAAGCCCCTGGAAACGCCCCACAACGCCCCACAACGCAAGCCGGACACAACGACGCAAACAACCGAACAACCTACACCGCCGGACACGACGAACGCCGGACACAATGCACCCACACCCACGAACGACACAAGCCCGGGACACGTTCACAAGCGTTCAAGGCTTGCCACGCATACCCGGGCGGCTATTCTTGATTATGTTTTACGTTTACCGGGTGGAGGTACACGCACAAAAAAGCCCCGGCATATAACCGGGGCTGTAAAATCATTTATTCATTTTTAATAAATCAGCTAACACAACGAACGGAAAAATTAAAATACATAAAATTATCAAATGTTTATACCTCCATTCCGAATTTTTCAATATTTACCGGGTTTTCTAAATTGATAAACTGTATATCATACCAACGCCGCCCGAATTGCTCATAATAACCGCAATAGAAATTATTATTTTTCAGTATGTTTAATACTGATTTATACATTGTTTGAAACGTGCGTTTTTCGTATGGGTGTTTTACGCTTGTTTCATCGTATGCAACCAACGGAATTAAAACCCCTTTATGATTGACCGTTAAATTATAAAGCGTATTATCTTTATAAATAACCGTTGCGGACACTTTACGCATAATATAACCCCCTTTACAGAACGCAAAAGCGTTTATAACTTGTTTCCCGGCTGTATTCGGTGAACAAATCCGGGTATTCTTTCTTGAATCCGCTTGAATCGAAACGGCTTGAAACAACCGTTTTATTAGTGGCTTTTGCCGCCCCTTCAACGTGTATTTCATCGTTTCCCATGATTGCAAGAATATCCGATTTTATAGAATCGTTCATAGCTTGCAATTCTTCAATTAAACGCTTGTTTTCCCGGTACTCATTACATAAACTTTCAAACTTTTTCATTTTTCAACCCTCCATAACACTATAATTGTATTGTTTAACCGTTCCCAACGTGTACGCCGTGGGCATTTCCCCGGTGAATCTATCAACCGTTACAACCGGGATATAAAACGCCGTATAACGCCCCGTTTCGTTGTCGGTGCAATTATAAATTTCAAAAGCGTTCACGGCTTTTTCAAAAGAAACACCGTTATAACCTTCAAAATTCTTGTTTACGTCAATTTCTAAATGCCACGGTGTAAAGGGGCGCATATTCACCGGGCAAAATAGAACGGTTAAACCGTTGTTATAAGCTACCCGGGCTTGCCTTTTCGTGATACGTTCCCACGTTTTGCCGTTGTTCGTAAAGCTGTATTTATTCATAAATAACGCCCCCATTCAATTTACAAAATTCTTTCAAAAGGTTTTCAACGGCTATTTGCTTTTCTTCAAATGGGCGTTTGTCTTCCCAACTCAAAATAGCCCGGGCTTTTTCCTCGTATTCACTAATTTTTTGAAGCCTTGCACCCGGCATATTTCTATAACCTGTACAAATCGTAACGCCGTAAACCTCGTAAACGTCAAAATTCCAACCGTACACGCCGCAAGTGTACGCAATGGGCGAATGATTATTTAACAAGTGAGACAAATCGCAATACCCGGCGCATTTAACATTATAAGAACCGTTTACAATAGCTTTTCTTGTGGTTTTAACTTTCATTTTCTTTTCCTCCGTTCTATCATCTGTAAAGTGTACCGTTATACGCCACTGCTTTTTCTTGTGGCGTTGGTTCGTGTTCAAGCCCCATAAACCCGGCTTTATTCAAACCGCAAAACGCTTTTATATGTTTCCCGGTTGTGTTACTCCAACCGCCCCACAACCTAACAAGTGAACCATTTACAAGCCGCTTTATAATAGGGGTGTTATAGCTGTAAAGCGTTTCATTTCCGGCGTTGTCAATTTCCACAACGGCTTTTCCATAGAAACTTTTTTGTGTTCCGTTCGGTGCTAATTCATATCTTTTCATTTTGAAAACCTCCATATAATCTTTTTAGTGTTGTTTCTTGTCTTGCCTTGACTATACAATAACACTTTCAAGATTGTTTATCAATACTTTTCAGATAAAAATTTATCTTTTTCGTGTTGGCTGTTTATCTTGTTTGTGTTGTTATTGTTATTCTAATTCTTATTATACGAATTGTCAACACCTAAATTCTAAATTAGCGAATTGTACCGGGCGCAAAATTCGCATTATATAGAAGAAACGCCGCCGGACACGTTCACCCACGCCGCCCGGGGTGCATTTTGCTTCAATACATTAAAGAGGTAAAGAAGTGAGTGCCGTGTCCGGCTGATTTTCTGAAAATTTCCGTGAATTTTTGCATAGAAAAAGCCCCGGGAAATCCCGGAGCAGTTTCATAGTCGATAGTCGAAAGTCGCTCGGCTGATAGTCGGAAAGTCGGAGCGTGGGCGAAAGTCGCTTAGTCGCTCGTGTCCTCGTCAGAGTTGCTTGCTGAAAGTCGCTTCTGCTGGTCGCTTGCAATGTAGCGTTCTCTGATTTCATCAGCGGAATAGTCGTTGTCGTTCTGCTGGTTTGGTGTGAGAACGTACTCGGTCTTGTCTTGGTAGCCATAGTTGTTCTTGCCGAGGAAGATACCAGCTACCGGGTTGACCTTGCCACTTTGCATATAGTTTTCCCACAAATTTTCGAGCAAAAAGTACGCCTTTTTTATTACGACCGCCACCTCCGGCGGCAACGCAGTCTTATATCCCGAACCTCCTGTCGCAACATCATGTGTGATTGCATAAAGCCACTGTCTGTTGTGTCCGTTCAGTGCAATAGCCATACCAACAACCGTAGGTTTCATGTCATACTGTGCATACAGAGCGAAATAGTCGGAAAGTCGCTGTTGCACCTCCAACGGATTCTCCATGTCAATGTCCGGCATATTCATCAACGCCATATTGACGGAGAGGAACTTCGTGTTATCACCAGCTTCAAGCCCCGGAGCGATGTTTTCCGGCTTCAACCAGTTATTACCTCCTCGGGGCTTACCTTTCTTCTTTGTCTTCTTGACAGGCTTATCATTCCCAGCCGGGACAATCGCAGTACCCTCGCCGGAAACAGTCTCCTTAGTCGCAACAGTCTCCTCGGAATCCCCGGAACTGTCTGCTAACAGCTTATCTATATCCATTTCAGTCTCCTTTCTTCTTATTCTTATTGCAGTAGTAGAAGTAGTTGAAAATCGGTTTTTGCGTATAACTTCTATATATAGGGAATTTTCTATATAGAGGAAGTTACACGCAATACCTTGAGAACAGCTACTTTAACTACTGTAATAATAAGAATAACTTGTTCTTGTAAAAAGATTGTTTTTCAATCCTTTTCAGATAGTTTGGTAAATGTCGTTTTTGATAAATACTTATCTGCTTTGTGTTAAATGAAGTTTTTGCTCTCGTAGTAGTTAATCACTCGCTTAACCTCAACCGATTTCAGCACAACGATTCTGTAATCTTTGCCGCACTTCCTCTTAACCCAAAAGTCGTGTGCGGCTTCTGCGATAGAGCTGTAAGTGAGCATTTTCGTCTTGCTGGTACGCTGATGAGGAGGGCAGTAGCGATAGTCAGTGCCGTACAAAAACTTCCCGGTCTTAATGTTCTGAATTGCAAACATCGTCTACCTCCTTACCAGTACCTTCAAACGCTTCTTTGATACATCTGCCGAACTCTTTAAGAGCTACACCAGCAGAGTAAGCGGCAAAGTCGAAGGTCTTCTCAATCTCGGGGTAACGACTGCGGACGTATTCAGCAAGTATATCGTTTCGTGTCTTCATTTCCCAACTCCTCCTCGAGAATCTTTTCAAGCTCCCTCGTGCCGACAGCTTTCATGTAGGTGTGCGGAGCTTTGACGGTAGATACCTTGATTGCACTCTCCTCGATACGAGCCTTGAGACGTTCCAGCAAAGAAGCATTCTCCACCTTGACACCATGATTGAAAAGTCGTATCTCGTCCTTCTTGAGCCATTTCTGCCACTTACCGCAAGCGGAGCAGTAAAGCCCTGTCTGATTGCCGTGTTCCTCGGTGAAGAACTCCTTGCCGCCGCATTTGCAAACCATATTCATAACAGTGTCCTCCTTTACAGCTCGTAGTAAGATTTTACCGACTTGCCGATTTCTACCGACAGCTTTGCGGCAATGACACGAGCGTGTTCGTACTGGGCTTTCACACCAGTTTTGTAAGTACCTTCCCATTTCTTACCCGAGTGCTTTGCGGCTTCCCGGATATTGTTGTCGTTGTCCATGAGAAGGTCAGCTTGGTACAGGTTCAAGAGCCGTACCAACTCCTGTTTTTCTGCTAACTGCATTACGATTCCTCCTTCAAGTCTTCCTTGAGAAGAAGCAGAAGCTCCTTCAAATCAGCGAGGGTGAATCCTTCCTTGTTACAGGTGTTGGTTCGTCCCAAATGCTTATACCAGTTGATAATTGTGCCGCTGTCACGATGAATGATATAGAACTCGTCTTCCCAGCGATAGAGAAGGAAGTTCTCTGTGTTCTGTGGATAACCACACATTACATCAATGTCAATGACTTCATCATCGGTGAAAACTTCTCCGAACACTTTACAGAAATCGTCTCTGTCAAAGTGATACTGCGGAAGGGTTTCGAGATATTTGCTCATTACAGCACCTCCTTCAATTTCAGACCACAATAGGTTGCATAACCACTCGATGTCGATTTCCTGTCAAACCACTCCGGGTGACGCTCCATTTCAGAATTGAACTTACGAGCCGACAGGATATAAGCACCCTCGGACTTCGCCCAAATCTTGAAAGCGTTGTACAGGTCTTTCGCCTTGATAACGGTTGGCGAGCTTTCCTCCGGGACACGCTCACAGCGGTTCTCGAGGAACTGCAACACGAGGTCATTATCACGCTCGTACTTGGTGACAACCGATTTCAGACTGCCGCTCATTGCAAGTCCACGCTCCTTGTAGTGAATATACCCACGCACCAGCCACATGAAAATGCCGCTCATGCTGGACTGCTCACACAGCTCGTCCTTGAGGTGAATATCCTGTTCCTCCGGGGAGAAGTGGCGGTTGAACTCTACCACCTTGATACGCTCGGAAGCGAACAGAGACTTGTCCGTTACCATCGGAAGGTCGTTACAGGAAAGCCATAAGGTGAACTGCGGCTTGAATGTGATTGCCGACTGGTACAGCGCACGAGCAGAGATTTCTTCACCGCCTGTAAGCTGTTTGATTTTCTCCTCGTCCAGCTTGCCGTATTCGTTGCTCTCGGACATTGTGACGAAGCGTTTGCCCTTCAACCCGGCGAGGGTAGGGCTGGCGGCTTCTGCGTCCTTCTGACGGTCTCCACGGCAAATCATACCGACCGGGGCAACCTTGGCATAGTCACCGAGCATAGTCTCGATGGTGTTGAGCAGAGTAGACTTACCGTTACGAGTGGTCTTACCATGAAGAATGAACATACACTCCTCATTGCTCATACCCAGCATAGAGTAGCCCAAAGCTCTTTGAAGGAAGTCTGCCTTGTCCTCGTCATTCTGTGTGACCTCTTTAATGAACTTCTCCCAGCGTTTACACTTAACCGTCTTGGAGATAGTGTGGCTAAATGCTGTCTGCATGGTGAGAAAATCGTCCCAGCTATGTTCCCGGAAGGAGAAGTCTCGAAGGTCGTATGTACCATTGAGACAGTTAATGAGATACGGGTCTGCGTCAAACTGCACAGCAGAGATACGAAGCTCACCTGTTGCGTCCTTGAGGATTCTATCTCGCATACGCCTGTCACCCATCTTATTGACGAACCCGGTGTAGGACTTTCGGGTATCATCGTCCTCGATTTCTCCACAGTAGAGAATCATCAGACGGACGAAATCTTTAATCTTCTCGGACACGAGAATTGCTCCCTCGTCCTTACGCCATGCTCCTTCGTGATAGGTGTACCAGCTCTTGTGTTCCGGGCAGTAGCGAGCTTCGTGAGAATAGAGCAAGCCAAACAGGTTTGCCATACCCATTTCAGACCACTCAAACCCGGAGCTGGTCTCGTCTGCTTTCTCGGGGTGATACTGCTTAATCAGATACATCTTCGAGGATAAGTCCTCGTCCATAATGACACGACCGTTGCGTGTCTCGAAAAGCTCTTGCATTATTTATCACCTCGCCATTACCTTATTGAGAAGGTCTTCGTAGAGGTGCTTGTAAAGATTCCTCTCGACCGTTATAGAGTTGTCAACAGGCTCACCATCGACCACAGGAGCGGCGATACCGAGTGAGCAGAGGATTCCAGCATTGACACCCTCCATTTCCTTATCGGTACAGGTACGGACGAAATCGCCCAGCCTGTCCTTATTGACCGTGTAGATGGTCTCACACAGAGCGGTTGAAGGAATCTTGCACAACACCTCTGCATGAGTAGGCATGAGACGCCTTTCCTTTGTGGTGAGATAGACTACCTCGACAACATCTGCGTGTTCATTCAATTTATCAGAGGAGACAACGATAGCTGGTCTTCCTTCTGCATTACTTGGGTCTGTGGCGTAGCACTTGGAGTTGGAAATGTAAAAAATATCTCCTCGCTTCGCCGGGACGTTCTTATTCATGTAATATGCCATTATTTCTTACCTCCCATAACTGCGATTGCACATTTCTGTTTGTCCTCCAACCACCACGAACACTGCTCGGTTACACAGAAAACAGGCTGTGTGCCAATTTTCACGGTGTTATTCTCGTCTACGACAGTGTTAGTCGTGAGGAGAGGACAGATTTTGTTCTGTTCCATTTTCTGATAACCTCCTATATTTTCCGCAGTAACACTTTGAGGATTTGCACCCCAAAGTGTAGCGGCATTGATTATGTAGAGGGCAAGCGTGGCAGACACATCTTTTCTTACAGTCTTCACATCTTGTCTGCACGACATTCACCTCCGTTCTTTATTGAACTCGCCCCACAAGGGGGCGAGATTTTAGGATAAGAGAAAGACCGGGCGAACGCCATGAGAATAGGAAGCGTAGTAGGAGTCCGCATAACCGTAGTCGTCGACATTGGCGAAAACGGAAGCGGAATCCTCAACCTTGTTCTGCAACCAGTACCATTCCCATGTACCTGTCTCCGAACCTTGGAAAGCGATACGCTCACGGCGATTCTCCATGCCGTAGAAGCGTCTTACAGATACAGGCTCGTCCTTACCGTAAGGGTTCTCTCCGAAGATTTCACGCTCGGTAGGAATACGGAGCATATCGAAGCAGTTCGTCTGACCCACTCGCATACCAACCATGCGTCCCTTGATTTCTTCCGGGAAGCTCTCGAAGATTTCTCCGTTCAGCTTCTTGCGAAGGTCGGAATGTTCGTAGTCAACCTTTTCGGCTCTGCCGGGATTCTCGAACATTTTCTGCTCGTCCTTGAGACAGTCAACAGTGATGAACAACATACCGTTCGGGGTCTCACGAATGGCTTTCGCCTTAACCTTTTCCCCTGTGGTGAGTGTGAAGGAGATAATGTCTCCAAGTTCAAACAGTTCAGTGTCAATAGTCATGTTTCTCATAACTTCCATGATAAAATCCTCCTTAATCTTTATTGGATAAGTTTTTGTCTTGCTGTGATTATAAGATAACACATACAAGATTGAATGTCAATACCTAAAAGATAAATTTTTATCTTTTCTGTGCAAGTTATCGTCTTCTATGTTTAAGTGCTTTTCGCACTCCCTCGGAGCGTTGCTCGTATAGCTCACTGAATCGTCTATGTTCCTCACGAATGACTTTCTTTTCTTCCTCCCACAGTGCCTTTTCGTATAGGTACTCGGGACATACACCGTGACAGTCGGGGTGTCGCTTCGGAGCAACGCAGTCCTTACAGCATTTAATCTTCATCGCTTATACCTCGTGACGCTGTTGCAGATAGTTCGCAGTTCGTTCCTATCAAGAGGTGGGTCACAGGCAACCGTATTGGCGTACAACAGCTCCTCGTAAATCTGTGACTTGGAGTAGCCTTGATTGTGGAGCATACCAGCGAGGGAGGTTAGACAGATATTGCGGCTTCCGTCCGGGATTCTTGGATATACTGGACGGAGCTTTACACGCCCATTCACGACAGGTTCTTCCCATACCGGGGCGTATATCTTGTCTCGCCCAACAACCACCTTATCGGAGGTCTCTCGAGCTTCCGGGAAGTATTTCTCCACAACATAATCAATCGCTTCTTGGTTCTCGATGATTTCTCGGTAGAGAAGGGTGTTCCCGGTCATAATGAAGTAGCGAGCCGCCTTGTAAATCTCCACTCCTTTGAGGTTGTTCTTCCCCTTGAAGGGGAGAGTTCCACGGAGTAGGATATGGAATCCACGCCCACTCCGGGATTTCTCCGTATAGCTGTGGCACTTACCGACAATATCAGCCCCGAGGACGCTCATAAGACCGTCTTCATCGTACCCCTCGTCAATATCAATTCCGACATACCCATTGTCCGCAAATACGAAACCGCAGTAGTCGTAATAGTGCTGGTTGTACGATTCGAGAGCAGTCTCGAAATCAGACCATGTTTCCGGGTTGGTAGAGGAAGCGGCTTCGTTCTCCCATGCTTTCATAGGGACTTTGCTTCCATCGTTCGCACACACCCACTGGTCGAGTTTCTTCAATTCCTCGGGAATATTGTCATAGTAAACCACGCCGTTTTGCCACCTTTCTTTCCAGCTCATTTACGAGCTTCCAAATGCTGTCCTGTGAGATACCTTTGGACTTAGCCAACTGATAGATATTGTCCGGGACGGTATCGCCCTCACGATAGATATACAGGAGCATTGCTCGGTCATTATCGGAGAACGACTTGAGTGCGCTGTCACACGCCGCCCAGTTATGCTTGTCTGCTTCCGAGTGGAACTTCGGTCTGTCATGTCGAGCATAGAATCGCAGACAATGATTCACATACTCGGAGTAGAAAGTTCGGCTCATTTACTTGCCCTCCTTCATTTCCCCATACATGGAACTCAACTGGGCTTTCTTCGCAGTCTTCTTGACCTCGACACCCTCGAAATACCACTGGTTATCAATGCAGATAGGGTAGTCCGGGTTGTCAGATTCCACCAGCTTACCAGTATCAATGATATGCTGTGCCGCAGACACGGAGAGGTTGTTCTTTACGAAGTCCTTCCCGGTGCGGAGCAGAGCGTTCACTCTGCCGTTGACGTTCTTCAACTTATACATTGTGTATAACCTCCTTAAATTCATTATTCAGAGCTTCCACATCGACATTGCAAAGCTCCTTGAGTTTGTAGCGTTCCGGGTAGGTATCGTCCATTTCGTAGACCTCCCTCATGTGAATGTGTTCCTTCAACATATCCCGGTAGAATCTCTCGAGACGCTTCTTACCGAACCCGAGGTAAACATGAAGCGTCCACAGCACCATTGCGTCAATGTCGAGAGAATAGGCTTCGTCATGCTCAAGAATCTGTCGGTCGATTTCGTGGATTGCCGCCGCTGTCGCTCTTTCCTTGGCTGACTTCTCCGCATGAGAGACCATGTGGTCGAAATCACTGACTTTCAGATTCAGAGTGGGTTCTTTCTGTACCTTTATTCCGGCTTTCTTCTGCCTACGCCGTTCAGCTCTGTTCATTACCCACACCTTCCTTCAAGAGCGAACCATAAGGGAGGGTGAGAATCCAATCGCAGAACATACGCCACTCGTCCAGCTTGTGACCTCTGCGATATTCCAGCATATTCAGAAGGTTTTCGTAGGTCATAGTGACCGTTCGCTTCTGATTGAAAGAGGAGGGCAAAAGCTGAATCATGTTCCACCAAAACTGCTTACGCTCAACATCGGTGAAATCACCCTCACTCACGAGCCTGTTGTAATCGTTGTACCAGCCACGATTGTTGTTAAGCTCGTTAATCACAACACCGAGAATCGCCTTGCTCGGCTCGTCCAAATGCTCACAGGAGAAGTCCTCGAAGGTGAACTCCTTTGCCTGTATCTTGTGCATGGTGGAACAGCTATTAGCTGTTGTGCCGACCTTGTATGTATCGAACTCCTTCCACCAGTAGAGAGGAGCGGTAATATCCACCGATACGAAAATCTGACGGAGGAACTTACGGTGAGGTGCGCCGCCACGAATGAGCCGGGTCATAAGGTCTTTATCATTGTCACCGATTGCATAGCACTCATACGGAGTACAGTCATGCTCCTTCGGGTGACAGATACCTTCTCGGTCGATGATTCCACACTTGCCGCAGTCAACCGCCGGGGAGCTGTCGGAGCGTTCCCAGCTATTAAGGGGATTTCTCATTCCTCGGATAGCGTGTTCCCAGCCCCATACCTCGGGTTTCTCAAATTTAATCATCGCTCACTCCTCCTTAATAGCGGTTCTTGGCTCGAGACAGGCTTGCCATCTGACGCTTCATCATGTCCTCGTAAAACTCGTTGCTCGGGTTATCCACCTTGTAGCAAGGGCGGTCTCCGAAGAACACACAGTAGGTATCTGTGGTCTTCTCATGTACGATGGTGGTGTATTCCTCGGTCATAGCCGAACCAGCCATAACAGGCTCACCAGCTTCGGTCACATCGAACCCGGTACAGGTGCTACCCCAAATCTGTGAGAAACACTCAACACTGAAATCGAGGTAGACTTTCTTGCGGCTCTCATTCTCCTTAATCTCGGCAATCTTCTGAACGAAGTCCGGGTCATGGGCGAGAGCCTGTTGCGCCTTATAGAGCAGAAGCTCCAAATTCGGGATTCTTGCCGCCATACCTCACACCCCCTCTACATGAGAAGCGAGCATATCGGCTTGGTGTGTCCACAGAACATTTGTATATTTATGCACTGCTCGTGTATAATCGTTCCATTCGGACTTATCGCAGAAAGCTCCCATGTGATAGCGAATACACATGATTTCCTCCTCGGTGAGCTTGAAATACTGTGCCAGCACCATAACCGACTTATCACCGTGACCCTTGAGCAGAGTGTCCGTAGCGTATTCCCACTTGGAATCGTCTCTGATTTCCTCGCCGTCGAGAGTTTCAGCAATGACCGGGTGCTGGTAGTTGTCCATCTTACAGAGGTCGTGGAACATACCAACCAGCAGAGGTGAGCGAGGGTTCTGCCAGTCAAGGCGGCAATCCTCGGTGAGCTTCTTGAGGTAGCGAGCTACCATGTAGCTGTGGTCGAACAAACCACCCTCATAATTACCGTGATACTTGGTGCTTGCCGGAGCGGTGAAGAATCCCTTCTCCAACAGGTCTTTCTTGACCTCCGGGGGAACAATGTCACCCATGAGGTTATTGAACTTCTCAATACGTTCTGCCAGTGTCATACGTCACCCTCCTGTCTGTGAAGACTGCGCTCTTTCTCAAACCCATTCGGGTAGCGATTGCGGAGCTTGTCTACGTTCATCTGTAACACCGTCTCGAGGTCGTAGCCGATAGCATGGGCGGTAACTGCGAGATACCACGCCACATCGCCCAGCTCTTTTGCGAGGTGAGCTTTGTCCAGCTCGTGACCTTGGAAGCGGCACTTCTTAACCATGTCCACACACTCGCCGGATTCACCACAGAGACCCATAACGCCGTTGAGAAGAATCTCGTCATTGTTCGGGTGGTTCATGCCAGCCGCAGTGCGGAGAGCTTCGGTCTGATACTCATTGATAGTCATGCTTTTTCCTCCTGTGATTTCGCCAATTCGAGATACTTCTTCAAGTACCAATCGGCTTTCTTAATGTCCTCGACACCGTTCTTATTCCTGTGTCGGTAGATGTACTTGAGAGCATTGCATACACAGAAGTCCTTCGTAGCTTCCACGCCCTGTGTCTCGAGCATTACCTCAATGCACTCGAATTTCCCGGTCTCATAATGTGCCGGGTGATTGACATTATCTGTCATGCGACACCTCCTATTAAAAATCCGGGAGAGGAGCTTGCCCCTCCCGGCTGATTGCTTAACCCAACAGTGCGTCAATATCCAGTCCAGTCTTAACCGGGGCGGAAGCAGTCTGTGTCTTAGGTGCGGCTTTCGGAGCGGCGTTATTACCATTACCGAGAGTGAGCGCACGAGCGACAGGCTCGGTGTCGAAACCGTCTGCCGGAGACTTGTCTCCGAGGTTTGCAAAAGTGACTTCCTTGTTCGGGTCTTTGTTGCTCGGAACTTTGGTGTGAACAACCTCTGCACGAATGTAGTGATTGATAAGCTGTTCCGGGTCAATGTCCTCCATCGTGTAATCGTTCATAGCCGTCTTAGCGAAGTAGGAGAAAGCGTTCAGAGCCTTTTCGTTGTACTCGTCATTCTTATCCTTGATAGAGAAACGCTCGGTGTGGGTTGCGCCCTGTGCGTTTACCAGCTTGATTTCGATACGACCGAAATCCTCGTCATAGGTTACGTCATAAATGCGGAAAACGTATTCTCCCTCCGGGATAATTACAAAACCGCTCGTCATAGGGATTCTTGCCATTGTAGTGTCCTCCTTAAAAAATTCCTTTTTTCGTACTGTTGGTGAAGATGATTTCCGTCAACTTCCATGCCTGTTCCTCGGTGAAACCAGCCTTAATGTAGCTGTCATACATATTGTGAAGCTCGACAGCGGCTTCATCGTACTTCTCAGCCTTGAGAGCTTCCTCACGCTGTTCTTCGAGAGCTTTCATTTCCTCGGTCTGCTTCTTATGCAGTTCCATGACCTGTTCGGTCAGTTCCTTACTGTTTGCCATGAATTTGTCCTCCTTATTTAACCGTCATACGGTAGGTTTCAGATTTCTTGCTGTACTTATCCAGCAAGCCGTCAGCTTTCAGAGCGTCCTTATCAACGCTGGTGGTCTCGGAACGAGAGACAGTCCACACATAGGTAGAACCCTTGACCTCGACCTTCTTATCGCCGTCACGGAACTGCCCCATAGCGTGTTCCTTGATAATGTCGTTGATGGTCTTGAGACGCTTCTCCTTGTCTGCGGTGGAAGCGGAAATCTCGTCCAGCTCCTTCTTGAGACCTTCGGCTTCTGCAATCAGAGCTTCAATGTCCGTCTCGGGAGACAGGGTGTTGGTACGGAGTGCCGCAAGGATTTCAGCGTCCTTCTTCTCGTCATACTCCGGGGAGATACCAGTATCGACATAATCAGCCCACCACTGCTCAACAGCGGCTACCTTGTCTGCGAAATCCGGGTAACGCTCGGAGACCTTGAACTCAACCGTGATAGTGTTGCTTGCGGTCGGCTGATATGCCGCCGGGTCTTTGTAGTCCTTCTCGTCAAGGAAGGAAGCAACCATAATCACATCGTCCACACCGTACAGGTAAGCGTATAACGCCGCCTGTAATGCGTAATACTCGGGAACATCGTTCTGCCAGTCCTCCGCACGTTTGGTTGTCTTCATTTCGAGAACAGCTTCGATGGTCTTGCCGTCCTCACCCTTCATCAGATAGTCCCACATACCGCCGAGGTGCTTGCTCTCCGGGAAGAAATCTCCCCATGTCTTATTGAAGTAGTCCTCACCCCACACATCGGAAGGGCGAACAATGTCCATGCCGTAGGACTGCTCCATATAGCGAGCCTGTTTCGGCTCGATGGTCTTACCAGCCACCGTATAGATAGTGTCCTCGAAGGGCTTCTCATAGGTCTTGGTAATCGCACACCACATTTCAAATGCGGTACTCCACGGATTCAGACCGAGAATAGTAGCGAAGCGAGTACCAGTGATTTTCTTGGTTTTCTTAGGAGGGGCAATCTGAATACGATTGCCCTCGAGCCAATTAATGTCTGCCATTACTTAGCCCCTCCTTCCAACATTGCGGTAATCTTCTGAATCAGCGTCTCGCAATCGGACTTGGAAATCTCCGTGAATCCCTTGGTCTGTACTGCGATGTTCGCAATCAGTTCCTCCTTGCTCGGGTCAGCGTCCTTGAGCTTCTTGAGAACAGCTTTCAGACCCTTAATCTGTAAAGCAGAAGCATTGTCAGCCGGAGCAGTCAGATTCTCCTTCACTTCCTGTCTCTGCTCGGGAGTAGCCGGGGCTTTCTTCTCTGCCGCCGGAGCGGAAGCAGTCTCGCCATTGCCGAGATTTGCGTCAATGGAATCGCTCTCGCAAATGTCCAGCGCAATCATATACAGGTAACGGCGCATATAGGTAATGGAAGAACCGAGGGCTTGCATTTCGTTGGTAGCCTGTTTACCAGCGTTGCTCACGATAGGAGCAATCTGATTGAACGGAGCAACGAACGGTACGGATTCCTCCGGGTTGTCGGTGTTGATGATGTTCATGGTTGCAACATCAGCGGTGAAGTTCACCACAGGGATAAGACCAACCTCATTGAAAATACGGATAGCGGTCGGTACAATGTCCTCAAGCTCGAAGTATTTGAAGGACAGGTGCATATTCTTTCCTGTCTTCTCCACGTTTGCTTCAAGGAACTTTGCTCTTGCAGTAAGGAGCTTCTGATATACATTTGCGGTCTTGGTAGTAGTTGCCATTTTCTTTGTCCTCCTTGGCTTTTTAGTTTTTTCGGGTTTGATACCCTTGAAATCGTCAACTCGCTTTTTCGCCATTGCGATGTAGAAACTTCTGTCTACTTCGTCAACGGAAAGCTCATTATCGTTGTCGATGATACAGTGTTCCGGGAGAGAATCTATTTTCGCTTCGGAATCGTCCTCGGCTTTCACCTTGAAGATTTTTCCGTATCTTTCGTCCGCTGTGGCGTACACTCGGTTCACCTTCTGAACGGACTGCTTTTCACCGTCCACCACATGATAGGCTTCTCGGTACTTCGCCCCGGCTTTGGCGATAATCTGAAACTGGAAAATATCATCGCAACTATTGATGGTGTCTTCGACAGGTGTTCCGTTTACAAAGAACTCCTTGAGAGCAGTAGCCACAATCACACAGGAGTTATTGATATTGAAAGCACCAGCCGGAGCGATACCCTTCACGAGATAGCCGCCTTTGGCTTTTGCTTTGCCGCCCGGCTGAACCTCAACGTAGTTGTTTACGTCTTTCTGCGCTATCTTGATAACGGTATCTTCCTCGAGGTCAAAGCCTGTACGAGACTGCCATTCAGCACAGATAGCGGTCAGTGTGTCGTAGTCCTTCTTATTGCACTCGACCATGATACCGTCCGTGTTGAGCTGGACAATTCGCAGTCCTTCAATCTCTTGGTAACAATGTTCTGCAAGTTCCAGTAGATATAACTGCCCGGAAATGCAGACCGACCTACCCATGAGGGGGTCGTAGAGGTCGTTGTACTGATTCAGCAAGCAACCGTAGGTGGTGTTGCAAACCAGTTTCAGAGCGTTCGCCGTGTGCTTATCGCCAGCGGCTTTCGCTTTCATACGGCGGTCGAGAATGTCCTCGTAAATCTGCGGAGACGGAATGTTTCTGCTCGTGTACCCATTGATGGTACAGAGGTGTGGGTAGTAGCTTCCTACGTCCTCATTCCAAATCCCTCTATCCTCGGTTTCCTCCCAAAAGAAGTTAGGGATTGCACCGTGAATACCACCATACCCGAGTGTCACAGGACACTCGCCGATGTTCAGATTGAACTTGCCCTTGAAAAGCTCGCTGTCCGAAATGGAGAGGTCATACATTCTATCGAAGAAAGCGAAGACCTCCGGCGGTATGTACTCTTTTCGCAGATTGTCCGGGTACACATACTTGCGTTCATCATCGTGCGGCTTCTTGGTTGCTTTCAGCATTGCCGCAGTCAGTTTGGCGTTCGTCATACCCATTGCCTTGACTTCATCAAGACCAGCCAGCCGACCGAGATTGATTTTGTTCTTCAAGTAGTCCTTACGAATGTCAATCAGTCTCTCGGCGGTATCAACGTCATATTTACAGTAGAACTCCGTCTCGGCTTTTTCCTCCGGGGTCAGAGGACGGTCAATGTTAAACGGTACGCTGGATTCTTTAACCGACATACCGAGGTGTCCTTCAATGGCTTTAAGGGATAACCCCTGTTGCGTATCGTCTCGAATATCCACATTACTGAAACGGAAGTAGATACCATCGAGAAGCGGACACTGCCAGCCTTGCCCTCCGGCAATAATGAAATCGTTGACCTTTTTAATTTCCTCCGGGGCAAACCCGGCGGCAATCGCTTTGATGATGTACTGGTCGTAGTGTTTCGAGTTGAAACCGACATAGATACAATCATCGGACAATGCCATTTTCAGAGCTTCGTTGTCGTTCCAAATACAGGTGTAAACGCCTGTTTCCTTATCCTTGAGGGTTACGAGCCAGTCATAGGCGAAGACCTCACAGTCATAAGAAATCAATCGCATGGGCTTGTCCCTCCTTCCTTTACGAAGTAACAGCCGTTCTTTCGATAGGTCGTACATCGCTTCTTATAGGACTTCACGAGGTAAGCTATATCGTCCACGAAATCGTAGGCGATAGGGTCTGACTTTCCATCGAAGGTACGAGCGATACGCCCGATACTCTGTGTCACCACAGCGTAGTCCTTCTGTGGGGTGGTGAGGTACAGACGCTCCAACCGTGGTACGTCCAGCCCTTCCTTCGCCAGTGAGTATGTAGCAAAGAGGTATTTCTTCTTGCCGCTCCTCATGTCCTCAAGAGCCTGTTCTCGTTCAGCCTTGCCCTTTTTAGTTGTCATTTTGCCGCTTATCATCACAGCGTCCTTCTGCATATCAACCGGGAGAAGACTTATCAATGTTTCAAGGTGATTCAGCCTGTCCGACAGAATCAGAGAAGGTCTCTGCTCAATGGAATCTGCAATAAGCTGATTCCGGGCGGCGTTTTCGGTAAGATATGTAATGAGCTTGGTGTAGTTCAACGTTCCGTCCGTGTTAAGGGCTTCCCGGCTTATCTGCACCCCTGTACCAACAGGGTAGATACCTACCTTCATAATCTTGTCAGCCACAGCTTCGTCCGGGACTTTATAGGCAACCTCACCAACAAGGGCGTAGGTAGCTTTAATCATTCCATCTGACCTGTGTACCGTTGCTGACAGACCGTATTTGTGTCGTGCCGATAAACTGTTCAGCACTTTTTGATACTGTGTCACGGCGGTAGGACTTCCGCTGACCCTGTGTACCTCGTCTGTGATTACGCAATCCCAGTAGTCCCGGTACTGTGCGAGGTCGAGCTTGCACATGGTCTGAATCGTGGCGAAGGTGATTCCCTTACCGAGATTGACTTTTCCTTCCGTGATAGTACCCATGAGGTCTTCGCTCATATAGAGCTTGGCTCGTTCCTTACTCTGTTTAATAAGGTCGAGTGTGTGGCAGAGCCATAATGTACGCCGTCCCAGCCTTGCGGCGAGGGCAATACCCATCTGCGTTTTACCGCTTCCGGCGGCACTCTGTAATATCCCATACTTGGCGGCTACCATCGCTTGTACGGCGGTTTCTTGGTAGTCATAGAGTGGAACATCGGCGTTATAATTCACCTCCACAGGGGCGGCAAATTCGCTCAAGAACAGTGCCTTATCGGATATGTCCTTCGGGAGTAGCCGGAGTGTTCCGAACGGAAGCACCAGCGTTGTTCCTCGGGTCTCATAGAGTGACAGGACTTTCGGCGTGTTTCCGAGCCATAAGTTCATGCGAGATTTTTTCGCATAGTCCGGGTTAGGTATGGTGAGATTTCTCTTACACCACAGCACCATTTCCGGGGTAGGGTTCTCGACCGTCAGTGTGTTTGAGACTTCAATCAGCATTTCTTCAACCACCTTTCCAGTGGCGTTCCATACTCTCGAATGTCTGTCAGATTTAGAGCCGACTTCTCATAGGAGAGAGCCACCATTGAAAAGTGAGGAATCATAATGATTTCGTCTTCAACCTTGAGTGCGAACCAGCCCTCGCCATTTCCACAGGCTTTCCATGTTTCCATAGCAAAGTGCTGATTTTCTTCCACTCTCGAGAGAGGGAATCGGTTGTTTGAACACACCTTACAGTCAATGAGGTACGCTGTTTTGCCTTTAACAGCGATAACATCTGCTGGTTGCCCGGCGGCGTTCTGCGCCATGTTGTGACACCAAAATCCGTGCTGGAACAGTAGCTCACAGAACTCGGTCTCAAAACTGTTACCGATTTTTCGGTTAGTAGCCATGTTCTTTCAGCACCTCCTTGACGGTCGAGTGAACGTCTTTATCGTCCACATAACTGTCAAGGTCTCGAATCAGTTCCGAAAGCTGTTCTATCTGATTTTGATAGTAATTCGCACAGTCCATGCCCATGTGCTTATCAATCAAATCCTCAAAATCCTTCGGGGATAGGATTGTTTCGGGTCTGCCGTTACTTAGCGTCAACATTTGTGGCATTTACATTCACCTCCTGTTCATACTTTTGCATGAGAGCAAGAACGCTCTCACTGTATGAGGTGGATTTGATACCGTTTTCCCATGCTTTCTTAGCACCGTAGTCACCCATGTTGTATGCCATCAGAGCTAAACCGTAGTCATTGTAGTTCTGAATGTACGAACCAATGACCTTAATTCCACAGAAAACATTCTGATATGGGTCAAGCATATCCGCTGTTCTGTATTCCTCTGCCAGCCATTCGTGATTGATGGTGTTAATCTGCATGAGACCGTAATCCCCGGTCTTACTAACCACTTCCGGGTTGAACTTGCTCTCTTGGTCTATCATTGCGATAATGAGTGACACTGGAACATTTTCGTCCGCACACACCTCGTAGATGTATCTCTGTAAGCTGTGTGAAAGTGGTACATCGAAATATGTAACTTCTTCGGCAACCGGGAGGGAATCGGCTTCGTAGGAAGGAACTTCAACCGTCTCCGTTACGGTAACTTGTTTCTTCGGAGCGGTAGCTCGTCCTACGACAAGACCACCGATAAAGCCAATCAGTACCAGCGTACCGATGATGATATATGCTTGAATCACAGCGAGCTTATGTCTGTTGATTCTTTTTGTTTTTGTTCCTCTACATTGCGTAGCCATTTCTGAAAATCCTCCTCATTCTTAGGGTCTGCGTAAAACTTTGTGATGATACCCACTAAGGGTCTTGCGAGGTCATTTACCTGTACTTCTGACAGGCTCATTCATTCTCACGTTCCTTGAGAATTTCCTTGCAAACAGCGAGAATCTGCTTTGCCTTGGGATAGGTGTAAACCCCTCGGAGAATACTTGACATCATAGGCGGCTGAACTGCGTAACCTCGCTTCTGCAATTCCAGTATCATGTCTACCTGTGTCATTCCCACATTTGCCATTCTCTCTTTAATGTCCACGAATCTCTTACCTCCTTCACGATATAAATTCTTGAAATCAGAATTGCCATTGACAAATAGGCGAATTATTGTTATTATTCTTATAAGACCATCAATAACTATAACTTCCCGAAAACTGCCATTTTCGAGAGGTCGCTTTCTTATTGCCAATTCGCATTTTCCGAACTTCATGTTCTTATTCTAATTCTTATTATGCGAATTGTCAATAGGGAAATTCGGATTTTACGAATTTATTTTTGCAGAGGAGGAATCGCTATGACATTCGCAGAGAATATCAATCGTATCTGTGCTGAAAAAGGCACTAATCTGACCGCCATTGTCGAAGCTGTCAAAGGGTCACGTTCATTCGTGAGTGCTATCAATAAGAAGGGTTCTTTACCGAAGGAATCCGAAATGCTGGAAATGGCAAAACTGCTTGGGTGTTCCGTCATGGATTTCTTCGCAGACGAGGAAGACTTACCCGAGACCAAACCAGCCAACGAAGACGAGGAAGACATTCTTCGTATCTACCGGGGATTGTCCCGGCGAGCGAAACATGAGTTCATGTCTATGGCTTATGAATTTGAGAACCGTGAGGAGCTTGAGGGGGATAAGGGAACAACTGCGGCAGTGTGATAAGGTCATTCCCTTCGCTTTGATATATAGAAAGAAGATATTGGAGGTGAGACTATCAAAGCGGTAATATATGCTCGTTACTCGAGCCACAACCAACGAGAAGAATCAATCGAGGGACAGCTTCGTGAGTGTCACGAGTTTGCTCTCAAGAACGACTTTATTGTCGTAGACGAATATATCGACCGGGCTATCTCCGGCAAGACAGACAACAGACCGAGCTTCCAGCGGCTTATCAAGGACAGCGAGAAGGGGCATTTTGACGCTGTGATTATGTACACCCTTGACCGCTTCGCCCGGAACAGGTACGACAGTGCCATTTACAAAGCAAAGCTCAAACGCAACGGTGTGAAGATTTTCTACGCCAAACAGCCAATGCCGGACACCCCGGAGGGAATCATTCTTGAATCAGTCCTCGAGGGATATGCGGAGTATTACAGCGAGAACCTTGCCCGGAGTATCAAGCGAGGTATGAAAGAGAACGCTCTCCACGGTATCGCTATGGGAAGCCCGGTGCTTGGTTATAAGATAGGAAACGACCGCCAGTATGAGATTGACCCAGTAGGAGCGAAAGCCGTCAGAACCATCTTCACGATGTATGCAGAGGGTAAGTCCAAAACGCAGATTGTGAACTGGTTGAATGAGCATGGGTTCAAGACCTCCCGAGGAAATGCTTTCAATAAGAACAGCCTGTCCCGGATTCTGCGAAATGATAAATACATCGGAGTGTACCGATACGATGATGTAGTCTTGGAGGACGCAGTACCTCTTATCATCGACAAGACCTTGTTCGATAAGGTGCAAGCAACCTTCCGGCACAACTACACAGCCCGGGCAAAAGCCAAAGCCATAGAGGACTATCTACTCACTACAAAGGTCTTCTGCGGTCACTGTGGCGAGCCTATGGTGGGTGAGAGTGGCACTTCAAAGACCGGGAAGGTTCACCATTACTACAAGTGCGTAAATCGTAAGAGGAAGCATAACTGTGAGAAGAAAGTCGAGAAAAAAGAATGGCTCGAGCGGACTGTCGTTGAGTTCACGGTGCAACAGGTACTCACCGATGAAAACATAGAGAAAATATCCACTCGAGCTATGGAACTGATTGAGAAGGAGCTTCAAGACACTTCCGTTCTCATAGGTTTACAGGAACGATTGAAGGAGACCAATAAGAGAATCAAGAATCTCATGTCCGCAATAGAGCAAGGCATTATCACACCAACAACGAAGGAACGTCTTGAGGAGCTGGAAGAAGAACGCAGAGACCTCGAAGGGCAGATTGCCCGGGAGGAAATGAAAAAGCCCCTCTTGACGAAGGAGCGAATCATGTATTGGCTCGAATCGTTCAAGAGGGGTGATATTGAAGATGTTGAGTATCAGCGGCGTATCATCGACACGCTTGTCAACTCGGTTTATGTGTACGATGATGGAGACAAAGGACGTAAGCTCGTGCTGACTTTCAACATTTCGGGGAACAATACGCTCACTATCTCGAGTTCGGATATTGAGCGCACAGCTCCACCAAAGACAATTAACGCCCTTATTTAAAGGGCTTTTTATTTTGTGATGTATTCTTGATGTATAAAAAACAAGAAAGAAGGTAAATTACATATGAAAATTGCAGTAAGTTATATTTAAGTGGCGAAAACTCCATAGCTTGCTGTGGAGATGAAAGCCACTTTTTGTATTGTATAATGCGTATGAAAAATATATAATATATGTATAAATAGTTCGGAGTTGATATCATGCCTAGACCTAGAACGAACAATGTTCAGATTAATATTGCCATTCCTGGTGAATGGAAAAAAGAACTGGAAAACCTTGCCAGAATCTATTCGGTTGAAGAAGGTAAAACGATCACTTTTCTGGATCTGATGCGTAGAGGTATTCAGGAAAAGTATCAGTTAAAAGATGTGAATGATCATGAAAAATGAGAATTATCATCGTGCTTCTCATTGTAAGTATTTAGTTCAGTATCATATTATATGGTGTCCAAAGTTCAGATGTGATGGTATGGATGAAACGTTGAAGAAAATCCTTTCTGAAGTTTGTGATGCGTATGGATATATTATAAAAGCTTTAGAGGTCATGCCTGACCATATACATATTTTTGTAGACTGTCCTGTAACAGTTGCACCTTGTGATGTTGTTCGAACATTGAAATCTATGAGTGCAATCCAATTGTTGAAGGCGTATCCGGAATTGAAGAGATTCTATGCGAGATGTGGAAAATTATGGTCAAATGGATATTTTATATCTTCTGTAGGGCATATCAGTGAAGCTGCAGTCAAGAAATATATCGAGGAGCAGAAAAATGATACAACCCGAATTGAAAGCCTATCGTAGATGTTCAGATAGACATGTATTAGTATTGGAAACGAATCTGACTTATGTAGAAAAGTGTCAGATTTTTCATTATGCCGATTTGGTTCGTAAAGCTGGTAATGAACTGACTGGGATCATGAAAAAAAGATATGATCAGCTTGTTCGTACGAAAAGGTATCGCAAGCTAAAAACTCTTTATAAGAAATATAAGGATGTAGATAATAAGAAGGCATTAAAAGATGTATGTGATCAGATGAAGGAAATGCAGAAACAGTATGATGTGACATGGGACTACTGCAGAACTTCAATGATTGCCATTAAAAAGAAATATGGAATCGATGCCGTATTTGCATTAACGAAAGCGGAGGATGTGTTTTGTGGAATTGAAAAATGCCTTTATTCAGATGGAGAAACGATTCATTTTAAAAAGCGTGGAGATCTTCCATGTATTCGTGCTAAACAGACTAATCGTGGAATCATAATGAAACAAATGAATTTCAAATTCAAGGATATGGAGTTTGGTGTAAAAATCAAAGACCGCTATGAACAAGAGGAAGTGGAAGCTGTATTGTATTATTTGAAGAATGCAGAATTAATGGATTCTATAGCAGCAAATACATATAAAGAAGCCAACATTTGTATTTCGACATATAGACCTTGCTACGTGAGTCTTGTATGTAAAAAGATTCGTGGTAAGTTAAGAGTCTATGTACATATCACAATTGAAGGTTTATCTAAACCGAAACAGGATCGTTTTGGCAATTTTAAACACAACAAAGGAAAAGGTATTGTTGGATGTGATATTGGAACACAGACGATTGCGTATACAACAGAAACTAAAGCAGGTTTAAAAAATCTTGCGGAAAGAGGAAGTTGTATTGAAGTCAATGAACGAAAAGAAAGACGAATCTATCGTGCAATGGACAGGAGTCGTAGAGCAATGAATCCAGACAACTATAATGAGGATGGAACTATCAAAAAAGGAAAAAAGAAGTGGATCTTGTCAAATCGCTATAAGAAATTGAGAACGAAACATACAGAGCTATGCAGAATCAATGCGAATAATCGACATTTAGCTATCAATGAAGATGTAAATGAATTAAGAAGCTTAGGGGATGTTTTTGTGACAGAGACAAAGAATGCCAAGAAACTGCAGAAGAAAGCTAAAACTGGAAAGCGAAAGAAAAGATTTGGAAGATCTATAAAAAATAGATGTCCAGGCTATTTTCAAAGTCAGGCTAAAAGAAAGTTTAGAATCTATGTTGAAGTGCCAAATGATTATAAGGCAAGCCAATATGATCATACGAGTGATACATATATCAAGAAATCGTTGTCACAAAGAATGTATAAACTGCAAGATGGAACAATGGTACAAAGAGATCTATATTCGTCCTTTCTTTTGTACTGCATTGATCTAAATACAAACAAAATCGATAAGAATAAGTATATTCATGAATTTGAGAAACAGTATAAAATTCAAAACGAAACGATTGAATATATCCAAATGCATCAGATCAAAGTCATGAACAGTGGAATAAGAGTAAATTAAACACATGCTAAATTGGGAGATTGACTATGCTTCCATGTAGAGATACAGAAAACAATCGCTAATGTGCTAAATGTAGTGCTTGATTGTAGAGTTCACTGCTCCAACAGAAAGACAGGAATCCAAAGTTTGAAAATAATGTACGATTGCTGCAAAATGTTGTCAGTTAAGAACCCTCACTGCTTGCGGTGAGGAGTAGTCAGAAGGATGGAGAAGTCTTCTGACACTGTAGGAAAGAAAAAAGATGTTAAGTTAAAAGATTTAGTAAAGTATTTCATTTAAAGCTATTAAAATTATGAGTGCTTCATAAACCTTCATTAATTTTATAAAACCGTATATAATGGAATGGAAAGAAGGTAAATTACATATGAGAATTGCAGTAAGCTATAAAGACGGAGAAGTATTTCAACACTTTGGTCATAGTTCAGAATTTAAAATCTATGAAACAGATCATAATGAAATTATTAAGAGTGAAGTAATTACAGTCGAAGGACATGGACATGTTGGTGTTTCGAATGCTTTAAAGGAGAATAATGTAAACATTGTGCTTTGTGGTGGTATTGGACAAGGTGCTAAAACTGCATTGGCCAGTTTTGGAATCCATTCGTTTGGTGGAATTACAGGAAATGCAGATGAAGCTGTAAAAAAATATTTAAGTGGAAAATTAGAATTTACAACCGATGTGACTTGCACAAAACATGAATCTGATGGAAGTCATTCGTGTGGTGGACATTGCCATTAAAATTCTTGAGTTTTTCTTTTGACACACCTCGTATTTCGGTCTATAATCAAGTCAACAATGATGATAAGGATATGAATGCGTTGTATTCAAATGTAGAGAGAGTGTGGATGGTGAAAACACTTTGCGAATAAATGTATTTACTCCCTTTGAATTGCCCTTGAAAAAGTGTGCCGTATTTCTTGCGTTAAAAGGTTTGAGGTGTATACAGAAATTGTATAAACAAAGGTGGTACCGCGTGCGACAGACGTCCTTTGATGGCTGTCGCTTTTTATATGGAAAAATGGAGGAAAGTAAAATGGAATTAGTTAATGTATTAGAAAACGAACATTTATCTATGTTGAACCACTCGTGTGCTCATATGATGGCTCAGGCTGTTAAACGTTTATATCCAAATGCTAAATTTTGGGTAGGACCTGTAGTTTCTGAAGGTTTCTACTATGATATGGATTTAGGGGATGTAAAATTAAAAGAAGAAGATTTGGCAAAAATTGAAAAAGAAATGAAGAAAATTGCCAAAGATGGAAAGAGAATTGTTCGTGAAGAAATCTCTAAGGCAGATGCTTTAGAAATGTTTAAGGACGATCCTTATAAAATTGATTTGATCAATGGATTAGAAGATGGAAACATCACAATCTATCGTCAAGGTGATTTTGCAGACTTATGCCGTGGACCTCACGTTGAGACTGTTAAGATGTGTAAAAACTTCAAGTTGTTGAAACATTCTGGCGCTTACTGGAAGGGTGATGCCAATAATAAAATGCTTCAACGTGTTTATGGTATTTGTTTCGATACAAAAGAAGAATTAGAAGCTCATTTAGAAGCTTTAGAAGAAGCAAAAAAACGTGACCACAAGAAATTAGGTAAAGAAATGGGCTTGTTCACAATCAGCGAATTTGCGCCAGGTATGCCTATCTTTTTGCCAGATGGAATGATTTTACGTAACATTTTGGAACAATACTGGTATCAAGAACATGCAAAAGAAGGATATCAATTCATTAAAACTCCAATTATGATGTCAAAAGAATTATGGGAGTTGAGTGGACACTGGGATCACTATAAAGACAACATGTACACTTCAATGGTAGATGATCGTGAATTCGCAATCAAACCAATGAACTGCCCAGGAGCTTTATTAGTATATAACTCAACTTTGCACTCATATAAAGATTTACCATTGCGTTTAGGAGAATTAGGACAAGTACACCGTCATGAAGCAAGTGGTGCATTAAACGGATTATTCCGTGTACGTACATTTACACAAGATGATGCTCACTTATTTGTCACTCCAGATCAATTGGAAGATGAAGTTAAGAAAGTATTACAGTTGGTAGATCGTATTTATTCAGTATTTGGTTTACCATATGAAATTGAATTATCAACACGTCCAGAAAGTGGATATATTGGTTCAGAAGAAATTTGGGATGCTTCAGAAAAAGCATTGGCACAAGCTTGTGTACATGCAGGAAAAGAATATAAAGTAAATCCTGGAGATGGAGCATTCTATGGTCCAAAATTGGATATTCATATTAAGGATAGCTTAGGACGTGTATGGCAATGTGGTACAGTTCAGTTGGATATGAACTTACCAGAAAGATTTGAATGTAAATATGTAGATGCAGATGGAACAAAGAAAACTCCTATCATGCTACACCGTGTAGTTTATGGATCAGTTGAACGTTTCATTGGTATCTTGATTGAACACTTTGGAGGACACTTCCCATTATGGTTAGCTCCACGTCAATTTGTTGTTATTCCAGTTCACCACGAAAAACATGTAGAATACGCAAATAAAGTATGCGATGCATTAACAGCTCTTGGAATGCGTGCAACAGTAGATTCTCGTAATGAAAAATTAGGTTATCGTGTTCGTGAAGCACAGCTACAAAAGGTTACTTACCAAATCGTAGTTGGTGATGGAGAACAAGAAAACAATACAGTTACAATTCGTCAAAACGGTAAAAAGGATAGTGTTACATTATCATTAGATGAAGCTTTAGCTAAATTTAAAGCTGAAGTAGACAATAAAACATTGTTTGGAAAGTAGAATATTAGGGGTCAAAAAATGACCTCTAATTTTTTTTAATATTTTTAAAAAAATTGCTTGCAATAAATTTTTATCCATGTTATTATAAACGGGCGTTACGGATAACGCAGGTTGTTTTAAGAAATAAGAAATCTGGAAATATTCTTGGAGAAGTACTCAAGTGGCTGAAGAGGTGCCCCTGCTAAGGGTATAGGTCGGGAAACTGGCGCGAGAGTTCAAATCTCTCCTTCTCCGCCATCTTATTTTTGAAAAATAGTTTTGGTCCAGTGGTGTAGTGGTTAACATGCCTCCCTGTCACGGAGGAGATCGTGGGTTCGAGTCCCATCTGGACCGCCATTTCAAAATTTAAGTCATCTGAGGATGGCTTTTTTCTTTTTGTTGACTATTTACTTATTTCTCTGTTTAATAAACCTATGATAATAAACGTAAGTGGAAGAACAGATGTGGTAGCTTATTATATGGATTGGTTTGTGAATCGATGGAATGAAGGATTTTTTGATGTTAGAAATCCTTTTAATCCTAAACTGGTCAGTCGTATTTGTGTATCGAATATTGATATGATTGTATTCTGTACAAAGAATCCGCTTCCATTATTAGATACAATTCATTTGTTTTCTGTTCCTATTCAGCTACAAGTAACAATTACAGGATATTTTGATGATATTGAACCAAATGTACCAAATAAAAAAGAAGTGATTGAATGTATTAAACAATTGTCTTCATATATAGGAAAAGAAAATATCTGTGTTCGATATGATCCAATTATTTTGAATTTTAAATATACTGCAGATTATCATGTTCGTGCATTTCATAAGTTATGTACGATATTAAATGGATCTGTATCAAAAATGATTGTTTCATTTGTGGACGATTATAAAAATGTTCGTAACAACCATCTGATTTATCACAATCCATCGAATGAAGAATATTTGATGATTAAAGGAGCTTTTGAAAAAAGTGCTGCTGAAAATAATTTGAACATTGTTTCCTGTATGGAAAAGGATTATGCGATTGGAGACCCACATGATTGTTGTGTCAGTATTAAATATGCCTTTGAAAGAACAGGAAAACTATTAAAAGAATGGAAGGCAAGAGATTGCCAATGTGTAAGTATGGTTGATGTAGGTGCATATAACTCTTGCTTACATGGATGTAAGTATTGCTACGCGAATTATGATTCTAAACAAATCGCAAAAAATTATAAATTACATAATTCAAAATCTAGTTTGTTAATTGGACAATTAGGTTTAGATGATGAAATAAAAGTTCGAAAAAAATAAAAGTGAAGCTAGTTTTTAGCTTCACTCATTAATTTTGTATAGATTTGAGTTAATTCTTCTTTTTCCTGATCTGTCATTTTTCTTTCGGTCGCATCATGACTATCCAAAGTACCCTCATGTCCATCAATAATTTTACCATTCTTTACTACAAGAACTAATGGAACATACAAAGTAAGGACACCTTCATCGTTATTTGACATATAGTCTTGGATATAAGGTTGGATTTGAGTCTTTTGCTCATCCGTGTACAATCTATTTTTTTCTTCATCCCTAACTTTTACATATTGAATATCAATTCCATTTTCTTGGGCTACCTTTTTCAAGACAGGTTTAGCCTCCTTACACCAAGGACAACTTGAAAATCCGAAATATAAAACACCTGATTTTTCTTGCGTAAAATATTGGATAGCTTCATCAAAGCTGATCTCATTAAATTTTATTTTAGTGTCATCTGTTGAATCACATTTTTCTTCTGTACTTGTCGCATCACAAGCTTGTTTTGAAGAAGAATGCTTGGCTTGCGTTTGAGTTTGACAAGCACATAGAGTAAGGCTTAAGAGAATGAGTAATATTTTTTTCATGTTCCTAATATACTAACAAACTAAAAAAAAGTAAAGAAAAAAGCCTCGATGACTCGAGACTTAAAATTCTTAGTGGGGCGGCTGACGCGATTCGAACGCGCGCGTGACGGAGCCACAATCCGCTGTGTTAACCAACTTCACCACAACCGCCATAAATGCTTAACGCTTGTATAATATACCATGTGAATCTACACTTTGCAAGCAAAAAATATAAAAAAATTAAAAAAAGTTCTTTTTTTTTCGTATAAGAGTATATGAAGGTAAAAGAAATGGAAGTGGAGCAACGCCCACGAGAAAAAGCGTTGCGAAATGGCTTAGAATCTTTGAACGACTTAGAATTAGTTGCCTTGATTCTACAAAGTGGAAATAAGAATCGTTCTGTATTCGAAATTGCGTCCGATGTATTGAAAGAAAGTGAAGGTTTATCAAAATTAATGCAGATGCATGTAAATACATTGATGCAGATTCCAGGGATTCGCGAAGTAAAGGCTTTGCAGCTATTAGCTAGTGTAGAACTTAGCAAGCGTGTATTTAAATCCAAAGCTTATCATGCTTCAATTCTTAAACCAGAAGATGTTATTGAATGGTTTGAATTTGAATATGGAGCTTTGAATCAAGAATGCTTTATTGCACTCTATTTAGATACCAAAAGTAAACTGATTTCACATCGCGTGTTATTTAAGGGAACACTAAATGAAAGTACGGTTCATCCTAGAGAAGTTTTTAAAGAAGCTTTTCTACAAAACGCAAATTCTGTGTTAATTGCACACAATCATCCTTCGGGGGATTGTACGCCATCAAAAGCAGATTTTGAAGTAACCTATAAAATGATTCAAGTTGCCATGACGATGGGAGTACATTTAATTGATCATATTATTGTAGGAAAAAATCAATATTATTCGTTTAAAGAGCATAAATATCTCGATTGAAAGAAGGAGGGAATATCGCTATAATATAAGTTAGTTTGGGGGATATTATGCGTAAATTTACTCGACTTCAAAAAAGATTACTTACGATTATTGTCGTTCTATGTATACTTGCATGTACAATGGTTGGACTTCGACAAAGCTCCATCACGAACATCGGATATAGTGCATGGACCTATTTAAAATATGGATTGATTCAAAATCCGCTTTCATCTATTGGCAGTGCTGTCAATGATTTTGCGAATCTGTGGCATGCCTATGATGATAATGAATATTTATCTAAACAACTTGCTGAACAGAAGAATTATCAAACGGCTTATGAGGATGAAAGAAATAAAAATAAGCAGCTTGAAGACTTATTAAATATGAAAGGTGGTCTTTCAAATGCGAAAACCATAAGCGTTAGAGTGTTGGAACGTTCTAGTGATTCATGGTCACAAACGGTGACAATTTCAGCTGGAAAAAAGCAAGGGGTAAAAAAGAATATGCTTGTGACAACAAGCGAAGGTGCGATTGGTTTAGTAGATACTGTGCAAACAAGCACAAGTGTCGTTCAACTATTGACTTGTCAGCATTTAAATAATGATATTGCCATCAAGATGTCTTTAGAAGATGGTTCAAGTGTAGAGGGTGTTTTACAATCCTATGATACTGAAAAAAAGGCATATCGAGTTTCTCTGTTCGATAATGATGCGACTGTGACAAAAGGACAGACAGTTGCAACAAGTGGTAAGGGTGGAAACTATCCAAGCGGTATTCTTATTGGGGAAGTAAAGGATGTTTCTTTAAATGATGATTCAATCATTTCAACTGTTTATGTTTCACCAGTATCAAATATGAAGAGTTTCGATTATTGTCTTGTGATTGGAAAAGAGGAAAGTAAATGATAAATAAAGAGCGTTATGCGTTTGTTTTCCTGGCAATATTAGCTATGCTTGATCAGCTGTTCGCATATTTGTTTAGTGTGGATTTTACTTATTCATCACTATCTTTTGTGAGTCATTTATGTTTTTGTGGATGCTTACTCGTTGTGTCACATGAAAAAAGCTTAAATCGAATTTTGTATGCATGCCTTTGCGGACTTTGTGTAGGTATGTTCTTTACAACAGATTGGTTCGTTAAGATGATTTTATTTGGTCTGTTTGGCTGGTTGATTGGCTTTTTTAAGGAAATGATAGATCAAAATCATTGGATGCATTTCGCAATCGTATTTTTAATGATGTTTGTGAGTGATTTACTTTGTTTTTTTGGGCCAAAGCTTCTAGGACTTTTGACAATGAGCTTTGTGAAATGGTTTATACATGTAGAAGCATTAACATTGATTTTCAATGGTGTGGCAATTTTTATTTTAATTTATATCATCACTGTATTTACTAGATATGCGATGATAAAGGATATTCGATATAAACGAATGGAAAAGTTGAAATTGCAAAATATTCGAAGGAAATGAGTCAAGGATTCGTTTCCTTCTTTTCATATATGTTAAAATAGATACAAAGAGGTAAACAACATGAAAAAATTACTATTACTGGATGGAAACTCCATGCTATTTCGTGCATATTATGCAACTTTATATACACATAGAATGACGACGTCAAACGGTATACCAACCAATGCGGTCTATGGTTTTGTGATGATGCTGAATAAAGCAATTGATATTATTGAACCAGATGAAATATTGGTTGCGTGGGATGCTGGAAAGCCAACATTCAGACACAAACAATTTTCTGCATATAAAGGAACTAGAAAGCCATTAGATGAAGAATTGATTGTGCAATTTCCGATAGTTAGAGAATACTTAGATGCAGCTGGTATTAAACGTTATGAACAAGAAGGATACGAAGCCGATGATATTATTGGTAGTATGGCAAAATGCTGTAAAGATGTTCAAACAACGATATTGACAAGTGATCGAGATTTATTACAGCTAATTGATGCAACGACACATGTTCTTTTAATGAAAAAGGGCTTAAGTGAAATGGATTTGATGGACGAACAAAATCTTTTGGATACCTATGGAATTACTCCAAGTCAAGTTATTGAGATGAAAGGCTTAATGGGAGATACAGCTGATAATATTCCTGGTGTTCAAGGTGTTGGTGAAAAAACAGCCTTGCGTTTATTGAATCAATATTCGACAGTAGAAAATGTATATGCACATATTGATGAGGTAAAAGGGAAACTAAAGGAAAAATTAGAGAAGGATAAAGACAATGCATTTATGTCTTTAGAGCTTGCGACAATCTATACAAAAATGGAATTGCCATTTGAATTGTGCGATTGTGAATTTTCAGGAATTCAAGAGGCAGTGAACGGATTCTATGAAAAGTATGAAATGCGTTCATTGGTCAATCGTACAAAACAAACAAAAAATGAAAAGTGGCCATTAAAAGAAGTGGATTATTTTGAAATGATTCAAGATGAAGACGTAATGATTATGCCAGTATGTAGCCAAGAGCCTTATTTAGATCAAAAGCTATATGGCTTTATGGTTCCACTTGATAAAACAATTTATTATATTTCAGTAGAAAATGCATTAGAGGATGCGAACTTTAAGAAGCTTTTGGAAAAGAAAAAAATTATTACGTGGGATACAAAAGAGATGATGCATTTACTAGATCGCTATGGATTTAAATGGAATGAATTTAGTGATGATTTACACATTGCAGGTTTCTTATTAAATTCAACAGCTACAGATAGTGATGCCTTGATAGAAGCCCTTCATATTTCTTTACCAGAATCATTTCATGATGTATCAAAAAAGACCAAAGAAGAACCTGCTTATAGTGTTACAAGAGAAAAGGCTATTTGCCATAGCTTGACGCAGCAACTATTTGAGAAAAGAAGTGAGATTCGAGCATCTTTAAAATCACAAAATGTGATTTCTTTGTATGAAGATATTGAAATGCCGCTCGCATATGTTTTGTTTTCTATGGAAAAAGAAGGGATTTCAATTCAAGAAAGCTTTTTAGATGAATATGGAGCTTTATTGAATCAAAAATTAGATGAATTAGCCCAACAAATCTATGGTCATGCAGGAATGATTTTTAATATTAATTCTCCTAAACAATTGGCAAATGTTTTATTTGATGAGTTGAACCTAAGTGGTGGGGGTAAAAAACGTTCAACCTCTGCTGATGTATTGGAAAAATTACGTGGAAAACATCCAATCATTGAGGATATTCTTGAATATCGCAAGATAGCAAAAGTTTTGAGTACATATATTGATGGCTTAAAGAAGCATATTCGTTCCGATGAAAAAATTCATACGTGCTTTAACCAAACTATGACACAAACAGGCAGATTATCGAGCAGTGATCCGAATCTACAAAATATTAGCATACGAGATGAATTAGGAAAAGAAATTCGTAAGGCGTTTGTGGCTCAAGAAGGATATCACTTGTTGTCAGCCGACTATTCCCAAATCGAGTTAAGAATGTTGGCACATATGGCTAATGAGGATCATATGATAAGAGCTTTTAATGAAGGTTTGGATATACATACTAAAACTGCAACTTTAATTTTTGGTTGCACACCAGAAGAGGTGGATGATCAAAAAAGAAGAATTGCCAAGACTGTAAACTTTGGAATTGTGTATGGACAAACTGAATTTGGCTTATCCTCACAATTACATATCACACGTAAAGAAGCGGGTGAATTTATGCAGATGTATTTTGATAGTTATCCAAAAATTCATCAATATATGAATCAGCTGATTGATTTCTGTAAGGAAAATGGATATGTGGAAACGTTGTTCCATCGAAGAAGAGAAATCCCTGAAATCAACGATAAGAATTTTATGACACGTGAATTTGGAAAGCGTGCTGCCATGAATGCACCTATTCAAGGAAGTGCTGCAGATTTAATTAAAATAGCAATGTTGAAAATGGATAAGGCTTTAAAGGATGCGAATGTACAATCAAAGATGCTGCTTCAAATTCATGATGAATTGATTTTCTTGGTGCCAGATAATGAGTTGGATTTGATGCAAAATCTAGTTAAAGATACAATGGAAAACGCAATGGAATTAAAGGTTCCATTAAAGGCTAGTATTAGTGTCGGTAAATCTTGGTATGAGGCAAAATAATGCCAGAAGCACCAGAAGTCCAAACGGTTTTAAGTACGTTAGAAACACAAATTAAGGATGTTGTTATCAATGACATATTTGTATATTATCCGAAAATAATTGATAATGTTGAAGTTGAGGCTTTTAAGAAGCAATTGAAAGGACAAGCCTTTCGTACATTTTCACGTCTTGGAAAATACTTGATTTTTGGATTAGATGATTATGATTTAATCGTTCATTTACGTATGGAAGGTAAGTTTTATCTTTATGATAAGCTTTGCGAAGATAAACATATTCATCTAGTATTTCAGTTAAGTAATGAAAAATATATGTCTTATCATGATACAAGAAAGTTTGGAAGAATGTATTTATATCCCAAGAAGGAAGATATTCATTCTTATGATTGTTTCAAAAATGTTGGCTATGACTATACAGATGAAAGAGTAAATGGAATGTATTTCTATAATTGTGTTCATTCATTAAAACGAAATCTAAAGTCATGTTTGTTGGATCAGTCGATTATGGCGGGCATTGGAAATATTTATGCAGATGAAATATGCTTTGAAGTAGGCTTAGATCCAAGGAGTCGTGCATCAAAGTTATCAAAGAAGGATTGTGAAAGAATTGTATTCGCAACAAAACGAATCTTACAAGGAGCAACACGTTTTGGAGGAACTACAATTCGTTCTTATACTTCAAGCTTAGGTGTGACAGGGCGTTTTCAGTTGCATTTAAAGGTGCATAATCAAACACAATGTAAAGTGTGTCATCAAAATATAAAGAAAATAACTGTATCACAAAGGGGGACTTATTTATGTCCAAATTGTCAGAAAAGAAAGTAATTGGAATTACGGGGTCAATGGGATCGGGAAAAAGTGAGATTGCCAGATATTTAAGGAATAAGTATCCGGTTCTAGATTGTGATCAAGTGAATGCAGATTTATTAAAAAAAGGAAATTTAGGTTATCAGAAACTAAAAGAAATGAATATTGTCGAATTGGATTCACAGGGACAGATTATTAAGGAAAGCTTAGCTTCGTATATGTTTTCTAGTGAGCAGAATCGCAAATGTGTGGAAGCCATTCTTCACCCGTTAATATTTGAAAAAATGCATGAATGGATTCAAAATCAAGATAAATCGATTGTTTTTGTGGAAATGCCCTTGTTGTTTGAAATATCTGCACAAAAACATTTTGATTCGATTTGGTGTGTTGTTGCAGATTTGGATGTGGCACTATCACGCTTATGTACATATCGCAATTTTACGCGAGAGCAGGCTTTGGCAAGACTTACGTCACAAATGAATCCAGAAAAGAAAATGGCTCAGAGTAATATCATTTTACGTAACAATTCTACGGTAGAGCAATTACATATGCAGATTGAAGATGCATTGAAAGAGGAGAATTCGCATGAGAATTGAAGTGCGTTGCATAGAACATTTATCGAGTGAACAAAGACAATCTTTAAGCTTATTATATGGTCCTTTGATAGGGAAAAGCTCGGTTTGTTTATATGAATTTTTGAGTGCTATACCAAATCAAATTGAGCTCGAAGATTTATACCTTATGCTCAGTATGAATGAAGCACAGTTGGACAGAGCTCGAAATTATTTAGAGCAATATCATTTGATTGAAACCTATATTCATGAAGAAGAAATGTTGATTTTCTTATATGCCCCATTGATGCCAAATAAATTTTTGTGTCATGACGCATACTCAAGATTGTATTTAGCAAGCGTTGGTGTAAATTGCTTCGACAAAGTCAAAATGATGCTACAAAAAGATGTATCCGTTCCTTCAGACTATACAAAGGTGGAGAGTCCTTTGGATGTATCTAGACTAGATGCTTGGAATGAATCAAAGGAAATTGCTTATGAGAAAGTAAAGCCATCGATGAAACAAAAATATGATTTTGATTTTGCGACTCTTTTTAAGGGGATGGATCGAGTGATTCCGGTTCGCTATCGTACAAAGGAAAACTTGGATCGCATTGCTGAAATGGCAAAAATATATGGTATTGATGCAAAGGATATGCGTAAATATGTGCAAAGAAGTATCAATCCTTCAACGCATGTATTTGATTTAGAAAAATTAAAGAATATGGTTATGGGCAATCGAAAAGTTGTAAAAATAAACAAGGATCCATATCAAATGTCACCAGTGAAATTTTTACAGAATAAACAAAATGGAATTCCAGTAGTGAAATCGGATCAAGCATTGATTGAGCGATTGTGTACAGAATTCCAATTTCCTGTAGAAGTTGTAAATACATTAATTGAGTATACTTTGCAGCAAACACATCAGCAGTTCTCTAGAAACTATGTGGAAAAGGTGGCGGCAAGCTGGGTACGACTTCATGTTGATTCTAGAAACAGAGCTCTTGAAATTATCAATCAAGGTTCGGTTGAGAATCGAAAAGAGAAAAAGATTGAAAATGTTGTATTAGATGACAAATTTTATACGCAAAAAGAGGATAAGTCTGACAGTCAAATTCAGCAGGAGATGCTTGAGCTGCAAAAGATGTTGAAAGAAGGTAAATTGTAGTGAATTTTAATATTAAGCTATCAGAGGAACAAGTGTTGGAAAGACAACAAAATATTGCTCGTTTAAAAGAAAATGAATTGATTCAAATATTTTTAAAACAAAATCACTTAGATGCATCTTTTGTGGACGAAAACAGTGGAGTTTTATTGCAGTGGCTAAGAAGTATTAATGCCTGCAGAAACTGTAAGGGACTGGATTATTGCGCACAGAAGATTCGTGGAAAGGCAACAAAATTAAAAATAGATGATTCAGGCTTTTTAAATGAATACTACGCTTCTTGTCAGTATGAACAAAAAAGAGATCAGCAGCTGGCTCATCAAAGTAAATTTCGCTTTTCGCATATGTCTTTAAACGATTATTTGATTGATTTAAATGACGATTCCTTTAGGAGTGCTGCAAAAGAAAAGGAGTATGGACTTGCATACAATCAAAGTGTGAGTAGTATTCCACTAAATCAAGGTGTATATCTGTATGGAAATCCAGGAACAGGTAAATCTTATTTGATGAAGGGTATCTGTAATTACTATGCTAAGACAAATAAGACTGTATCATTTGTTCAAGTTCCTTTGTTGATTCAGGAATTAAAGCAATTTATGACAGATAATGAATATCGTCAAAGAGTGATGAATCATTTGCGTTATAGTGATGTGCTTGTTTTAGATGATATTGGAGCTGAGAGCATTACACAGTGGACACGTGATGAAATTTTACTTCCAGTCTTGGATGAGCGTATGAATAAACAAATGAAAACATATTTTACATCAAATTATTCTATGGAAGAATTAGAGCAGCAGTATCGTCTTGTGAATAAGCCAAACAATACAATTGCGAGTCTGAGAATTTTAGAAAGAATTCGGACATTGTCTAAACCAGTGCAATTATCTGGAAAATCACGCCGTTAGTTAATAATTTCACTTTTCAAATTAGGCGTAATGGAGTAGAATAGTTATGACAGAAATGTTTAAAGGAGGAATAGAGTAATGTTAGTATCTGCTACTGAAATGATCAACAAAGCTCACGAAGGGCACTATGCAATTGGTGCTTTCAACATCAATAACTTAGAATGGACAAAAGCTATCTTAGCTGCTGCTGAAGAAGCAAAATCACCAGTTATGTTAGGAGTATCTGAAGGTGCTGCTAAATATATGTGTGGTTTCAAAACAGTTGCTGCTATGGTAAAAGAAATCCACGATGCAATGGGAATTACAGTTCCTGTAGCTTTACACTTGGACCACGGTTCATATGAAGGTGCTAAAGCTGCTATCGAAGCAGGGTTCACTTCTGTAATGTTCGATGGTTCTCACTATGCATTCGAAGAAAACTTAGAAAAATCAAAAGAAATGATCGCCTTAGCACACTCAAAAGGATTGTCAATTGAATGTGAAGTTGGTGGAATCGGTGGAGAAGAAGACGGTGTCGTATCTGCTGGTGAATTAGCTGACCCTGAAGAATGTAAAACTATCGCTGAATTAGGCGTAGACTTCTTAGCAGCTGGTATCGGAAACATCCACGGTAAATATCCTGCAAACTGGGCTGGATTAAACTTTGATCGTTTAGAAGAAATCCAAAACGCTACTAATGGTAAACCATTAGTATTACACGGTGGTTCAGGAATCCCTCGTGAACAAGTTCAAAAAGCTATCACATTAGGTGTTTCTAAAGTTAACGTTAATACTGAATGTCAGTTAGTATTTGCTGAAGCAACTCGTAAATACATCGAAGCTGGAAAAGACCAAGAAGGAAAAGGATATGATCCTCGTAAATTATTAAAACCAGGTGCTGATGCAATCACTGCATTATGTAAGGAAATGATGGAAAACTTCTTCGGTTCTGCTGGAAAAGCTGAATAATTAAAGTTTTTAGAATAAGCAGGCTTTTAAGCCTGCTTTTTGTATAATTGGAGGGAAAATACATATGAAGTCAGTTGAAATCAACGATTTATTGTCTTACCATTTTTATGGAAATTTAAAAATAAAAGATGGAGTTAAAGTCTTTGTGGATGGAGTAGCAGCCGAAAAAGACAATGCTTATGAATATACTTTAAAGTGTGTAAAGGATGATAAAGTATATGATTTAACTTCTTTTGGAAAAGAAGCAGGTTTTTATATTGAAAACGAAGATTCTATTCTATTCTGTGGAAACCGTAAAAATATTGAAAAATCAACTTCTCTATATCGTTTATCACTTAATGGTGGAGAGGCTAAAGAAATTGCTCGTTTTGATAAACCAGGAATGAATGTATTGGGCTATTTAAATGAGAAGACACTTGTATTGTTAACTAAGGAAAAGTTAGTTGAAGAAGAAAGTGATTATGAAGTATTTGATGAAATTCCTTTCTATATGAATGGTCAGGGAATCACAAATAAACATCGTAGTCATTTATATACATATAATTTAGATACGAAAGAACTTGTTTGTGTTACAGAAGGTACATTTGATGTATCGAATGCTAAGATTCATGATGGTGCTTTGTATTATACAGGTCAAAATTGGACAAGAAAGCAAGCTTTATATGAAGATGTTTATAAATATGATGGTGCAGTAAGTACTGTTGTGGATGCTAAGGAAAGAAGTATTCAAAACTTTGATTTTGTGAATGGTAAAATGGTTCTTGTCGCAAGTACACATGAAAAATATGGCTTAAATGAGAATCCAAAATTCTTTGATCAAGATTTTAATTTGATTGCGGATTGGCAAGAATGTGTTGGAAACAGTGTAGGTACAGATTGTGCTTTGGTTGCGGGTAATGCGATTTTAGTAAATAAAGATGCTTTGTATTTTGTTTCTACAATTTATGATCACAACAACCTATATAAATTAGAAAATGGAAAGATTGACTTGGTATTTGAATGGCCAGGTACAATTCAAGCTTTCGCATTTGAAGATGACACATTGTATTTTATTGGAGCTGATGTTGCTAGTCTTCAACAACTATATAAGGTGGTTGATGGAAAAGCTATTCAATTATCTGATTTTAATAAAATGGAAGATACATATGTAGCAGATCCTGTGGAAGTGAATTTTGGTGAAGATTTAACAGGATGGGTATTATTGCCAAAGGATTATGATGAAACTAAAAAATATCCAGCTATCTTAGATATTCATGGAGGACCTAAAACTGTATATGGCAAGGTGTTCTACCATGAAATGCAAGTATGGGCTAGTAAAGGATATTTTGTCTTCTTCTGTAATATTCATGGTTCTGATGGACGTGGAAACGAATTTATGGATATTCGTGGAAAATATGGAACGATTGATTATGATGAATTGATGCAGTTCACAGATAAAGTATTAGAAACATATCCACAAATTGATGCTAGTAAAGTCGGTGTTACTGGTGGTAGCTATGGTGGATTTATGACAAACTGGATTATTGGTCATACAGATCGTTTTGCGTGTGCTGCAAGCCAGAGAAGTATTGCCAACTGGATTTCATTCTCTCAGACAAGTGATATTGGACCATACTTTGCACAAGATCAACAATCGGCTACATATTATGACAATCAAGAAAAATTATGGTGGCATTCTCCATTAAAATATGCTCGTAATGTAAAAACACCAACTTTATTTATTCACTCAGATGAAGACTATCGTTGTCCACTTTGTGAAGGTCTACAAATGTTGAATGCTTTATTAGATCAGAATATTGAAGCACGTATGTGCTTGTTCCATGGTGAAAATCATGATTTATCACGTACAGGCCTTCCTCAACATCGTTTACGTCGTTTAAATGAAATTACAAATTGGATGGAGCAACATTTAAAATAGGTAGCATTTGTAATTTACAATATTTTTCTAGATTATCCGGATTGAATAGGCTATAATAGATAGGCATTACCTTGAAATGGGGGAAAATGAATGGAAAAAGTCATTAAAATTGAAGGTGGACATCATTTAAATGGAACAGTTCGTATTAGTGGTTCAAAGAATGCAACTGTGGCTTTAATTCCAGCATGCGTTTTAGGAAATGAGCCTGTAACAATTTATGGTGTACCTAATATTTCGGATGTACAGTCTTTAATCGTTTTATTGAATGAACTTGGTGTTTATGTTGAAAAACGAGATGAAGAAACATTATATATAGATCCTACTCATATGGAAAATATTCCTATGGTATCAAAAGCAGTTTCTAAATTGAGAGCAAGCTACTATTTCATGGGAGCTTTACTTGGAAAATTTGGACATGCAGAAATTAAAATGCCAGGTGGATGTTACTTAGGTCCTAGACCTATTGATTTACATTTAAAGGGTTTTGAAGCATTGGGTGCAAATATTCAATATGAAAATGGATGTTATATATTAGATGCGAAAGAATTAAAAGGAACTAATATTTTCTTGGATATCTCAAGTGTAGGGGCTACTATTAATATTATGATGGCAGCTGTTTACGCAAAAGGAAGAACTGTTATTGAAAATGCAGCTCGTGAACCTGAAATCATTGATATTGCCACTTTATTAAATAAAATGGGGGCTAGAATTCATGGTATGGGTACAAGCACGTTAGTAATTGATGGTGTTGATTATTTAAAAGGTTGTATTCATGAAATTATTCCAGACCGTATCGAGGCAGCTACTTATGTAATTATGGCAGCTGCAATGGCAAATGATATGCGTATTGAAAATATTATTCCTCAACACTTGGAAGCCATTGTGATGAAGCTTCAAGAAGTAGGAATCAATATGGAAGTAGGTTCTGACTTTATTCATGTGTTTAAAACAGATAAGCCATTAAAGCGTATAGAAATTTTGACTAAGCCATATCCAGGCTTTGCGACAGATGTGCAACAACCATTTACAGTTTTATTAACACAATGTGAAGGACAGTCAGTAGTCACAGAAACGATTTATACGGAACGATTTAAGCATTGTGCAGAACTAAATAAAATGGGTGCAGATATTGATGTACATACGCCTAGCGCTTTTATTAATGGAAAAACTAAGTTACATGGTTCTAAGGTTACGGCAACAGATCTTCGTTGTGGCGCAGGACTTGTGATTGCGGCCTTAATGGCGGATGGTGTGACAGAAATTCATGATATTTATCATATTGATCGTGGATATGATAACTTAGATGGAAAGTTAGCTCATCTAGGAGCTAAAATGTGGCGTGAAGAGGTAGAAGATTAAGATGTATGGTGACATACATCTTTTTTCTTAGTATAATCTCTTTATGAATATGTTGGAAATAACGCAACAGATGCGTGAGAATCACAAAATAGAATTTAAAGATCAATTAAAAATTGTAATTTTTTTATCGGTACCAGCAATATTAGAACAATTAGTTGGAACGGCTATGAGCTATATTGATACGGCAATGGTTGGATCACTTGGCTATAAAGCTACGGCAGCTATTGGAGTTGTTGCCAGTACGACATGGTTGTTTGGCGGTATATGTACAGCTGCTGTTTTAGGCTTTTCGGTGCAGGTTGCTCAATATTTAGGTGCGGGTAAAGATAAACTGGCAAGACAAGTTGTTTGCCAATCTATTATCTTTAATATTCTTTTTGGTTTGTTTATGGCGTTGATTGTAGTTGGGGCCAGTTTTTATTTGCCTACTTTATTAGGAGCAGACCCATCAATATGCAGGGATGCTACTTTATATTTGGCAATTGTGGGGGCTTTTATTCCATTTAATATGATGGCAATGCTCCATTCAAGCATGCTTAGATGTTCTGGAAATGCTGTGCTTCCTAGTCTTATGAATATTTCAATGTGTGTATTTGATGTTATTTTTAACTATTTCTTTATTTATATACTAAATTTAGGTGTTGCCGGTGCTGCATTAGGAACAGGAATGGCACAATTGGTTGTAGGTTTTATTTTAATGTATATTGTAGTGAAAAAAGAAAAATCTTTGCGTCTTTTGGGTGATGAATCTTGGAAATTGGATAGAAATATATTAAAAAATGTAGTCAATCTTTCAATACCAGCAGGATTGGAAAGAATCACACTTTCTTTAGCTCAAGTTGTTATGACAGGTGTTGTTTCAAGTATGGGAGCCGTTAGTGTGGCCATTAATTATGTAGCTGTTTCAGCTGAAGGCTTATGTTATTTACCGGCCTATGGTATTGGTGGTGCTGCTACGACATTGGTTGGACAAAGTATAGGAGCAAATCGAAAGGATATGGCTAAACGTTTTGCGTATTTAACAACTTTATTATCTTTTGTCCTTGTCATATTTATGAGTGTTATTATGTTTGCGTTTGCACCATTTTTAGCCTCTACCCTTACAAACAGTCAAGAAGTCATTAGTGGAGCTAGTGAATGTTTAAGAATTGTTTCTTTTTCAGAACCATTGTTTGCGATTAGTATTGTAGTTATGGGGGCTTTGCGTGGGGCTGGAGATAGTAAACGTCCTTTTGCTCTGAATGCCTTAAGTATGTGGGGTATGCGTGTTTTACCAATTATCATCTTCACAAAACGATATGGTGTTATTGGTGTATGGGTTACAATGACTTTCGAGCTGGTATTTAGAGGTATTATATTCTTTATTCGTATGGTTCGAGGTAAGTGGTTAGATCAAAATTCAATTAAATAAAAAATTGAGTGGAATTTCCACTCATTTTCTTATTCACCAGGATTTGATTTTAATACTTTACCTGTATTAAATAATTCAGCAGCTCTTTTAGCAGCTTCTAAACGGTCTTCTTCGTTTTTATAATCAACATGAACTGTATAGCAGCCACAATCCATACATTGTGCATAGAATCCGTTTCCTTCTTCTTCTAAAATCGAACCACCTTCACATAGAGGGCATTCATGTAGATCAACTAATTCATCAATATTTTGCATAAGAATCCTTCCTTCTTTTTATTCTTATCTATTGTACAATCAATTCATTAGAAAGTTAAGAGAAATTTAAGGTTAAATATAGAAACCGATGCTATAATATTACGGTAACAATAAGGGGATGTTATTATGAATCAAAAGGAACGTGTATTTACACCAACGTTTATTGCGAATCTTTTTTTGATTGCAGGAATTGTGTTTTTGCTGCTAAAGGAAAGAATAAACGCATACGTAGGTGATGATGGATTAATGCATGATGGTACTACTTTAATGCTGATAGGATTAGCTTTATTGTGTGTTGGCATAGGTATAAGGATTGTAATATGGATCAATCGAAGGATGAATAAATCTTAATTTGTTTATCCTTTTTTCTTATCTTTCTTGTGATAATTTCTTTTTCTTAATACAATAAATATAAGGAAGTGTTGTATGATAGCTAAACGAAGGAAACATATTTCAAAAATAGTACGCTTTACAATGACTGTTTTAACCAGTCTTTTAATAGTGCTTATTTTAATCATCATATTAATGGTATCACGCATTCAAGGAACGGCTCGTGTTGTCAATTATGCAGGTTTAGTACGTGGAAAGACACAACGCATTATTAAGCTAGAAGATGCAGGCATGCCACAGGAGGAAATGATTGCTGATGTGGATGAATATATTAAAGGTCTCCGTTTTGGAAGTGATGAATTAAATTTGGTTTCACTAGATGACAAGGCATTTCAAATGAAGATGAAAGAATTGGATACATATTATGATTCTTTAAAGCAGGAAATCTATCTTGTTCGTCAAGTTGGCTATGCGAATACGAATATTATTCAAAAGAGTGAAATATTTTTTAACTTATGTGATGTGGCTACAGGTCTTGCAGAGTCTTATGCACAAAGAATTGCGACAAGGCTGAAACAATTTGAAGTGCTGACAGTTATTGATATTGTGATTCTCGTCTTTATGATTTTGTATGAACTACTTAAGGCTTTGCGTTATGCGAAAATCAATCGTGAGCTTAAGAATAAGGTGTATTTAGATGAGGCAACAGGTTTGCCAAATAAAAATAAATGTGAAGAGATTTTAACTTTAGAAGTTGAACCATATACGGCAATTTGCGTATTTGATTTAAATAATCTAAGAATCATCAATAATCAACAAGGACACGAACGAGGAGATCTATATATTAACTCTTTTGCGAAATGTTTACGTAAAGGTGTTGATGTGAATCAATTTGTGGGTCGTTATGGCGGAGATGAATTTATTGCCTTCTTCAAAGATGTGACGAAAGAAGATGTAACAAGGAATCTAGAAAGTGTTAAAAGAGTATGTGAAAATGGTTCGGAAATACCATTAAGCTTTGCAGCAGGTTATGCATATTCAAATGATTTTTCAGGATTTACAATGCGTGAATTATTTTGTCAGGCGGATAAAAATATGTATATTGATAAAAACCAGGCAAAAATCAAAGAGGCTACAGAGAAACGGAATTTGATTCTGTGTGTTATACAACAATTAAAAGATAAAGGGTATCATTTTTCAGATTGTATCTATTGTGATGCTCAAACAGATGCGTATTTTACTTTGCGTGCTAGCTATTCCTTTTTCTTAGCAGAGGATGGCAGTTATTCAGGTGCAATCGAACAAGTTTTAAATGAGTTGTTTGAAGAGAATCAGAAAAAAGAGTATCGTCATGTGCTGCAACTGGATTATTTAAATCAGAAACTTACAAAAGAAAATCCAGTATTAGAGATTCCGTATTGTCATCAAATTAAAGATACGCAAGTAAAAGGGAAAATCATAGCAGTCTATTTAGATGGTGATGAAAAAAATAATCTTCATCATTTTGTGCTAGGCTTCAAAATATATTATGACACAATAGAAATGGATGAAAAGCAACAATTGATGCGTTATTATGATCAATTGAAACAATCTATCTTAGAAAATGCGAACTTCATTGAAGCTTTAATGAATATGGCACAATCTGTCTTTTCTGTAAACTTAACACAGAATCAGATAGATGGTATTTATGATAAATGTATGGCAGAGGATAGAAAACCAGTGTTGCCTTGTGCATATGAAGCATATTTTAAACAATGGAAATCTAAAGTGTTAAAAGATTGTTTGGGAAGTTTTGGAATCGTAGAATCGTGTCAAAGCTTATTGGATCGCTATAAGGCTGGGGATAAACATGTTACGGTTGAATATCAAATTCAAATGCCAGATGATCGTGTAATCTGGGTTCAAGAAATGATATTGATGAGTGAAGATGTAATTTATGATGTGGACATACAAAATGAACGTATGATTGTTCGAGCAATTATACTATTTAGAAATACATCTGCATTCCACGAAAAGGATGATAGAGAAAAGAAACAACTTCAATTGGCATATCAAAAAGCAGATTTAGAAAGTAAAGCTAAAACAGATTTTATGAATCGCATGAGCCATGATATTCGTACACCAATCAATGGTATCTTAGGAATGATGCAAATTATTCGTAAAAACTGGGGTGATATGGATAAATTGGATGATTCTTTAAATAAGATGGAAGTTTTGACGAAACACCTAAATGAATTGGTTGAAGATATTTTGAATATGTCGAAATTAGAATCAAATCATATGGAAATCGTGAATGAGCCATTTGATCTAAATCGTTTGATTGAAGAAATGAATAGTTTGATTGATGCCCAAGTATCGCTTCAAAATATTACATATCACAAGCATATGAATAATATAATGCATACACATTTAATTGGAGATGCACTGCAACTAAGACGAATTCTTGTAAATCTATTAACGAATGCGATAAAGTACAACAAACCGAATGGTACGATTGATGCATTTGTTCGAGAAGTGTCTAGTGATGATTCACAAGCTACATTTGAGTTTGAAATCAAAGACACAGGAATTGGTATGAGTGAAGATTATATTAAAAATCATTTGTTTACGCCTTTTTCACAAGCTAAACAAGATGCCAGAACAAGATATGAAGGAACTGGCTTAGGTATGTCGATTGTGAAAGGCTTAGTGGACAAGCTTGGTGGCAATATTGAAGTAAAAAGTGAAGTTGGAGTAGGTACACAAATCAAGGTGGTTCTTACTTACCAATTGGATACATCTACAAATAGTACACAAGATACGTCAACATTAGATTTACATGATAAAAGAATTCTTTTAGTAGAAGATAATGAAATAAATATGGAAGTGGCTGAGTTTTATTTGAATGCAGTGAATGCCAATGTAGATAAGGCATGGAATGGTATAGATGCTGTAGAAAAAGTTAAGGAAGAACCAAATAAGTATTCTTTGATTTTGATGGATATTATGATGCCAAAAATGAATGGGGATGAAGCGGCTAAATGCATTCGAAAAATCAATCCATCCATTCCAATTGTCGCTATGAGTGCACAATCAGAATATAGTATTGATCAAACGATTATGAATGATTCAATCTCAAAACCAATTGATGAACAAAAACTTAATCATATATTGAGAAAATATGTGGCATAGATAAAGACTTGATTTGAATTCAAGTCTTTTCCAGTACTATGCAACTGTCAATTGATAAATTGACAAGCCAAGTTGGTGGAATGCAACCGATAATTTTAGTAAACTTTGGCTAAGGAGGAAGAACTATGATTCTAGCCGATAAAATAATTGATGAAAGAAAAAAGAATGGATGGACACAAGAAGACCTTGCACAAAAACTAGGTGTATCTAGACAATCCGTTTCAAAGTGGGAAAGTGCAGGAGCTATTCCAGATTTAAAAAAGATCATTCAGTTGGCTGACTTATTTGGAGTGAGTACAGATTACTTGTTAAAAGATGAAATCGAAAAAGAAAATACAGAGACAATATGCGATACAGATTGTGAATTACATCGTGTGAGTATGGAAGAAGCGAATACATATATGGATGAAAAGAAAAAAGCAGCACCTATGCTTGCGAATGCGACAACATTATGTATCCTAAGTCCAATTCCTTTATTTCTAGTTTCAACTTTCAATAATGGCTTAGCCATTGGTATTGCGTGTACCACATTATTAGGTATGGTTGCACTTGCAGTATTTATCTTCATTAAAACAGAAATTAAATTGAGTCCTTTACAATATTTAAAACAAGAACCATTCGAAACAGAATATGGTGTAACAGGATTTGTCAAAGAAAAGAATCAAAACTATCAAGAACATTATTCTTTCTGTCTAGCATGCGGTGTTGTTCTATGTATCCTATCGATAATTCCGTTGATCATTGCAGGTTGCATGGAAGCATCTGATTATGTGTGTACATTATGTTTAGATGTATTACTAATTTTGGTTTCCATTGGCGTGAATATTCTAATTCGTGTTTCTACGATAAAAAGTAGCTATGATACATTGCTGCAAGAAGGTGATTATACGAAAAAAGAAAAGCTCGCAAAGAAGAAAACTGAAACATTCACAGGTGCATGTTGGTGTCTTGTAACAGCTGTTTATCTTGGCTGGAGCTTATGGACTAAGCAATGGGATTTAACCTATATAATCTGGCCGGTTGCTGCCGTCTTATATGCTGCAATGTATGGAATTGTAAAAATGGTAATGAAAGTGGATTAAAAGAAAAGGCTGTACTTTTGAAGTACAGTCCATTTTTTTAGTCGTCCATTTTAGAGATTTTATTGAAAATGAAATATCCAACCACAAACATGATAGAGAGAGCGGCAACACCTAAGTTTTGTTTACCTGTAATTTGTGTTACAACACCAATCAACATAGTTCCTAAAAAGCTAGCGCCTTTACCACAGATATCGAATAGTCCGAAGTATTCTCCACTGGCATTTTCTGGAATGATTTTCGCAAAGTAAGATCTAGATAAAGCTTGAATACCACCTTGGAAACATCCAACCGCAACAGCTAATACCCAGAATTCCCATTGTTTATCCAATTGTACGGCAAATAAGGCTATTAAGAAGTATGCGATGATTGCGACTTTAATTAATGAAGCTGTGTTTTTTGTTTTCGATAATACCGCAAATGTTAAACTTGCAGGGAAGGCAACAATTTGTGTCAACAATAAGGCTAATAGAAGACCAGTTGTATTTAATCCTAAACTTGTACCATATGCGGTAGCCATATCAATGATGGTATAAACACCATCAATGTAGAAGAAGAATGCTAGTAGAAATAAGAAGACTTTCTTTTGTTCCTTTGCCTTCATTAAAGTGTCTTTTAAACGAGCAAAAGTATCCAAAGCAGGATGTGCTTCAGGTTCAATGTAGTATTTTTGCTTGTAGCTTTTTACTAAAGGAAGAGTAAAGGCAATCCACCATACAGCATTTAAAATAAAGGCAATCATCATAGCTGCCTTTAATGTCATGCCCATTTTGTCATACATTAATACAAAGACTAAACTAATAATAAATGGAACAACACTACCGATATATCCCCATGCATAGCCTTTTGAACTTACGGCATCCATTCTATCTTCAGTAGTAATATCCGTCAACATAGAATCGTATACAATCAAAGATAAGGAATAAGCAACTTTAGCTGCAATAAATAATACTAAGAATGCAAACCAAGAACTAGGAATCCAGAAGCATGCAAGGGCTAATGCTCCAAGCATTGCGGTTGTTAAGAAGATTTTTTTCTTGTGATCTTTATAATCAGCTAATGTTCCTAAGATTGGACCAGCAAGTGCAACAATCAATGTTGAAAGACTGGCTGCATAGCTCCAATAACTTAAGTAGTTGTGTTCAGCTACACCTTGTGAGCTTGAAAGATAATTAAAATAAATAGGAAGAATTGTTGCGACTAATAAAATAAAGGCAGAGTTTCCCATGTCGTAACAAATCCACTTGAATTCAAGTTTTGTTAATTTGTTTTTCATTTGATTTACCAACTTTCCAAAAATAATTATAACAATCCCGTGTATTGAACTTGTTAACTATTTGTTAATTTAATGATATATGTTTTACCGCGAATAATCTACAACAAAGTGAACATATTTTGTAAGTTGTCGTTATTTTCATTTGAATACATGAAAATAATTGAAAAATGAGTATAATAATACTGATAAAAAAAGAAAATGGAGGAGATTATGGGTTATCGTATAGGATTCGACATTGGAAGTACAACAATCAAAGCGGTTGTTATAGATGAAAATAACCAAATCTGTTATAAAAGTTATGAAAGGCACAAGGCGCAAGTGCGCCAAAAGGCTTTAGATAAATTAATAGAACTAAAAAAATATACAAAGGAACCATTTAAATTCGCAATCAGTGGATCTGGTGCCTTAGGACTTTGTGAGCAAGGGGAATTACCTTTTATTCAAGAAGTGTTCGCAAGTGCAACAGGTGTTTCTAAATTATATCCAGAGACAGATTGTGCTATTGAGCTTGGCGGAGAAGATGCGAAAATTCTTTTCTTTCAAGGAAGTGTAGAACAAAGAATGAACTCTACTTGTGCTGGAGGGACAGGTGCTTTTATTGATCAAATGGCAACCTTATTAAATATGTCATTGGAAGAAATGAACGAAGCTAGCTTAAACTATCATCGCTTATATCCAATCGCATCACGATGTGGAGTGTTTGCGAAAACAGATATTCAACCATTAATTAATCAAGGCGTGGATAAATGTGATTTATGTGCAAGTATATTTCAAGCGGTTGTGGATCAGACAATTACTTCGCTTGCACAAGGAAGAAAAATTGAAGGAAACATTTTGTTTTTAGGTGGACCACTTTATTTTATGAGTGGGTTAAGAAACCGGTTTGTTGAAACTTTAAAATTGACAGATGTGCAGGTAAACTGTCCTGAAACGGCAATTAACTTTGTGGCTTTAGGAACAGCGCTTTGTGCAGATAAAGAATATACATATAATGAGTTGTATAAAATACTAGAGGACTTGGTGCATGCACCGGCTAAATTGGCAGAATCAAAGCCTTTGTTTGAAAGTGAAGAAGATTATCAAAAATTTATTGAGCGTCATAAATCACATGATGCAAAGTATGCCAAGTTAAAGGATTATGCAGGCAAAGCGTATTTAGGAATTGATTCTGGTTCTACTACCACAAAATTGGTTTTACTCGATGAAAATGATGCGATTTTATATGATTCGTATACATCAAATAAAGGAAATCCACTCGATGTAGTATTGGAAGATTTAAAAAAGATTTATGAAACAAACCCAAATATTAAAATCTATGGAGCCTATGCGACTGGATATGGAGAAGAATTGATGCGTCATGCCTTCCATTTGGATGGTGGGATTGTTGAAACGATGGCACACTATACGGCCGCACGTTCATTTAATCCAGAAGTAGACTACATTCTAGATATTGGTGGACAAGATATAAAATGTTTTAAAATTCGTGAAGGACACATTGATGATATTGTGTTGAATGAAGCTTGTTCAAGTGGGTGTGGTTCATTCATTGAAACATTCGCAAAATCACTTGGATATGATGCGAAAGAATTTGCGACACTTGGATTGAAATCAAAACATCCAGTTGATTTAGGAACGCGTTGTACGGTATTTATGAATTCAGGTGTGAAACAAGCACAAAAGAATGGTGCTAGTATTGAAGATATTTCGGCAGGACTTTGTAAATCTGTTGTAAAGAACGCATTGTATAAAGTGATTCGTGCAAAGAATAAAGATGATATTGGAAAGCATATCGTTGTACAGGGTGGAACTTTCCAAAATGATTCAGTGCTTCGTTGCTTTGAGCAAGAGCTTGGACTTGAAGTCATTCGACCAAGTATTGCCCCTTTAATGGGAGCTTATGGAGCGGCTTTATACGCAAAAAAATTACATCGTACTCGAAGTAATATTTTGAATTATGAACAACTTGTTAAATTTACGCATAAATCACAATCTGTTGCTTGCCAAGGCTGCAACAACCATTGTTCATTGACAATTAATACATTCAATGATGGAACGCGCTTAGTTGCGGGAAATAAGTGCGATAAGATGGTACATCGTGTTGAAACAAAGAAGGAAGAACTTCCAGATCTATATAAGATCAAAACGGATATGTTGAACGCGCAAAAGAAGAAATTTTCGCATGATAAAAAGATTGGTATGCCTCTAGTTTTAAATAATTATGACTTATTACCATTCTGGACACGTTTCTTTGATAGCTTAGGCTATGAAATTGTATGGTCAACACCAAGTACAAAGGCAATGTATCATTCAGGACAACAAAGTATTCCAAGTGATACGGCATGTTTCCCTGCAAAAGTGGTGCATGGACATATTCAACAATTGATTGATAAAGGTATGGATGTGATTTTCTATCCATGCATGACATATAATGTGGACGAACATCAATCGGATAATCATTATAATTGTCCATTGGTTGCCTACTATCCAGAAGTAATCGCAGCTAATATGGATTTTGATAAGACAAAGATTGTATATCCATTTATTAGTTTTGATGACAATGCGACTTTTGCGAAGGCAATTCGTATGCATTTTGAAAAGGTGGGTATTCATTTTAATGAAAAGGATATTATTATTGCGAAAAATGCAGCAATGAATGAGTATGAAGCTTTCCATGAACAATTAGTAAAAGAACATCGAAAAGCAGTGGAATACGCACGTGAAAATAATTATCCAATTATAGTACTTTGTGGACGTCCATATCATTTAGATCCGTTAATTAACCATCAAATGAATCAATTATTGACACAGTTAGGCTTTGTGGTTGTCAGTGAGGAAAGTGTTCCTAGACAAGCAAAACATAAAGTGAATGTGTTAAATCAATGGACATATCATGCAAGATTGTATCAGGCAGCACACTATGTGATTGAAAATAAAGATATGAACTTGATTCAGCTTGTAAGCTTTGGCTGTGGTATTGATGCGATTACGAGTGATGAAGTTCGAGATATATTAAAGGATGGAAATAAATTTTATACGCAAATCAAAATTGATGAAATTGACAATTTGGGTGCGGCAAAAATTCGTTTGCGTTCCTTAAAAGAGGCAATTGCCCAACAGAAAGGAGCATAAAGTTGAGCTTAGAATACACATTATTTAATTCTGATATGAAGAAGGATTACACAATTTTAGTTCCTTCTATGCTTCCCATTCATTTTCGCTTGTTGACACCAGTCTTTGCGAAAAGTGGATATAAATTAGAAGTTTTAACCAATGAAGGAGAGCAGGTTCGTGAAGAAGGATTGGCACATGTGCATAATGATACTTGTTATCCGGCTTTGTTGGTGATTGGACAAATGATCGATGCTCTAAAGAGTGGTAAATATGATATGAATCATGTAGCTTGTGCTATTACACAAACGGCAGGAGGATGTCGTGCCAGTAATTATCTTTCATTATTAAGAAAGGCCTTGGCGATGGAAGGATGGCAACACATTCCTTGTTTATCGGCCAATGCGAGTGGACTTGAAAAAGGCAGTAATGTTGAATTTACTATGTCTTTGATTCTTCGCGTGTTGTATGGAGCTTTATATGGGGATGCATTGATGTGGTTAAGCAATCAGGTAAAGCCTTATGAACTTGAAAAGGGAGCTACAGATAAAGCGGTAAATCAATTTATCGATGAACTAATTCCAACATTTGAGCATGGTTCTTATAAACAATCAAAGCGTATTTATAAAAAGATGATTGAAATGTTTAAGGCTATTCCACAAGATCGTACTCAGACAAAGATTCGTATTGGAATTGTTGGAGAAATCTATATGAAGTACTCTCCGTTAGGAAATCAGCATTTAGAAGATTATTTAATTGAAGAGGGCTTTGAACCTGTGCTTTCAGGTGTTATGGATTTTGCACTATATTGCGTTGAAAATTCAATTATTGACTATGAATACTATCATATGCATGCGAAAAATCACTATATATATAATATAGTAAAGGATGTTATTATGCGTATGCAGAAAACGTTTAGAGATATGGTAAAAAAGGATGGTACATTTAATGCGCCGGATGATTTTAGTGAAGTGATTGAAAATGGAAAAGCTTTTATTGACCCAGGCGTAAAAATGGGTGAAGGATGGCTTTTAACAGGTGAAGTTGTTTCGTTGATTAAATCAGGTACTTCAAATATTATTAGTGCGCAGCCATTTGGTTGCTTGCCGAATCATATTGTAGCCAAAGGAATGGTTCGTAAAATTAAGGATCAATATCCTGAAGCTAATATTGTAGCGATTGATTATGATCCAAGTGCATCGAAGGTCAATCAGGAAAATCGTATTCGTTTGATGTTGGCGAATGCCAAGTTAAGTGAAGAAATGAAGGCGAGCATATGATGGAATTTGTATATGCTTATGCATATTTTATTTTGTATGCCTTTTTAGGATGGGTATGCGAAGATTTATATTGTGGAATTCCGGCAAAGAAGTTTATTAACCGAGGCTTTTTATACGGACCATATTGTCCAATTTATGGATTTGGTGCTTTATTAGTATTATACCCATTATTATTTGTGAAGGATTATCCAATCCTTGTGTTTATTCTTGGTGTTATTATTACAAGTACCTTGGAATATATTACAAGTTGGGTGATGGAAATTTTGTTTAAAACAAGATGGTGGGATTATTCCGAACGATTCATGAATATCAATGGTCGTGTTTGTTTGTTGAATTCAACTTTATTTGGTATTATGTCCATTGTAGTTGTTTATATCATTCATCCTATTATTCAAGATATTGTTTTATATATTCCATTTACGGCATTAATGAGTTTCTTATCTGCCTTTACAATTGGCTTTGGCATTGACTGCGTATTTACTGTACTTGCCTTGCTTCGCCGCAAGAAAGTATTCCAAAAGGTACAAACACAGATGGAGGCTTTCAAAAAGGATTTCGAAGCAGAAAGTCAGTTGCGTGTTCAAGAAGCCCAAGAAGCTTTCCAAGAATGGATGTTGTCTCGTCCAGATTTATCAGAGCGTATTGAAGAATTACAGAATAGTTTGGATAACTTCTCTTTAGAAGCAAAAAAACATATTTCAAGAGCCTTCCCAGAACGCCGTATTTCTACTGAGATTCGTAATATTGTAGCCGATGGAAGATTGGCTATTGAAAAACGAAGATTGAGTGCAAATAAGAATGCAGAATTCTGTGAATTAACAAGCATGGTCATGATTCAAGATGATAAAGGAAATGTTCTTGTACAAGAACAACAGAATCCAAATGGATATACGTTGCCAACAGGTCATATTGAGCTTGGTGAATCTTTTGTTCAATCAGCGATTCATGGTGTGAAAGAGAAAACAGGTTTGGATGTTGATCAATTAAAGCTTTGTGGAACAAAACAATTTACATCGAGTGATGGTTGTAGACATATTGTTTTCTTATATAAGACGAATGTGTTTAATGGAAACAAAAATGAAGAATCCCATTGGATTTCACTATCCAAAATTCATGATTATAAGCTGATTTCAGGCCTGGATGATGTACTTGATGTGTTTAAAGAATTGGATTGTAATGAGCTTTATTATAATGCTCAATATCAATTAAAAAAATATTAGACTTTGTGGTTTACAAACAAAGTCTTTTTTTGTTATAATAACAAAGCAGGTTTATGCCTGTTCTCTGCTTCGCAAGAAGCCAAAAAAGACCAAAGGGAGGTGTACACATGAAAAAATATGAAATTATGTACATTGTAAATGCATCTTTAGATGATGCAGCGTTCAAAACAGTTTCAGATCGTTTACATGCAACAATCACTGACAACGGTGGTTCAATCGATAAAGTAGATGACTGGGGTGTGAAAGAATTCGCTTACGAAATCGATCACATGAAGAAGGGACACTATGTAGTTATCAACGTAACTGCAAACAATGCGGGAGTTTTCGAATTCCAACGTTTGTCTCGTATCAGCAACAATGTAATTCGTATTATGGTTGTTAAAACTGAAAGCGAAAAATAATCGAGGTTAAATAAAAATATGATCAATCGAGTAGTATTAGTTGGGCGTTTAACACGTGATCTTGAATTACGTAAAACGCAAAGTGGAACAAGCGTTTGCTCATTCACAATGGCAGTTGGCCGTCGTGTTTCAACACAAGGACAGCCAGATGCAGATTTTATTAACTGTGTAGCTTGGAATAAAACAGCTGATTTAATGACACAGTATTTACACAAAGGTTCATTGATTGGTTTAGAGGGACGTATTCAAACTCGTTCTTATGATAATCAACAAGGACAAAGGGTATATGTTACAGAGGTTGTTGCAGAAAGTGTTCAATTCTTAGAACCAAAAAATGCACAATCAAATTATTCAGCTCCAAGCCAAGATTATGGAATGAATCAAGGTTTTGCTCAAAATACATATGCTGCTCCTGCACAGAATGGATATAATCAAAATTCATATTCAAATCCTGTGCAGAATACAAATAACGCATTTGATTCAACATTCAATGCAGATGACTCACTAGATATTGCTAGTGATGATTTACCATTCTAGAAAGGAAGGACTTACTTATGGCATTTAAAAAACAACGTATGGGTCGTAAAAAAGTTTGTTACTTCACTAAGAACAAAATTAAGGAAATCGACTACAAAGACGTAGAATTATTAAAACGTTTCATCAACGCTAACGGAAAAATTATTCCTAGACGTGTTACTGGAACTCGTGCAAAATACCAAAGAATGTTAGCAACAGCTATTAAACGTGCTCGTCAAATGGCTTTGTTACCTTACGTGGTTGACTAATTAGACTTCATATATTGAAGTCTTTTTTTTATTTTTATATAATATTATTATGATTAAAACGAAACAAATCACAAAAGGCGCTATGGTTTGCGCTATTTATGGTGCTTTATTATTCTTAAATCAACAAAGTGCATTAATGATTGAATCCAGTGCTTCTTGGATTTTTGCCTTTCCTGTGCTCATTTATACCGCGATGAGTGGAGTGAAAATGGGAGCTTTAGTAACCGTCTGTATGGGCTTGATGACAATGTTTTTCGGAGGATTTACAACATGGTTTTATAGTTGGACCTCTTTATTGATTGGCTTTTTATATGGAATAGGTGTTTTTAAGCATTTTAAGAACATGACAAATTTTATATTTTGTTTTATTTTATCTGTTCTAGCGAATCTATGCATTATTCTATTGTGGAGTACATTATTTGGAATTGATTTTTATGAAGATTTCCATTTAATTTCACAATATATTCCATTTATTAGTTTAAAGGTATTCACATATCTTATGATAGGCATGTTGGGTCTTTTACAGGCTTTATGCATACATTTAGTGGCATTAATGATCTGTATGCGAATGCATATGGATATTGTGCCACTGCAGCCTTTATCAAAGATACAAAGTCCAAGATGGGTAGGCGTTTTCTCTATTGTCATTTGGATTGGGTTCTTTTTAATTCAAAATGTGATAGAATGTCCAACGGGGATAGTTGATTTTACACAAGTTATTTTCTTTGTAGATTGTACTTTGTTACTATATTTTGGCGTTGTTTACTTTATGAGTTTATGTGTAAAGCACCAAAAAAAGAAATGGTCATTTATTTCTATTTTTGGCGCATTTATACCAGGACTTAACATGTTGTGGATGTTGATGGGAGAGTTAGACTGTCTTTTGCAGTTGAGAAGAGAATAGAGGTTTTCTATATGAAGCAGTTTGAAAAGTGGCGCAGTTTATGTGCTACAGGCCTTGTTTTAGGTCTTATATTATCGATTCTGTTGTTTGTGAAAAAAGAATATATTTTCATGTTTGTTGCCTTAATTTTAGTGTTTATATTTACTTTTGCCTTTTTTGGTTTTTGGGCAGCCTTGAAAAAGCATGGGATGAAAACGGAAGTCGATATTTCTAGAGTTTTAGGAAAAGATGCGAAGGATGCATTGAATTTTGGAGATGTTGGTATTCTTACTTATAATGAAGAATATATTGTGACATGGGCCTCACCTTTTTTCAAAGAAAAGGGAATTGAATTAACGAATAATAAACTAACAAGCTGGATTAGTAATATTCGTACTTTATTTGATGATGATGTGGATATGGTGATTGGAAAGTCAGAAGGACATGTTTATGAAATCACGCGTAAAAGAGATGCTCAAATATTGTATGTGAAGGATATTACGGATTACTATAATATGCGCCAGCAGTATTTAGATAACGAAATCGTGATTGGTTTATTGCAGTTGGATAACTACATGGAATATCAGTCTTATGAAAATGAAGAAATCATGGCCCAAATCAATACACATTTAAGAGCTTCTTTAGTTACTTGGGCAAAAGACAACAAAATGTTTGTCAGACGTTTACGTTCAGATCGTTTCTTAGTTATTTTAAATAAAGAAATATTAACCGAGGTGCGTAAACAAAATTTTACGATTTTGCAGTTAATTAAGGATGAAGCAAATAAGTTAGATGTATCAATTACGTTGAGTATGGCCTTTGCGTATGGATCCAATGATTTTACTGTGCTAGATGATATGGTCAACGAATTGATTGAATTAGCACAAAGCCGTGGTGGAGATCAGGCAGCTATCCGTGCGAGTGGAGGAACCGTTCAGTTTGTGGGTGGAAATTCCGAAACAACTTCTACACGTTCAAAGGTTCGTGTGCGTATTATGGCTCAATCTATTCAAGAAGCGATTATGGAATCGAATCGTGTTTATATTGCAGGACATGTCATGAGTGATTTTGACTGTATGGGAGCTTGTCTTGCCTTATCAAACTGGGTACATGCGTTAGGCAAGGAAGTATATATTGTATTAAAAGATGTACCTAGAGATGAACAACTGCAGGAAGTAATGAATACATTTAGAAGTGTAGTGCAGGAACGTCATACTTTGATTACACCAGATGAAGCTATGGCAACCATGGACTTCAATAAGGATCTATTGATTATGGCTGATCATGGTATTCCGGCTATTTCGAGTGCGAAAGAGTTTGTGGATCAATGTAACCGTATTTTAGTAATAGATCATCATAGACGTAGTGATACGTTTGTAAAGCACACTTTATTAACGTATGTGGAAAGTACGGCAAGTTCAGCTTGTGAATTGATTGTAGAATTACTTCAAAATATTCCAAACCATATTCCAATCTATGAATTGGAGGCTACTGTTATGTATTTGGGTATTTTAGTGGATACAAATCGATTTAAAATGCATACAGATGCTCGTACTTTTGAGGCGGCAGCAGCTCTACAAAATTGGGGAGCTAATACGAAGCGTGCTGAAAAAGCATTGTGCGAAGACTATTTGTATTTCTCTATGAAGAATGCGTTGATACAACAGGCTCGACCTTACTATGATCATTTTATGATTGCGGCTATTGAGGATGAAGTGTTAGAAAAAACAATGATGGCACAAGTGTCGCAGGCATTATTATTGATCAAGGGTTGCATGGCTAGCTTTACAATTGCGAAGGTTAGAACAAATCCTAGTGCAGTAGCGGTAAGCGCTCGTAGTGATGGTTCTTACAATGTTCAAAAGATTATGGAAAAATTAAATGGTGGCGGTCATTTTAGTGCAGCTGCCGTTGAAAGAGAGGACGTATCCGTACAACAGATGAAGGATATGATTCTAAAGTGTATTGAGGAGGAACAGAAAAATGAAAGTAATATTGCTTAAAGATATTCGTAAATTAGGAAAAAAAGATGATGTAGTAGAAGTAAGTGATGGTTATGCAAGAAATTTCTTGTTCAAAAATAAATCGGCTATTGCGTATACAAAAGGTTCTGCCAAAGTTCTAGATCAACAAATGGAAGAAAGAGCAGAGCATGAAGCAGAATTAAAGAAAGAGGCAGAAGCTTTAAGTGAAACTTTAAAGGGAATTACTTTAGAGTTTAGATTGAGTACGGGTAAAAATGGTGCTACTTTTGGTTCTGTTTCAAGTAAACAAATTGTTGAAGCCTTAGCTAAAAAAGGAATTCGTGTAGATAAAAGAAAACTTCAATTGGAACAATCCATTGCCTCTTTAGGGGTAACGCGTGTTCCTGTTGATTTATACCGTGGACAAGTGATTGGTGAAATTGTTGTTCATGTAAGTGAAAAGGCATAATATGTCTCGTGAAATGCCTAACGCAGTTTCTTTGGAACAATCTGTGCTTGGTTCTTTAATGGTATATCCAAGAGTCATTCAAGATTGTCAGGAACTCGATTTACATGCAGAAGAATTTTATTTACCTTCTCATCAGCAGATTTATCAGGCAATTTGTACAGTTCATGAAAATGGACAGCCAATTGATATGAATACGGTCGTAAATCGATTACAGGAAACCGATCAGTTGGAGTCGAGTCAAGGAGCAGATTATATTATTCGTTTGGCAGATTCAGCCATTTCAAGTGCGACATCAAGATCGTATATTGAAACAATTAAGAATAAGGCACAGCTAAGAAGATTGATTTATGTTGCGGATAAAATCAGTGAAGAAGGCTATTCATCTGGTGAAGATATTGATACGGTACTAGATGATGCGGAACGATTAGTTATGGATGTAACTCGTCATCGTAGGGGAAGTGAATTTGAATCGAGTGAAGAAATTGTTACTCGTGTTATTAATGAATTAAAAGAGCTTCGTACGATGAAAGGTGTAACTGGAATTGAAACGGGTTATGTCTTGCTGGATCGTATGACAAACGGCTTTCAACGAGGAGATCTAATTATTCTTGCGGCTCGTCCAGCCATGGGAAAGAGTGCCTTGGCTTTAAATTTTGCAGCTCAAGTTGCGAAACGTAATGAAGGAGCTGTTGCGATATTTTCACTGGAAATGCCTAGTGATTCGATGATGAAGCGTTTAATGAGTTCTGAATCTCAGGTCTATTCGGATAAGCTTCGTAGTGGTAAACTGACAAATGAAGAGATGTCTCGTTTGTATGAGGCAGGTTCACATTTGAGTGAAAGAAAGATTTATATTGATGATACAAGTAGTATCAAGGTATCTCAGATTTTTTCGAAGTGTCGTAAATTAAAGAGTGAAAATGGCTCGATTTCTTTAGTTGTGATTGACTACTTGCAGCTGATTACAGGAACGCGTGCCGATTCTCGTCAACAAGAGGTCAGTGATATTTCGCGTAATCTAAAGATTTTGGCAAAAGAAATGGAATGTCCAGTTATTGCGCTTTCTCAGCTTTCTCGTAAGGTTGAAGAAAGAACAGATCATGAACCACAATTATCCGATTTGCGTGAGTCTGGATCTATTGAACAGGATGCCGATATCGTAATGTTTCTATATCGTAGTAATTATTATGATAAAGATAAGGAATCACAAGAAGAAACAGAGGTTGTTGATTTGTCTTTGGCAAAGCATCGTAATGGTGGTATTGGAAAGATTCAATTGGCTTTTGAAAAGAATATATCTCGCTTTACAAATTTAGAAGCATCAGGAGATGATATTTATGCGCATTGATTTGTTGTGTAGTGGCTCTAAAGGCAATAGCTGTTTAATTCGTCATCAGAATACACAATTATTAATTGATTGTGGTTCAACCAAAAAGTATTTGATGGAAAGTTTTAAAAAAGTGAATGCCAAGGTGGATGACACGAATGGGGTTTTGATTAGTCATGCGCATTCGGATCATGTTTCACAGTTAAAGCATTTTAATCATTTGGATGTATATTCCTATTGTGATTTAAAGGATGCATTGGATAAGCATGATGTTATTCCCAATCAAAAGCTGATTATCAATGATTTAAGTATACAATTTTTAGGTTTATCTCATGATTCACCTCATACGATTGGGTTTGTGGTTGAATCAGATAGTGAAAAGCTTGTGTATGTAACAGATACAGGGTATGTGCCGAATCAAATTAAGCCGTATATAGCGAATGCAGATTATTATATTTTTGAAAGTAATCATGATGTTAATCGTTTGATGCAGACAAAGCGTCCGATGTTTTTAAAGCAGCGTATTCTTAGTGATAGTGGGCATTTGAATAATGAGGATTCGAGCTTAAATCTTACTTCTTTGATCAATGCTAAGACGAAGAATATAGTTTTGGCACATTTGAGTGAAGAGGCTAATACGCAAGATCTAGCTTTGGATACTTTTTCAGATGTATTACTAAGAAAGGACTTACATCCACAGGGAATTGATGTAAGAGCGGCCAAGCAGTTTGAAATTTTGACAATTGATTAGAATTGTTTACTGATTAAAAAATTGAATATCTATATAATTAAGCACTGGAAGATTTGGTGAAAACCCTTTCTTTCAGTGTTTTCTATTATGGACAAGGATGGTATAATTATGGCTATAAAGGTAGGTAATTTAAATGTTAACAGTTATTGATCATCCGTTAATTAAGCATAAGCTAACAGTTATGCGAAAAAAAGATACGGGGACGAAGGATTTTCGTCAAAACTTAGATGAAATTGGAGGTTTAATGGTTTATGAAATCACACGTGATTTGCCGTTGAAACCAGTTGAAATTGAAACTCCAATTTGTCAGTACACTGGCTATGAATTGGCTAAAAAAGTGGTTATTGTTCCAATTCTACGTGCAGGACTTGGAATGGTAAATGGAATTCAGGATTTGATTCCAACCGCAAAAATTGCACATGTAGGTATGTATCGTGATGAAGAAACTTTGGAGCCTCATACTTATTTTGAAAAGTATCCAAAAAATTTAGATGAAGCTATCACAATCGTTGTGGATCCAATGTTGGCTACAGGTGGATCTAGTGTAGCAGCTATTGATATGGTGAAAAAGCAGGGAGCTACAAATATTAAATTAGTTTGTTTAGTTGGTGCACCGGAGGGTGTAAAAACAGTTGAAGAAGCCCATCCAGATGTAGATATTTATTTAGCTTCTTTAGATGATCATTTAAATGAACATGGATATATTGTTCCTGGTTTAGGAGATGCAGGGGATCGTATTTTCGGTACGAAGTAATTGATGAAACCTTACGCTTTTTCGGGAATGTTATGCACAAGCATGCTGATATTTGGCCTAATAGGATACAATATTGATGGTTGGTTACATACAACACCATTGTTTGTGATTGTGGGTTTGATGTACAGCATAATAGGAAGCATTATATTATTAATAAAAAAATCGAGGTAAAATGATGCAGCAAATGAATAAAAAAATAGAAAAATATACTATAATTTTAAGTTTGATTTGTTCCTTGATTTGTGCGTTTGTTTTTCATTCTCAAATGATTCAAGTATTTATAGCTGTTTGGATAGGTTGTGCTACTGGTTTATTCGGTTATCATAAAATAGTTCAAATGGCTTTAAATATCCCGGCTGATGAAGGTGCAGGAAAAAAAGTGGGTACACAGGAATATATGAAAAGATATTTTATGTATGGCTTTGTTCTAGTGGTTTGTCAATTAATGAAATTGCCAATTTTGGCTGTTCTAGCTGGGCTTATGTGCAATAAGGGAGCTATTCTTTTATATGCACTAAAAGAAAAGGAGGATTTCCATGAGTGATGTAAGTGCAATTATCATTCACGTCGGAAAGTTTTCTCTACAGATTCAGCAATCTATTCTTGTATGGCTTGGAATTTGTGTGTTCTTTGCGTTCTTCTTTTATTTTGCAGGGAAGAAGATTGAACAGCAGGATCCATCTAAAGCGAGCAAGGGGATTGTGTATATTTGCGAAGAGATGTATAACTTAGTGCTTTACATAATTAAAGATAACTTAAGGGAAACAACGAAGAAATATGTTCCAATGTTTGGCACTTTGACTGTGATGATGATTGTAAGTAACTTAATTGGTTTGATTGGCCTTCAAAATCCAACGAGCAATGTAAGTTTTAATGCGACTTTGGCTATCACAATGTGGTTAATGATCCAAGGTAATGGTATTAAAAAAGGTGGATTATTAGCTCGTATGAAGGAATTGACAGAACCAATGTTCTTGTTGACACCATTAAATGTTATTGGGGAGTTGGCATTGCCTATTTCATTAACAATGCGTTTATTTGGTAATATTTTAGCAGGATATATCATTTCGATGTTGGTGTATACATTAATTAAAATGTTGATGCCAGTAGGATTATTAGGCTTATTAGTAACGCCATTTTTACATATGTATTTCGATATATTCTCAGGTGTAATTCAAACATATATCTTCTTTACCCTTAGCTCGTTCTTCTTAGGACAGCAGGTGGCAGCTCAGGAAGATTAATAAATAGGAGGAAAATAAAATGTTTAATGAATTTTTCGTACGTGGTATGGCTTGCTTAGGTGCAGGTATTGCGATGATTGCTGGTTTAGGTCCTGGTATTGGTCAGGGTATTGCAGCTAGTAAAGGTGCTGAAAGTGTTGGTCGTAACCCAGATGCAGCTAGTAAAATCCAATCAATCATGGTATTAGGTATTGCCTTAGCTGAAACAACAGGTATCTATGCTTTGATCATTGCGATTTTATTGATTTTCATCAAAGGTTAATGATTGGGAGAATCGGTAATGATTGACTTTAATATTGACAATTATTTGCGAATTTCATTGACCGATGTTGTTTTAGTTTGTATTTCTACTTTTTTGATTGTGATGTTTGCCAAAAAATTCTTTTGGGAAAAATTACTAACATTAGTTCAAAAACGACAAGATTTAATTCAAGAAAATATCGATTCTTCAGTGGCTATTAAACAGCAGGCTGAAGATGTTAAAGAAAAGTATGATGAAAAATTGCGTAATGTATCGCAAGAAGCTCATACCATTCTTGTTTCAGCTAGAGCACATGCGGATCAAGAAAAACAGCAAATTATAAAAGAAGCAAATGACGAGGCTTTGCGCATTAAGAAAAACGCGAGTGAAGATATTGAACGTCAAAAGCGTGACGCTCAAAAGGAAATGAAAAAAGCAATTAGTGATGTTGCCTTAAGCGCTGCAAGTCAGTTGATTAAAAAAGAAATGGATGAAGAAACGCAGAAACAGTTTGTGGAAGACTTTATTGAACAGGCAGGCGATAAACAATGGTAGATTATACGCCTTATGCCCAGGCTTTATTTGAATTAGCCAAAGATTCAAAACAAGAAATTGAATGGATGGATGAATTGAAGCAAGTAGCACAAGTGATTACTTCAGTGCCTGAATTGTCTAAGATTCTAGCACATCCAAGTATTACTCGTGTTAAGAAAAAAGATATCATTCAAACAGCTTTTGAATCGCAAATAGACACAACTGTATTTCGTTTCTTGCTTGTGTTAAATGAGCATAATGAACTTTCTCATCTTGATAAAATTAGTGATGCGTATGAAGAGTGTTACCGAAAGAAACATAAGATTGAAATTGTTAAGGTAACAAGTGCTTCAAAACTTGATGAAGATCAATTATCAAGATTGAAAGAAATGTTAGAGAAAAAATTAGATAAAACACTTGAGCTTGAGGTTCAGGTGGATCCATCTTTGATTGCAGGTATTAAGGTACAGGCAAATGATTTGGTGATGGATAATACGGTCGTTGCAAAGATTGATGCAATGAAGGAAGTAATAAATAGATAAGCAGGTGATATGATGAGTTTAAATCCAGCAGAGATTTCAAAATTAATCAAAGCTCAGATTCAAAGTATCGACCAGGATCTTGAAATGAATGAAAGTGGTACTATCCTAACAGTTGGTGATGGTATCGCAACGGTATATGGATTAAAAAATGCCATGATGAGTGAATTGTTGTTATTCCCTCACGATGTATATGGTATGGTTATGAACTTAGAAGACGAACAGGTAGGTGTCGTATTATTAGGTGATAATTCAGATATCAAAGAAGGTGACGTTGTAAAACGTACAGGACATATCATTGAAGTTCCAGTTGGTGATAGTTTGATGGGTCGTGTTGTCAATGCATTAGGACAACCGATTGATGGTTTAGGTGAAATCAAAACAGATAGAACACGTCCAGTAGAACGTGTAGCTCCAGGTGTAATGACAAGAAAGAGTGTTTCTGTCCCATTACAAACTGGTTTAAAAATTATTGACTCTATGATTCCAATTGGTCGTGGACAACGTGAGTTGATCATTGGTGACCGTCAAACAGGAAAAACGGCTATCGCAATTGATACGATTTTGAATCAAAAAGGTCAAAATGTAAAATGTATTTATGTTGCGATTGGTCAAAAGGCAAGTACTGTAGCTCAAATCGTTGAAAAATTAAAACAACACGGAGCTATGGAATATACCACAATTGTAGCGGCAACAGCTTCTGAAGCTGCACCATTACAATACATTGCACCGTATGCAGGCTGTGCAATGGGTGAAGAATGGATGGAAAACGGAGAAGACGTATTAATTGTTTATGATGATTTATCGAAACATGCCGTAGCTTACCGTACACTGTCATTACTTCTTCGTCGTCCTCCTGGACGTGAAGCATATCCTGGAGATGTATTCTACTTACATTCACGTTTATTAGAGCGTGCTGCTCGTTTAAATGAAAATTATGGTGGTGGATCTTTAACCGCTTTACCAATTATTGAAACACAAGCAGGAGATATTTCTGCCTATATTCCGACAAACGTAATTTCAATTACAGATGGACAGATCTTCTTAAAGACAGATATGTTTAATGAAGGTATTCGTCCAAGTGTAGATAGTGGTTTAAGTGTTAGTCGTGTAGGTAGTGCTGCACAGACAAAAGCAATGAAGCAGGTTTCTGGTTCATTAAAGCTTGAGCTTGCTCAATACCGTGAAATGGAATCTTTTGCGAAATTTGGATCTGACTTGGATGCAAGCACAAAGGATGTATTGGATCATGGTGCACGCTTAACGCAATTATTGATTCAAAAACAATATTCACCATTAACCGTTCCAGAACAGGTTATATCTTTATTTGCTGCTAAGAATAGATATTTAAAACCTGTTGAAGCAGAAGATGTAGGTGAATTTGAACAAGGAATGTTAGAGTATGTACATCGTGAATATCCTTATGTATTGGATCAAATCGATATGAAAAAGGCAATTGACGATGAATTAGAAGCTGATATCAAGAAGGCTTTGGATGCTTACGCAAAACAATATGCGCTAGAAAAGGGTGCGCAACATGGCACAGAGTAGACAGGCAATCCAGGCTCGAATCAGTTCCGTTAGTTCAACCAAAAAAATCACAAAAGCAATGCAGCTGATTGCTTCAAGTAAATTAACTAGACAAAGACAAATTATGGAAGAAAACCGTAGCTATGCACAAGGCTTACAGGAACTTTTCACAATGGTATTGCGTAGTGCTGGAAATGATTCAATATATTTGAATGAGAATCAAGGAAAGCCCAGCTTTATCTTTGTGATCACAAGTGATATGGGACTTTGTGGAGGCTATAATGCCAATGTATATCGTATGATACAGGATGAGTTTTCTGAAAAGGATCATGTAGTAATGATTGGAATTCGTGGCGGTGCATGGATTTCAAAAAGAAACTACAATGTTAAAAATGTTTTAAGTGATCTTGACGAGGATGATGTATATAATGCTTTATCGAAATGTATGCAGGATGCATTAGACTTGTTTGAAAAGAAAGAAATTTCAAAAATTCAAATTTTATATACGCACTATAAGAACACATTGACATTCGTTCCTACTTTAGAAACAGTATTACCTGTTTCTAAGCCTCAGGAAGAAAAGAAATCGGGCTTACATGCAGATATGATTTTTGAACCAGATAAGGAAACAATGCTTCAAAACATGATTCCAATGGTGACAAAATCAATTTTATACTCTCGTTATTTAGAGAGTAAAACAAGTGAGCAGGCTTCTCGAAGAATGGCAATGGAGAGTGCAACTGACAATGCTGATCAATTGCAGAATGACCTTGAACTTGCATATAACCGTGTACGTCAAGGTGCAATCACGCAAGAAATCACTGAAATTGTCGGTGGTGCAAATGCACTTTCATAAAGGAGGGTAAACATGAGTCAAAATATTGGAAAAGTCGTTGAGATCATTGGTCCGGTTGTTGATATTCAATTTTCACAGAATAATTTACCAGATTTATTAACGGCAATTGAAATTGAACGCCCAAATGAAGAAAATCTAATTGTAGAAGTCGAACAAGATATTGGTGCCGATCGAGTACGTTGTATTGCGATGGGAAGTACTGATGGTTTAGTACGTGGTATGAATGCCATTGATACAGGAAAACCAATTCAAGCTCCTGTTGGAGAAAATGTATTAGGTCGTATGTTTAACGTATTGGGTAAGCCAATCGATGGTTTAGGAGATGTAGATGCAGATACTATGCCAATTCATAGAAAGGCACCTGCATTTGATGAACAAAGTACAACTAGTGAACCATTAGAAACGGGTATTAAAGTTATCGACTTACTATGTCCATACGCTAAGGGTGGTAAGATTGGATTATTCGGTGGTGCCGGAGTAGGTAAAACCGTATTGATTCAGGAATTGATCCATAATATTGCGAAAGAACATGGTGGAAAATCAGTCGTAGTAGGTGTTGGAGAAAGAACTCGTGAGGGAAATGATATGTATCACGAGATGAAAGACAGTGGCGTATTAGATAAAACGGTATTGGTTTATGGACAGATGAATGAAAGTCCAGGAGCCAGAATGCGTGTAGGATTAACAGGTCTTACAATGGCAGAATATTTCCGTGATGTAGAACACCAGGACGTATTGTTATTTATTGATAATATCTTCCGTTTTACACAGGCAGGATCTGAGGTAAGTGCCTTATTAGGACGTGTTCCTAGTGCCGTTGGATATCAGCCTACATTAGCTACAGAAATGGGACAGTTACAAGAAAGAATTACATCAACAAAGGATGGTTCTATCACTTCTGTACAGGCTATTTATGTGCCTGCAGATGACTTGACTGACCCAGCTCCAGCCACAACATTCTCTCACTTGGATGCAAAGACAGTATTGGACCGTGATATTGCGGCATTAGGTATTTATCCAGCCGTAGATCCACTTGAATCTAGTTCTCGTATCTTGGATCCACTTGTAGTTGGTGAAAAACACTATAAAGTTGCCCGTGGTGTTCAGAATATTTTACAGAGATATAAAGATTTACAAGATATCATTGCCATCTTAGGTATGGATGAATTAAGTGAAGAAGATAAGAAAATCGTAAACCGTGCACGTCGTGTACGTAACTTCTTGTCTCAACCATTTAACGTAGCCGAAGTATTCTCTGGTATTCCAGGAAAATATGTACCTTTGGAAGATACAATTCGTAGTTTTGAACGCTTACTAGCTGGTGAATTTGATGATCTTCCTGAACAAGCATTTATGTTTGTTGGAACAATTGAAGAAGCACAGGAAAAAGCTAAAAAAATGGCTGGTGAATAGTCATGATTGCTTTTAAAGTAGTAACACCAAAAGGCGAATATTTAAAGCAGGAAGTCAAGAGTATTCATGTAAAGACGGTTGTTGGGGAAACGACAATTTTACCGAATCACATGCCTATCTTTGCATCTTTAGTTCCTTGTAAGCTTGTTTTAAAGAATGAAAATGATGAAGAAGAAATCTATGCGATTTCTGGTGGCTTTTTACAGTTCAACAAAAACGAAGGTATGATTCTAGCTGATGCGATCGAGGGTAAAAAGGATATTGACCTTGAGCGTGCTAAAAAATCAATGGAGCGTGCTAAGGCGCGTTTGGAAAAGAAAGATTCAAATACAAATCTAAAAAGAGCTCAATTATCGTTGGAAAGAGCAATAAATAGAATTCATGTATATGGCGAGTAATTCTCGCCATATTTTCTTTTTGTTAAATTTTAGCAAACTTGTTGCATCAGTGCTAAAAATGAGTATAATAGTATTTAGCAGTTAGAAGTGTTAAGTGCTAAAAGGAGGATGAATTATGTTACAACCTTTACATGATTATGTTTTATTAAAGAAAGAAAAAGAAGAGAAAACAACCGCAAGTGGAATTATTTTAACGAGTGGTAAAGAAAAGTCAAAATTGGCTGTTGTCGCAAGTATTGGAGCTGACGTTAAAGATGCTGGATATGCTTGTGGTGATAAAGTTTTATATAAGGAATATTCAGGAACTACAATGAAAGTTGACGATGAAGAATTTATCGTTATTAAAGATGAAGATATCATTGCAGTTAGTAAGTAGTAGGAGGTAATGAATGATGGCTAAAGAAGTACGTTTTTCAAAAGATGCTCGCGAATCAATGTTAAGAGGTGTTAACACATTAGCAAATGCGGTTCGTGTTACTTTAGGTCCTAAAGGACGTAATGTTGTTCTTGAAAAGGAATATGGATCACCATTGATCACAAATGATGGTGTAAGTATTGCCAAAGAAATTGAATTGGAAGATAAGTTTGAAAACATGGGTGCTAAATTGGTGTATGAAGTTGCCAATAAGACAAATGATACAGCTGGTGATGGAACTACAACTGCTACCATTTTAGCTCAAAGTATGATTGAAAATGGCTTACGCCAAGTCGATCGTGGCGCTAATCCAGTATTGATGCGTGAAGGTATCGAAAAAGCAGCTAAGGCTGTAAGTGAATATATCTTGTCTGTGTCTAAGAAAGTAGAAAGCAGTAAAGATATTGCCAATGTAGCAACAATTTCGTCTGGTTCTGAAGAAATTGGTCAAATCATTGCGAATGCGATGGAAAAGGTTGGACGCGATGGTGTGATTTCAACAGACGATTCTAAGGGATTTGAAACTGAGCTTGAAATCAGTGAAGGTATGCAGTATGACAAGGGGTATGTTTCTCCATATATGGTAAGTGATCGTGAAAAGATGGAAGCAACAATGGAAAATGCTTATGTTTTAGTCACAGATCAAAAGATCACAAATATTCAGGAAATCTTGCCTTTACTTGAACAATTGGTTCAGGCAAATCGTGCGTTATTGATTATTGCGGAAGATTTAGAAAATGAAGTAGTTTCTACTTTGGCATTAAATAAACTTCGTGGAACATTCAATGTAGTTGCGACTAAAGCTCCAGGTTTTGGTGACAACCAAAAAGAAATGTTGCAAGATATTGCGATTATGACAGGTGCTAAATTCTATTCAAAAGATTTGAATATGGAATTAAAAGATATGCAGTTATCTGATTTGGGTACCGTTAAAAAGATTGTTGTCACAAAAGATAATACAACAATGATTGGTGGAGCTGGAAGTAAAGAAGAAGTGGCTGCTCGTGTAGCCGAAATTGAAGCGCAAATGGAAAACACTACAAGTGATTATGATAAGAAACGTATGGCAGAACGTTTAGGTAAATTGTCAAATGGTGTTGCGATCATTAAAGTTGGTGCTGCAACTGAAAGTGAATTGAAAGAAAAGAAACTACGCATTGAAGATGCATTAAACTCAACTCGTGCTGCTGTTAGTGAAGGTATTGTAGTTGGTGGTGGAGCTTGTTTAGTTAAGGCTTATGTGGCTTTGAAGGATGAAGTTAAATCCGATGTAGTGGATGTTCAAAAAGGTATCAAGGTTGTATTTGATGCATTACTAGCTCCAATTGTACAGATTGCCGATAATGCTGGATATAACAGTGAAGAAATTGTTGAAAGACAAAAAGAAGCCGGTGAAAATGTTGGATTTGATGCTAAAAATGGTCAATGGGTAGATATGATTGAATCAGGAATTATTGATCCTACAAAGGTAACGCGTAATGCATTGATGAATGCTTCAAGTATTTCAGCATTGTTCTTGACAACAGAGGCTGGAGTTGCAAAAATCGATAAAGATGAACCAGCACCTGCAATGCCTCAGGGAATGTATTAATAGTTGATTGAATAGCTAGAGTTTAAAAACTTTGGCTATTTTTTTTTGTGTAAAGAAAGAGTTTGGAAATGATGTAAAATGTAAAATCAAATGTAAAATCAGTTGTAATAAAATGTAAAAAAAGCTTGAAAACGTTTTCCGCTTGCGTTATTATATCTGTACAACTCGAGGGAGGTATAGATTATGAAAGGTAAATTATTAAAAACATTTGCTTCTAGTGCTGTTGCATTAAGCATGTTAGTCGGATGTAGTTCGGGAAGTGGAACTGCTAGTACAGAATTAAAAGAGGGAGATACAGTCAAAATTGGTTTGAACTATGAATTATCGGGTGCTGTAGCTTCTTATGGTCAAGCGGAGTATAAAGGGGCTTCTCTTGCGATTAAACAATATAACGCAAATAAGGATTCAAAGTATAAAATTAAAGCTGTTAAAATGGACAATAAAGGAGATGCGAGTGAATCTACTTCAGCGGCTACAAAATTGATGACTGAAGATGGGGTAGCCTTTGTGGTTGGACCTGCAACTTCAGGTGCTTCTATCGCGACATATCCAGTAGCTGATCAAAACCAAGTTCCAGTTATTTCACCATCTGCTACTCAGGTCGATGCAACAATGAATGGGGATTCTCCTTATGAATATGCATTCCGTATTTGTTTCGAGGATTCATATCAAGGTAAGGCAATGGCTAAATTTGGATATGAAAACTTAGGCAAGAAAAAAGCCGTAATTATCAATGAAGTTAGTGATTATGGAAAGGGTCTTACTAAAGTATTTACAAAAAAATTTGAAGATTTGGGTGGAGAAGTTGTAGCTACAGAAAGCTATAACGCTAAAGATACTGACTTTGCTGGTATCATCACGAAAGTAAAAGACAAAGGTGCAGATGTATTATTCATTGCTGGTTACTATTCAGAAGCTGGATTAATTATTAAACAAGCTCGTGAAGCTGGTATGGATTGTACAATTTTAGGTGCTGATGGTTTTGAATCAGAAAAATTAGTTGAGCTTGCAGGTAAGGAAAATTTAAATAACTGCTACTATTCAACTGCTTATACTACAGTCAATGCAAGTGATGATTTAACAGCATTTGTAGATGCTTATACTAAAGAATATGGAGAAGCTCCAAATATGTTCTCTGCATTAACTTACGATGCAACAAACTTAGGTTTACAAGCCTTGGAAAAATCAGGTAAGACTGGTGCTGATCTACAAAAGGCAATTGCGGATACTAAATTTGATGGTTTAACTGGTTCATTTACTTTTGACAAAACACATTCACCTAAGAAATCTGTATTAGTTGTTAACTTGGTAGATGGTGTTCAAACGGAAGCCGTTTCAGTAGACCCAAATAAATAAGTCTTTGTTCAAAGGGGGAACAATTCCCCCTCTTTTTTAATAAGGAGGTTAATATGACAGCTTTTTTACAACAACTAGTCAATGGTCTATCCTTAGGAAGTATTTACGCATTGATTGCCTTAGGATATACCATGGTTTATGGAATTATTAAATTGATCAACTTTGCACATGGAGATATCTATATGTTAGGAGCTTATTGTGCATTTCTAATAACAACATATTGTGGTTTAGGGTTTATTCCTGCACTATTAATTTCAATGATTTTTTGTGGTGTTGTAGGTGTATTGATTGAGCGCATCGCATATAAGCCACTTCGTCATGCGACTCGAATTACCGCATTGATTACAGCAATTGGTGTAAGTTATGTCTTGGAGTATGCAACACAATATATCATGGGTAGTGAAGTAAGAACTTATCCTAAATTATTAACAAGTGCATCATTTCATTTAGGACCTGTCACAATTACGATGCAGCAAGTTTATATTTTTGTTATTACCGTTGTTTTAATGGTTGTATTACAGTTCATTGTTCAAAAAACAAAAATGGGACGTGCCATGCGTGCTGTTAGTGTAGATGAAGACGCAGCTCGTTTAATGGGAATCGATGTAGATAAAACAATTTCATTTACATTCTTATTAGGATCTGCTTTAGCAGGTGTTGCCGGCGTATTAGTAGGTATCTACTATAATTCAATTAATCCATTAATGGGTATGACTCCAGGGTTAAAAGCATTTATTGCTGCTGTATTTGGTGGTATTGGAAGTATTCCAGGTGCTATGATTGGTGGTTTATTTATTGGGATTGCTGAAACTATGGTCACCGCTTATGGTAGTTCTTTGTATAAGGATGCGATTGTCTACATTATATTGATTTTGATTTTGATCCTAAAACCAGCTGGTTTATTAGGTAAAAACGTTAGAGAGAAGGTGTAAGTCATGCGTAAAGAATTATTGAATAAGGCAAATCTTGCTTGGCTTTTACTTTCTATTGTATCTTTTGTAGTTCTAACCATTTTAATGAAAGTTGGAATTATTGGATCTTATTATTCCATTACTCTATATAATATCTTCATTAATATTATTTTAGCTGTTTCGTTAAATTTAGTTATTGGTGTATGTGGCCAGTTTTCATTAGGACATGCTGGATTTATGTGTATTGGAGCTTATTGTGCTGGTATTATGGTAAAAATGATGCCAAATATGACGGGCTTAGCTATTGGAGTATTGATTGGCTTTGTACTTTCAACCATTGTAGCTTTGATTGTCTCTATTCCAACATTGCGTTTGAAAGGGGATTATTTGGCGATTGCGACTTTGGGATTTGCGGAAATTGTACGTATCCTAGTGCAAAATATGGAAATCACAAATGGAGCGGCCGGATTAAATGGAATTCCTAAATTAACTACATTTCCATTGTTGTTTGTATGTTCCGTTATTTCTATTCTAGTTGTTTGTAACTTTACACATTCCGCTTCAGGAAGAGCTTGTTTATCGATTCGTGAAGACGAAATTGCTAGTGAGGCAATGGGTATCAATACGACAAAGTATAAAGTAATTGCATTTGTGATTGGAGCATTATTAGCTTCATTAGCAGGCGCCTTATTCGCATGTAATTTCTATGTTATCAAACCGGATCAATTTACTTTTAATAAGTCAATTGACATCTTGGTTATGGTCGTATTTGGTGGTATGGGCTCTATGACATCAAGTGTTTTAGCAGCTGTTGCGATTGGTATTATCAATGTCGTTTTGGCAAACTTCTCAGAAATTCGAATGATTATTTATGGTTTGGCACTAGTTGGAATTATGATTTTTAAACCAACAGGTATCTTAGGAACTAAGGAATTATCTTTTAAAAAGTTATTTGATAAGCGAAAGGAGAAATCTGCATGAAAACGATTTTAAATGTTAAAAATCTGACAAAGAATTTTGGCGGTCTTTGTGCAGTCTCTAATGTATCTATGACAATCAACGAAGGAGAACTTATTGGTTTAATTGGACCGAATGGTGCTGGTAAAACAACATTATTCAACTTGTTGACAGGTGTATATGAACCAAGTAGTGGCTTGATTGAGTTAATGAATCAGGATAAAAGTATTCAGATTGGTGGATTAAAGCCTTATAAAATCACAAATCTAGGAGTTGCACGAACTTTTCAAAATATTCGTTTATTTAAATCAATGACAGTCTTAGAAAATGTTAAGGTTGCGATGCATAAAAATATTCGTTATGGAACATTAGCTGCAATTTTGCGTTTACCTTCATATTATAAAGAAGAAAAGTGGGTAGAAGAAAAGGCGGAAGAATTATTAAAAGAAGTGGGATTGTATTCTTTAAGAAATGAATTGGCGACAAATCTTCCATATGGAAAACAAAGAAGATTGGAGATTGCTCGTGCCTTGGCAATTCAACCAAAAATTCTTTATTTAGATGAGCCAGCGGCAGGTATGAATCCGCAGGAAACAAAAGAGTTGACGGAATTGATTGATCATATTCGAGAAAAATATAAATTAACTGTAATCCTGATTGAACATGATATGTCTTTGGTTATGAAGATTTGTGAGCGTATTTATGTTTTGAACTATGGTAAAATGATAGCGAATGGTACGCCTGAAGAAATTAAACAAAATGAGTTTGTTGTTAAGGCATACTTAGGAGAGGAGATCTAGTATGGCAATGTTAGAGATAAAGGATCTTCATGTGCATTATGGTGTAATTGAAGCTTTAAAAGGTATTAGCCTAGAAGTAAATGAGGGTGAAATCGTAGCGTTAATTGGTGCCAATGGTGCAGGAAAAACAACAATGATGCAGTCAATTAGTGGCATTGTAAAAAAGACGAGTGGCGATGTCATGTTCTTAAATGAGTCAATTATGAAGGCCAATCCTAAACATATTGTTGAAATGGGTTTAACACAGGTGCCAGAAGGTCGTCGTATTTTTACAGGAATGAGCGTATATGAAAACTTGATGATGGGTGCTTTTTTACGAAAAGATAAGGATGGAATCAAACGCGATTATGAAAAGGTTTGTGAGCAGTTTCCTATCTTAAAAGAACGTATGAATCAAGATGCTTCTACTTTATCTGGTGGAGAACAGCAGATGTTAGCTATGGGACGTGCTTTAATGGCTAAGCCTAAACTACTATTGCTGGATGAGCCAAGTATGGGGCTTGCTCCAATATTAGTTAAAGAAATCTTTAATATCATTGAAGAAATCAATAAATCGGGAACAACGGTTTTATTGGTTGAACAAAATGCTAAGATGGCATTATCAATTGCGCTTCGTGCCTATGTTTTAGAAACTGGAAAAGTTGTAATGTCAGGAACTGGAGAAGAATTAGCGAAAAGTCCGGACGTTCAAAAGGCATATCTAGGAGGATAATAAAGTATGTTTAAAGTTAAGGATTATATGACAAAAAATGTTATATGTGCTGAACCAGATGCAACGATTTCACAAATCATTGATTTAATGAAGGAAAAGGGGATTCACCGTGTTCCTGTTGTTGAAAAAGGAAAACTTGTTGGATTGATTACAGAAGGTATGATTTCTAATTCGGGTACAACGAATGCGACAAGCTTAAGCATATATGAATTAAATTATTTATTGTCAAAAACGACTGTAAGCACAGTGATGGTAAAAAAAGTCATTTCTGTTGATGAAAATGAATTGATGGAATATGCAACACAGAAGATGTTGAAAAATAACATTGGATGTTTGCCGGTCACAAATGCTTTTGGCGAAGTTACAGGTATTGTAACGCAAAATGACGTATTTAAATGTTTCTTGAATGTTCTTGGATGGGATGAAGTCGGTTCAAGAATTACGGTTGCAGTAAAAGATGAGATTGGTGCGATTGGAAAATTGTCCCAAATCTTTGTTGAGAATAATGTGAATATCAACCATATTGGTGTGTATTCCTTTGAAGATGGAGTTGCCAATCTAGTTATTCGTTGTGATACTACTGAACCAGATGATTTACAAGCAGATTTAGAGCGAAAAGGCTATAAAGTATTAGAGTGCTTTGTTCGTGATAAATAGAAAAAAAGGTCTAATTCACATGAATTAGGCCTTTAAGCTTTTTCTGGTACAACTACGGCTAAGCCGCCAAGTGCACTTTCTTTTAATTCAATTGGAAGCTTTTTACCTGTTAAATTCATTGTTTTAACAACCATATCAAAGCTTACACGATTCTTTTTTACATTACGTAAATATTTAGCAAGTCTTGCGGCATCCACGCTTCTTTGTGCAGCTACTGCATTTCTTTCAATACAAGGAATCATTACATATCCTCCAACCGGATCGCATGTTAATCCTAAATGGTGTTCTAATCCAATTTCAGCTGCACATTCGATTTGTTCGTTTGTTTGAAGCTGACAATAGGCAACAAAGGCAGCACCCATAGAGCAGGCAGCACCTACTTCGGCCTGACATCCGGCTTTGGCTCCTGAAATGGTTGCGTTTGTTTGAATTAAATTGCCAATCAATCCAGCAACTTTTAATCCTTGGATAATTGTCTTTTTAGGATAATTTTGATCATGATAGAAATGGTATACAAGACTTGGAAGTACGCCGCAGCTACCCATAGTTGGTGCTGTAACGACAATGCCTCCACTCGCATTTTGTTCATTAGCGGCATAGGCATAGCTGCTTAATAATAGGCTGTTTTTGTCTTGAATGTCATCACAGCTTTGCGCAGATTGATGTAAGGCGTGAGCTACACGATCAATTTTTAAGCTTCCTGGTAAAAAACCCGTCTTTTTTAATCCAGTATTTACAGTTTTTAACATTTGTTTAAAGATTTGATTCATATAGGAATCAAAATCAGAGTCTTCTACTTCATCGATATACTGGTCCAAACGTAAATGACGTTCATTACAATATACTTGAATGTCGTCCATTTTTGTGTGAGGATAAATTTCTGGATCTACATTGCCTTTTTTACCATCAATTTCAATTTTTCCACCACCAATAGAAACGAATGTATGTTCAGCGATTTTTGTATCTTGATCAAATACTTCGATAATCATTGTATTTGGATGCTCAACGGCTGTTTTCATATCAAAAATGATTTCGCATTTATTAGCACCTAATGTTTTTAAAATGATCTTATCTGTAAGGTGTCCTTTTCCTGTAAGAGCTAAAGATCCAAATAATGTAACTTTGAAATTTGTAGCTTCTGGATACTGTTCATTGATATACTTAGAAGCCATCATCGGACCGAAGGTGTGAGAACTGCTAGGTCCTGGTCCGATTTTATAAATTGTCTTAATACTTTGCATGTCATTTTCCTTTCAGAACCTTAATATATTATATGGTATTTTTTAGAAAAGTGATAATGTAAAATTATATATTTTTTAATAAAAATTAAGATTCTAATATGATAGAATATAAAGGATTAAAGATATTAAATAAGGGGAAAGGGAGAGAACTGTGGTATTTTCTAGTTTATTATTTGTGTTTGCGTTTTTCACTCCACATCTAGTGGTTTATTTTTTTGCTCCTAAAGAGAAGAAAAACTTGGTTTTATTAGTATCCAGTTTGATTTTTTATGCATGGGGTGGACCGAAATATTTGTTGCTTCTAATGCTAGAGACTTTTATTAGTTGGTACTTTGCATTAAAAATGAAGGATTCAAAGAAATCGAAACTTTACATGATTGTCGCATGTATTTGTTTATTAGGCTTGTTGGCAATATTTAAATATACTGGTTTCTTTTTGAATAACTTGAGGTTTTTTATTCATTGGCCTTCAAAAGTTCCAACAATTATTTTGCCAATTGGTATTTCTTTTTATACATTCCAATTGTTGTCATATGTTGTAGATGTATATAGAAAAGAAGTGACTCCTCAAGAAGATTATTGGAAATTGTTGCTGTATTCAAGTCTTTTTCATCAATGTATTGCAGGGCCTATCGTGCGTTATGAAACGGTTCAAAATGAAATCGACAACAGAAAAGTTTCTTTTAACGATGTAGCTTATGGTTTTAGAAGATTCAGTATTGGATTGGCGAAAAAAGCTATTCTTGCGAATTCATGTGCATCTATTACAGATACATTACTTCCAGGAGGGATAGATGGAATCCATGGACAATCTGCTCTAGGAATCTGGTTGGCTATGATTTGTTATATGCTGCAAATTTACTTGGATTTCTCAGCATATTCAGATATGGCTATTGGGATGGGAAGAATGATTGGTTTCCATTATCTAGAAAACTTTAACTATCCATATATTGCTAAAAGCGTTCAGGATTTCTGGCGTAGATGGCATATTTCTTTAAGTTCATTTTTTAGAGACTATGTGTATATTCCATTAGGTGGAAATCGTGTCAGTCAGAAAAAATGGATTCGAAACATGTTTGTTGTGTGGTTTTTAACGGGTATGTGGCATGGAGCAAGCTGGAATTATATTTTATGGGGATTATATTATTTGTGTTTCCTATTGCTAGAAAAATTCTATATTAAAGATCGAATTCCAGATAAATGGAAACATGTCTATACTTTGATAGTTATTTTCTTTGGATGGATTATATTTAAATATTCTGATTTATCACAATTAGGAGCTGTTTTATTAGGCATGTTTGGAATTGGATCTGCCGGATTCTATAGTATGGATGTTAAAACAGTATTTTTAAGTAATATATTCTTCTTAGTATTTTCAATGTTGGCTTGTACAACTTTGGGAAGATCACTACATAAGTATTTATTGAAAACATCAAATAAAAATGATGTGGTGATGGTATTGTATTCTATTTTTGATGCAGTATTACCATTTGTGTTGATGCTTATTTCGGTATTGGCTTTATTAGGAAATAGCTATAATCCGTTTTTATATTTCCAATTCTAGGGGGGCAGTTATGAAACAAAAGAAACAATTTAGAATTTTGACGAAACTGATCTCTGTTATTTTGTGCTTATGTCTGATGTTTACAGGGTGTATTATAGGTGCTGTATTTTTTGTAAGACCATCTACGAGTGTTCTTGAGAAAAGAAAACTAACAGAGTTTCCAAAGTTTACAATGACTACATTTTTAAATGGTCAATATTTCAGTGAGATTTCTACTTGGTATTCAGATACATATCCAATGCGAGATTCATTGATGTCTGTATCTCAAAATATGAAGAATGTTTATGGTATCCACCAGGATACAATGGTGGTCGGGACTAAGAAGGAAGCTGATGCAATTCCTACGGATGAAAAAGCATCTAAGGAAGTTAAAACAGTTAAAGTTCCGGATAATTATTCCTTTGATGAGGATATGCAGAATCAAATTTTATCAAGCATGTATGTAAAAAATGGTGCTGCTTATAGTATGTATTATTTCACCCAAAATTCTGCGGATATCTATATCAAGGCTTTGAATCATTTCGCAAAAAGATTAAAAGGAACATCAAATGTATATTCATTATTAGTTCCAAATAATGCGGTGGTTTTATCCGATGAAGAACTTAAGAAATTAGGTGGTTCTGATATGAAAGAAGCTATAGATTATTATTATAATAACTATAAAAATGTGACGGGTATTGATGCATATTCTTATATTGAAAAGGCAAAGGATCAGTATCTGTATTTTAAAACAGATCATCACTGGACGGCTTTAGGTGCGTACCAAGCTTATAAGGCATTCTGTAAGGAAAAGGGATGGAAACCTGAAAAGCTAGATAGTTTTGAAAAGAAAAGATTTGAACCATTCCTAGGAACAGCGTATGATCAATTGCGACTTCCTGAAATGGAGGCCAATCCAGACTATGTAGATGCCTATATTCCACATGCAACAAATGACATGGTGTATTGGGATGAGAATGGCAATAAAATCGATTATAACGTAATTGCGGATGTAAGTGATTGGTCAGCAAGTTCAGGATATTATTGCTTCATTGGTGGGGATAAGCCATTGAGTATCATTCAGAATCCTAAGAAGAAAAAAGGAAAATCTGTTTTGTTGGTTAAAGAATCCTACGGAAACAGTTTTGCACCATTCTTAGTCGATCATTATAAGACGGTATATATCGCGGATTTTAGATATACGAATATTAATATTGTCGATTATTGTAAAGAAAATAAAATTGATGATGTTATTTTTGAAAATAACATGTCAATTATTGGTAGTACAGAAGTTGCATCTAAATTTGATCAGCTGGCTCGTGCTGGTGAATAAAAAAGACTGCAGAGGAATTAATCTTCTGCAGTTTCTTTTGTATATGAATCTAAATCATTTGGAAAATTGATCTTGTTTAATTTTTTGATGCTAAGTTCGATTGAAATATCAATATCTGCACTTGCTTCATCTACAGTTTGTTTACCTGTAAAGCTTAAAATCATGTGTGATATTTTTCTGTTTTTGATTGTAGCTTCAAGTGTTGCGTTATCTAGTTTTACTGATCCCATGTTATCTAGAAGAGTGGCTAATTTTGATGTGTTGATTTTAAATGTGTATGTATCATTTTCCTTTTTTGAAGAGTCAAATAACTCACACAATTCATCGTCGGTTAAATCTAAGAAGGGATTATAGGCATTTAATTTTGAATTCTTTTTAAGTCCAATCTTATCGACTGTACTTTGTGTTTTTGTGCCCATGGAATTTAAATAGGTTTTTCCATCTTTGATATAAAAGTTTAAGAAATTGTTTTGGACATTTTTGCCAGCAACAAGTCCAATATTGCTAGCAACTTGTAGATCTTCTTTTTGAAGAATTTGGGCATCAACATTCAATTTTGAATCTTTCATATCGAGGGTACCACTGATTTGGGCACTTTTTAGATTCAATGTATTATCTAACGCGTTGAAGAAGGCAAGAATGTCTTCATTGTTTTTTGAATTTGAACATCCTGAAAGGGAAAGGGATAAAAAACAAGTTATTATTAGGGTTAATATTTTTTTCATTGGAGACTCCTTTAAACTTCTATATTGTATGCATAATCAAAAGGGTTGTCAAAATGGATAAAGAAAAAAGCACCTAATATGGGCAGGTGCTTAAAAGGGATAGGCAATATTTATAACCCATTTTCATGATTTTGTCAAGTTTTTCTTGACATTTGGTGGTTTTACTAGTAGTATAATAAATTGCATAATAGTGTAAGTTTTCAGATGAAAACTGCCTAGTATAGTACAAATTCGAACGAAAGGATGGCATGCATGGACAACAACAAAGCATATCGTATCGTCTCGTGTGGAAAAAAGTCTTCCCGCCGAGATTACTCAAAGGTTAGTGGTAAATTAGAGTTACCTAATCTTGTCGAAATCCAGACAGATTCATTTAAATGGTTTACGCAACAAGGTATCCAAGAAGTATTTGAAGAAATCTATCCAATTGAAAACTATGGAAAAAACATTCGTTTAAATTTCCTTCGTTATCATTTTGAAGAACCAAAATATAACGCAGAAGAATCAATGTATAGAGAATGCAATTTTGCAGCACCTCTTTATGCTGATATGGAATTGGAAGTTACAGACTCAGAAACTGGGGAAGTTGTAACAAAAAGCGAAGAAGTATATTTAGGGGATTTCCCTTTAATGACAGAAACTGGTACATTCATCATCAATGGTGCAGAACGTGTAATCGTTAGTCAGATTGTTCGTTCTCCTGGTGCATATTTTGCAGATAGTTATGATGAAAAAACAGGAAAACAAAATTTCAGCTGTGAATTAATTCCAAGTCGTGGTACTTGGTTGGAATTCATGACTGAACAAAAGAAAACTACAAATGGACGCTTGATCAATGTTTCTATTGACCGTCGTCGTAAAGTTTTATTCAGTATTTTATTTAAGGCAATCGGTATGTCTTTAAATATCGGAGTGAACGAAGATACTCATGATACAACAATGATGGAAACATTCCTTCGTGCAATGGGACGTAACTGGTCGGATGTTGCGACAGATGCGGAAGATCGTGAATACATGAATATGTATTTGTTGTTGTACACTGCTTTCTTTGGAAAATATGAAGAGATTGAAAATTCTTTATTGAATGATAAAGTAAAAACAACTCAGGAAGCATTGCTTTCTTTCTATGAAAACCAAAGAAGTGATGAAATCCCTACATTAGATGGATCAATCACTTTGATGCAAGCTAAGTTCTTTGATCACCGTCGTTATGACTTGACAAAGGCAGGTCGTTATAAATTACGTAAAAAATTAAATGCGATCGATCGTATGGCAGGTATGACACTAGCTCATGACATTGTGGATGTAAATGGCAATGTATTCATGGAAAAAGGTACTGTGGTTCACCGTGATGAAAGAAATGCATTACGTGAAGAATTGGCTAAGGGTACTTATTGTGTTGCTTACCCATTCCGTTCAGAATTCCATGAAGAAGATATCGTTTCTATTCCAACAAGCTGGACAACAGGATTAATTGGTCGTGTTTTAGCTAATGATGTTGAAACTGAGGATGCATATTTAGATGCTGGTACAGTTTTAACAGAACAAGATGTTTTAGCAATTCAAAAGGTTGTTGAAGAAGTAGAAATTTATGCAGGATTGTTTGCACAGCCAGTTAAATTAACTGCTGAAAATATGGATTCTGTATTTAACTATGGTCAACGTTTATATGCTCTTGGACGTTTAACAAATGCTCAAGGTGAAGATATTGTAGATGCAGATATGGAATTAGTTGCGAACCGTTATACAGTTGGCGTAACTCCAGATGCAGTTGATAGCGATGTTGAAATGCAAGTAAAACAACGTGCTTTAAGTGAAGATATCACAGCATGGTTGATTGGTGCTTGTGTGCAGGAAGTATATATCATCGATCAAAATGGTGATGAAGTACGTGTTGCAGGAAACGATCCATTCGCTAACAAACATACAATTACAGTTTCAGATATGTATGCATTCTTCTCATATAGCTTAAATGTTATGGAAGGTGTAGGAACAACAGATGATATCGATATGTTAGGTAACCGTCGTATTCGTTCTGTTGGTGAATTGATTCAAAACCAATTCCGTATTGGTTTATCTCGTATGGAACGTGTAGTTAAAGAACGTATGTCAATTCAGGAAATGGATAGCTTAACTCCAAGAAAATTGACAAATATTCGTCCTTTGACAGCTGCAATTAAAGAATTCTTCTCTAGTTCGCAGTTATCACAGTTCATGGATCAACAAAACCCTCTTGCTGAGTTGACAAACAAACGTCGTATTTCAGCCTTAGGTCCGGGTGGTATCAGCCGTGACCGTGCAAGTTTTGAAGTTCGTGACGTTCACAACTCTCACTATGGTCGTATTTGTCCAATCGAGACGCCAGAAGGACCAAACATCGGTTTGATCAACAACTTAACAACATATGCTCGTATCAATGAATATGGATTTATCCAAACGCCTTACCGTAAGGTAAATGCGGATGGTACAGTTAGTGAAGATACAGTTTATCTAAGTGCGGATGAAGAAGCAGATTATGTAATTGCTCAGGCCAATGAGGTTCGTGATGGTCATTTAGTAAATGAACGTGTCGTAGCTCGTAAGGCTGGTGAAACTATCATCGCTGACCGTAATGAAGTAGAACTTGCCGACGTCAGTCCTAAACAGATCGTATCTGTAGCGACTGCCTGTGTCCCATTCTTGGAAAACGATGATGCGTCTCGTGCCTTAATGGGTGCCAACATGCAGCGTCAGGCCGTTCCATTATTAGTTCCACATTCACCTTATGTAGGTACTGGTATTGAATATAAAATTGCGAAGGATTCAGGTGTTGGTATTGTCGCAAAACAAGATGGAGTTGTTGAATATGTAGACAGCTTGCGTATTGTTGTAAAAGATAATGAAGGTGAAAACCATACTTATCAATTACGTAAATTTGCTCGTTCAAACGCTAGTACTTGTATCAACCAACGTCCAATCGTAGAAGTTGGAGAAAAGGTTGAAAAAGGTGATATCTTAGCAGATGGTCCAAGTATGCAAAATGGTGAATTGGCTTTAGGTCAAAACGTTGTTATCGCATATACAACATGGCATGGATATAACTACGAGGATGCCATCATCATGTCAGAGCGTATGGTTAGTGATGATGTTTATACTTCAATCCACGTAGAAGAATATGATATTGATTGCCGTGAAACTAAGTTAGGTCCAGAAGAAATCACTCGTGATATTCCTAACGTTGGTGAAGCAGCTGTTCGTAAATTAGACTCTAGCGGTATCATTATGGTTGGTGCCGAAGTTAAAGAAGGAGATATCTTAGTTGGTAAGGTTACTCCAAAAGGACAAAGTGAAGTTAGTCCTGAAGAAAAATTATTATTGGCAATCTTTGGTGAAAAATCACGTGAAGTTCGTGACAATTCATTAAAAGTACCTCATGGTGGTGCTGGTATTGTTCATTCTATCCGTGTATTTAAACGTGGAGATGGATCGGATCTTCCTCCTGGAGTAAATATGCGTGTTAAAGTATATATCGTTCAGAAACGTAAGATTTCTGAAGGTGATAAAATGTCTGGTCGTCACGGTAACAAAGGTGTCATCTCTAAGATTTTACCTATCGAAGATATGCCATTTATGGCTGATGGACATCCAGTAGATATCTTGTTGAACCCATTCGGTGTACCTTCCCGTATGAACATTGGACAGATTTTAGAAATCCACTTAGGTTACGCAGCTCGTAAATTAGGTGTTAAATTCTCTACTTCTGTATTTGATGGTTTATCAAATGAAGATTTACAGGATGTAATGCGTGAAGCTAGCATGACTGTCGATGGAAAACAGGTATTGTACGATGGACAAACTGGACAACCATTTGATGAACGTATTAGTGTTGGTGTAATGTACATGATCAAGTTGGCCCACATGGTTGACGATAAATTGCATGCTCGTGCTACAGGTCCATATTCTTTAGTTACTCAGCAGCCATTGGGTGGTAAAGCTCAAAATGGTGGTCAGAGATTTGGAGAAATGGAAGTTTGGGCATTGGAAGCATATGGTGCTGCCCACACATTACAAGAAATCTTGACAATTAAATCAGATGATATTCAAGGTCGTATCAAGACTTATGAAGCTATCATTAAGGGTAAAGATATTCCAGAACCAGGAGTTCCAGAATCATTCCGTGTATTAATGCACGAATTACAAGGTTTAGCAATCGATATTCGTTTGTTAGATGAAAACAATAACGAGGTTGACATCACACTAGATGATGATGACCAGGATGTTCGTCAAGCTCAACCTTTACCAGAACAAACACAAAAGGAAGAGTTAGTAGACGATATTGAAGAGAATAACGAAGAAGAGGAGGCGTAGTATAAAATATGAGTATTAACAATTTTGCCTCGATTCAGGTTCGCTTAGCGAGTCCAGAAACGATTTTAAAATGGAGTCATGGTGAAGTAACAAAGCCTGAGACAATCAACTACCGTTCACAAAAAGCTGAACGTGATGGTTTATTCTGCGAACGCATTTTCGGTCCAACTAAGGACTGGGAATGTGCTTGTGGTAAATATAAAAAAGTACGTTTTAAAGGTGTTGTTTGTGATCGTTGTGGTGTAGAGATCACAAAAGCAAGCGTAAGACGTGAACGTATGGGTCACATCCATTTAGCTGCACCAGTAGCTCATATTTGGTATTTACGTGGTATTCCTAGCCGTATGGCATTGTTGTTGGATGTAACACCAAAACAATTAGAAGAAGTCGTATATTTCGTAAGCTATATTGTTACAGATCCAAAAGAATCTGGTTTAGCATATAAACAAATTCTTTCTGAACGTGAATTCCGTGAAAACCAAGCTATTTATGGTTCAACAGGATTTACAGCTCAAACAGGTGCAGAAGCTGTACTTCGCTTATTGCAGGATGTTGATTTAGAAGCTGAATATCAAGAAGTACAAGATGCTCTTGAAAAAGCACAAGGAGAAAAACGTAAGAAATTAATCAAACGTTTAGATACAATCAATGCATTCCGTAACAGTGAAAATTTACCAGAATGGATGATTCTGACAAACATTCCGGTAATACCACCTGATTTACGTCCAATGCTTCAATTGGATGGTGGGCGTTTTGCGACAAGTGACTTAAACGATTTATATCGTCGTGTTATCACTCGTAACAATCGTTTACGTAAATTGTTAGATTTGGGAACTCCAAATATTATCGTACAAAACGAAAAGCGTATGTTACAGGAATCTGTAGATGCTTTAATTGATAATGGTCGTCGTTCAAAACCTATCACAGGTGCTGGTGGACGTGCATTAAAATCATTATCACACTCATTAAAGGGTAAACAAGGTCGTTTCCGTCAGAACTTATTAGGTAAACGTGTTGACTTCTCAGGTCGTTCCGTAATTGCCGTAGGACCAGATTTGAAAATGTATCAATGTGGTATTCCACGTGAAATGGCAGTTAACTTATTTAAACCTTTTATTATCAATGAAATCGTAAATCAAGGATTGGCTCAAAATCCTAAAAATGCTGAAAAATTAATCGAACGTCGTGATCCTCGTATCTGGGATGTTGTTGAAAAAGTAATCGATGGCTATCCAGTATTGATGAACCGTGCGCCTACATTACACCGTTTGGGTATTCAGGCCTTCTTGCCTAAATTAGTTGAAGGACGTGCAATGCGTCTTCACCCATTAGTATGTACAGCGTTCAACGCCGACTTCGATGGTGACCAGATGGCCATCCACGTTCCATTAGGAGAAGAAGCTCGTGCCGAAGCATTAGTTATGATGTTAGGTTCTCACAATATCTTAGGTCCAAAAGACGGTAAACCAATCGTTACACCAGGACAGGATATGGTTATGGGTAACTTCTATTTAACAATGGAAGAAACTAAAGACGAATTCTATGCAGAAGCAAAACACTACGAAGAAGTTGGCTGCCCATTAGAAGCAGCACACTGGCACCGTTTTGGTGAAAATGAAGGTCATGTATATACAGACGAAGATGAAGTTATGATGGCTTATCAGTCAAAACAGGTTCACCTTCATACTCGTATCGCATTGCCTGTATGCAATATGCATAAAACATCATTTGATGAAAAGCATAAAAATGATTATTTAATTACAACTGTTGGTAAGATTGTATTCAACTCAATGTTCCCTGAAGATTTCCCTTATATCAATGAAGTTTCTAAGGAAAACTTTATCCGTACACCTGATAAATATTTTGTAGCTCCAGGACAAAACATTAAAGAATATATCGAAGCAATGCCTTTAGTTGATGCGGTTAAGAAAAAAGATTTAGGTAAGGTTATTGCCGAAGTCTTCAAACGTTATGATGCAGATCAAACAGCTGAAATTCTTGACCAAATCAAATCATTAGGATTTGAATATTCAACAGTGGCAGGTATTACTGTTGCCTTATCTGATATCGAAGTGGCTCCTCACAAAGATGAATATATAGATGAGGGTCGTGTAAAAGCCGATCAATTAAAACACTTACAACGTAAGGGTATGTTGACAATGGAAGAATGGGAACGTCACTTATCTAAGATGTGGGATGATCAAAAAGACAAGATCGTTACATCATTGATGAACAACTTGCCTCGTAAAAACCCAATCAACATGATGGCGACTTCTGGTGCTCGTGGTAACGCGTCAAACTTTACTCAGTTAGCTGGTATGCGTGGTTTAATGGCGAAACCAGGTCACGCTAAAGCTGGTGCTGGTGAATATGTTCCAACCATCATAGAAGTTCCTATCTATTCTTGTTTCCGTGAAGGATTGAACGTAAGTGAGTTCTTTATCTCGACTCACGGTGTGCGTAAAGGTCTAACAGATACTGCCTTGAAGACTGCCGAATCTGGTTACTTAACTCGTCGTTTAGTTGATGTTGCTCAGGATGTAATTATCAAAGAAGACGATTGTGGTACAGATAAGGGTTACTGGATTGAAACTTTAATGGATCGTAAAACAAACTCTGTTATCGAACCATTACAGGATCGTTTAGTAGGTCGTTATTCAAAACAAGATGTAACTGACCCTAACACAGGTGAATTAATTATTGCGAGTGATGAATTTATCACAGATGAATTAGCTAAGAAGATCGTTGATGCAGGTGTTACAGGAATGTATATCCGTTCTGTATTTACTTGTAAGTCTCGTTTAGGTATTTGTCGTAAATGTTATGGACGTAACATGGCTACTGGTAAAGACGTAGAAGTCGGTGAAGCTATTGGTATCATGGCTGCTCAATCTATCGGTGAACCAGGTACACAGTTAACAATGCGTACATTCCATACTGGTGGTGTTGCCGGTGCCGGTGCCGAAGATATCACTCAAGGTTTGCCTCGTGTTGAAGAATTGTTCGAAGCACGTTGTCCAAAGGGTGTTGCGGTAATTGCGCAAATTTCTGGTGAAATCACTTCAATCGAACGTATTGAAGGAACAATGCGCCAAGAAGTTATTATCACAAATGAACACGAAAGTGTTTCTCATAAAATCAATGCGAACCAGTCAATGCGTCCATGGGTTCAAATCGGAGCTAAGATTGAAGCCGGTGTAGCATTAACTGAAGGTCCATTAGATCCAAAAGAATTGTTACGTGTTGCTGGTGTACGTGAAGTTCAAGACTATATCTTGAAGGAAGTTAAGAAGGTATACCAAAGCCAAGGTATCGAAATCAGCGATAAGCACTTGGAAGTAATGATCAAACAGATGATGAAGAAAGTAATCGTTGTAGATAGTGGAGATACAGATTTAAATGTTGGTGTTCAATTGTCATTGAATAACATCACTAAGATCAACCGTGATGCTTTATTAAGTGGAAAAACTCCAGCTACTTTCAAACCTGTATTATTAGGTATTTCTAAATCTTCTGTTGAAACAGATTCATTCTTATCTGCCGCTTCTTTCCAGGAAACTACAAAAGTACTTACAGATGCGACAATCAAAGGTAAGGTTGACCACTTAATTGGTTTGAAAGAAAATGTTATCATAGGTAAATTGATCCCAGCAGGTACTGGTTGCCAAGGTGATCGTCCACAGAACTTAATCGTTGCAGCTAAGGCAAAAGAACTTCGTGACAAACGTATTGCTCGTATGAATGAAGTTCATAATGAAGAAGCTGACAAATTTGATAAATTAGTATCAGGTTCTGATGATATGGACGTAATGGACAATACTGAACCTTCTGTAGAAGAATCAATTCTACAAGATGCTGAAACTACAGATAACGGTTCAATGGATATCCAATCTGAAGAATAAGAACATAAGGAGTAGGTATATGCCTATTCCTTTTCTTTAGGAGATTGTATGGAAAAATATTTTGATTTAGGAAGAGCCTATTATACATATTTAAAAAACAGCACAAAGAAAAATCAATGTACTGTTAGTATTGTATGTGATGATATTGATATAAAACATAATATTATGGATGGCCTGTTATTTGATGGTGCATTTATATATGATGGGTATCAACAAAATGTAGATGGTTATATTACTGTTTGTGATAGAAATATCGAATTAGAAGGATGTAGTGTATCTGATTTAAAATTTGATCATTATACATCCAATTCAAATGGAACGATAATAAAAAAGTAGGACAATTGTCCTACAAGATTTGAATATTATTTTTTAAGCATGTATCAATCATGTCCTGAGGCCATAAGCTAGCCTGGACTTCTCCGATATGTGCTTTTTTTAGTAGCAACATACATAGTCTGGATTGACCAATTCCACCACCTAAAGTATATGGAAGTTCTTTGTTTAAAATGGCTTTATGGAAAGGAAGTTCACATCTTTCCATACAATTTTCTTTTTTTAACTGTTCTAACAAAGTATCTTCCTCAACACGAATACCCATAGATGAAATTTCTAGTGCGCTCTGTAAAGGTTCATACCAAAATAAAATATCTCCATTTAATGTCCAGTCATCATAATCGGGTGCACGTCCATCATGTTTTTCATTGTTCGATAGCTTGTCACCAATTTGCATAACAAAAACGCATCCATGCTCTTTTGTGATCGCATTTTCCCTTTCTTTCGCATTTAGATTTGGGTACATATCCAATAGTTCTTGACTAGTGATAAAGAAGATATCATCTGGCAAATGATTTACTGCCTGAGGATATTTATACCACACTTCATGTTCCATATGTTTAATGACTTTAAAAATAGTACGTACATGAGCTTCTAATGTTTCTTTTGTACGTTCATTTTTAGAAATGACTTTCTCCCAGTCCCACTGATCAACATAAGCAGAGTGGATATTATCCAATTCTTCGTCCTTACGAATGGCATTCATATTTGTATATAAGCCTTCATGTAATTTAAAACCATATTTCTTTAAAGCCATACGTTTCCATTTTGCTAAGGAGTGTACAACCTCCATTTGTTCGTTAGGCAATTCTTTCATAGTGAAATATACAGGTTTTTCGGTACCATTTAAGTTATCATTCAATCCTGAACTTTGTGTGACATATAAGGGTGCTGAAATTCTTGATAAATTTAATTCTTTACCAAATTCATATTGAAATGTATCACGAATATATTTAATAGCTTCTTGTGTTTCTCGAACAGTTAATACTGGATCGTAGTTTTCAGGTATAATAAGTTTCATATAATCCTCTCCTTAATGTAAATATTGTATCACAAATAATGAAAAGATTTTCAATAAATTTTATGATAAAATCATTTTATGAACATTTTATTTTCAATTAATGCCAAATTCATAGATTTGACAAAGACATGTATACGTTCCATTATTCGTTTTGACAAGAATATTGACTTCTATATTTTGTATCATGATTTGCATCAAAAACACATGGATGATTTAAGAAATTCTTTTTTAGAGTGTTCTTTTCATTTTATCGAAGTGAAGGAAGAAGAGTTTAAAGAATTTCCTATTTCCTCTCGATATCCATTAGAAATCTATTATCGATTATTCGCATCGGATTTATTACCAGATACATTGGATCGTATTTTGTATTTGGATGTGGATATTGTGGTGATTCATAGCTTAGAAGAGTTATATAACATGACTTTTGAAGATAATCTTTATATCGCATCTAGTCATGTAAGTGAGAACATGACGCATTTAAATGCGAAAAGATTGGGATTAAAAGAAGATGTACCATATATTAATACAGGTGTATTGTTGATGAATTTAGAGGCTTTGCGCGAACAATTGAATAAACAAGATATTTTAGATTATGTAAATGAATATAAGAAGAAGCTTGTACTCTTTGATCAAGATGTATTGACTGCTTTATATGGGGGTAAGACAAAACTTGTAGATTATCGAAAATATAATTTGAGTGAAAGAATGATGAATTTCTATAATTTAAGAAATCCAAGAAACAAGATAGATTTGGATTGGGTGAAACACAATAGTGTGATTATTCATTATTGTGGAAGAATGAAGCCTTGGAATGGCAAATATATAGGTTGTTTAGATTGTTTTTATAGGGAGATTGAAGTATGAGAGATCGATTTTCAAATCGTTTAGGATTTATTTTAATTAGCGCAGGATGCGCAATCGGAATTGGCAATGTTTGGCGCTTTCCATATATTGTAGGACAATATGGAGGTGCTGCCTTTGTCTTAATTTATTTATTTTTTCTAGTTATATTAGGATTACCAGTAATGGTTATGGAATATTCGGTAGGTCGTGCCAGTCAAAAAAGTGCTGCCTTATCTTTTGATGTGTTAGAGCCTAAGGGCTCAAAATGGCATTTTATGAAGTATGTAGCTATGGCAGGAAACTATATATTGATGATGTTTTATACTTCGGTGTGTGGTTGGTTGTTTTATTATTTCTACAAGATGTTGATAGGTGATTTTAATGGCTTAGATGCAACTCAAATTAATGGTGAGTTTGGTGTGATGTTGGCAAATCCATGGATTCAAGTTGGCATGATGTTTATCGTTGTATGTATTGGCTTTTTCATTTGTTCAAAAGGCTTGCAGAATGGGGTAGAAAAAGTATCAAAATATATGATGTTGTGTCTATTGGGATTGATGTTAGTTTTAGCGGTTCGCTCATTAATTTTGCCAGGAGCAATGGAAGGTGTTAAGTTCTATGTGTTGCCAGATTTTTCAAAGATGCAAAATGTATCTGAAGTTGTATTTGCGGCAATGGGTCAGGCCTTCTTTACTTTGAGTTTAGGTATTGGTGCCATTGCGATATTTGGCAGCTATATTGATAAGAGTAAAAAGTTAACTTCGGAAGCCATTACAGTAGTTTGTTTAGATACGTTTGTTGCATTGGTTGCAGGCTTTATTGTGATTCCTGCATGCTTTGCGTATCATGTGGATCCTGGACAAGGTCCTGGATTGATTTTTCAAACTTTACCAAATATCTTTGCGAATATGAAGTTTGGCAATCTTTGGGGAGCCTTATTCTTCTTGTTCTTGAGCTTTGCGGCATTGACAACAATTATTGCGGTATTTGAAAATATTGTCACAATGACAATGGAGTGGACAGGATGGTCCCATGCGAAAACCATCAAAGTAAGCTTTGTGCTTGTCTTTGTATTGTCATTACCTTGCGCATTAGGATTTAATGTATTGTCCTTTATTCAGCCAATGGGTGCGGGCTCAACGATTCAAGACTTAGAAGATTTTATTGTATCAAATAATTTACTTCCATTAGGTTCCTTATGTTATGTATTATTTTGTTCATCCAAATATGGATGGGGATTTAAAAACTTTTTGAAGGAAGCCAATTGTGGAGAAGGAATTTCTTTTCCTAAACAGGTATGTTTCTATGTTTCATATATCATTCCTATTATTATTTTGGTAATATTTATACAGGGATATATCTCTAAATTTTTCTAGGAGGAGCAGTTATGATCAAAAAAAGAAAAGTAGTAATCGTTGGTGCAGGGAATGTAGGTGCTAGTACAGCGTTTTGCATGATTAACCAAGGAATTTGTGATGAAATTGTTTTAATTGATATGAATACCGAAAGAGCCAAAGGAGAAACTTTGGATATGATTCATAGTATTGCCTTTATGAATCGTAATATGCAGATTAAATTAGGAGATTATACAGATTGTAAAGATGCAGATGTTTTAGTGATTACAGCAAGTGCTCCAATGGGCAAGGAAAACGATCGCTTAGTGGCTTTAAAATCAAGTTCAAAAATTGTTACAAGTATTGTTTCAAGTGCAATGGAAAATGGTTTTAATGGATTTATTGTGGTTGTTTCAAATCCAGTGGATATTATGACATATGTAGCATATAAGGTTTCTGGTTTACCTGCAAATCAAATTATTGGTTCAGGTACATTACTAGACTCAGCTCGTTTACAATGCCATATTGCCGATTGCATTGATGTGGATACAAAGAGTATTCATGCGTATGTTTTAGGTGAGCATGGAGATAGTGAAATGATTCCATGGAGTACAGTTCGTGTGGGTGGTAAAGATATTTACCAAATCATTAAAGATAATCCAACTCGTATGAATGAAAGTATGTTTGACAGCATTCATGAAGCGGTTAAGAAGGATGGCTGGGAAATTTTTAACCGAAAAGGAAATACTTGTTACGGTATTGCGGCAAGTACAACAAGAATTGTTCGTGCATTGATGTTCAATGAATCTGTAGTGCTTCCTGTTTCTACATATTTAGATGGTCAATATGGACAAAACGGAGTATATACAAGTGTTCCGGCAATTATTGATGCGACAGGTGTCAAAGAGGTTGTCGAAATTGAAATGGCAGAGGATGAAAAAGCTCAGTTTGATTCTTCTTGTAGTCATCTACAAAGTTTTTACAAGGAAGTTTAAACTTCCTTTTCTTTTAGTATAGGAGGTGTTAAGGTTGGTACAAGGGCAAAAATTAATGACTTCTGGTTCCATACCTAAACAAATGATATTTTTTGCGTTACCCATACTATTAGGTAACCTTTTTCAACAATTATACAATACAGTGGATTCTTTGATTGTTGGAAATTTTTTAGGAAGTCAGGCACTTGCGGCCGTTAGCTCTAGTGGAAATATTATTTTCTTGATGATTGGATTCTTCAATGGAGTTGCGATTGGTGCTGGTGTTGTTATTTCGCGATATTTTGGTGCTCGAGAAATTGAACGTATGCAGAATGCGATTCATACAACGGTTGCGTTTGGATTGATTGTAAGCTTTATTATGACACTTGTGGGAATCTTTTTTACACCTACTTTACTTCGTTGGATGGGGACACCCGAAAGTGTAATGGCGGCTTCGGTTACGTATTTTAAAATTTATTTTTTAGGTTCCTTTGGCTCGATTATGTATAACTTTTTTGTAGGTATACTACAAGCGGTTGGAGATAGTAAGCATTCACTTTATTATTTGATTGTTTCAAGTATTGTAAATATTGTATTAGATTTATTCTTTATTGCAGTACTTAAAATGGGAGTTGGATCGGCTGCAGCGGCTACCATTATTTCGCAATATATTTCAGCTGGTCTTTGTCTGTATTTATTGTTGACGACAACAGGAACACATCGTATTATTCCATCTAAGATTAAAATTCATAAGGAATATCTAGGTGAAATTTTAAAGTATGGTTTGCCTAGTGGATTTCAGAATTCAATTATTGGATTAGCGAACGTAGTTGTTCAATCGAATATCAATTCATTTGGTGATATGGCGATGGCAGGCTGTGGTGCTTATTCTAAGATAGAGGGCTTTGCGTTCTTGCCAATCACAAGTTTTACTATGGCACTTACAACTTTTGTAGGACAAAATCTGGGTGCTCGTCAATATGATCGCGTTTTAAAGGGCGCTAAGTTCGGTATGATGTGTTCAATGACTTTGGCAGAAATTATTGGTGTGATTATCTTTGTTTTTGGTTCTCAATTTATTGCAGCCTTTGATGCAACTCCAGAAGTTATTGAGTTTGGTACGTTGCGTGGACAAACGAGTGCTTTCTTCTTCTGTCTATTGGCATACTCACATTGTGTGTCGGCTATTTTAAGAGGAGCTGGAAAGTCAATGGTTCCAATGATTGTCATGATGGTTTGTTGGTGCTTTGTACGTGTTGCAGGCCTTACAATTATGGGAATGCTGATTCACAATATTTGGTGTGTATATTGGATTTATCCAATTACATGGTCTTTATCGAGTATAACTTTCTTTATCTATTATCATAAGGTCGATTGGCTTCATGCATAAATTTGACAACTGGATTTAAGAAGTGATAGACTAATATCGAGGTAGATAACTATGAAATCAATGTTAGAAGAATTAAAAGATGTAAAAATTAAAAAACATACAGTTACATCTATTGAATATGATTGCAAGTCTGAAGAAAAAGAGGACGAAGTATTTGACCAGGTTCATAATATTGTCACAAATCATTTAGATGACTTCGCAAAGATTACTTTTGATGTAGAAGCAGATCACAAAGTAAAAGTAGAAATTAGTGAAAACTAGTTAGACCATTAGAAAATGGTCTTTTTTTTGTTTTTGTATAGTTTTGGTAATTATATATTTGATACAATGAGTACAGAAAGATGTGTAGGTACTATAATATGATAATTAAGAAAATTACATCGAAACAAGATGGATTAAAGTTAGAGATTGCGATTATGGAGTGTGAGAATCCAAAAGGAATCGTACAGTTTTCACATGGGATGGCAGAGCATAAGGAGCGCTATTTTGATTTTATGCAGTATTTAAATGATCGTGGCTATATTTGTGCGATTCATGATCATAGAGGGCATGGCAGCAGTGTAAAATCAAAGAATGACTATGGATATTTCTATACTGAAAATGCCGATTATATCGTGGATGATTTATTTCAAGTAACAGAATATGTACAGGATATGTATCCTGGGTTAGAAGTTACTTTGTTCAGTCATAGCATGGGAACATTGGTAGCTCGTTGTTACTTAAAAAAATATGATGTGCATATTCGTCGTTTGATTTTGTGTGGTCCTCCAACAGAAAATTCGGCAGCAAGTCTTGGTTTAGCATTAGCTAAAATAATAAAGCCTTTCTATAAGGAAAAGAAAGGCAATGGTTTATTGAATAAGATGGCTTTTGCGGGTTATGAAACAGAAAATCGTTGGTTAAGTAAAAATCCAGAGAATGTTGATCGGTATGAAGCAGATGAATTATGTGGATTCTTGTTTACAACAAATGGTTTTATTAATTTATTTCAATTAATGATTAAAGCTTTTGATAAAAAGAGTTGGAATGTTAAAAATGAGAATTTACCTATACTTATGATTGCAGGTCAAGAAGATCCGGTCATTCAAGGAAAGGATAAATTTGAACAATTGAAACAATTTTTAATGGGTGTTGGATATAAGAATGTATCTAGTAAATTGTATCCGACTTTAAAGCATGAAATCTTAAATGAAAAAGAGAACCAAATGATTTACGAGGATATATATGAATTTATAAAAAGTGCCAAGGATTAATCCTTGGCATTTTGGATATAAAAAAACTCGCATATGCGAGCTTAGTTTTACATGGAGCAGGTGATGAGAATCGAACTCACGTAGTCAGCTTGGAAGGCTGAAGTTCTACCATTGAACTACACCTGCAAATATAAGTGGTGACCCGTGGGCGATTCGAACGCCCGACCCTTTGATTAAAAGTCAAATGCTCTACCAACTGAGCTAACGGGTCACAAGTGGTGCCGACTATAGGAATTGAACCCACAACCTACTGATTACAAGTCAGTTGCTCTACCAATTGAGCTAAGTCGGCATTTAAATGGTGGAGGTTAACGGACTCGAACCGCTGACCCTCTGCTTGTAAGGCAGATGCTCTCCCAACTGAGCTAAACCTCCGTAAGTGCCTATTTATAATAGCACTGAGTTTAAATTAATGCAAGCACTTTTTGTAAAAATTATTTGAATTTTAAATTTGTTTAAAATTAAGGCTAAAATAATAGATAAAACGACTATAATCAATGTTTTTTTTGTTCCTTTATAAAGGATAACAACAAGGAATACATAGAGCAAAAAATTCAATATGGTAGTACTTGATATTGTGTTTTCTGTATATGTGAAGCATGTACTGAATAAAATGGCTAAAAGAATTGTTGAAAGAATCCAGCCTTTTGTATCTTGCCGATTGGCTGAGAAAACTAAATAACTAAAGATTGCCCACACTATAGTGAATGTTGTCCATGTTAGAAACATATCTTTTGGCATTGTGTGTGTAAGAATCGTAGAGAATAGTGAATAACTAACAAAACAAATAATGTTAAATAATGTCGTATTCAATGTTGCTGCTTTTTCAGAATGTGAATAAAGTGCAATAATGCAATTTGTAAAAATCCACAGTGGCAAGTTTGATAATAGCTTTGTTGGATTGAAGTAAACGATAAATGGTTTAATAAATTCAATGTTTAAAGGTATAAAAGATATGAATCCAAACACCACAGCTATCAAGGTGATACAGATGGTATATAGCCATGTGTTGCTGTTTTTTCTTTTCATTATTTTTTAACCTTCTTTGAATAGATTATTGCGATGGCTAAAAATAAGATACCTATATATAGGAATGTATAAGTCAGGTTATAGGCAAATATAAATAAGCAGATGGCTGCGATTAGATATAAGATAGATGATACAATGTTTTTGTTCATAAATGACCTCCTAGTAAACTAAATTATATCACACAAAAAGAAAAGCTCCCATTAGGAGCTTTAGAAACAGCAATAAGAGAAAAGGGAATAAGATATGAATAAGTGTTTAGCTGTTTTCTGTTTATATATTAAACAATAATACTTAAATTAAGCTTAATCTTCTAAACGTGATAATAAAATCATTAATCCAGCTGAAACCGTGTTGATTGGATCATCCGTAACAAAGATTGGACAGCCTACTGTATTTTGCAGATATGCAGGTAGTCCTTTCAATAACATAGAACCGCCGCAACAAATGATTCCGCGTGTCTTTACATCTTGTTGTGCTGTAAGTGGTAAGCTGGATAAAAATTGTAAAATCCAGTTTGACCATTGTTGAACAAGAGGTGCTAAAATACCGACAACTTGATTTTCATTGATCGTAATTGATTTTAATACGTGTGTATTTCGGTCCATTCCAACAACTTCAATTGATTTTGGATTTTGTTGGACCATAACTTGTCCTATTTTACGTTTGATTTTTTCAACTTGTTTAGAAGATGCGTTTATATTATATGAATGGAATAGCCAATTCTTTAAGGTGCTGTTGATTGTAACTCCGGAGATATTGCAGCGAGATTTCTTTTCCATTTTTCCATTCATAAATAATGCGATGTCACAATTGGATGATCCAATATTTAATACGCAGCTTGCGACGGGTAAAAATAAATCTAACTTTGCACCAATAGCGGCAATCCAGATTTCTTGTTCAAAATAAACGCGATAGGCTCCAAGCTCTTCAAGGTGTTCTTTTAATATATCGCAAGATTCTTTGCTGAAGCTAGTTGGGTAGCTAACTAATAAAATTGTTTTTTGAAACATACGAAAAGCTTTGTGTTCATAAAGTAATTGGTCTAATAGTATGTCAAGAACATCAAAGTTGATTGGATTTTCGCGTAATGGAGATATGATTCTTACGTTTGAATCCATTGTTCCAATTAAATCTTTGGCATCTTCGCCAATGCCTAAAACGTGGTTTTGATTATCCAGTGCAACCATGCAAGGCTCATTATATAGTAATCCATCTTCTTGCGTACAAAGTCGTATGTAGTTTGTACCTAAATCAATTCCCATACGAATCATATAATCCCTCCTTAATCCTATATATAACTTTATTTTACACCAGGATAAATTGTGATACAATAAGCATGCATTCCTACATATACAAATGAATAAAATTGAAACAATCAAATTATATAATATAAAAGAAACGTCCTTATTGGTTGTATTGGATTCTATAGAATTAGAAAAGACGATGGGGTATCATGATTTATTTTTATTGTGGACGCCGAATTTTAAAAAGATGGGTATTCCGATTTATTTGATATTTCCGGATTCAAAGGAGAAACTTCATAAATCAAATCAAATATATAATATGTATATTCATTATGCGGGAGTTTAACACTTGCTCATAGTCGAAATAGCCAAATGTCGTTTATGTACGGCTTTTTTTTCGTCAAATTTTTATTTTTAACTGTTGTATGTGTTGTAATTGTGATATAATAGTTGTAAAGGATGGCGCTTCTATGAAACTCTATTATGATAAACGACTTAAAGATCCTACTTACTATATTCAGCAGGGATTTAGAAATGGTAAAAAAACGACAACCAAAAATATCAAAAGATTAGGTAAACATTCTGAGCTTCTTCTTATAACGGATAATCCCTTGGAATACGCTAAAAACGAAGTAAAAAAAATGAATGAGGAATATCGTTCTGGCAGATCTGAATTCATTGTTACTATGGACTTTAATGAAAGAATCCCTTCTACAGATTCTCCTTGTTCGAATTCTACTAGTTTGAACATTGGATATCTGTATCTTAAGGATATCTATGCCAAATTGAATCTGTCTGATTTTTTTAAATCAGTTTCTTCTGACCGAAAGATCACCTACGACTGTAATAAAATCTGTCAGTTTCTTACCTATGCAAGGATTCTGGATCCTGCCAGTAAATATGGAACATACGATAAACTTGATACATACTATGAGAAACCTCAGGTTGAATACCAACATATGATCCGTTTCTTGGATATTCTAGACAGAAACAGTGACCAATATTTAAAACATCTTTTTGACAATTCCGAAAACATCGTTAAACGAGATACTTCAGTTATGTACTATGACTGTACAAACTATTTCTTTGAAACAGAAAAGCCTGATGAGGAGATTGTTGACGAAGTTACTGGAGAAATTATCCTTGGACTTCGTCAGTTCGGAATCAGTAAGGAAAACAAGACATCTCCTATTGTTGAAATGGGGCTTATCATGGACAGCCGTGGAATCCCTATTTCTATGTGTATTCATCCAGGAAACACAAATGAGCAGCTTACTGCCGTTCCACTTGAAAAAGAAGTTATAAAAATGACCGGAAACAAAAAGTTCATATATTGTGCGGATGCAGGACTTGGATCCTACAATATCCGTAAATTCAATGATATGGGTGGTAGAGCCTATATCGTTACACAGTCGGTAAAAAAACTTGGACAAGAGATCAAAGATATCGTATTCAACGATTCAAACTACCGTCTATTGTCAAATGACGATGCGATCACATTGAAAGAAATGCGAACATTTAATAAAAAAGACGCAAACAATCTAAGTCTATACAATGATTTTGCCTATAAAGTGATTCCAGCCAACACAGCCATGGATACAGGACTTTATGAAGAAAAAGTATACAAGAACGGTCGAACAAAAAAAGTAAAAGCCAAAGGAACATTACATCAATATATCATTGTCACTTTCTCTAGAAAGATGATGGAATACCAAAGGACTATCCGCGAAAGACAGCTTGAACGTGCTAAAAAGTTATTAAGACTTAAAGATCCTGAAAAGATAAAAAAAGGACCCAACGATATACGTCGATTCCTTAAGAACACATCATCTGATACAGCTAATTATGTGTTGGATAAGGATAAAATCCATGAAGAAGAAAAATACGATGGATTCTATGCCGTCGCAACAAACCTTGACGATTCAGCCAAAGACATCCTAGCTGTAGCTCAAAATAGATACAAAATCGAAGACTGTTTTAGAATCATGAAGACTAATTTCGATGCAAGACCAGTATTCTTGAGAAAGCCAGAAAGAATACGTGCACATTTCTTGATCTGCTACACTGCACTACTTATATACAGGCTTATGGAGTGCAAGTTGGATGACAACTTAACTCATGTAACAACATCAAACCTAATAAAAACATTACGAAATATGAATGTAGTAAATATGGATGACATGTACTACAAATCCATCTATAGTGGAAGTCAGGCATTAGATGCATTAGAAAAATGTTTCGAGCTACAACTAAACAGAAAGTACTATAGACCAAGTGATTTAAACAAAATAGTAAAAAAATTTTCAAAATAGAAATCACATACAACATTTCAAAAAAACGAAAGTGCTAGATTAAACCTTGAATAAAGGCTTTCTAGCACTTTTTTCTTTTTCAACTGTCAAACTCGGAATAATAATTATCATTTAAAAATCATACAATTATGGGAAATTGTGCAGAAGTATGATAGAATTTCTATAAAAGTGGAGGCAAGAAAATGGAACAATATAAAAAAGAGTTTATTGATTTCATGTTGGAATCTAAAGTATTAAAATTTGGTGATTTTACACTAAAATCAGGACGTAAATCCCCATTCTTTATGAATGCGGGTGGATATGTTACAGGTAATCAGTTAAAAAGATTAGGCGAATATTACGCAAAGGCAATCGTTGATAAATATGGTAAAGACTTCGATGTATTATTCGGACCTGCATATAAGGGAATTCCATTGGCTGTTGCGACGACAATCGCACTAGATAATTTATATGGAATGGAAGTTCGTTATTGTTCAGATCGTAAAGAAGAAAAAGATCATGGAGCTGACAAGGGAAGTTTCTTAGGAACAAAACTACAAGATGGAGATCGTGTCGTTATGATTGAAGATGTTACGACATCTGGAAAATCAATGGAAGAAACAGTACCAAAGGTTCGTGGTGCAGCAAATGTTGAAATTGTTGGATTGATGGTTTCTTTAAATCGTAATGAAAAGGGAAAAGGTGAAAAAACTGCATTAACTGAAGTTAGTGAATTATATGGTTTCCCTACTGCAGCAATCGTATCCATGCCAGAAGTGATTGAATATTTAGGAGATAAATTAGATCCTGAATTAAAATCAAGAATTGATGCATATTATGAAGAATATGGAGCTAAGGAATAGAGTCGAAAGATTCTATTCTTTTTTTGTTTGCTTTGCGCACTGCGATATGTATATCTATAAGTGCTTTATATAAAACAAATTTAAACGTTCTTCTTTTCTTGTGTTAAAATGCAACATTTCACGTTACTTTTCACTTGTTCTGAACTAAAATAGAAGTAGATAGTGCAGTATATAAAAGTGAGGTGATGGTGTATATGATATGCTGTACCATGACTTTAAGGAAAAGACGAATAATAATTCTTACAAAAACTTAATAATTTTGGTAAAATGTCTACAACAACGAGTCTTCTTACGGGATATAATTCCAGTTGTAGAAGGCTCGATTTTTGTATATTAGGAGGTATCTTATGATAATTACAATTACACGTGAATTTGGAAGTGGTGGAAGAACCATTGCCAAGAAATTAGCTGAAAAACTAGGCTATGCTTATTATGATTATGAAATTGTGCAACAAATTGCTCAAGAAAGTGGTTTTGCGAAAGAGTATATTGAAGAAAATGGGGAAGATGCATCAAGCACAAGTACATTTGGTTTTATTTGGAATAATTATGGATATAACTTATCGGATGAACTCTATGTTGCACAAAGAAATGTTATTTGCGAATTGGCTGATAAAGGCAACTGCGTTATTGTAGGAAGATGTTCAGACTATATTCTTCGTGATCGTAAAGATGTATTGAATGTATTTATTCATGCAGACTTTGAATATCGAAAGAATCGTGTTGTTTCGGTTTATGGACAAAATGAATTTGCGCCAGACAAACGAATCAAGGACAAAGATAAACGTCGTATTGCTTACTATAAATATTACACAGATCGTAAATGGGCGGATGCTAAAAACTATCAATTGTGTTTAGACAGTGGTGTTTTGGGTATTGATAAGTGTGTGGAATTAATTGAAAAAGCCATGTAATTTTACTTTGACAAATTAAAAAAATAAAAATATAATCACTTCGTAACGAGTGGCAGAAACAGCGTAAATCCAGTTTTCTGCTACTTTTTTATATTTTTGTAAAGTGTGTTGCTTAAAAGCGTAAGTCCAACTTATGTAGGCAATGCACTTTTTTGTGTTTTAAGGAGGAAAAGAATGGAAGAAAACAACAAAATGAAAAATGAGCCAGTCAATAAGTTGATGCTTCAAATGGGTGTGCCTATGATTTTATCTATGGCTTTGCAAGCTGTCTATAATATTGTGGACAGTGCCTTTGTAGGAAATATGAAAGAAGGAAGTGAAGCCGCATTAAATGCACTTACCTTAGTTTTCCCTATCCAGATGTTGATGGTGGCCTTAGCTATTGGTACAGGCGTTGGAGTTAATGCCTTACTCGCAAGAACTTTAGGGCAAAGAAATCGTGAAAAAGCTTCTAAAGTAGCCGGAAATGGTTTATTTCTAGCTACAGTTATTTATATTATTTGCGTATTATTCGGTTTGTTTGGTATTAAAGCCTATATATCCTCTCAAACAAGTGATGCTCTTGTATTATCGATGAGTATCGATTATCTAAGAATTTGTTGCCTATTATCTTTTGGTGTTGTGTTCTTTTCTATATTTGAAAAACTACTCCAAGCTACAGGACGCTCCTTATATTCTACAATTGGACAAGTTACAGGAGCCGTAATCAATATGATTCTAGACCCTATCTTGATTTATGGCTTTAATTTAGGTGTGCAAGGAGCGGCTTATGCGACAGTCATTGGACAAATATTGTCGGCTTTATTATTATTTGTGTTTCATATGCGTTTTAATAAGGAATTTGATCATGGTCTTACTTATACAAAACCAAATAAGCGTATTATCAAAGAAATATATTCGATCGGACTTCCAGCCATTATTGCTCAGGCATTGATGTCATTTATGGTGTATGCGATGAACTTAATTCTAAAATTTGATGCATCTGCACAAACGGCCTATGGCCTTTTCTATAAAGTGCAACAATTTGTATTATTTATGGCATTCGGTTTAAGAGATGCGATTACACCAATCATTGCCTTTTCGTATGGTATGCAAAATAAGAAGCGTGTTAAAGATGGAATTAAATATGGCTTAATATATACTATAGTATTAATGGTCTTGGGCACTCTAATTACAGAACTATTCCCAAATTTCTTTGCCACACTATTTAATGCGGGACAATCTAGAATGTATTTTATCAGTGCTGTTCGAATCATTTCCATCAGTTTTGTGTTTGCGGGTGTGAATATCGCATTTCAAGGTGTGTATCAAGCTTTGAATGGAGGTATGGAATCCTTAATTGTATCCTTACTTCGACAAGCCATTTTCATTTTACCTTTGGCTTGGGGATTTTCAAAACTTGTCATTCAATATGATATGGATGTATCTTTGATTTGGTATGCATTTGTGATTACGGAAGTTTTATCTTGTATTGTGGGATGGGTATTTTTAAGACGAATTGAGAAAAAGAAGATGGTGTTTGATTAAGGTCAAACACTTTTTCTTTTGTGTGGTGTATAATAAAATACATATGGAGGAAACATATGGAACAAGATTCTCTATTTTCAATACAAGAAGATACAAGGCCTTTAGCGGATCGTATGCGCCCGGAAACATTAGATGAATATGTGGGACAAAAACAGCTTGTTGCCAAAGGAAATCTTTTGTGGCAAATGATTGAACATGATCAAGTGACATCGATGATTTTCTGGGGGCCACCTGGAGTTGGAAAAACGACATTGGCACGTATTATTGCACATCAGACAAAGAGTTATTTTGTAGATTTTTCTGCGGTTACAAGTGGTATAAAAGAAATCAAGGAAGTTATGAAGCAGGCAGATACGCGTAGGGCCTTGGGACAAAGAACAATTCTATTCGTAGATGAAATCCATCGTTTTAATAAGGCTCAACAAGATGCGTTTTTACCCTATGTTGAAAAGGGAAGTATCATTCTAATTGGTGCTACAACAGAAAATCCTAGTTTTGAGATCAATTCCGCCCTTTTATCTAGGTGTAGAGTGTTTGTACTAAACAGTTTGAATACGGAGGATTTAAAGGATTTGATTATTCGTGCTATTTCCAGTTCAAAAGGATTAGGCAATTTAAAAATACATATTAAGGATGAAGATATTGAAGCAATTGCCGCATTTTCAGGTGGAGATGCCCGCTTTTGTTTAAATACACTAGAGATGGTTGTTTATAATAGTCCAAGTGAATTGGATGGGATTCATGTTTCGCAGGATATATTGAAGCAATGCCTTCAAAAAAGGTCGTTATTGTATGACAAAAAAGGGGAGGAACACTATAATATTATTTCGGCTCTACATAAAAGTGTACGAAACTCCGATGTACAGGCCGCTGTATATTGGTTAGCACGTATGTTAGAGGCTGGAGAAGATCCTTTATATATCGCAAGAAGATTTGTTCGTATGGCAAGTGAAGATATTGGTATGGCAGATTCTAGAGCTTTAGAAATCTGTGTGGCAGCCTATCAGGCATGTCACTATTTGGGTGTCCCAGAATGTAACGTACACTTAACACATGCAGCTGTTTATTTGGCTTTAGCACCAAAATCAAATGCTTTAGAAGTGGCTTATAATAATGCGAAAAGTGATGCGCTAAAAACATTAGATCAGCCAGTGCCTTTACATATTCGTAATGCACCAACAAAGCTAATGAAAGATTTAGGCTACAGTAAAGGATATGAGTATTCACATGATTATGAATACCATATGACGGATATGCAATGTCTTCCAGATGCTCTCGTTGGTAAAGAATATTATGTGCCAAGTGATCAAGGATCTGAAGTGAAGGTGCGAAATCGTCTTGCGCAGATCAAACAAATCAAGGCAATGGTGCATAGAAATCGTATGATGAAGAAAAAGTAGTTGAAAAAAACTAGAATTAAGAATAGTGTATTTTATGAAATAAAGGAGTGTTAAAGTGGAAACCACTTTATGAGATACAAACAAAACTTGGAGGATTACATGAAAATAGAAATTCATAGTTTAAAAGAAACACAGAAATTTGCCACTAAAATGGCAGATCTTTGTAGAAATAAACAATTAGTTATTACATTAGATGGAGATTTGGGTGCAGGTAAAACAACTTGGACAAAAAGCTTCGGGAAAGCTTTGGGTGTAAAGAATGTGATCAATTCACCAACTTTTACAATCTTAAAGGATTATAAACAAGAAGGTGGAGTCCCTTTCCATCATATTGATGCGTATCGTTTAGAAGGAAAATGTCAGGACTTAGGTTTTGAAGATTGTTTTGATGAAGGAATTACTGTTGTAGAATGGTCAGAATTTATTGAGGAACAATTGCCTCAGGACCATATTAAAATTTCTTTTGAAGAAGGTATCGACGAAAATCGTACAGTGACATTAGAATATACGGGTCCTGTATCAAAGAGTATTGTGGAGGCATATCATGATTAGTTTATGTATGGATAGTGCTTATAAAGCATTAGTATTAGGTTTATATAAAGATGGAACATTGATTGATGGTGTATCTATTGAAGCATTTAAAAAACAAAGTGAAACAATCTTTGTGGAATTAAATCAATTGTTTGAAAAGACAGGTTTAGATTATAAAGATGTTGATGAAGTGATTATCACAGATGGTCCTGGATCTTATACGGGTATTCGTATTGCGATGACAATTGCGAAAGTATTCTGTACACAAATGCATAAAACATTAAAGTGCATTAGTACAATGCAGTTGTTTGCGGGCATGGATGAAAGTGCCAATGTTATTTTGGATGCGCGTAGTAAAAGAGCCTATGTAGCACACTTAGAAAAGGGTGTTGTGGTTGGTGAAACACAAATTTTAGAAGTCGATCAATTAGAAGATTTCATAAATGAACATCCTGGGACATTATATGGGGATGGCTATTTAGTAAATCAAGAAGCTGCAAGTTGTGATTTCTTGAAGAATTTTATTGAAGTGCCAAGTCGTACAATTGAAAATGTACATGCCTTAGTTCCTCAATATTTAAAAGAAAGTGATGCTTATAAAGCATGATTTTTAAAGAAATGAAAGACACGGATCTAAGTCGTGTTTTAGAACTTGAACAAGCATGTTTTAAACAGCCTTGGCTCGAAAAAGACTGTTTATATGAATTGAATGAGAATCCTTTTTCTCATGGTTGGATTTTAGAAGATGAAGATGCAATTGTAGGCTATGCGTTTTTGTGGGAAACCTTTGAAATGGCGCAGTTAGCTCGTATTGGAGTCGATCCAAACTTAAGAAAAAGAGGATATGGAAAAGAATTGATGATGCATTTGTTTGATCGAGCAAGAGAAGTAGCTTGTGAGTTTATGACATTAGAGGTTCGTGCCAGTAATGAGGCAGCATTGAATTTATATAAGAAAATGGGCTTTATTCAAGTCAATGTATCTAAGAGTTATTATCCGGATGGAGAAGATGCCATTGTGATGACATTGGCGTTGTAGGAGGATTATATGATTATTATCGGAATTGAAAGTAGTTGTGATGAAACAGCCGTTGCGGTTGTTAAAGATAAGAAGGAAGTATTATCGAGTGTAGTCGCAAGCCAAATTGATGTACATACAGAATTTGGTGGGGTCGTACCCGAAGTTGCGAGCCGTATTCATGTAGAAAATATTTCGTATTGTATTGAAAAAGCATTGAAGGATGCCAATATCACTATGGAAGATGTGGATGCCGTTGCTGTTACGCAAGGTCCTGGCTTAATTGGATGTTTACATGTGGGTGTGCAGGCAGCGAAGACTTTGGCTTTTGCCTACCACAAACCATTAGTTCCTGTACATCACTTGGCAGGACATATTTATGCCAATGAATTAGTGGTGGATATGAAGTATCCTGTATTGGCACTTGTTGTTTCTGGAGGAAATACGGAACTTGTTTATATGAAGGATGAGACAAGTTTTGAAATCTTAGGAGAAACGCAGGATGATGCGATAGGAGAAGCCTTTGATAAGGTGGCTCGAGTATTGGGCCTTGGATATCCGGGTGGTCCTAAAATTGATAAATTGGCAAGAGAAGGAAAGCCGGTATATGAACTCGCAAAACCGAAGACACAGGGACGTTATGATTTTAGCTTTTCTGGATTGAAGAGTAGTGTTCTACAATTTACAAAGCGTATGGAAAGACAGGGCAAGACATTTGACATGGCTGATTTAGCTTGTTCGTTCCAAGAATGTGCATTGGATGAAATTTTCTCTCGAGTAAGAGCCGTACTAGATGATCATAAAGATATTCGTCACTTTGTAGTGGGTGGTGGAGTAAGTGCCAACTCAAGACTTCGTGAAAAAGTAGAAGAATTAAGGAATGAATATCCAGAAGTTGAATTTACTGTACCTCCAATGTATTGTTGTACAGACAATGCAAGCATGATCGGTGTTGCTGGAACGATTGCGTATCTTTCTGGAAGAAGAGGGGATGCGAGTTTAACAGCGGATTCAAGTCTAGAAATCCAATAGGAGGTTTTATGCAAGAGTTACGTTTACTTCAAGAAAAAGATTTAGAAAGTATGTATCCTATCTATGTACATTATGTAAAAACGAGTGTTGCGATTTTTGATCTTGTGCCAGATTCTTTTGATGTGTTTAAAGAACATATGATGAAAATTTCAAAGACGCATCCATTTTATGTGGCACTTTATGACAATGTTTTAATTGGCTATGGATATGTGCATCCGGCTTTTTCAAAGGAAGCGTATAAGTATTGTGTAGAACTGACTATTTATTTTAAAGAAGGAAAACATTATGGTTTGCCTTCAAAAATGTTAGATCAGCTTGAAGCAGACTGTAGAAAGCTAAACGTGCGTTGGATCATTTCATGTATAACAGATTCGAATGAAGAAAGTATAGCCTTTCATAAAAAACATGGATTTACAATGTATGGGGCACTACCATCTTGTGGTATGAAATTTGATGCATGGCATGGTGTAGTTTGGCTTTGTAAGAGATTGGATGAGGTTAAAAACAATTTTACCTGCGCAAGTAACGCAACCATCTTGGGTAATGTTTCAATTGGTAAAGGTTCAAGTGTTTGGTATGATGCTGTGATTCGTAGTGAAGAAGAAATGATTGAAATTGGACAAGAAACCAATATTCAAGATCAGTGTGTTTTACATACTGATAGTGGATATCCAATAAAGATTGGTAATCGTGTTACGATTGGTCATGGGGCAATCGTCCATGGTTGTACGATTGAGGATGAGGTGCTTATTGGTATGGGTGCTATTGTTTTAAATGGAGCTTGTATTGGAAGCCATAGTATTGTTGGTGCGGGTTGTGTTGTACCTGAAAATATGGTGATTCCACAAAGGAGTGTTGTGGTTGGAGTGCCAGCTAAGATCATTAAGAAGACTTCAGAATCTCAGATTTCTGACATTCTTTCAAATGCAGAACATTATATAAAATTATCGAAAAAATTGGGTTAGTCATTTGGCTGATCCTTTTATATATTGTAAAATCGTTGTAGTGAGGTTGACTATGGAAAACTTATTAAATTATGCACATTTAAGAAGAGATATTGACTTCTCTGTTTGCCCCTTTAACGAGGTGGATATGTTAGTATGTGCCGATCTATCTTATGTGGATTGGGATGGCATTGTGGATAAGGAAGAGGTTTCTTTAGAGAAAGCATGTCGTAAATATCTTTCTTTATATAGTGCAGAGGAATTAAAAAGTAAGTATACATTTTCAATGAATCTTCCACATTTAATTGATGCGTTGCAAGATACGATTCGTTATGGAAGTATAAAGTTGAAGAACTATAAAAAAGTTTATAGCGATGAAGACGTGATTCAATTTAGTGTTGTAACACTTGTATTGCCAGATGGATCATTCGTTGTTTCTTTTAGTGGTACAGATGGCAGTATTACGGGTTGGAAAGAAAATTTGATGATGACATATAAATCGAATCTTCCTTGTCAAAAATTGGCTAAAGATTATGTCAAAGAAACCATTGAGAATATTCCTGAAACAAGTTATTTGTTTGGATTGAAAAAGAAAAAGGTATATCCAAAGATATACTTAACGGGGCATTCGAAGGGTGGAAATCTGGCGATGTATGCCTTTTTAAAAAATCCAGAATTACAAAGATATATTGAAGGTGTGAAAAGTTTTGATGGGCCTGGCTTTGTGGATGGTTTTTGGCAAGGTGATGAGGATGTATCTAAAATCACAAACTATATTCCTAAGGATAGTATAGTGGGGCGTGTCTTACATCATAGAGAACAAACGAAAGTCATGGATGCCCAAGGTTCTGGTCTAGTTCAGCATGATACACTGATGTGGAGCGTGGATGTAAAAGACTTTAATTATTGTGATTCTCTTACTAAAGAAAGTGATGATATGTTAGAATATGTAAACAAACTATTATTGAATCGCTCAATTGAAGTGAAGGAACGTTATTGTCATTTAATTGGGGAATTATTTGATCGTATGAAAATTCGTACAATTGCGGATTTAACTGAATTTTCATTTAAACAGGCGTTATCTGGAATTAAGGAGATTCGTCAATTGAATGCAGAAGAAATTAAGTTTATGTTGGAAGTTGTAAAATTTATTGCGGTGCAATCCGCTCCAATATTAGTGAAGGGAAGAAAGTAAAATGAGAAAAATAGGTTGGATAGGTGCTGGCATTATGGGCCAGCCAATGGTGATTCATTTGTTGAATAAGGGGTATGAAGTGCATGTATACGCAAGACATCCAGAAAGGGTAGAACAAGCTAAAAATGCAGGTGCTATTTTAGAAGAATCGATTGAGTCTTTGACATCCAATGTAGATGTAGTTTGTACAATGGTCGGTTTTCCTAGTGATGTTAAAGAAGTATATGATGTGATTTTTGGTTGTATTGAAGCGGGTAAAACTTGTATTGATTTTACAACTTCAAGTCCAAAATTAGCTAAAGAATTATATACAAAAGGTAAAGAATCGGGTGTTCATGTATTGGATGCGCCAGTCACTGGTGGAGATACGGGAGCTAAGAATGGTACTTTAACTGTATTGGTTGGTGCAGATAAAGAGGATTTTGAAACAAATAAAGAAATCTTTGAAGCGTTTGGAACACAAATTGAATATTGTGGTTTGGCAGGTTGTGGACAACATGTCAAGATGGCAAATCAAATCATGATTGCGAATACGCTACAAGGTATTTGTGAAGCCATGTCATATTTGAATTGTAAAGATGTGGATGAATCTTTTGTATATCGTTTCTTGCGTAATGGAGCAGCGGGATCTAAACAATTGGATTTTCAAGGTAAGAAGATGTTAGAAAATGATTATACGCCTGGTTTTTATGTGAAGCATTTTGTGAAGGATTTAAAGATTGCGGTACAAGAGGCAAGCTTTCCTTTGTATGGTGTAAATCGTGTTATCGAAGAATATGTGGATTTAATGGATCGTGGTATGAGTGATTTGGGTACGCAATGTTTGATTGAGTTTTTTAGAAAGCCAAAAATTAAAGCGGTCATCTTTGATATGGATGGTTTGATGTTCAATACGGAAATTATGTTTAAGGATGAATTTAAAGAGAAGGCTAAAGAATTGGGTGTTTCTTGTCCAGACTATTTTCCAGAACCATTAATTGGTTGTGATTCAAGAAAGGTTGCAGAGTTTGAAATGATGTATCCAGGTGTAACAAAAGTTATGGAAGAAATTCAAGAAGAGCGCGTAGATTATTTCTTTAAATACTTTAAAGAGCCAGGTAGTGCTAACATGATTGGTTTACAGAATCTAATTGAGTATATTGAAGAGAATAAGATTCCTTATGCGGTTGCTTCTAGTTCGCATCCGCAGGCTATTAAAAAGTTCTTGTCGTATGCTGGTTTTGTGTTAAGTCCAAATGTGATTGTTTCTTCTAAAGAGGGATATAAATCAAAGCCGGCTCCAGATGTTTTCTTGGCAGCTGCTGAAAGATTAGGGATGGAACCAGAAAATTGTTTAGTGTTAGAGGATAGTAAGCATGGAATTATGGCAGCGGCCAATGCGAAGATGCATTCCATCTTTATTCAAGATCAGATTGCGCCAGATGACGAGATGAAGGAATATATTCAAGATTCGTGTAAGGATTTAAATGGGGTAATTGATTATTTAAAGCGTTGTAAATAATTGGTTGCTACTTTATAATATTGTTTAGGAAAACATTAGGAGGACGCAATGAAAAAAGAATTAGTCATTGTTCTTGATTTTGGAGGACAATATAATCAGTTGGTTGCACGTCGTGTTCGTGAGTGCAATGTATATTGTGAAATTTATTCATATAAAACAGATTTAGAAAAAATCAAAGCTATGAATCCAAAGGGAATCATCTTAACTGGAGGACCAAATAGTTGTTATGAACCAGATTCACCTACATATTCAAAAGAATTGTTTGAATTGGGTATTCCAGTTCTTGGCCTTTGTTATGGCGCACAATTGATGATGCATGTATTGGGTGGAAAAGTAGAAAAAGCAGATCACCGTGAATATGGTAAGACAGAGGTTTTTGTGGATAAGACTTCTTCTAAAATCTTTGAGGGTGTATCTGAAAAAACAATTTGCTGGATGTCACACTTTGACTATATTTCACAGGTAGCACCTGGTTTTGAAATTACGTCTCATACAGATAATTGTCCTTGTGCATCAAGTGAAAATGCAGAAAAAGGATTATATGCTATTCAGTTCCATCCAGAAGTATTACATACACAAGAAGGTTCAAAAATGTTATACAACTTCGTTCGTGGTGTTTGTGGATGCTGTGGTGACTGGAGAATGGATAACTTTGTTGAAGAACAAATTAAAGCTATTCGTGAAAAGGTTGGAGATGGAAAAGTTTTATGTGCCCTTAGTGGTGGTGTAGACTCTTCTGTTGCAGCTGTATTATTATCAAAAGCAATTGGTAACCAATTGACATGTGTATTTGTTGATCATGGTTTACTTCGTAAAAACGAAGGCGATGAAGTAGAGGCTGTATTTGGTCCAGAAGGTCCATATGAATTAAACTTCATTCGTGTGAATGCGCAACAAAGATATTATGAAAAGCTAAAGGGTGTTGAAGAACCAGAAGCAAAACGTAAAATTATTGGTGAAGAATTCATTCGTGTATTTGAAGAAGAGGCTAAGAAAATAGGAAAAGTTGATTTCTTAGTTCAAGGAACAATTTATCCAGATGTTGTTGAGAGTGGTTTAGGTGGAGAATCTGCCGTAATTAAATCTCACCACAACGTTGGTGGACTTCCTGATCATGTAGATTTCAAAGAAATCATTGAACCATTACGTGACTTATTCAAGGATGAAGTTCGTAAAGCCGGTTTAGAATTAGGTATTCCTGAATACTTAGTATTCAGACAACCATTCCCAGGACCTGGTTTAGGAATTCGTATCATTGGTGAAGTAACTGAAGAAAAAGTAAAAATCGTCCAAGATGCGGATGCAATCTATCGTGAAGAAATCGCAAATGCTGGATTGGATCGTTCAATCGGTCAATACTTTGCAGCATTGACAAACATGCGTTCAGTAGGTGTTATGGGTGATGAAAGAACATATGATTATGCCATCGCTTTACGTGCTGTTAATACAATTGACTTTATGACTGCTGAATCTGCTCAGATTCCATATGAAGTATTAAATAAAGTTATGTCTCGTATTATCAATGAGGTTCGTGGGGTCAATCGTGTAATGTATGACCTTACTAGTAAGCCTCCTGGAACAATCGAGTTCGAATAATTCAATTGTAGAATCCCACATCAATCCCCACGAATTTGTAATTCACATTTTCCATGGGAATTGACCTAAGAACTACTTAGAAAACAAAATAAGAAATAAAAAATGAGACCTTGCGTTGAAAAATGCAGGGTCTTTTTGTTTGGTAAAAAACATGACTTCACATAACAAAAACCTTGTATTTAAGCGGTTTTCCGTTAGTTAAAGCATATTATTTTCTAGCTATTTTTCTTGTTTTAAAAATGAAAATAAAAAAGAAAAAGAGAGAGTTTTTTATAATAAAAGACACATTTAATAAATTAGGATATAAAGCTAAAATCAACACTCATACAACGTCT